>Ga0137378_10005107_pt1 | contig 11350 bp, 8 predicted proteins | sample SagtaG_21_FD_104813 | JGI IMG/M metagenome (GOLD analysis project Ga0137378, IMG submission 104813) | Vadose zone soil microbial communities from Sagehorn Ranch, Mendocino, California, USA - Sage2_L_60_16 metaG | ecosystem: Environmental > Terrestrial > Soil > Vadose zone | place: USA... | reverse complement strand
TGTCGTACGCGAACGACCAGGTCAATCGGTGCGGATTCATGAACCCGATCCAGGTCCAGACGAGAATGCCGATATGCGGCCGCCAGAGAATGAATGGCAGCGTAGCGAAGATGAATGCGGTGAGAACGATATCTCTCATGGTTCGCTACGCTCGGTCAGGACGGCGCGGTCCTGCGGCGAAGGCGCCCTTGCCGCCTGACGGTTGAACCAGCGCACGCGCGGAGGAAGCGTCACCCCGCGCAACAAGCCGGCCATCATTCGGGCCGCCAGGTCGCGCTCTTCCTGCCGCCCGCGTTGCCTCACCTGATACAGCGTTCCTTTTTCCGATTGCGGCTGTCCGAGAGCCTCTCCGCGCTCGAGCCGACTCAGCATCTCGACGTAGACCTCGGCGCTGTCGAGAATCCCACGCCAGAACAGCGTCAGCTCGTCGTCGCTCTCCCGAACTTCCGGCCGGACATGGGCGATGAGCGTTCCGGTATCGATGCCTGCGTCGATCCGATGCAGCGTGCAGCCAACCTGCTCCGGTTCGCCGTTATACAGCGCCCAGAAAGTGCAGTCGGCGCCCCGGTAACGGGGCGAGAGCCCGCCATGAAGATTGAACATCCCGAGCCGTCCCCGCGCCAGCAAGCCACCGCGGATCAGCGAGGTTCCGAAGACGGCGATGACATCGGGGTGCAATCGATCGGCGAGCGCGACCACGTCCGGATGGTTGACGTGCGGTACTTCGACGAGAAGATCCTTGCGGGTCAACACGGGCGGCGCTGCATCGAAGAAAAACTTCGCTTCGCGCCCACCCGCATAGCGGCGTCGATCGCGCAGCCAGCGCGACGACTTGCGCCACAGGTTTTCGGGTCTCAGCAGGCTCAATACCTTCGGTGCGCTGAGCTGTGCCCCGGTTTCCTGGACGATCGCGACCGGCCGAGCGCCCTGGCACAGCCGGTTGGCGACGTACAGGTGCCGCGGCGATCGTCCGCAGAGGATCATCAAGGAAAGATCAGACATATGCAGCGTACTCCTGCCGCGACCGCGCGAGCTCGGGCACCGGCGGTACCGCCTGGTCGGTCTCATCCATGATCAGCGCATCGGCAAAAAACTTTGGGGCCCAATTGGGAAACTCGAAACGCGAATAGCCGCCCCAGATCGGCGCCGAGCCCGCAATCGCGCCGCGCGCCGCTGGGTCGCGATCGGACACTCGCTGTCTCCGCTTGAGGAAGGACAGCCCCGCCCGCGCCTTGCCCCGCAATTCGACAGCGCCCGCGGCTTGCGCGCAGCGTATCCAGTTGATGCTCATCTGGGCCACGCCGGTGAGACAGCAGTACGTCGCGCGCGGAGCCCATGAGGCGTCATAGGTGCCGGCAAGCCAGCCATCGGCACGCTGCGCCCTGGCCAGCGCGCGGGCGGCCCTGAGCGCCGCGTCGACGTAGCGGCTGCTCCCGAGCAGCACGCCGCACTCGAGCAGCCCGCGAATGGCGTAGGCGATCGTGTGCGTGAAGGGGTGACGGCCGGGAACGAACGCATTGTGGGCGAACCAGCCGGATTCTCGCTGTTGCGCGAGCGCCCATTCGATATTGCGCGTTGCGGCCGTCCTCTGCGTTATATCGCCAGCGATGAGCCCGGTGGCGAGCAGCGCCCAGCTCGCCCGCGTGTTGTAGGCATGCGGCACGCCGTGGTGCTCGAACTGTCGCCAGGACCCGTCGGGCTCCTGCACCTGCGCCAGCCAGTGCCCTGCTCTGACCGCCGCATCCAGACACTCAGGGCGATGCAACTGCAGGAAACCCGCCAGCATCCCATGCATGATCTGTCCGGTGTTGAATACCACCGGCTCGCTCTCCGGCTCGCCGAAATGCCCGGGGAAAGCGCCGTCGGAGCGCTGAATTTCGAGCTCCCAGTCGATAATCCGCTGCGCGCGATCGATCAACTCGGGACGATCGAGGACCCGCGCTGCCGCGATGAACGTCTCGACGATGTATCCGCTCGTCTCCGGATAGCTCGGAAGCCACCCGTCTTCGAAGCTCCAGCCCGCCGAAACGCCACCGGCGTCGGACTTGCCGTCGCGTACGTCCTGGGCATGGCAGAGCCAGTCGATCGCCGCACGCAGATGGTCGAGATGCGTGTACTCGGGCTCCGCCCCGCCAACAAGATCGAGCGCGATCAGGCGGGCGTGGCGCGGACGCCACGGCTCGTAGCGGAAAGGCGCGGAAAGAAGCTTGGGCAGACGCATGGGCTCGCTGTCCTAAACCTGCACCGATTCGATCATTCGCATCTCCGCCTCGAGGCCCGGCTGCGGCGACACGTGGCTCACCACGTAACGGTACTTGCCGGAGGCTTCGACCGGAATGGCGTCAACAATCCGAATCACGATGCGCACGTCGTTCCCGAGGCGCATGGCCAGCCCTGCGATCACCTTGGCCTGCGCGGCAGCCGTCCATCGAGCTCCCGGCACGACCAGGATCTCGACCTCGCGTAACGCGTGCTGGATGAACTTGAACTGAGCGATGCCTTCCACGTCTCGAAGCACGTAAATGACGGCGAGCGCGTGCATGAGGGTGCCGTCGCTTCGAACGACGAAGTCCGTCGTGCGCCCGACGACCTCACTCAGCACATGCAACCCTCGCCCATCACGGCAATGCTCCGGGCTCACCCGTACCATGTCGCCCGTACGGTAACGGATGAACGGCTGCGCATCCGAGCACAATCCGGTGGTTACGGCTTCTCCCAGCTCACCGGCCGCGACCGGGTGGCCCGACTCGTCGAGCACTTCGAGAACGATGCTCTCGCTGATCAACAGCATCTGCCCGCGTGGCGTCTCGTGCGCGGTGAAACCGATATCCCGGCTGCCGAATTCGTTCGCGGCCGGAACGCCGAAGACCTCCTCGACGATCGCTCGCTGATGCGGATAAAGCGGCTCACCGGTCGCGCACACGACGCGGAGCTCGGGCAATCGCAGCCGGACGCCACGCGCGCGGGCACGCGCCGCGAGGAGCGCGAGACTGCTCGCGTAGCCGTAGATGCATTTCGGCCGGAATGCCTGCACCGCGTCAAGGTAGGCGTCCATGTTGGCCGCGGACATGGCGAAGGCGTTGAGCACCAGCTGGTTGAGGAGGCCGTCGCGGACGGTCTTGAGGCGATCGGTATTGTTCAACTCCGCCGGAGCGCCCCACAGATACACTTCGCGATCGCCGACGTCGACACCCCACCAGCGCCGTGCCCGGATGCGGCCCGCGGCGTCAGACGCCTGTCGCCATCGGCCGAAGTAGAAGATCAGGGGCTCACCACTGGACCCGCCGGTGTTGTAACGCGATGCGCCGCCGGGCACGTCCGTCCAACGAATGCGCTCGACGTTGTCGCGCGCGTCCTGTCGGGTCATGCGCGGAATCCGGCGTAGTGCGTCGATCGTCACGGTTGCGCCATCCCGGCCGACGTCGAGGCCCGCGACGGCGATGCGTTCGGCGTGCCATGGGCTGTGCTTGGCCGCTGTCTGGAGCAGCCCCGTCAGCTTCCGCGATTGCAGATGCTCGAGGTCGGCGCGGGACAGCCACTGGCTCTGTTCGAGGCTCTCCAGGTACGCAAACGTCGGCCGCTCGAGCAGGCGTTCCTGCAGCGGATAGACGACGTGGCGGGAGAGCCAGGGATGCGGCATCGCGTCAGCTCCGCAACAATGGCTTGGCCGGCGAACTTTGCCGGCGTACGCTCATCCCGGCCTGGCGCGCCGCGATCGCGGTGAATTCATCGGTGAGCGTTTTCACGCTGCGTTCCCAGCTGTTGCCCTTGGCGTAGGCCATGATGACGTCACGATCCCATTCGCGGACCAGCGCGTCGGCGATCGCCTGCGAAAGCCGCTCCGCTTGCCCGAACGGCACCAGTGTCCCCAGCTTCGCATCGGCAACGACTTCGGCATTGCCGCCGACATCAGTCGTCACCACCGGCAGTCCACAGGCCATCGCCTCGAGAAATACGTTGGCCCAGCCTTCGTTGCTCGTCGCCAGCACGAACACATCGGCGGCGGACAACGGTATCTTCAGCTCGTCGGACGCGATCGCACCCAGGAAGACAACACAATCCTGCAATCCCAGTTCGATCGTCAGAGCACGCAGGCGCGCCGTCCAATCGCCTTCCGGGCCCGCTCCACCGACGATCAGGTAACGGAGTCCCGGAAAGCGCTGACGCAGGCCCGGGAGGCATTCGAGCACGCGGTGGAAGCCTTTCCGTTCGACCAGTGCGCCGACCGACACCAGCACCGGTGCGTCTCCCGCCAACTCGAGCCTCTGGCGCGCGTCTTGCCGATCGACCCGATGGAATCTTGTCGTATCGACGCCATTGCCCACGACCAGCATCTTGTCTGCGGCCACGCCGAGGCCGATTGCATGCTGCTTGAGCGATTCCGAGACGGCAAAGATGCGCGTGGCGCGCTGCATCGCCGCGATCATCCGCGAACGCCGACGCGGGTCGCGCGCGAGCGGCACCTCGGTGCCACGCAAGGTGATGCATACGGGTATGTTCAGCCAGCGTCCAAGCAGCGAGGCGGCATAGCCCTCCGGATATGCGAAATGGGCATCGATGACGCTGCAGCCGGCCTCACGCTTGAACCGCAACAGCAGCGGCAGACACGCGAGAGCCATGCACAGCCCATCGAGCCATTTGAAGGCTCCGGGTACCGAGAAGAACCGCGGGCGTCGGACCTCGACGTCCTGTTGCATCTCCACCGCCGGTGCCGGCGGCCGGAAATGCGGCCTCCAGCCGCGCAGCAAGCCTTGAAAAGGAAACCACGGAACGGGGGCGATGACGATCAGTGGAAGCAACCGTCCGACGCGAAACATGCGTTCGCGAATGAAGAGGCCCGTCGTCGGTTGCCCCGCGTGCGGAAAGAGCGTGCTCAGGACGATGATCCGGGGTTCAGGCTCGGGCATAGGCCCCTTCCGTCTCACCCGTGAGCCGGTGGTAGGGTTGGCGATACCGGCCGACGCTCGACGTCCAGCTGCGCTCGGTTTCGACGAAGTGCCGCGCCGCCGCGCGCAACGCCGCCCAACGGGGCCGGTCGACCAGCAGCTCGAGAACCTTCGCGGCCAGCGCATCCGCATCGCCCGCGCGGAACAGAACGCCCGTCTCCTGATCCCGAATCAATTCGCGATGGCCCCCGACGTCCGAAGCCGCGAGCAGGCGTCCCTGGGCCATCGCCTCGAGCGGTTTGAGCGGCGTGACGAGCTCCGTCAAACGCATCGGGAGCCGCGGATAAACCAGCACGTCGATGAGGTCGTAGTAGCGCTGCACTTCGGCGTGGGGAACGCGGCCCGCGAAGCGGACCTTGTCTTCGAGCGAGAGTCGCGCGGCAATCTGCTTGAGATTAGCTTCCTCGGCTCCACCGCCGACAAAGAGCACGCGGACGCGCGGCTCTACGGCGAGCATCCGCGGCAACGCCTGCAGCAGCAGGGCGAGGCCCTCGTACGCGTAGAAAGACCCGATGAATCCGAGGACGATTGCCCCATCGAGGCCGAGCTGGCGGCGCAGCGACTCGTCCGGCTCGCGGCCCAGCACGAACTTTTCGACGTCCACGGCGTTGGGAACGACGGTGACTTTCCGCGCATCGATGCCGCGCGAGACGATATCCGCGCGCAGACCCTCGCAGATCGTCGTCACCGCGTCCGCGTGCTTGAGCGCATAGGTCTCCAGAGCCCGCGTCAGGCGATACCGCAGTGCACCTTCACGAGTGCGCCCGTGATCGACCGCGGCGTCCTCCCAGAAGGCGCGCACCTCGTAGAGGACGGGGATGCCGAGGCGGCGTCCAACGCGCAGCGCGGGAATCGCGTTCAGCACCGGTGAATGCGCATGCAAGAGCTGCGGTCGGATGCGCTTCGCGACGTCTTCCAGCCGGCGCGTGAGCGAGCCCATCATCGCGAGCTCCGCCAGACCCGGCAATCCGCGCAAGCCCTTGCCGTCATGCGGTGTGCGCAGGAACTGCCATCCGTCCACGGTCTCGTCGAGCTGCTCGCCGCTGCCCTGCTTCGGCCCGGTGAGATGGGTCGTCTCCCATCCCAACCGTCGCTGCTCCTGCAATATCGACAGCGTGCGGAACGTGTATCCGCTGTGCAGAGGCAGCGAATGGTCGAGGATGTGGAGGATGCGCACGGGGTACCGGCCGCTAGTTCGTTCCGCAACGACCGACTGCCCTGCCACGCGGAGGATTGACGAATCGGGACACTACGCCACCTTGAACTTGTCTGCGCTGCGCGCACCCATCGTCTTGCGCAGGAACGCTTCGAACATGAGCAGCGACCAGAGCGGAACGCCGTAATCGCGCGCACCCGATTGATGATCGTCGACCATCTCGCGCAGAAACCGCGGATTGAAATATCCGGAGTCCATCAATACGGGCCCGAGAACGGCAGACTTGACCCGCTGGCGGAGCGGCCCACGGAACCAGCTCGCGAGCGGCACGGCGAATCCCATCTTCGGGCGATACAGGATCTCCTGCGGCAAATAGGACTCGAGCGCCTTCTTGAACAGGTATTTGCCTTCGCGCCCGCGCAGCTTCAGGTCGGGCGCCAGGCCCGAGAGCCATTCCATCAGCGGATGGTCCAGCAACGGCACCCGCACTTCCAGTGAATGGGCCATGCTGGCGCGGTCGACCTTGGTCAGGATGTCGCCAACCAGGTAGGTCTTCATGTCGAGGTACTGGACGAGCGAGAGCGGCTCGGCGGTGGGCGCCCTGCCGGCGTGCCGGCGCAAGACCTCGATCGCGCGATAACCCTGCAGGTCACGCCGGAACGAGTCCGAGAACAGCCGCTGCCGCAGCGGATCGCCCATGACCGAGACGCTATGAAAGTATCCCTCGACCGAGTTGCGCGCCAATGCTTCCAGCGTCGACTTGGCGCGCAGCACCTTCGGCGCCCAGTCGGCCTTCGGATACAGGTTCCCGAGAAGACCGAAAACCGGCGCCCGCAGCGACTGCGGCAGGACCGAGCGCATCCGTTCTTCGTAAACGTGCCAGCGATAGCGGCGATACCCTGCAAAGTTCTCGTCCCCACCATCTCCCGACAGCGCCACGGTCACGCTCTTGCGCGCGAGCTCGCAGAGCCGATACGTCGGAATCGCCGAGCTGTCGGCGAACGGCTCGTCGTACATGTCGGCCAAGGTGTCGAGCAGGCCGAAGTCGTCGGTATCGACGCGCTCGACGCGGTGACGCGTGTGATAGCGCTCGGCAATCTTCTGCGCATAGGCGGCCTCGTTGAACTCCGGATCGCCGAAGGAGATCGAACAGGTATTCACTGCTTCGCTCGAACAACCGGCCATCATCGCTACCACGGCGCTCGAGTCGACACCGCCCGACAGGAACGCGCCCAGCGGCACCTCGGCGACCAGCCGAATCCTGACGGCTTCGCGCAATCGTTCGATGAGCTCGTCCTGCGCGGCCTGCGGCGAAAGCGATGGCCCCGGCTTGAACGGCACGTCCCAGTATTCACGAGGCTCGGGAAGAGCCGCGCCGCGGCGCACGCACAGGGTGTGGCCCGGCGGAAGCTTCATTGCCCGAGCGAAGATCGTGTGGGGCTCGGGCACGTAGCCGTAGGCGAAATAATCCTCGACCGCCCGGGGCTCGATCTCCCGCTCGAAGGCGGGATGCACGAGCATCGATTTAAGCTCCGAGCCGAAGATGAGGTTTCCATCCCGGAGTCGCGCGTAATAGAGAGGCTTTACGCCGAGCCGATCGCGGGCGAGAAACAGCATCTCTCGATTGCGATCCCAGAGCGCGAAGGCGAACATGCCGCGCAGACGCCGGACGCAATCTTCGCCCCATTGCTCCCAGGCGTGAACGATCACCTCGGTGTCGCTCTTCGTTTTGAACGTGTGTCCCAGGCCGATGAGCTCAGGGATCAGATCACGATAGTTGTAGATTTCGCCGTTGTACACGATGACGACGCTGCCATCCTCGTTGTACAGCGGCTGCTGTCCGGTCGACAAATCGATGATCGACAGCCGCCGATGACCCAGACCCACACCAGGTTCGAAATGGAATCCGCCTTCGTCGGGTCCGCGGTGAAGCTGGCTCTCGTTCATGCGCGCGACCAGCTCACGCGGGATGTTCCGTTTTCCCGAAAGATCGAAGATGCCGACGATGCCACACATGGGAGGGCTCTATGGTAGGGACGCGCGTTGCAGCGACGGTGACTCGGGCGATGCCAGCGGAGCGCCGATCCCGTCGCGCAAAGCAGGAAGGGCGACGCCGGCGGCGGTGAGGGCCCGCTCGTAGACGCTCGCGTAAGTGGCGACCATCGTCGCCAGACTGAACCGGGTCTCGGCCACACGATGCGCCGCCTTCGCGTGGCGGTGTGCGGTCGCCCGATCGCCGAAGTAGTCGAGAATGGCCCGGGCGAGCGCATCGGGGTGAGCCGAGGGAACCAGCGTGCCCGTCATTCCCGATTCGATGAGCTCGACGTTGCCCCCGACACGGGTTGCGACGACCGGAAGGCGCGTCGCCATCGCCTCGAGAATCGTGTTGGACACGCCTTCGGCGAGCGAGGGCAGCACGAAGCAGTCGAGCCCACGCATGAATTGCGGAATATCGGCGCGTTCGCCGGCGAACCAGGCGAGGTCTCGAACACCGGCATCGGAAAGCACCGACTCTGCCTGCTCCTTGAGCGCGCCGTCCCCGGCGACGACCAGCCGCAGCGTCGTCGCCGCCGCAGGGCGCATCGCCAGCGTACGCACGAACGCGCGAACGAGGTTCAGCGGATCCTTGATGCCTTCGAGTCGGCCAACGCTGCCGATCAACCAGTGGTCCGGGGCTCGAAAGGGACAACCCGCGATCGGGGCGGGCGTGCCCGCAGCAGGAAAAAACCGCGCCGTGTCGACGCCGTTGTAGATCTGCGAGATCAACCTGTCCGGCACGCCGACCTGGCGCTCGAGGTACCCGGCCAGGTGCCGCGACAGCGCGATGTAGCGGCTCACGAACGGCCGATAGAGTCTTCGCGCCAACCGATACCTGCGGCGACGCCCCGCGGGATCCTGAATATCCCAACCGTGCTCGCCGTGGATTCGCACCGGGACGCGCGCCGCCCATGCCGGGACGACGGCTTCCAGCGCTGCAAGGTTGCGGGTATGCACAATCGCCGGACGCAGCGACTTGAACACGCGCAGGAGCTCCGGGTACTCGCGCAGCAGATGCCCGGGCCTTTTCCCCAACGCGATATAGCGCCCATCGCGATGCGCGATCCGTTCGACGAAGTCGGGACAAATATCCGTCAACGAGACAATCGCGTGCCGCCACCGGTCACGCGAAGGATGATTGACCAGATTGACGATCCCGTTCTCGAGTCCGCCAACACCGAAGCGGAAAACGACGTGCGCGACCAGGGGTTGTGCAGCGTTCATGCCGATCGCCGTCTCACGGTCCGCTCGCCATGATCTCCGCCCCCGCACGAGCCAGCGCGGCATTGATCGACGGCATCATGTCGCGGGCGAATTCCGAGAGCGTCGCCACGGGCGGCCGGCTCGGATCGTCGTAAGGGGTGGCGAGAATGATCGCGGCTCCGTCGTCGCCCCGATTGGCGAGTTTCTCGGAGGCCAGCATCGCTTTGGCGATGTACGGATTGACGACGTCGTGACTGCCAATGCGGAACCAGTCCCAGATGAGCAAACGCTGCTGCGGCGAGCGCAGCCGCGTTTCGCGCACGTCGAGCGTTCCGGGCCCCAGCGCATTTTTCACACGAGACTCGCTCAAGCTCGTCCACACCGGATGCTTCTGAACCACCATGATGTTCCACGAGTTGACGAGCTGCGCCCCGCGCCGTTGGTGGTGGTAGTAGCCGAGGTGGAGCGCGACCACGCTCTCTCCCTTGCTGTAGACCTGAAAGATCGTCGCGGACGCGGGATCGTAGTGGGGACGCCAGTCGGTCAGCGGCGCGGGATCGGCGACCCAGCCGCCCGCGCCGGCAGGCGCAACGAGCCTCAACGCGGGTTGGCTGCCCGCGGTGTCCTCGCGGTCCAGGTAGGCGGCATAGGCGGGCCAGGCAGCGGCGAGCGCGACCGAGATCACGACGTATCCGGCGAAGATTGCGCGTGTCCCCGTCTGCGTCGACGGCGAAGCACGCGGTGCCCCTCCAGGTTGCGCCGCATCGAGGTCACGCCAGGACGAGCCGATCCAGAAAAGCAACAGCATCACCAGCCCGAAAAAAACCCATCCGTAAATGAAATGGTCGACGCCGTGCGCCAGTCGGTTGTCGCTCAAGTGCGCGATCATGACGATGAGGTAGGCGCGGAAACCATTGGCGATGATCGGAACGATCACCGACAGCGCGGCGAACAACAGCCGCTTCCAGGTGCGTCGATAGGAGAGGTAGGCGAAGAGCACGCCGACCGTGAACGAGGCGATCAGGTAGCGCACGCCACTGCAGCCTTCGACGATCGACCAGTTCCCGGACGGGATCGTGAAGAAAAGGCCTTCGCGAAATACGGGGATTCCGGAGATCTGCAGCGCCCTGACCGTGAAATCTGCGGTCCAATCCATCAGAGCCGGGATCAGAGCCTCGCCCATCGGCACACCTAGAAGCAGGAAGCCCAACGGAAACGCGATTGCGCGTGCCACCTGGCGCCCCAGGATGGCGATCACCGTAGCCCAGATCATCGCGACCAGCGCGAGTTGCTTGACGACCAGAACCTCGCCCGCGTAGGCGACGAGCCAGGCCGCTCCGGCGCCACCGAGCAGCACCAGGCCGAGCCAATCGGGAGAAGGCGTCAGGGCGGAGAGCACGTGGCGGCGCTGCCAGACCAGAAGAAGCACGATCGGAACGATCAGATAACCGTGAGCGAACGTTTCCGAGCGCGCCCAGATCGCGACAATCGATTCGACCGTCGACGCATGAAGGGCGAGCAGCGCGACCATCGCCACGACGACCAGCGGCAACGCGAGCCGCCAACCGGGATTGGCTTTTGAGTGGGCGAGTGCCGGCATCGCCGGCATGCTCCGGGCGTCGGTGCTCATGGCGCACTCACAACAGCGGTCGCGGGGCGCGCCGATGGGTTCGCGGGGACCGGCGCGAAGCGCGGGGTATCGGAATACACCAGCAGTTCATCGAGCCGCGCGAAGCGCGACGACCACGCGTAGTCGGCAAGGATGCGCTCCCGGGCGCGACGGCCCATGCCTTCAGCGATAGCCGGATCCATGACGGCGAGTACCTTTGCCGCGAAGGCGGCTGCATCGTCGGCGACTTCCAGCTCGATACCCGGCCGCGCGCTGAGCACCCGCGCGGCGGCGGCAGTGACGACGACGGGTCGGGCCATAGCCATCGCCTCGAGAACCTTGTTCTGGATACCGCGCGCCACCCTCAGCGGCGCGATCACCGCGCGGACATGGCGAAGG
>Ga0137378_10005105_pt1 | contig 11351 bp, 8 predicted proteins | sample SagtaG_21_FD_104813 | JGI IMG/M metagenome (GOLD analysis project Ga0137378, IMG submission 104813) | Vadose zone soil microbial communities from Sagehorn Ranch, Mendocino, California, USA - Sage2_L_60_16 metaG | ecosystem: Environmental > Terrestrial > Soil > Vadose zone | place: USA... | reverse complement strand
TTGCTGCGTTCCAATGGTACACTTGTGATCTACGGGACGGTGCGGTTAATCGAAAAGGACAACGAGAGTTTTCTCCCCTGGGCCAAAGAATCATATGCGTGTGTCATCTTCAATCTGCTGACGCTCCACACCAGCGCAGGCATTGAAGCATCGGCCAAGTCTTTCCGGGGACTGATCGATTTGGCGATAGCGCGAGGTGGAAGTTACTATCTGACCTATCACCGTTTTGCGAGACGCGAACAGGTGGCCGCTTGTTATCCGCAATTCAGTAAATTTCTCGATCTCAAGAGTAAATACGATCCGGCGGGGCGTTTCCAGAGCGATTGGTATCGTTACTATCGCCAGCTATTCGCAGGTTGAGAAATGGCGACCGTAATCGTTGTCGGTGGAGGGATTAACGGAGTTACTTCCGCGATAGAGTTAAAAAGACGCGGACACAAAGTTATCCTGGTTGACCCCGGACCCCTGCCCCATCCTCTGGCTGCTTCGACCGACATCAGCAAAGCGGTCCGCGCAGCTTACGGTTCGGACGAAGATTATACCGCGCTCGCGGAACGGTGCATTGAACTTTGGCGAAAATGGAATGCCAAGTTCGGGATCGAGCTTTACCACGAAACGGGCGTTTTGTTTGTTTGCCAGCACCGAATGCAGCCTGACGACTTTGAATATGAAAGCTGCCGGGTCCTGGAAAAACAGGGACATCGATTCGAACGATTCGATTCGTTCACGTTCCATCAACGTTTTCCCGCGTTTGCGGAGGATCGATTTCAAGATGGCTTCTTTGATCCGGATGCCGGCTACGTGGAAAGCGGGCGCGTCGTTGCAACTCTCATCGAACACGCCAAATCGCTGGGGGTTGAATTACGCGAACACACCAAGTTCACTGCGCTGGATGAAAGCGATCGTCGTGTCGAAGGCATTGTTTTGGAAGATCGACATTCGATCAACGCAGACGCAGTGATTATGGCCACCGGAGCGTGGACGCCGCACTTGCTGCCGTTCACGAAAAAATTTCTCCGTTCGACTGCGCATCCGGTTTTTCATTTGCGACCGAAGCAGCCGAATTTTTTCCTGCCGGAGCGTTTTCCATTTTTCGGCGCGGACATTTCGACAACCGGCTATTACGGTTTTCCGCTGAATCAGGGCGTGGTAAAAATTGCAAACCACGGGCCAGGCCGCGAGATGTCACCCGATTCTCCCGAGCGCGTCGTCACCCGCGAAGACGAGAACGATTTGCGGAAATTTCTAAGATCGACAATCCCCGGTCTGGCCGAGGCGCCGATCGTTTACACCCGCGTCTGCATGTATTGCGACACGAACGACGGAGATTTTTGGATCGCGCCGGATCCGGACCGGCCGAATCTGACCATTGCCACGGGAGACTGCGGGCACGGATTTAAATTCGCGCCGGTTTTGGGCGAGCTGATTGCGGACGTCGTCGAAGGAAAACCGAATCCGCTTTTGCAAAAGTTTCGGTGGCGACCGGAAATAAAATCCGGCGAGACGAAAGAGGCCGCGCGATTCGTCCCAAATCAATAGGTGGATCGAGCAGTCCCTTGCTCGATGTTAATTTAGCGGCGAAGCCGCATTACTTTAGCATCGCCCGCGGAGCGGCCGATCGACCTCACTCTTTATTCGCGGGTTCTTTTTTAGCCTGACGCTTTAAAAGAGTGATTTGTTTGATCCTTGCGGAATCGGACGGACTCCAGGTTGCGATGTCGGGGTCGTCTTTGAAAGCGTTGTGAACGATGCGGCGCTCGTAGGAATTCATCGGCTCGAGCTGGAGCGAACGTCCGGTTGCCCGGACACGCTCGGCCAGACCACGAACGCGTTGCACGATCCGATCTTCACGCATCGAGCGATACATCTCGCAATCGACCACAACTTTCGGTGCGTCTTTGTCTTTCGTCTGCAGAAGCCGGTTGAGCAAAAACTGGAGCGCTTCCAGTGTTTCGCCGTCGCGTCCAATCAAGCGGCGGCTTTCCTCGGTATAAATTTGCAGGACCAAATTGCCCGCCTCGTTCTGCGATTCTTCGATCTGCACGACGAAGCCGAGATAGCCAAGAATCGTGTCGAGTAATTCTTTCGGCGTCATTATTTTCGTTTTCCGGCGGGCGCGCGCTTTTCCAGCGTCGGCAGCGGCTGTCGTTTATTATAATAAAATTGCACGATACTGAAAAGGTTTTGGGTGGTGTAATACAATGCCAAAGCCGCGGCAAAATTGTAACAGATAAACAAAAAGATCAGCGGGGTGAACATCATCACTCGTCGCTGGGTGGCGTCGCCGGTCTTTGGCGTCATCGCCATGAGCCAGATTTGGGTCGCGGCCATGCAAAGCGGGATGATGTTGATCGGAATCGAATAACCGAGCAACGGAAGGGTCGCCACCGTGTCCGGTTGGGAGAGATCGTGCACCCAAAAAAAATGCGCGTTTCGCAATTCGACCGCCTGGCCGAGCATCTTGAATAGTCCGAAGAAAATTGGGATTTGGATCATCATCGGCAAACAGCCGCCCACCGGATTGATCCCGTAATCTTTGTAGAGCCTCATCACTTCCTGGTTCATCCGCGTCGGATCGTCTTTGTATTTTTCGCGCAGCTCTTGAATCTTCGGATTGAGGAGCGACATCCGCCGCATCGAGCGGTTGGCTTTGTCCTGCAGCGGCCAAAGCACGATTTTAATAATCGCGGTGAGCGCGAGAATCGACCAGCCGTAGGAACCAATGAAGCCGTGCAGCCAGTTGAGAAAGTTGAGCAGAAACTGGCTGACGATTTTGAACACTCCGAAATCCATGATCTCGGCTTCGTTGTGATCGAGCCGGGCCAGGCGATGATAAATTTTCGGTCCGGCCCAAATCTCAAACTTCGCGCTGTAGGTTTGGCCGGGCGGCAATTGAAAAGCGGGCATCCGCAAGGCGCCGGCAAGTCCGTAAGTTTTTTCTTCCGGCGAGATATCGAAACGCCGGCCCCAAACGCCATTGCCCTTCGCCGTTAACGGCGCAATCAGCGTTGTAAAAAACTGATCGCTGACCGCAGCCCAATCGGCGTTGGCGAGATCCTGTTGATAAAAAGGCTGCGGCGCACGCTGACCGATGCCGAAAACTCCGCCACCGCCTCCGAACCAACCAACATCAACTCCCTTGGCCTTGCCGTCGACGCACCAAACGAGGCGGGTGTAATAGGAATAATCTTTCGGATGAAGCGGAACGGCAGTGCCGAGCACAACGAAATAACCCGGATTTGAATAGGGCTGCGCGCCGGCGTTCACCAGATCGACATCCATTTCGGCGAGAAAATTGTCTTTCTTCTCCTTGCCCGGCGGGAAAAAGAACTTCTTTCGGATCGTGACATTTTCAGCGGCGCGCTCGCATCTCAAGCTCCCGTCCGCTTCTCGAATTAACGTGAATTCGTCGAATTTGGGCGAATTCGGTTGTTCGACCATCGCGCCGATGGGCGATTGATCTTTCGAATTAATGACAAGGCGATCGCCCCCCTGACCGATATGATTAAGCAGAACGGCTTCCCGAATCCCACCGCCGCGATTCGTTAGGCGAAGTTCGACATCGTCGTTCCGCAACGTTTCGATTTTCTCGGCGAACGCCGGGATTGCTTCGGGAGCCGGAGTCCCAGTCGCAGCAGAAGGAGGCGAAGACGCAGTCAGCGGAACTGCCGACGGACTAGTTCCTGCGAGCGGCGTTGGCGCGGGAGACAACTGCGCAGATGTCGGCGGGCGCGGCCGCGGCGTTTGTTTGGCGACCCACCATTCCCACGCCACCAATCCGATGACGCAAAGTATAACGGCAATCCACGCGGTTCGATCCATAAAATTGGTAGCGCCCGCTATTCACAGAGCAGCGATTTGGCAACGTTTCGAGCGCAAATTTCTTTCGGGACCGGATCGTGTCCGCAACCGCCCCAGGGCTGACAGCGCGCCAGCCGTTTCAAACCAAGCCAGCCCCCCGAAATAATGCCGTGTGTTTCGACGGCCTCCAAAAAGTAACGGGAGCAGGTGGGTTCAAATCGGCATCCCGAGCCCGGACCACCGAGGGTCGAGAGCAAAGGCGAAATCGTGAGCTGATAAAAGCGAATAAGAGCGCGAAGAATTTTCAGCATGGAGTCGCTAGAATAGAAGCGCGCTTGGCCAGACGCAACCACTCAACTTCCAGCTCCTGATAGGTTGCACCGACGGCGTTCGCGCGCGCGATCGTTACAATCCATATCCCGTCAACGATCTCGCGTTGATGTTTGCGAACAATTTCGCGCAGGCGCCGGCGCACGCGGTTCCGCGCAACCGCGGGCCCGAGCGCGCGAGAGGTGATAAAGCCAGCGCGAAAACGAGTGGCGTCATTCGCTCGAAGGATGCTAAGCAAGACCGATCGGCCGCGGTAGACGCGGCCGTTCTTTTTTACCTGCGCGAATTCCGCGGACTGAGTCAGGCGGCGACTCTTGGGAAATGTGAAGCGTTTGATCGTGCTGATGATGTTGCTTTAACACGAAAGAAGACTGGAACCAGTCAGGTAGGGGCGATTGACCTCAATCGCCCGCGAGCGGTTCGGTGAACTGCCCCTACCATTATTTCGGTACAGCAAAAGTCTTTCGTTCGCCACGGCGAACGAAAGACCTCGCAAATAATTCGATGGCGCCGGTCTATGGAGAAGGAGACGTATTGACGTTGATGTCCGTCTTGGTCTCCGTCTTTGTTGAAGTGGCTGGCGACGGGTTCACAATCGTAGTGTTGCTTTCTTTCTTCTCCGCGGGCGGATTCGTCACCGTTGTTTCTTTTTGCTCACAAGCCGCCAGAAGCGCGGCACCAATCAAGAGGCATACGTATTTGTTCATGTAGGTATTGGACGAATCAGAGGACCAATTATTTAAGGTGTTGGCGCGGGACTCGTCGTAGTTGTTCCGGTAGTCGCTTCCGGGGAAGCGCTTGCCGCCGGGGCGACCGTTTCGGTTTTTTGTTCGCAAGCCGCCAGAAGCGCGGCGCCAGCCAGGATGCAGATTAATTTCTTCATAGTTGGAGACCTTCGGTTAATTGGTATTTCGCATCAAGAATGCATTTCGGCCGTGCGCTTTACAACGGCGCGTCATATTTCAAGCCATGCGCCTCGGCCACGGCGTGGCAGGTCAGCTTGCCGTCTCGGGTGTTGATACCGCCAATCAGCGCCGGCTGTTTCTTGCATGCCTCGTCCAATCCGAAATCGGCAAGCAATTCGACGTACCGATAGGTAATGTTGGTTAATGCCTGAGTGGCGGTGCGGGCATACGCCGCCGGCATATTGGCAACGCAATAGTGGGTGACGCCTTCTTCGACATAGATAGGCTGCAAATGCGTGGTCGGTCGCGATGTTTCGGCGCAGCCGCCCTGATCGATCGCGATGTCCACCAGCACGCTGCCCGTTTTCATCGCTTTCAACATCGCGCGCGTGATTAATTTTGGCGCCTTCGCTCCCGGGACCAGAACCGCGCCGATGAGAAGATCGACATTCGGCATGAGCTCGCGCAGATGCGATTCGCTCGAATAAAGTGTGTGCGCGCTTCCCATGGTGATGTCGAGAAATCGCATTCGCTCGAGATCGACTTCTAAAATCGTCACGTCCGCTCCGAGACCGGTGGCCATGCGGGCGGCATTCACACCGGCAGTGCCGCCGCCAATCACAACAACCCGCCCGGGCAAGACTCCCGGAACACCACCGAGCAAAACGCCGCTGCCACCATTGTGTTTTGCCAAAAAATATGCGCCCATCACCACCGACATCCGCCCGGCGATTTCGCTCATCGGCTCAAGCAACGGCAAGCGGTTGCCGATCTGAATCGTTTCGTAGGCAATGGCGGTCACGCCGGACTTCAGCAGCGCGTCGGTGAGCGCTTTGCTGGCGGCGAGATGAAGATAGGTGAAAAGAATTTGTCCTTTTCGCAAAAGCGGAAATTCGGCCGGAAGCGGCTCCTTCACTTTGACGATCATGTCGGCCCGCGCGAAAACATCTGTGGCCAGATCGACGATCTCCGCGCCGGCTTTTTTATATTCCTCGTCCGGATAACCGGAGCCAATGCCGCCGTTTTTCTCCACCAACACGGCGTGTCCGCGTTTCGTCAATTGCTCCGCGGCAGAAGGGACGAGCGCGATGCGCCGTTCCTGTTCTTTAATTTCCTTGGGGACGCCGATGATCACTCAGCAAGTGATAAGTGACGAGTGACCAGTGACAAGATAAAACATCCGAAACCGGTCACTCAATTGAGCGACGGATCGTCCGGCGCGGCCGCAAGCATGCGATACCAGGGGCCGAGCCGATTCATGATGTCGAACCAAAGTCGCGACAGGCGCTCGAATTTTAACGCCGAACGGCTGGGCTTTTGCACAATCCACGCTTTTTGTTTCATCTCGGCCTCGAGTTGTCCAGCACTCCATCCGGCATAACCCAGAAACGCGCGAATGGAGGGCGCGCCTCCGGACAGATCTACCACCGCTTCGTCCGGGTTGAGCGAATGTTGATTCAATTTCAGGCCTTCGCCCTTATGCCATTCGAACGCGGCCAGCATCAGTTGATTATTTCCCACCGGCCCGCCAAAAAAAACCGGGACGTCCGCCAGATTTTGCGGCGGTGTTTCGCTCACCAAATCGGCCACGCTTTTATCGAGCGGGCGATTGATAATCACTCCAATCGCGCCGTCCTCCGGATCATGCGCCGAAATAAAAAGGACTGCTCGGCGAAAGTTCGGGTCGAGCATGTTGGGATGTGCGACCAGAAGCGATCCGGCGAGACTGCGCGGTTTTTCCCGACGCACATTGCGCATGTAAAATTAAAACGCGCATCGCAACCTTTCGCAAGTAGTTGGAAATTCTTCGCGTCCCAATGGTCGGAATGACCCTTAAGATCGACATTCTCACCGGGCTTGCGAAGGGTTTCCTAAACGGGGCTGTATAATTTATATAAATTTTTGTTGCGGCACCGTTTAAGCTCGGGTAGTACCTGCCAGATTTTGGAAGATTGTTCTGGGGGGAACAGCCGCCCTTCACGCCCATCGGGCGTGGGGGGCGGTACTTTTTTGGGGAGAAAAAGAAAACGTCCAACTCCGAAAGGATTCGCGAGCAGGCAGCTGAACTCTCAACGCTCAATTTCGACGGCGGCAAAAATCTCCTGGCCCGCCGCATTGGCGCTGGTTGTGTTGATTCTCGCCGGCGCGGCCGTCTTCGTCTTTTGGCGCGTGGAAACATGGCCCGGGCGCACGATCGGTCAGGGAACTGAAGATCTGGAACGTCTCGGAAAAGATTTGCGTTCTGCTTTGATCGAGATCGCACATTTGCAACCGCGAATCACGGTCAACAATCGCACGGTGGTCGATGAAGCAGCGCCCACCGCGGAGCTGGCGATTCTGACAAAGCAGTTAAAGGTCAAACGCGAATTCCTGCACACCTGGGCCGGCAGTTCCAAGCGAATCAAATTGAGCGGAACATTTATTGCCAAAGCGGGATTCAATTTACGCCAAGACGTGGCGGTCGATGTCCGACCTGACCAAATCCTGATCCAACTCCCGCATGCTGAAATTGTCGGGGTCGAAGAAAAGCATGTCGACGTGCTCGCGCTCGAAAACGGGCTATGGAATCGCGTTTCCGGCGCTGACCTGCAAAACGAATTGGCCCAGCTCTCGGAAATGGCGCGGCGCCAGGCTTTTGAGACAGACTTACCGGGAGAAGCTGAGCAGGAACTGCAACGCCAATTACGTAAACGGATCCGCGCGCGTCAGCCGCTCAAGCTTGTCTTCATCAACGCGCCGCAGATCGAGTCGCCCGCCGTAAAGCAGTAGGATAATTTTGCGAAGCTGCTTTGCGCGCAAACGATTTGCCGTTAAAGCAATGGGCGCGGATGCCGAAAAATCGTCTGTTGTTGATCTCGCTCGCTGCTTTGGTCGTGGCGTTGGGCACGATCGTCTTCGCTCCCTTCGTCGTCTCGAATGGGGTTCGTCTCTGGCTGCGCTGGCAGGCGCATCGCCAGCAATTGAAAATTGAACTCGGCAAAATCGCCGCACCATTTTTGCGGCCTGTTTCCATCGAGCGCATCCGGGTCACCAGCGAGCCCGGCACCGCCACTCAAATCGAGCTCAACGCCGAGCTCGCGATTCTCCATCTCAGTCTGGCCAAAATCCTGACCGGCCGCGGCGACGGCGTCCGGACGTTGTCGATCCAAAGAGCGCGCGCTGCAATCCGTCGCGATTACTCGGAAAAGGTACGGGCGATGCGTTTCAATTGGACGGCGCTCCAGTCGCTCCTCCCGGCCAATTTCAATATCGCCCACCTCGATTTGAGAGTTGAGAACGGTCCCACCGTCATTTTACTCCGGAACGCCGCAATTTCCGGAAGCCAAATTGAAGCCGGACGTTTTTCCGCGGGCGAATTAACGATCACGTCGCCCCTGTTTCGACAAACATTTTCGCAACTCCGCGGCGCGATCAAATGGCAGGAAGATCGTCTCACCATCGGCGGGATGAATCTCGCCCGTGGAGTCGATCTTCAATCCATCACCATCGATTTGTCGCGGCTCGATAAAGAGCGCGCCGATCTCCAATTCGATCTCGATGTCTTCGGCGGAAAAATTCGGGCGAGCATTTCGAATGAATGGCCGGGGCAACATTCAATTTGGAACCTCGCCGGCACCGCGACCGGCATTTCGCTCGCCCAAACGTCCGAGGCGCTCGGATTTACCGATCAGCTCGGTGGTTCGCTTCGTGCCTGCAATTTCACTTTTCGCGGCGATCCCCGCGATCCTTTGGAAGGAACCGCTTCCGTCTGGACCGAGTTGAATGGGTTGAGCTGGCGCAATCGTGCCGCCGACGTGATCATGCTCGGCGCGATCTTCTACAATCGTCAGATCCAACTCCAACAGCTCTACATCAAGCAACGCAAAAACGAGCTGACCATGAGTGGTCAAGGCGCGATTCCTTCCAAATCGACAGACTGGCTCAATCCCGATTTCCGCGGCCAAATTCTCGGGAAGATCACCGATCTTGGACAATTCGCGGAACTTTTCGGCGCCGGTCCCCGCGATTTCGCGGGCGCGATCGCCATAGAAGGGACACTCAACGCACGCGAACGCAAGCTCGGCGGATTTCTGACTGCCAGTGGAAATTCCCTCTCTCTATTTAAGAGACAAATTGATCGATTAACGGCCAAAATAAATCTGAAGGCTGATACGATCGAGCTTGAGCAATTCGAAGTCGCGCGGAAAAAAGATTTCATTCGTGCGCAAGGCAAAATCGATGTCGCGCACGAGAGCGATTACTCCGGCAGCATCGAAGCGAAGGTCGGTGACGCATCCGAATATTTCCTGCTCGGTCGCGCCGGCTCGACTGGAGCGGCCATTCCGGTCGAGTTTAACACGAAAATTTCTTCCGGTTCGTGGGACACGCGGGCAGTTTTCACTTTCCCCGGATCGAGTCCGGTCGATTTGGCGGCGAAACTTTCATTAAGAATCGGCCAGGACTGGAAAACGTTCCTCGCTTCGCCGCTGGAGGCGACGATTCATTTTCCTGCGGTCGTCCTCGCCAGCGCTCCGCAATTTCTGCATCAGGCAATTTTCAACGAGGGAATCTTGAGCGGAACGATCTCACTCAGTCAGAACCTCGAGCATCCGAACATCACGGGCGAAGTGCAGTTGTTAAATGGTGTTCTGCAAAATGCGCCGCTCGATCTGACGCGCGCGAGCGGGCGACTGACTTTTAGCGGCGATCAAGGAACGGTCGAGTTCCTGAATGCCGCAACCAAAGATGTCGATCTTTCGGTCAAGGGCGAGGTTGATTTTCGCAACAGCAAAGATGTGATTGTGAGAATTTCGAGTGCGGCTCCGATTTTTAATACGAGCACGAATGTTCAAGATTGTGTCCGCCGAATCGAGATCGTGCCAGTCGAGACCACGCTTGCGCCGACCATCGAACAGCTCCAGTTCCAAGGCGACTTGTTCGGTGGCAATTGGAAGATGGGGCTGAAAGAAGAGGGAACTGCCGCGGTCGCATCCATCGCTGATCAATCGGCAAGGGAATTCCATTTCTGTGCCGGCACCTCACCGCAAGGCGAAGCTTTTAATGTCGGTGTGCACCCGCGGCCGCAACCTTCGCCACCCCGCGCCCACAAACAGGGACGGCGTCGTTAGGCCGCAGAATCGATCGGGACACCGCGCCGCTCGGCTTTCGTTGTTACCAACCAGCGCACGAGTTTCTGCTCCAAATCGCTGGTCAGTTCGACGCACAAGTCCGCGCCGGCATCGACTCGTAACGGTTCGCCACTCGGCCGATCGAAAAGGAGTTGCACTCGGCGCCGGCCGGGCGAGCTCTCCAGGAGCTCGCGCACTTCGCGCAATTCCTCTTTCGTCGTCGCCGGCGAAAATTGGAGGAGTACGGCCGGCTCACTTTCGGCAGAGGCCTGCCCCGCCGTAGCGTCGCGAAGGCGGGTCGATCTTTCCGGCCGAGAGGTTGCCTCGCCAAGGCCGGCATTCCCGTTCGAAGCATCGTTGGCTTTGTTCGCGCCCGGTACTCTTATTTTCTGTGCCGTCGCGCGCAACGAATCGCCACGAGTGTCGATCGTTCCGCGCACCTCCACTACCCGGCCGGGAACAAGAATTTCCGACACGACAACGTAGACATCGTTCCAAATCACAACCTCGAGGGTGCCAGTCCTGTCTTCGACCCACACCACTGCGAACGGTTTCCCTTCCCGTCGCGTGAATTTCTTTTCCACCTGCACAATCGCGCCCCCGATTCTGAATTGCGAACGATCGTCCAGATCGCCTAACGAACTGATTGGCTGGTAATTTTTTGATGCGAAAAGATCGGCATACGCATCGAGCGGATGCCCGCTGACATAAAATCCCAGCAGCTCTTTTTCGTAGGAGAGTTTTTCGTGGTCGCTCCACGGAGTAACAATGCGCTTCCTCGTTGTTGCCGCGTGAGTTTCTTCGTCGAAGAGCGAAACCTGGCCGACGGTCCGATCGCGCTGCGCCGCCGCGGCGCACGAAAGCGATTCGTCGATGCAGGCAAAAAGTTCCGCGCGGTCGCGCCCAACAAAATCAAACGCGCCGGCCTTGATCAAACTTTCCAACATTTTGCGATTAGCGATGCGCGTCCCGATTCTTCCGCAAAAATCTTCCAGCGAAATGTATTCCCCTGCCCGCTCCCGATCCTGGATCGACATCTCCATCGCGGCTTCGCCCACGTTTTTGATCGCGGCCAGTCCGTAGCGGATCGCATTCAATGTGGGAGCGGCCTCAGTGCCGCGATTCTGCTCGTTGAGCTCGGATTCGGGACGCTGAGGTCCCTGCCACATTTCCGGAACAAATTTCAAACCGCTCTTATTGATGTCGG
>Ga0137378_10005101_pt1 | contig 11353 bp, 7 predicted proteins | sample SagtaG_21_FD_104813 | JGI IMG/M metagenome (GOLD analysis project Ga0137378, IMG submission 104813) | Vadose zone soil microbial communities from Sagehorn Ranch, Mendocino, California, USA - Sage2_L_60_16 metaG | ecosystem: Environmental > Terrestrial > Soil > Vadose zone | place: USA... | reverse complement strand
TTGAGATGGTAATAGAGATATTTGTGTTCGCAGTAGATGACCGGATCGTCGATCGCCACGGCTTCGATGAGCATGGTGTAGGCGTCCTCAACAGTCGCCGGCGTCATCACGATGAGTCCCGGATAATGTGCATAGATCGATTCCATCGATTGACTGTGAAATGGCCCGCTGCCTTTTGTTCCGCCAGAGGGCAGACGCACCGTGATGGGAACTGGAACGTTCGTCCGCCAATAATGCGTACCGGCATTGTTCAAGATTTGATTGAGCGCGAGGCTCGAAAAATCGGCAAATTGCATTTCCACAATCGGCCGCATTCCCTGCATGGCAGCCCCGATCGCAGTTCCGACTATCGCGTCTTCGCTGATCGGTGTGTTTAATACGCGCCCGGGAAATTCTTTCGCGAGACCTTTGGTCGCTTTAAAGGCGCCGCCAAACGTTCCGCCGACGTCCTGCCCGTAGATAAAAACGCGCTCGTCGTCACGGAGCAACTTCGCCTGCGCTTCACGGATCGCTTCCAGATAGGTGATGCTCATTCGAGAGAATCAACAAGTTCGCGTGTGGAGATCGCGCACCAATCTTCTTTGTCGCTTTCGGGGGGGGCCTCTTTTTGTGCAGTGGCGATTGCTTCGTCTATCTGCGCGGCGGCGTCCCTGTGCCACTGGACCAGCGTCTCGGCATCTAACAGATTCATATCGACAATTGTTTGCTCGGCGACTTTCAAACAATCGCGCGCAAATGGCTCGGCTTTGATCTCGTCGGTCACGTAGCTTGCGTCATCATGCTCGCCATGACCGGAGAGCCGCAGGACGGATGCGAGAACCAACTGGGGCGGGCGTCCCGCACGCGCCCGTTTTACCGCGCCCCCGATCACATCCAGGCAGACGCTGAGATCCGTTCCGTCGAGACTGTAACCTTCGAATCCGTAACCGATTGCGCGATCGACCAGATCATGACATGCAAACTCGCGCTCGTTCGGCGTGGAATAGGCATAATGATTGTTCGTCGCGACGACCATGAGGGGCACTTGTTCGACGGCGGCGATGTTCATTCCTTCATGGAACGAACCGGTCTGCATTCCGCCTTCACCGATGCACGCCAGGCCGACAAAGTTTTTCTCTCCCTTAAATCGTTTCGCCATTAACGCGCCCACGGTCACCGAAACCATCGCGCCGAGGTGACTGACCATGGCGAGCTGGTCGTCGCCTGGCCGGCCCCGATGAATGTTACCGTCGCGCCCGCGCATTGGCCCCTTGCGTGAGCCGAGATAAGTGCGCGTGACGTCGAGCAGCGGTTCGCCAAATGCGGATCGTCCGGCCTGGTCGCGAATCAATGGTGCGAAGATGTCGCCTTTTTGCAGAAACAAACCGCAAGCCGCGCTCACCGCTTCCTGACCCTTGCCAATGTAAACGCCACCGGTGATCAGACCGCCGCGATAGAGGCTGACGAGTTTTTCTTCAAGCGTGCGCGTCAGCAGCATCCAACGAAATGCCTCGAGAAAGCGTTCATGCGGCGGGGCGGACGTTTTTGTTTTCATTCTTGTGCCGCGCTGCGCCGTCTGAAGCATCGGACAATTTTACGCAAGATCGACGGTCGCGCGCAAAAGATTTTTGCGACGCGGGCGCCTATCCGACCTACCACGTCGCAAGCGCAAGGCGCCGTTGCGTGGGTTGCTGCTGGTCTCCGTTAGACGTTATCTCGGGAGAAATTTGCTGTGGCGCGGTTAACTTCAACCCAACGAGCTTGCTCACACCGCGCTCTTCCATTGTTACACCGTAAAGCACGTCCGCTCTTGCGATCGTGCGCTTGTTATGGGTCATGATGATGAACTGGCTCTGCTTTACGAATCGCTCCAGGACACGGATAAAGCGATTGATATTGCCTTCATCGAGCGGTGCATCCACTTCATCGAGAATGCAGAACGGACTCGGTCGGACCATGTAGATTGCGAATAGCAACGCCACGGCTGTCATGGCCCGCTCGCCTCCACTCAGCAACGCGACACTTTGCAGTTGTTTGCCCGGCGGTTTGGCGCTGATCTCAATCCCGCAGTTGAGCGGATCGCTCTCGTCGAGCAACGACAAGTCCGCGCGCCCGCCGCCAAAGAGCTCGGCAAACATTTCGTGGAAGTTCACCCGCACTTGGTCGAACGTTTCAGCGAACAATTTTCTTGTGGTCGAGTTGATCTGCGCTATCACCTCGAGCAATTCGCGGCGCGAACTGGTGAGATCGTTGTTCTGTCCTTCGAGAAATTTGTAGCGATCGTCGAGCTCGTCGTACTCGTGCACAGCATCGAGATTGACCGGGCCCATGTTGTCGAGTTGCGCCCGAAGATCGCCAATGAGCTTGTCGAGATCTACGTCCGCGAGGTTCGTAGTATCGGCATCTTGCCGATTCTCTGCAGGCTGGAAGCCCATGCCGCGTTTCAATTGCGCGCGCAAAACTTTTTCGAATGCGGGCTGATCGGGGGCGAATGCGCGAAGATCGACATGGTAATGCCGCTGGACGTGTTCGGCTATGTTCTGAATCTTCATTTGCAGCTGCGACTCACGGACCTGCCGGTGGGCGCGGCGATCCTGCAATTCGGCTAACGAATCGCGCCAGCGCCGCAACTCGGTTTCGTGATGAGAAATCGCTGCGACCTGCGCCGCGCGCTGTTCAGTAATTTTCCCGCTGTTCGCTTCGGCTTCGGTGCTACGCGCCGTCTCTCTTTCGATTGCCTCTTCCGACTCACGCGATTCGCGGGCCTGCGTGGCAAGTTTATTTTCATGTGCCGAAATATCGGCGCGCCGGCGGGCGATCAACTCAGCGAGTTCGATTTCGCGCGCGCTCATCGATTCACGTTGCGCGATTAGATTTTCGCGTCGCTGACGCTCCGTCGCCATGACCAGTCGCAATTGATTCAGTTTTTCCGTTACTTCTGCTTCGCGCGACGCGACCTCTTTTTGTGCCGCTTCGAACGTGGCGAGTTCGCTCGTCTGTTTGGAAAATTGATCGCGCGCTCCGCGAAGGTCGTTTTGCAATTTGACGATGCGCTCGTCCGCCGCCGCGATTTGCCGCTCAAGCGCGGCTTTTTCTGACCGCAGGTTGTCGATCATGCGTTCCGCTTCGCTCAATTCGCGCTGGAGCAGCGAAGCCATTTCGAGAGCCCGCTTCGCGGCATCGCGTTTTGCCAGAGAATCGTCACGCTCTTTTGTCACCGCCGCTTCTTCCTTCGCGAGTGCGGCTATTTGGGTCTTGCGCTCAAGTAGCGAATCGGCGCGCACCTCATTGCTGCCGCCAAACATTATTCCTTCGGCAGAAATAAATTCGCCGGCGAGCGTCGCGGTTGCGAGCACCGGTTCCGTTTTTTTGCACTCCAACGCATGTTCGAGATCGGGGAAAATGACGACGTTGCCGAGCACTTGCTTCACGAGCCATTCAAGCGATTTCGGCGCCTCGACTTTGTCCATCGCCCAGGCGATGGCGTTTGGCGGCAATGTCTCCGTTCTCGCTTCGTGACAAGGCCCGCCAATTTCCGGAATGAAAAGCGCGGCTTGACCGAGTTTGTTTTTGGTAAGGCGCGCGATGATTTCCGGCGCGGCCTCCGGATTTTTCAGAATCACGGCGTGAAGATTTCGTCCGAGAGCCGCTTCGATTGCGGGAATGAATTTTGATTCGACATCAAGCTGCGAAACAAGCGAGCCGGCAATCGCGTCGCGAAAATGCGCGGGATTGTCGAGGCCTTTAAGGACAGCTTGCGAACCTTTCAGCAAACCTGCGCCTTCTTCATTCAACTGACGGAGCACTTCGAGCCGCGATCGTTTTTCAGTGAGCGCACGCTCCGCGACGGCAAGATTCGTTTCCGCTTCGGCAAGCAGCTCCTGGTATCGATGCAGATTCGTTTCCGCGCTCTGCGAATTTGCGAGCAACTCTTCGAGCTTTCGCCGGTCGCCGGCGGTCAGTTTCAGCGAGCTGCCGATTCGACCTACGATCTTCACACTCACATCCGCCGATTTTTTCATTTCCGCTGTGAGTCGATCGGTCTGCGACGCGGTCATTTCGCGCCGCGCCGTTGTTCCCGAGAGTTCTTCTTCGAGCGCGGCGATGCGGCTTTCGGATTTGGAAACGGCGAGCTGTAAACTCTGCCAGCGCGCACTGTGCTCCCCACGATTTTTTTGGATTTCCCTGGTCAGACCGCTCAGCTCGGCCAGATCGGACTCCTTTTGCTTCGAAACCTGGTCGGCTTTTTCAATGATCGAATCGGTCTTGTGAATGTCATCTGTCTGTTGTCGGTGTTTTGCTTCCGCGTCCGTGATGTCGGCGTGGGCGCGCTCGATCAGTTCTGCTAGCTCCTGTGCGCGCTGGCGATTGAACTCGATGCGGCTTCGGTGTGCGGCGATCTCACTTTCCAAGCGTTGGATCTCCGCGCGCGACTCCGAAATTTCAATGTCGATCTTGTCCAGCGCATGGCGTTCTTCCGCCAGTTTGTTCTCGCCATTGTCAATCTTTGCGCGCGTCGCGTGCTCGGATTCGTTCAAGCGATCAATTTCGCCTCGGCACACAGTCAATTCGCGTTCCAAATCGTCGAGCTGCCTGCGCGAATGATGCGTCTCGAGCACGCGCAGGTCGGCGTGTAATGCCTGATAGCGCCGCGCCTTGCCCGCCTGCCGCTGCAAGGAGCCGATTTGGCGTTTTACTTCCTTGATGATATCGCCGATGCGCAGGAGATTTGCCTCAGTCGCTTCCAGCTTGCGCAGTGCCTCGCGCTTTTGCGTTTTATATTTTGTGATCCCGGCGGCTTCTTCAAAAACAGCCCGGCGATCTTCCGGTCGGGAGCTCAAGACCATGTCGATTTTACCCTGCTCCATCATCGAGTAAGCTGCCCGCGCGATCCCGGTGTCAGCAAAAAGACTTTGAATGTCGCGAAGCCGGCAGACCGTTTTGTTTAGGAAGTATTCGGAATTGCCGTCCCGATACACCCGGCGCGTCACGCGCACGTCATGCCAATCAACGGCCAACTCTCTTGCGCAACCCGTGAAGGTTAGAGAGACCTCTGCGAACCCGACAGGCTTGCGCGTGTCGCTGCCGTTGAAAATAACGTCGGCCATTTCGTCGCCGCGGAGCGACTTTGCCGATTGTTCTCCGAGCGCCCAACGGACCGCGTCAAGCACATTGGATTTTCCACAACCATTCGGCCCGACAATGGCGGTTATGCCTCGGTGGAAATTGAAGACCGTTTTATCGGCAAACGATTTAAAGCCGACGAGCTCGATCGATTGTAAGTGCATTCGCAGGCCGCAATCTCGGGCCCTAGGAGGTCAATATAGAGACGTTCTAGGCGTTACAAGCTAAATTTGCACAATTTGAAGTGGTCAGCCCGTCACCCAACCCATGATATTGTGTCTTCGACCTGCAACCGCAAGCTCAGATTCCGACCTCCAACATTCCTGCAATTCCAAAGCTTTCAACTTCGGATTTGGCTGTTCATCGTGCTCGCGCGAATTTGCGGATCAAGAAAAGTAAAGTCGCCGCCGCCAGACACGCGGTTGTAATTTCGAATTCTTCCCTGGTCGCGTGGGCAAGGACCCAGATAATCAAAATGATCGCGACAATTGGAACAATGCTCTGGCCGCGAAACTTAAATGGAACGCCATCGCCGCGGACATCGCGTCGGTTCAATTCCAGCGCGGCGAGGCAGCAGAGAATGTAGAGCAACAGCACCGCCATGTTGGAAAGAATAGCGAGCTTTTGAAAGGTCGAGCTAAAGGAAAGAACGAACGCGATAGCGGCGTACGTGACAATCGCCACATCGGGCGTGTGAAATCGCGGATGCACATGTGCGAACCACTTTGGAATAAAACCATCTCGTCCGAAGGCGAAAATAATTCGCGGCGAACTCAGAATGTCGCTCGTCGTCCAGCCAAAGGCGGAGATGGCGAGCCCGGCCAGCAGCAAGGTTCGCCCGACATTTCCCAGAAACCGCCCGGCCGCCTCGGCCAATGCAGTTTCGCCGTATTTTCCAAGTTCGCCTCCGAGAACACCGAGCGCGACGAGTTGAATCATAATGTAAAGGAGAGTGGTGATGCCGAGTGCGATGAAGATGGCGCGCGGCACCGTCCGCGCGGGAGCTTTGACTTCGCCGCTCGGTACCAGTGCGACCTCCACTCCGACGAATGCGAAGAGTAGCTGGAGAACGCTTCTGCCCAGGGCGTCGCCCCGCGGCCAGCCGGGCCAAGCCAATGCCTCTGGCCGCAAAAAGAAAATCCCGGCGACAATGAAAATTATAAGCGGCGCAAGCTTGATCAGGGTCATTGTCTCGACCGTGCGGGTGCCGATTCCCACTCCGCGAATATTGATTGCCACAAGAAGCAGCAGGATACAGAAAATCAGCAGGGCGCGTCCGATCGGCGTCCCGAGAATCGGAATCAATCGCCCCACTGAAGCAGCAATCAGCGTCACGATCCCGGAAATGGCGAGTATTGCGGTCAGAAAATAAAGCACCCCCGCCAGAAATCCGACATATCGACCAAACGCGACTTCGACATAGGCGTAAAGGCCACCCGTAAGCGAGACCCGGCTGCCCGCCATGGCAAACGACGTCACGAACAAACACATGGCAAAAGCGCAAATGATGTATGCGAGGGGAGATGCTGCTCCAAGCTGTGCTGCGACCAGCGCCGGCAAAGCAAAAATGCCGGCACCGACCGTGGAGTTCACGATATTTGCAGTAAGGCCGGGAATGCCGATGGCACGTATCAGACCGGCATCTTCTTTCGGAGGCGGCGGCTCGGGCATTCGCGGAGGTTGAACGAAGAGCGAAGAAATCTCAATTCATGTTTGGGTTGTAGCCGTTTCGCTGTGCGAAGCGCTGCGCTGACCGGCACGGGGACCCAAACCTTGCGTCGCCCACAGGACGACGACTACAGGTTGAACGTTGGACGTTTTCCGCAATCTAGGTTTTACTCTTGCAATCATGCAGCAAAATTATCTTGAGGAGTATTATTCGTTCCTGCGTTTTCCGAGTGTCTCGACGGACGATCAGTACAAGCAAAAGCTGGAGGAGTGCGCACGGTGGCTGGTGGAAAAACTCACGAGCATTGGTTTAGAGACGCAGTTCGTCCCAACGCTTGGTCATCCGATTGTTTGGGCGCGCAACAAACATCAGCCCGGACGCCGGACAGTATTGATCTACGGACATTACGATGTGCAGCCGCCCGATCCGCTTGAACTGTGGGATTCGCCGCCGTTCGAGCCTGTTTTGAAAAACGGCTATGTTTTCGCGCGAGGCGCAACAGATAATAAGGGCCAGATTCTTTCACACATCGTCGGCATTCAGGAAACGATTGAACAGAACGGCGATTTACCTGTGAACGTGCACCTGGTCATCGAAGGCGAAGAAGAAATCGGCAGCGTACACCTCGGCAGTTTCCTTGAGGAAAATCGCGACGCGCTGAAGTGCGATGTAGCGGTGATTTCTGATACCGGAATGATCGCGCGCGGTGTGCCGACCTTGAGTTATGGCCTGCGCGGAGTAACCGCTCTCGAGGTCAAAGTGACTGGTCCCAAAATGGATTTGCACTCCGGCGTTTTTGGCGGCGCCGTTGCCAATCCGATTACCGCTCTCGCACAATTGTTGGCCACGCTTCACGATCGCGAGGGTCGTGTGGCAATCGCGGGATTCTATGATCGCGTAAAGCCACTGGAGGAATGGGAGCGCGAAGCGTGGCGCAAACTTCCGGTCGATGGCGACAAACTGATTCTTGAGGAAACCGGTGTGTCCGAGCTTTTCGGGGAGGCCGGCTACAATTCAGTTGAGCGTATTTGGGCGCGACCGACCGCAGAGATCAATGGAATCGGCGGCGGGTATCAGGGGAAGGGAACGAAGACGGTAATTGCCAGCCATGCGATGGCGAAGCTGACGTTCCGTCTCGTTCCAGAACAGGATGGCGATGAAATTCAGGAACTGGCAAAAGCACATTTGCGAAAACACCTGCCCAAAGGGGTCACGATGGAGATTACCACCGGCCACAGTGGACCGTGGTATCTCACCGATCCGCACTCAGCACTCGGCGAAGCGGCCCAGCGCGCGTTGCGCAAAGCGTTCAACCGCGACCCCGCGCTCATCCGCGAAGGCGGCAGCATCCCGATTGTCTCGCAGTTCCGCGGCATTCTGGGCATCGAAACGCTCCTGATGGGACTGGCACTTCCTGATTGCCGCGCGCACTCGCCGAATGAGAATTTTCCGCTCGAAAATTTCGAAGGCGGTATTCGTCTCAACAAAGCGGTTCTTCAGGAGCTCGCATAGTGTCATGTCGACCGAAGTGGAGACATCTCTGGCCCCTCCAACGGGAGTTATGATAAAAATCAGAGATTCCTCGACTTCGCTCGGAATGACAGCTGGTATAGACCCGGGATTTATTTTTCTCGCTGTTTACTCCGCTTCACCGGTGAATGCGCGCGGTTGTGTGCGCTGTCTCAGCGCATAGCCGGAGAGTGATCGCGCGCTGGATTGTCCGCTGAGGACAGCGGACACTACAGCCTCAGGTACACTGGCTCCGATTATGAAATGGCTCTTAATCCTTGCGATGTTATTCAGCACGGCCCACGGAGCGAGTGCTCTCGAAGAGTCGTTAGGCACAAAGATTAAAAAGATTTTTGCGCCGACACCAACGCCAGCTCCGACGCGCAAGCATCGGAAACGTTCGACCAAGAAAGCCACACCCAGCCCGTCCCCCACGGCATCGCCAAAACAAAAGAAGGCTTCGCCCACTCCGTCCCCAAGCCCGACGCCAAAGAGAAAATCAAAGCGCAAAAAAGCATCTCCATCGCCAACTGCGTCACCAGAAGAAACCCCATCGCCGAGCCCAACTGAAACTCCGGAAGCGACTGCGACACCTTCGGCTACGGTCCATCCGACTCCGCAGAAAAAGGGCGCGCCTAACGTTACTCTTTCGCCTGAGGAGATCGTGGACTTCGACGCTTATCCCGCAAAAGTACGCCAAATCATCGAGGCCGGGCTTGAGCTGACGAAACAGAATCTCGGTTACACCTACGGCTCCGCCGATCCCGGAAACGGCGGCATGGATTGCTCCGGTTTCATTTATTACGTTCTCAAGCAAAACGGATTTACCGACGTACCGCGCGATTCGAGCCAGCAATATGTCTGGGTGCGCAAGGCGGCAAATTTCAATGCGGTCTTGAGCCGTCACGAGGATTCATTCGAACTCGATGCGCTCAAGCCGGGCGATTTGCTTTTCTGGCGCGGCACCTACAGCATCGATCGGGATCCGCCGCTCACGCATTTGATGATTTATCTGGGCCGGGAAAAGCGAACCAAAAAACGGGTCATGCTTGGGTCAAGCGACGGTCGCACATACGACGGGAAACAGCGTTTCGGCGTCAGCGTTTTCGATTTCAAATTGCCACCGCCGCCAAACAGCAACGACGCAAAAATCAGTCCAGTTTTTGTCGGCTACGGACGAATCCCCGGGCTGAGCGACGATTGAAATATCAAATGTTGCGAAGTTGACCCTGGTCCCTTCCCGAGAGCGGCATAAACGTGATTCATGCATCAAAACAGACGCCTTCTACCCGCCTGCTCTGGAAACTAATACGATTACCTCCTTCCGTTGCGGGATGGGTGATTTCTATCAACTCCAGTTGGCTATCTACTGCTCCGCCGGGTTTGGTAACGCTTACCAACAACCCGATCACTCCCCCGGCTTTTTCAAGGAAACGATGCGGAATAGCAACGCTGAATGTTTCTACATGCTCTGATTTAGGTTCAGTACGAATTGGTCTGACGTTTCCCAAACTCCCGGCAATCGGCGTAATAAATTCCCAACTATTTTTCCAAACTCGATCCGGGTCACGATAACCGAAAGTTAGGCTTAGTATTGTTCGTATAGTCCCCTGGCTCCGAGAATATTTCGGGTAAGGTAGGCACGTATGGCCAAATTCGCCCAAAAGGGTTCTGATAAGTGCCGGGATATATCTCGTTCTTGCTAGTTATCGCTAAAACATCAAAGAATTCTGGCACCTTGTTGCGAATTGTCTTTGAAAAGGCATCTGGAGCTTCTCATTGAGCAAATGTCAGCTTGGCACTGTCGCCACCCCACTTTGTGTTCCCGTCCTTTGCAATGCTTGTTAAAATGGCAGTGCAGTTTTTGATAGATTGGGCGTTGTCCGCTTCGACCTTCACTCTAAAAAAATTTGTGGGTAGCCGCTCCGAAGTAAACAGGGTTTGTTTCACACAACCTTCGATGCTGGGATGACAGGAGATTCGTAAGCGACCCGCCTGTAGCGCGGCCCCACTTTTTCTTAAGTTGATCAAAAGCACTGTCGCAAACATAAGGATGCCAAGAGGCGCAGTAATCAACCAAGCAGAGAAACCGAAGTGGGGAATATTGCTCTTAATTAGCCAAGGTATAAGCGGCTCACTGGAAAATAGTGCCCAAACAGATGCAACCCATTGAGGTGCTGTGAGGACAGCAAAACTAACAATCGTCGCTAATAACGGATGCCTCTCAATCCAGCGCTTGAGTCGCATGTCGGAAGCGTAAATCGCCACGGCAACCCATCAAGCTCTAACCTGGTGTCAAAGTGATAATCCCCTTTCACCAATTTGCTTCATTCTGTTCTCGAATCTTCTTCACATACCAAATACCAGGCTTAGCAGAAGATTAAGTCTGTCAATTGTCTTCGCCTTCCGCTGCAGTCGGAGACGGTTTCGCTTCTGTTGCAGAGATCGGTTTAACCGGACGCTGATGAACGCGCTGTTCATATCCCACGAATGCGAACACGATTAGAACAAGCATCACGATCAGGACAATACGCTGTTCGTTCTTTGAGAGCTGGAAGATCCTAAGTAGGCGCTTCATCTCTTCACGTAGCGAATCGGGTCTTTCATCCCGGCTTCACGGAAACCTTTCAACCGTAAGAGACAGGAATCGCACTCGCCGCAGGCAAAGCCTTCCGGCGATGGATCATAACAGCTGTGTGTAAGCGAAAGATCGACATTGAGCTCGATTGCTTTTCTTATGATTTCGGATTTCGAAAATTTTATCAGCGGTGCGTGAATGTGAAATCGCTCGCCTTGCGCACCGGCTTTGGTTCCAATATTCGCCAATGTTTCAAATGCTGCGATAAACTCGGGCCGGCAATCCGGGTAGCCGCTGTAGTCGATCGCGTTTACGCCGAGAAAAATGTCGCACCCTTGAATCACCTCCGCCCAGGCGAGCGCGTAAGCCAGAAAGATCGTATTGCGAGCGGGAACATAAGTGATCGGAATTCCATGCGCGATCTCTGTTTGTGAACGTTTCTTCGGAACATCGACATTGTCTGTCAGGGCTGAGGCGCCAAGGATGCGGAGGTC
>Ga0137378_10005097_pt1 | contig 11358 bp, 9 predicted proteins | sample SagtaG_21_FD_104813 | JGI IMG/M metagenome (GOLD analysis project Ga0137378, IMG submission 104813) | Vadose zone soil microbial communities from Sagehorn Ranch, Mendocino, California, USA - Sage2_L_60_16 metaG | ecosystem: Environmental > Terrestrial > Soil > Vadose zone | place: USA... | reverse complement strand
GGCCGGCACCGTGGATCGAGAGGGGGATCGCCGGAGATGGCGAAAGGTGGCATCGAGACGCTGGCGCAGGTTCGCCTGTTCCAGGACCTTCGGAAGCGCCACCTGCGCCGCATCCTCAAGGCCACCGAGGAGTATTCCTATCAGGACGGCGCCACGGTGGTGGCCGAGGGCACGGCGAGCGAGTCGTTCTTCGTCATCGTCAAGGGCACGGCCAGGGTCGTGCGCCGCGGCCGGACGGTGAACCGGCTCGGTCCCGGGGACTCGTTCGGCGAGATCGCGCTCCTGGACGGCGGGCCGCGGACCGCCACCGTCGTGGCCGACGGCCGGATGCGATGCCTGATCCTGCTCCGCACGGAGTTCCGGCAGATCCTCGCCGAGGAGCCCAAGGTGGCCTTCCGCGTGCTGCGGGGTGCGGCGGCCCTCCTCCGTCAGATGGACCGCCGAGTCACCTAGTCGCCCTCAACCGCCCACCCGCGGCGAGTCGGGCGTCACCATGAGGTCGGCGAACGCCGACGACGACTTCCCGAACTCCCACCAGCCCTGCACCCACGGCTTCACCACGGCCAGGCTCCGTCCGTACACGATCGGGATCACGGCCACGCGGTCGGCCACGGCCAGGCGGTCGGCTTCGTGGAACAGCTCCAGCCGGCCCCGGTCGCTCCGTTCCTGGCGGGCCCGCTCGATCAGCTCGTCGAACGGCGGGTGGGCGAAACCGCCCTCGTTCGTGCGGCTGTCCGAGTGGAACAGCAGCCGGAGGAAGTACTCGGGATCGGCGTAGCCGGGCAGCCAGCCGGTGAAGTAGATCGGAGCCATCGTTCGGGGGTCCTTCAACGTGCTGGCGGCCTCCAGGCTCCACGGCCGAACCTGCACGTCGAGGCCGAGCACGTCTCGCCAGGACTCGACGACGGGGTGCAGGACCGCCAGTTCCTCGTCCATGCACGCCGCCGCGATGGGCCCGTCGAAGCCCGACCGCCGCAAGCAGTCCCGCGCGAGCGGCGGATCGAACCGGAGCGCGATGTCCGGCGTGTGGCCCTGCAAAGCGGGCGGGACGATGCCGCCGGTGGCCGCCACCATGTTGATCGGCAGGGCGGCGGCCAGCGCGTCCCGGTCCACGGCGTGTGCGAGGGCACGGCGGAGGTCCAGGTTCGACGTGACGGGGTCCCGGTGGTCGAACGCCAGATACCCGGACCACGCCGCCGGACCGAACCGCGCGTCCGGCGTCTCGGCCGGCAGCAGATCCGCCAGGCGCGGCGTGTAGCGGACCGCGATCAGGTCGAGCTCGTCCGCGGCGTAGGGTTCGACGGCTCCGCCGACGGGCGACCGGACGAACTCCACGCGCCCCACGTTGCCGGGCCGGGTCCCCGAGTACCGCTCCTGGCGCGTCAGGACCATGTCGTCCTCCGTGCAGGCGGCGCGGCGGAACGGACCGCTCACCACCTGGCGGTTGGGTTTCGTCCACGCGGAGCCGTCACGCTCGATGGCGTGGCGGGGCTGCGGCCCGCCGTCGGGGCGGTTCATCACGCTCATGAAGTACGGCGCCGGAGCGGCGAGCCGGAACTCCACCGTCCGGTCGTCGAGCGCTCGGACCCCGATGCGGTCGGCGTCGGCGTTCCTCCCCAGGTAGTAGTCCTGGCCGTTCTCCAGCACGAAGTAGATCGCCACCGACGATCCGGGGCTCTCCGGATCCAGCACTCGCTTGACGCCGAACTCCACGTCGTGCGCGGTCAGCGGCTCGCCGTCGGACCACCGGAGTCCGTCCCGGAGCCGGAACACGTACCGCAGGCCGTCGTCCGAGATCTCCCAGCGCTCGGCGAGGGACGGGACGATCGTCCGCTCCGGCCACGCTTCGACCAGCCGGTCGAAGAGTTGCATGCAGAGTTGGATGTTCGGCCACGCGATCGCGGATCTCGGGTCGGGGTCGTTGGGCAGGAAGCTCGTCGCCACCCTCAGCGAGGCGGCCGGCGAACCCTCGAACGGCTCGGCGGGCGACCAGTGCTCGAAGGCGCGCTGGTACGTGGCGTTGGCTTCGGCGAACCGCATCGACACGTGCAGGGCCAGGGCGAGCTTGAACAGCACCAGGGCGACGCCCCGGCGATCGCCGCGGCGCTCCATCAGCGGCAGGAGCTCGCGGTAGTGGGCGACCGCCTCGTCGAGCGCGTACCCCTGGCGAGCCCGGTCCCCGGCGCGGGTGAGGTACGTCACGGCCTTGTCCTCGTCGGCGGCCTCCAGCCAGTGGTGGGCGAGCACGCCGGCCACCTCGTCCACGCCCCCCTCGTACTGCCGCTCGAGCCATTCCGCCGCCTTCCGGTGCAGGGCGCGACGATCCGCCACCAGGATCGTCCGGTACACCGTCTCCTGGATCAGGGCATGCTTGAACCTGAACTCGGGGTACGGCCACCGGCGACCCTCCCGCATCAGATCCAGGCGCTGAAGGTCGTGAAGGACCCCGCGGACCGAGCCGTTGCCGCCCGACACGGCTTCCAGGAGCGGCAGGCCGAACCGGCGGCCCAGCACCGACGCGGCCGTCAGCACGTCCCGGCTGGCCGGGGCCAGCCGGTCGATGCGGGCCAAGATCACCTTCTCGACGGTGGGCGGGACCTCGACCTCCACGGCGTGATCGAAGCGCCAGCCGTCGCCCTCGCGGACGAGCGCGCCGGCGTCGGCGATCGACCGGACCAGCTCCTCCAGGAAGAACGGGTTGCCTTCGGCGTGTTCGACGATCCGGTCCTCCACGTCGGTGGGGAGCGTCCCGGCACCCACGAGGGCCGCGAGCAGCTCGCGGTCCGCCTGGCCGGAGAGCGCGTCCAGGGCGACCTCCGCGGTCCGGTGCGGGAACCCCCGGGCAGCGGTCTCCCGGATGGCCCACGCGGGGTGGTCTCGTTCGGGCCGCGACGTGACGACGAGCAGGACCGCGGCGTCCTCCCCCACCCCCAGCAGGCGCTCGGCCAGCTGGACGGACGTCGGGTCTGCCCAGTGCAGGTCCTCGAGCACCACGACGAGCGGCCCTTCCTCCGCCAGGCGCTCGAGCAGCGTGCGGACGACCTCGAACGTTCGGTACTGGAGGGCCTCGGGGGACAGCTCGGCGAGGCGCGCCGCGCCGTCGGGTTCGAGGCCGAGGCCCAGCATCGCCCCCAGGTACGGGTAGATCTCCAGGACTCGGTCGCCGAACAGCCGCTCGACGCTCCGCCGGAGGGCGACCCGGACGCGCAGCTCCGGCTCGTCGGCGACCACGCCGAGCCAATCCCGGATCAGGTCGCGGAACGGCCAGTACGGCATGGACTCGCCGTAGGACACGCAACGACCTTCGACCCAGAGCGGACGGCCGAACGCCGCGGGGATGGCGTCGATGAGGGTGCGAGCCTCGGCCACCAGCCGGCTCTTCCCGATCCCGGGTTCGCCCGTCACGAACACGACCCCGCCGGAGCCGCCCAGGACGGCTTCGATCGAGCCCCGCACCTCCGCCAGCTCGCGCTCCCGGCCGACCAGCCGGGCCTGCACGCCTTCCAGCCCCCGGCGCCGGGCGGGTTCGGCCAGGGGCGCGACCGCCACCCGCGCCGAGACCGGCTCGGCCTTCCCCTTCAGCTCGAGGGTGTGCTCCTCCCCCCAGTCGAACAGGACCTCGACCAACCGCACGGTGGACGAACCCGCGAGCACCGTGCCCGGATCGGCGTGGGCCTGCAGCCGCGCCGCCGTGTTGACGGCGTCCCCGGTCGCGCCGTACTCGACGCGGCTCCCCCCGCCCATCGGCCCGACCACCACGGGACCGGTGTCGAGGCCGACCCGTACGGCGAACCCTTCCACGCCCCACCCCTGGGCGACCTCGTGCGCGTACGCTCCGATGACCTCGGTGACCCGCAAGCCCGCCAGCACGGCCCGTTCGGCGTCGTCCTCGTGCGAGACGGGAGCGCCGAACAGCGCCAGCACCCCGTCGCCGGCGAGGTCCTTGACCGTGCCACCGAAGGACTCGACGGCCGCGACGATCCGCGCGACGGCCTCGCCCACGATCAGTCGGACCTCCTCCGGGTCCATCCGCTCGCCGAGCGCCGTCGACCCGCCCAGGTCGGCGAACAGGGCCGTCACGACCTTGCGCTCCTCGCGCATGGGCGGCGTCTGGGAGAGTGCGTCGGTCGGTGCGTCCGTGGGATCCACGTCCCGCATTCTCCCCCGTCGAAGCGCGACCTGATAAGCGCGCGGGCTACTGCGTGGCGAGGGCGAGCCTCGAGCGGAGCAGGCGAAGCGCTTCCCCGTCCCCCGAGCGCACCACGCGTTCATCCGGGGCACGACCCCAGAGCCACAGGAGAACGTCGGAGGGGTCGCCCCCGAGCGTGGCGTCTCCGGCTAAGCCATCTTCGTTGACGCTCACCGACTCCCGCTCGAGCGTGACGCGCCAGGTCTTCCCGCCGGTGGAGATCCCCACCTGCTGTCCGGTCGCCCGATCGTCCGGCTCCTCGGACCAGTCCCCCGCCAGCATGATGACGAGGATCTCGTCCACGCCGTCGACCGCCAGCTCGGCGTCCACGGGCGTCGGCGTCCCGATCGCCAGCTCGGCGTCGATGCGGTGGACGGCCGTCTCGTGAGCCATCCGCCTCGCCCAGAACCCCACCGTCTGATCCGGAGGCCACCACGTGGCGGACGGCGTGGTGGGCGTGCTCCTGTCGAACATCTCGAGCAGCCTCCCGTGGGCGTCGTCCAGCCACTCGATGGGATCGCGGTCGGCCGGCCATTCGGGGGGCCACGGATCCGGTGCACGTCCGAGCGCGGTGCAGGTGATCTTGTGCTCGTACACCTGGGCCACATGAGAAACGAGGTCGCGCACGGTCCACTCCGGACAGGAGGGCACCTCCAGAGACAGGCTCCCGTTCGCCGCGGCCGCGAGCCGTTGGCCATCCAACCGGACGTGTTCGACGTAGGTCGGGTATTCCATGAGCCGAGCCTAGCAGCGCTTCGAACCGCGGCTGGCAGTCCGAGGCGGGTCGTCGCCGAAGGCCATAGGGCCCCTGCTCTCGCCTACACTCTTGCCATGCGACGGGCTCGCGGCTTCCGCTGACCTCGGGTCCGGCTCCCCGCCGGACCTGCTCGCGTCGTCCTCGTCCTGCTGCTCGTCGAGTTCATCGACGAGGTCGTCTTCGGTGCCCGCGAGGCCGCCTGGCCCCTGATCCGCGCCGACTTCCACCTCAGCTACGCGTGGATCGGGATCCTCCTCACCGTCCCGAACATGATCGGCGGCCTGGTCGAACCGGCCTTCGGGCTCCTCGGCGACTCGGGACGTCGCGGGCGGATCGTCTCGACGGGTGGGGTCGCCTTCGCCGTCGCGCTGGGCCTCGCCGCCGGATCGTGGAACGTGCTGTCGCTCTTGATCGCGTTCACCGTGCTCTCGCCGGCGTCGGGGGCGTTCGTGAGCCTCTCGCAGGCCACGATGATGGACCTCCACCACGGGCGCCACGAACGGGCCATGGCCGCCTGGACGCTGGCCGGCTCGATCGGCGTCGTCGCGGGTCCGCTCGCGCTGGCCGCCGCGCAGGCCACCGGCATCGGGTGGCGTGGGTTGCTGATCGCCTTCGGGCTGCTGACGCTTCCCGTACTCGCTCTCGTCGGGCCTGTCCAGTTCGCCGTCGCCGGCGGCGGCGTGCGGTTCGCGGACGTGCTGGCGAAGGCGCTCCGGGCGGTCCGCGAGCGTGAGGTCATCCGGTGGCTGGTGCTGCTGGAACTGTCCGACCTGCTCGGCGACGTCCTCACCGGATACCTGGCGCTGTACTTCGTGGACGTGGCTCACGTGAGCGTCCTCCAGGCGACCCTGGCCGTTGCGGTCTGGACGGGCGCCGGGCTGGTGGGCGACGCCGCGCTGGTGGCGGTGATCGCCCGGATCTCGACGATCCGGTACCTGCGGGCGAGTGCCATGGTGGCCGCCGTCATCTACCCGGCGTTCCTCCTCGCACCCGACCCGGCGTGGAAGCTCGGCCTGCTCGGCGTCCTGGGCCTTGCGACCACTGGGTGGTACGCCATCCCGAAGGGGCGGTTGTTCGCCGAGCTGCCCGGCGCCAGCGGCACCGCCGTGGCGCTCTCCGACGCCGCGGGGTTCGTCGGCCGGCTGTTCCCGCTGGCGCTCGGCATCGCGGCCGAGCGGCTGGGTCTGGGCACGGCGATGTGGGCCCTGCTCGCCGCGCCGGTCGCGCTCCTCATCGGGCTGCCTCGCTCGCCCGTGCCGCGCATCTCGGAGGGCGGCTAGGATTGGCTGAGTTGAGGCGGAGTGGAGGTTCGAGCCATGGCACAGCAGGGGTTCCGGGTCACGTACGCGACCCTTTCCGCGGATAGCGACGAGCTGCACCGGGCGTTCGACGAAGGTCTCCAGAAGGCCAGGTCCTGGCTCGGGGAGACCCATCCGTTCCACGTGAACGGCGAGGCGCGGCACGGCGAGGGCTACGACGAGGAACGCTCGCCGGCGGACAGGGACATCGTGATCGGGCGGTTCGCCCGAGCCACACGGCCGGACACGAAGGACGCCATCGCGGCGGCCAGCGCCTTCGCCCCCGAGTGGGGCGGCATGGCCTGGCAGGACCGGAACAAGGTGATGTCCCAGGTGGCCGACCTCATCTCCGAGCGTCGCAACGAGCTGTCCGCCCTGCTCACGATCGAGGTCGGCAAGAGCCGCCTGGAGGCCCTCGGGGACGTCGAGGAGACCGCCGACCTGATCCGCTACTACGTCCATCAGATGGAGGAACACGACGGCTTCTCCGTCCCGATGGGTCAGCTCTCGCCCAGCGAGCACACGCGCAGCGTGCTCCGCCCGTACGGCGTCTGGGCGGTCATCAGCCCGTTCAACTTCCCGATGGCCCTGGCCGGCGGACCTGCGGGTGGCGCCCTGGTGGCCGGGAACACCGTCGTCTTCAAGCCCTCTCACCAGGGCTACCTCACCGGCCTGAAGCTCTACGAGGTCATGGTCGACGCGGGCGTCCCGACCGGGGCGTTCCACGTCCTGACGGGGCCGGGGTCCTCCGTCGGCGAGGAGCTGTACCAGAACCCGGAGGTCGACGGTCTCACGTTCACCGGGTCGTACGCCGTCGGGATGCAGATCTACCGGAACTTCGCCAAGGACTACCCGAAGCCCGCGATCTGCGAGATGGGCGGGAAGAACCCGGCCATCGTCAGCGCGAAGGCCGACCTGGACAAGGCCACGGACGGCGTGATGCGCTCGGCCTTCGGCTACAGCGGGCAGAAATGCTCGGCGTGCTCCCGCGTCTACGTGGAGCGGCCGGTGTTCGACGACTTCACGAGGCTCCTGGTGGAGAAGGCCTCGACGCTGAAGGTCGGCAACCCGACGGAGCGGGACACGTACACCGGTCCCGTGATCAACGAGAAGGCCGTGCAGACGTTCCAGCGGGCCGTCGAGGACGTGAGGTCGGGCGGCGGCACGGTGCTGCTCGGCGGCGAACGGATCACCGAGGGTGACCTGAGCCGGGGGAACTTCGTCCAGCCGACGATCGTCGAGGCGCCGCTCGACCATCGCGTGTGGCGGGAGGAGCTGTTCGTCCCGTTCGTGGCGGTGGGGCCGGTCGACTCGATCGACGAGGCGCTCAAGCTCGCCAACGACACCGAGTACGGGCTCACCGCCGGGTTCTATTCCGAGGACCGGTCGGAGATCGACCGGTTCCTGGGGACGATCGAAGCCGGCGTGGTCTACGTGAACCGGCGGGCCGGCGCCACCACGGGAGCGTGGCCGGGCGTCCAGCCGTTCGGCGGCTGGAAGGGCAGCGGGACCACGGGCAAGGCGGGCGGCGGGCTGCACTACGTCCAGCAGTACCTGCGCGAGCAGTCCCAGACCGTCATCGAGGACTGACGCGGTGCTGAGCGCGACCCTCACCCACGACGAGCTGGCCGCGGTCACGTCGCCGCGCCTGGTGACCGAGCTGCCCGGGCCGCGCGGACGGGCGGTCATCGAGGCCGACCGCCGCGTGACCTCGCCCTCGTTGCCGCGCGCGTACCCGTTCGTCCCCGCCCGGGGCGCGGGCGCCGTGGTGGAGGACGTGGACGGCAACGTCTTCCTGGACTTCAACGCGGCCATCGCCGTGTGCTCGACCGGGCACGCCCATCCGAAGGTCGTCCGGGCCATCCAGGAGCAGGCCGAACGGCTGCTGCACTATTCGGCCAGCGACTTCTACCTCCCGATCTACGCCGAGCTCTGCGCGGTGCTCGACGAGATCGAGCCAGTGCCCGGCGACGCCAGGTCGTTCCTGACGAACTCCGGCACCGAGGCCGTGGAGGCGGCCATCAAGCTCGCCCGCAGCCACACGGGCCGGCAGCACGTGATCGCGTTCCTCGGTTCGTTCCACGGGCGGTCGTACGGGAGCGTCACGCTCACCGCGTCGAACGCGAAGTACCATGAGGGGTTCGGACCGATGCTGCCCGGCGTCCTGCACGCGCCGTTCGGCGCCGACGACACCGACCGTTACATCGAGAACGTGATCTTCAAGCGGCTGGTGAAGCCGCACGAGATCGCCGCGATCGTGGTGGAGCCCGTCCAGGGCGAGGGCGGGTACGTGGTGCCTCCGGACGGCTGGCTGCCGTACCTCCGCGACCTGTGCACGGAGCACGGCATCCTGCTGGTGGCCGACGAGGTCCAGAGTGGGATGGGGCGAACCGGCAACATGTGGGCGGTGCAGCACTGGGGCGTCGAACCGGACATCGTCCTCGCCGGGAAGGGCATCGCCAGCGGCATGCCGCTCGGCGCGCTGATCGCCCGGGCGGACCTGATGTCGTGGACGAAGGGCGCCCACGGCTCCACGTACGGCGGCAACCCGGTGTCGTGCGCCGCGGCCCTCGCCACGATCGAGTTGATCCGCGGCGGGCTGGCGGACGATGCGAAGGCCGTCGGCGGCGATCTGCTAGACGGGTTGCGTGCGCTCCGGCAGCGGCAGGCGCTGATCAAGGACGTCCGCGGCCTCGGGCTGATGATCGGCGTGGAGTTCGCCGACGGCGCCACCGCCGACGCGGTGGAGATGGCGTGCTTCCATCGCGGGGTGCTCACGCTGCGGGCGGGCGACGCCACGATCCGGATGTCCCCTCCGCTGGTGGTGAACGCCGAGCAAGCCGCGACCGGCCTCCGCATCTTCGAGGAGGCGTGCGCCGAGGTCGCCGCGTCACCACCCACCGCCGACGGACCTCATTGAGGGCGGCCACTCGATGACGTCACGGATCCGGAACCTGACCTTCGACTGCGCGGACCCCGCGCGGCTCGCGGCGTTCTGGCGCGACGCGCTCGGCTACGACGACCCGGTCGAGCAGGACGACGAAGGCGCCTGGATCGAGGACCCCTCGGGCGCGCGACCGAACCTCCTGTTCCTGATCGTGCCCGAAGGGAAGACGGCCAAGAACCGGATCCACTTCGACCTCCAGCCCGACCGTCCCAGGGACCAGGAGGTCCAGCGGCTGCAGCGGCTGGGGTCGACGATCGCCGACGACCGACGGAAGCCCGACGGGACCGGCTGGGTCGTGATGCTCGACCCCGAGGGCAACGAGCTGTGCGTCGAGCGCTCGCCGGCGGAGCGCGAGCAGACGGAAGGCTGAAGCGCCCGTGTACTCCTACATCAAGAACGCGACGTTCGACTGCGCCGACGCGATGGTGCTGGCCCGCTTCTGGGCGGCGGCGCTCGGCTCCGACGTCGACGAGGACTCGACGTCCGACAAGGCCTTCGTCGAAGCGCCCGGCTGGGGCGGACCGAGCATGTGGTTCAACCGCGTGCCCGAGCCGAAGACGGCCAAGAACCGGCTCCATCTCGACCTGCGAGCGCCGTTGGAGATGGAACGGGAGGTCGAACGGCTGGTCGGCCTGGGAGCGACGGTCGTCCAACGCTCCGACCACATCACCGTCATGCAGGACCCCGAGGGGAACGAGTTCTGCGTCGAACCCGGCCCCACGGCCCATCCCTCTGGTTCGGCAGGGAGAGCACAGCCGTCTCCGTGACGTCGGCGGAGGTCTCGGTCACGGATGGTTCGCCGATGCCGTTCGACTACTGATCCTCCAGCAGGGTGGTGGCTCGTCGCTGGACCGATGCCTGAGGCGCCGCCGCGAACACCACCGCCGCGATCGTGGCGACGGAGGCGATCGCCAGGAATGCCGGCGCGGTACCCGTGACGTGCTGGAGCAGGAATCCAACGCCGATGAAGCCGAGCGGGCCCCCGACCGAGAAGGCCACGTTCGCGGCCGCGAGCGTTTTCCCCCGGAGGGCGGCGGGGGTCCGCACGGTCATCTCCGCGAACAGCGCCGGCATGAAGATCCCCATGCACAACCCGTCCACGGCGACCGCGGCGATCACGCCGCCCGGCGGCGGCGAAGTCACCAGCACCCACATCGCCGCGGCCTCGACCGCGTACGCCCCGACGGCCACGCGGCCGATGCCGAACCGGCGGACCACCTTCGCGGACAGCAGGCCACCGATCATCGAGCCGCCGCCGAACGCGCCGATGAACCACCCCGCCAGATACACGTTCCGGTCGAACGCGCGGAACGCCAGCACCGGTAGGGCGGCCATCATCCCCGTCCAGGTGACCTCCATCACGGCCACGCCGATCGAGATGCTTGGGAGCCACCGGTCGGAGACGAGGAAGCGGAACCCCGCCAGGAGGCGGCCGGAGTCGGGCGCTTCGCCTTCGACCGCCGCGACCCTCCCGGGGCGCACGACCGCCATCGTCATGGCGAACGCCACCGCGTAGGTGGCCGCGTCGATCAGGAGGACGGCCGGCGCGCTGGTCAGCGCGATCAGGACCCCGCCGAGCGCCGGTCCCATCAGGCTGCCGGCTTCATTCAGCGACCCCATGATCCCGTTCGCGCGGGTCAGCCGTATCTGGTCCTGCCCGACCACGGTGGCAAGCACCAGCTGGCCGGCCGACGAGTGCGCCGGGAAGACCGCGCCCACGGCGAGCAGGATCGAGAGCAATGCGGGGAACGAGAGCGCGTTCGCCGAGTGCAGGATCGGGATGGCCGCGATCAGGCACCCTCGGACCGCGTCCGCCAGCAGCATCGTTCGGCGTGCGCCGAGCCTGGCGACCACTTCGCCGGCGGGGACGCCGAACACGAGCATCCCGACGAACTCCGCGGCCAGCGCCAGCCCGGTCCGGGCCGGCGATCCGGTGGTGACCAGGACGAACCACGGCACGGCCAGCGCCGAGATCTCCGACCCCGTGATCGAGACGAACTCGGCCACGACCAGGGCGGGGAACGCGCCCCGGCGGCCGGCCAGTTGAGTGTCGGGGGACCCCTCCATGCTCGAAGACTAGCGACGACTGACGACCCACCCGGTAGGCTGGCCGCCGCCGATGGTCGAGTCGAAGGTCACCACGATGCGCGAGGCCGTCGCGGAACTC
>Ga0137378_10005095_pt1 | contig 11359 bp, 14 predicted proteins | sample SagtaG_21_FD_104813 | JGI IMG/M metagenome (GOLD analysis project Ga0137378, IMG submission 104813) | Vadose zone soil microbial communities from Sagehorn Ranch, Mendocino, California, USA - Sage2_L_60_16 metaG | ecosystem: Environmental > Terrestrial > Soil > Vadose zone | place: USA... | reverse complement strand
GCGCTCATCACTTGGACGTTACCGGCCTCGGTTCGACTTTCGTTGCCAAGACTGTCCTTATGCGTCACCGCGCCTTCGCGGACGTAGGTGATGATTTCCATGTTGGCGTGGGGGTGGGGCGGAAAGCCCGTGTCGGGCGCGATCTCGTCATCGTTCCAAACGCGCAGCGAGCCCCAGCCCATTCGGGTGGCGTCACCGAAGCCTGCGAACGGGAAATGGTGCTTGGCCTTCAGCCAGCCGTGATCCTCGCCTCCGAGCTGGTTGAATGGTCTGCGTTCGATCATCGGCGCTCTCCGGCAATGGTCCGTGAAGTTTCGCCGACACACCTATGGACACCGCCACGGGTTCGAAATAGAAACTATCGAAACTCATCGTTTCTAGATTTGAACCATGGCCAGACTGCCAGACTTCGAAGGGCTAGCGATCTTCGCCAAGGTCGTTGAGATTCGCTCATTCGCCGGGGCGGCGGCGGAGCTAAAGGTTTCCAAGGCGACCGTCTCCAAGGCTATCAGCAGGATAGAGGCGCGGCTGGGCGCGCGGCTCATCAACCGCACATCGCGCCGGCTCGCCTTGACCGACGCCGGACGGCAGCTCGCAGGCCGGGCTGCGCACATCCTCGCCGAGGGCGAAGCAGCCGAGGACGCCGCACTGGCCCAGGCGACGGTGCCGCGCGGGCTGGTGCGGCTAGCCGCACCCATCTCCTTCGGCGTGCTGCACCTCGCGCCCCTGCTGCCGGAATTCCTTGCCACCTATCCGGAGGTGTCGGTCGATCTCCACCTGAGCGACGCGATGGTGGACCTCATCGGCGAGGGGTTCGACGCGGCACTCCGCCTTGCCGTTTTGCCCGACTCCTCGCTTGTTGCCCGGCGCTTTTGTGAGATGCCTCGCTATCTGGTCGGCTCACCCACCTACTTGGACAAGCATGGCAGACCGAGGCATCCACTCCACCTCGCGGAGCACCGCTGCATTATCTACAGCTATTCCATGACGGCCGAGACTTGGCGCTTTACCAAGGACGGCAGGTCCGCGACCGTGCGGCCGTCGGGTCCGCTGCGCGTGAATAATGGTGACGCGATGATGCCGGCCCTGATCGCGGGGTCCGGCCTCGGGATCCTGCCGGAATTCATTTTGCGTGACGCACTTGCCACCAGGCTGCTGGAGAGATTGCTGCCCGACTGGTCTATACCCCTGGGTGCCGTTTACTGGCTAACGCCGCCGGGCGGCCCGCGGCCAAAGCGAGTCGATGTCCTCGGCGATTTCCTTTTCGCGAAGCTGTCCCGCCACCTGAAGCGCGGAGCGCCTACGAGCGTGCTGAGGCCGGTTAGCAAGGCTAAACGGCGATGAGTCTCGGTCCACTTGAAGATCGCATACCGCCTCTCAATCGACGTCAGCGCGCCTTCATTTGCTTGCCGATCACCGACTTTGACTCCAAGAAGCCGCCGCCAGGCAATCCGCCCCATCAAACTTACGCTTACGCACTGGGCCGCCGCTTCCGGTCGCGTCGCTGGGTGCCAAGAACCAATTGTTGGAAACCGATGAACAGATGCCTGCAGCGGATACTGTCCGGCAGCAGTTGAGCCTCATTGACTGTTTGTAGAGCTTCGGCACGCGTAATACCGGGGCAAGAAATCGCGCCAATCGCCACGGCGTGTGTAAACCAAGGTTCAACGCAGCCGACTATAACGACATTCCGCACGACCAGCGTGCAATGGATCGCGACATTACAATTCATCAAATTGTGTCTCATCAGAATTTCGGGCCCTTGCCGCGGTGGAGTTCCTTTCGCGCATGTCTGCTATGAATTCTCCATTACGACGATTAGGACGCTCGGCAAGCACCATCGGAGTCAAACGATGACAACAGCCTCTACCGTCAACGAGCTCGTACAGCGCACCGAAGAAAGCTGCCTCGCAAGCCAAGGACAGTTTGAGTTCGCGAGCATCGAAGATGCAGTTCGCGACCTCAAAGCAGGCCGCATGATCGTCGTCATAGACGATGAAGATCGGGAGAATGAAGGCGACCTGATCATGGCGGCGGACATGATTACGCCGAAGGCCATCAACTTCATGGCGACCCATGGAAAAGGCTTGATCTGCCTGGCCATGACTGGGGAGCGGCTAGATCACTTGGAACTTACCCCGATGGTGCCGAGCACCAGTGCGTTAGGCGGCACGGCCTTCACCGTTTCAATCGATGTCAGAAGTGACGGAGTGACCACCGGCATTTCGGCACACGATCGGGCGCAGACGATCAGGGCCGCCATCGATGCCACCAGCTATCCTGAAGATTTTGCGCGACCGGGACATGTCTTTCCACTTCGCGCCCGCTCTGGCGGGGTGCTGGAGCGCCGAGGCCACACCGAGGCGGCGGTCGATCTTGCAAGCCTCGCAGGATTATACCCGGCCGGCGTGATCTGCGAGATCATGAACGACGACGGCACAATGGCGCGCGTGGCGGATCTCATCCATTTCTGCAAGCGGCACCGCCTTCTGATGATCACGGTTGCTGAGCTGGCGCGGTACCGATCGGACTCGGAATACGAGGAGACGCTTATCGCGATCCCTGACGTATTTCCCATGACGGTTGGGAAATCCCCAATTGAGTTCGGGTCACTGGGCTTTTGCCAATCGTTTTGAAGGAACGGTGTCATGCTCCTGAATTCCGGCCATGCCCCTTATGCACTGCCATCAGCCCTGCCTCAGCACATTGCGCAACCGATCGACAAATCGGTTCAGGTCGCTCAACCCCTCCCGCGCACTCGCGGTGGCTTGCCGCCGCGTGCGCGGCGCCACGTGCGCGAATACATCGCCGCACATCTGGATGAGAGCATCAGCCTTCAGTTACTGGCCGAAACAGCGGGCCTGTCGATGTATCACTTCGCCCGCTCATTCAAGCAATCAGAGGGGCTCACCCCACACGACTACTTAGTGCAATGCCGCGTTCGGCGTGCACAACAGCTGCTGGCCCAAACTGATCTCCCGTTGTCTCAGATCGCGCTGGCCGCCGGCTTCTCGGACCAAAGCCACTGCGCACGCCGATTTAAGGAACACGTCGGTGTCACCCCGAGCAGCTATCGGTGGTCGTTGCGCTGAATGCTCTAGGCGAACCAACAACAGATGGGGATGAGCTACGCCCGTAGAGACATATCTCACCGTTGAGGAGAGTGCCATGAAGTCTGCCCTACTCACCGCGATCCTATCATTGCTCATATCGGTTTCTGCTTACGCCTACGATGTCGAGACAGGCAGCGTCATGATCTGCGACACGCAAAGCCAGGTGGAACGGTATGCACAGCTTTTCAACGGCGACCCGCAAGTGGCGATCGCCACGGTCAACGGCGAGGAGCATGACCCGAACGCATGCGCCGTGGCGGATGTCACCTACGTGCAGGGCCCGGAACTCGACATCGTCAGAGGCCAATCGCATGCGTTCCGGGTCGTTCCGATCCTTGTGATCGCGATGAACACGCCGCGTGGCTATCGGGAGGTCAAACCTGCTCTCTTCTTCACTCCCGTGGAGGTCAAGGAATTTGCCGTCTGACTTGAGACCACACGCGTCGCTCAGATTCAAGGCTCATTGCTCTAAAGGCTGGCCGAAGCGCTCCATGGCGGCTCTGATCCGGTTTTCGGTGTCATTGGCGTTCGTCGCCGTGCCCGCCACGCCCCTTCTTTTGCTCTTCTGGCTAATGCGGCCTACCGTGCTTCCGAATCCGGGGATGAGTGCGTATAAGGCGCCTCCGGCTACGCGCTTGGAGCCGCATAGTCGCAAAATGGATTCGTTGATCTCCGACGAGTTGTCCGAGCAAGCTTTGCTCTCCGACCACGCACGTAATTACGCGCGCCCTTACTTCATACAAGATGACGCACAACAACGAGATATTGAAAAGCCAGCGAAGCGGCAGGTGCGGGTATCTGATCGCAAGCGACTCCGACTTGCGCATGAACGCAAACATGGCGAGCCGCCCTCCGCTTATGCGCTGGATTGGAATGGCAATCGCCGGCAAAGTGCTTGGTAGCCCGTCACGGTCTCGACGTTGAGGCGATTCCCCCGAATGGGGGATCGAGCGGCGCGCCGTCCACCTCGCCTTTGCGGCCATCGCTCCTCCCTTGCCGCAGACGGTTTTCTGCCCTGTCGAACATAGCAATATCGTCCTACCGGCCGCAATCTTGTTCAAGATTGAACGCCCTCGTTCGACCTAAGGTGCAATCACTGGACGGACCTGTTTCCTCCCCGAACCGTCCGGCCAAAACGGAGTGCGGTCATGAAGACATTCATCACAGCGCTGGTGCTTGCCACGGTGGTAACCTCCCCCCTGCTCGCGCGGACGGTCAACCGGCATGTGCACGCTCCGGGAGCCTACGACAGCTACGGTAGCGCACACACCGACTATGTCCGGGAAAACTACCGTGCCGGCGATGCTTGGGACCGTATTCGGCGACGCACCGTCGGCCCGAGCTGGGCTGGTTGACGTGCTGGGCGAAGCCACATTGCTTTGCCCGAGCGCTGGATGTGCGTGATGCGGAGTAACAAGCTTCGATGACAGCGCTAGATGCAAACCAACGACGATCGGCGCGCCCGGCCCCTCCCCCCGTCCCGGGTTCGCTCGCGGCCGGTCCTTCCCCCCCGCAGGACCGGCCGCACTGTTGCGATGGACACAAACGAACTAACCAGGAGACACAACAATGTTCAGCAAGCCCACTTCCTTGAATACGATCCCTGGCATTCTGGCAGCGTCTGTTCTGGCTCTATTCTGCGGCGGCATCGCCGACATGGCTTTTGCCCGAACCATATATGATGGCGATTGGAGCGTTCTCGTCGTCGCCAATGGCGGGGCTTGCAACGGCAGCTATCGCTACGGCGTGCAGATCGCCGACGGAACGCTCGTCTACGGCGGCGGCATGGCCACGATGCAAGGACGGGTCACGGCAAAGGGAACCGTGAGGGTTCTCGTGCAGTCCGGCGGCCAATGGGCCAACGGCTCCGGCCACCTCACCAAGAGCCGCGGCGGCGGCGTTTGGAAGGGCCAAGGCATGAGCGGCACCTGCGCCGGCACTTGGGTGGCAGAACGGCGCGGATAGGGAGAGTGCCATTCGAAGCCGCCGAACAACGCTGTTAGCAGGTGGCAAATCACCGCAATCATTCGTTGTGGCGTCGACCAGCAAGATTCAAACATTCGCCGATCTTCGGCCGTCTTTGCGCCGATTAGCGCAAGATCGTGCGCGACAGAGGTTGAGATGCTCGCGAAATAGACCCGACTGATCTCAACACCAGCTTCGAGAGGACCACAAACATGTTCGCTCCCTTTGTTCAACTCGTCCTCGGATCGCACTTGCTCATCGCGGCGGCGAACGGTCTTCCCGCAATCGCCATTCAAAAGACCTGCCGCACCTCTGAACACGAGTTGTCCGCGATGTTCGCCGACGGCACTACCGATTACTTCGAATCATGCATGAACACCGAGACAGCAGCTCGCGAGAAGCTCATCGAGGGCTGGGCGACGTTTCCGACCGCCGACAGGACAGGTTGCGTGCAGCCGACGGTCTACATGCCAAGCTATGTCGAATGGCTGACATGCTTGGAGATAGCGAGAGATGCGAGAAGCATGAGGAAAGCACCGCCCGCCAGCGCGCCCAAGACGCGTTTCGGTAAACCTTCCGCATGATGTCCCCAAGCGCAGCGAATCTGGGAAGCAGCTCAAATGATTCTGTCAGGTTGAGAACGGCACGACCTCGTGGCAGGTATGTTGCCTGCCTAATTTCGGCTCAGCCAGGCGTCCATAACTGAGCAAATAGTCTATTGATTTTGCTTGCGATCTCTTGGCGCTCGCGTTCAAGTCGCGGGGCAGCTCGCGCGGATTGATCGAGGTCGGCACCCAAGAGACCGGAAGGCGTACCGCCAATGCCGCAGCTCGGCGTGAGCCCACAGCAGTACGAAGACTCTCCGGCAAGAAGACGCGCGCCAAGAAGACGCGCGCCAAGACGCTGCGGTACCCGAGAAGGTTAGGGATTGAACCCCTTTTTCACCATGCAACTCTTGTACGTTTCCACGCGTCCGCCACCGGGATCGGCCACTGAGACGGCGCCCACATTTTGCGGCGCTTCAGCCCTAGCTTGGGCAATGCAAGCACGAATTGCGTTTTCACGAGCAATTTTCGCGGGCTTGGAAGGCGCCGCAGATGCGGCCGCGGCGGTCACCACTGTGGCCCCGAACAAAGCAATCGCGACTAACCAGGGTCTTCGCATTTTTTGCTCCTTTCAGTTACTGGCCGCTGAGGTGGGCCAGCAGCCTGCGCCCATCGCATTCCGTCGTTACCCATTGACCAGAGACAACAATAGAAAATTCTTGCCGAGATTTGTTCATCCTTGCTGATTCTTCATTTCACGCGGGTGCGGTATCCAGGGGGCGGGCTTGAAGTTCACTCCGATCGTGGTGGTCGGCACAACCACGCAACACGGATACCGCCAGGTCAAACCGGCTTTTTTTCACGCCCGTAAATCTCACGCTGTTGAGCGCGACGGCCGATTGGAGAAGCGGCCGCGGTACGAGCTGGGGAACACGGCCTGCCATGCGGGCATGACCAGCGCAGCAGCGGTCGCGGCCAGAAGGGTGAATACGATCAATCCGCCGGCTGACACATGCCCCAAGAAAACGATGAATCCAAATGTTCCGGCGAGAACCGCTGCCGTCATCTGCGTCAGCACAAGGAGACGCCGGCGGTCGACGACGTCGGCGATCGCGCCCGCCGGAAGCGCAAACAGAAACATCGGAAAGGTCGCAGCAAATTGCACCATCGATACGACAAAGGGGTCCGGGTCAAGCGTGGTCATTCCGGTGCCAGCTGCCCCATAACCAATTGCAGAGCCTCCGCGGGTCTCGCGCTCGATCCTCGCTTGCGCATTTCAAACGCAACGAGCTGGACCACGAGGTCCTTGAGCTCCCTTGGCAGCGGCTCGCGCACGGTCGGCAGGTAAGCGACGGACAGCTGACGACCGATAGCGCTCAATGTGTCATCCATAAGCACTGTCATGGTGTTTCCTCTCTCCGGTTTTCGATAGCCAACCATTGGCTACTCGGTCCGACCGCCAACATACGCATTGAAATAAAAGCGTCTATTCCACCAAGGTTGCCCGGTACGCTATCTTTTCTAAAGCGACACGCTATCAGGGTTTGAAAGGCGTATACCTTCGTTTACTCAACGGGGCCCTCCTGCCTCCATTCGAAACGCATCGGAAGTGAGTGCGCTTCTGTTGCCCAGCCACCGCCCTCAGGAGTGCTGGGTGACGCAGCAAGCGCGAGCAGGACGAGCATCAATCTGATCATGAATCCTCGCCGCGCATCTTTGCCGCTGTCATGCGACGGCGGCCGGTCCCGTGGGGAGGGCGGGACCGGCCGCGGCGAACCCGGTTCGGGGGAGGGGGATCAACCGGGCGCGCAATTCTCCAAGTGTTCAGCACTCGCTGGCATGAAAGTAGCTTTGCTCCAACTGCCGCGATCGTTCGGGCTTTGCGACTACCGTGACCAACGAGGCAAAGCCATTGCATATCGCGACCTCAGGTGTTGAAAGGGACCGATGTGGTCAGGGGATATTCTCCACCATCATTTCCCAGACGTCGTTGCCTTTCCCGTGCAGCATTGCTCTGGCGCTGTAGACCGCCATCCCGACCACGGCCTCCGGTGAAACGAGCGGCGAGGGTGGCATCACCAACTGCATCGGCTTCACCTTCACATTCAGCAATGCTGGACCGGGCTGCGCGAGCCAGGTCTCGACGGAATCCTCGAGTTCGCCTGCCTTCGAGACGCTGTGTCCCCAGAGGCCCATCGCCTTCGCCACTTCACCGAAGTCGGGGTTCTTCAAGTCCGTGTACACCGGCACCAAGCCGGCTGCCTTCTGCTCGATCTCGACAAATCCGAGCTTGCCGTTGTCATAGACGACGATCTTGATCGGCAAGTCCTCCTGCACCGTCGCCAGCAGATCGCCGAGCAGCATGGCGAACCCGCCATCACCGGCCAGACAAATCACTTGCCGGCCGGGCTGGCACTTCTGCAGTCCGAGCGCCGATGGCATCCCACCGGCCATCGTGCCGTGGAGCAAGCTGGCAAAGGTTCGGCGTTTGCCACCGGTGTCGATGTGGCGAAGCATCCAGACTGTCGGTGTCCCGTCGTCCGCCGCGAACAACGCGTCTTCTGCCGCATGCTTGTTGATAATCTTGGTCAGGTAGGTACCGGAAATGGCGGAGTCGGGGCCCGACACGGTTTCAGCCTTCGCCGTTGCCAGGTCTTTCCGGAAACGCTTCACGTGGGCCGCCAAGAACGCGCCGTCCTGATGTTGCTCGAGGCGCGGTAGCAGAGCCTCCAACGTCGTCTTGATATTACCAACCGCCCCGATCGTTACCGGATGTCGTCGCCCTATATGGGTGGGATCGATATCGATCTGGATGATCGTAGCTTTGTTTGGATAGAATTGGCTCCAGGCGAAATCCGCTCCGAGCAGGAGCAGCACGTCACAGTCGAGGACGGCATGATAGCCGGCGCTTCCGCCGATGATACCGGTCATACCGACATTGTAGGGATTGTCGTGTTCGAGGAAGTCCTTGCCACGAGACGTGTGGGCCATCGGCGCCTTCAACCTCGCCGCTGTGGCGACCACCTCGTCATGCGCACCTGCGCAGCCAGCGCCAGCGTAGATAGTGATCGCTTCACTCTTGTTGAGAATGGCTGCGATCGCATCGAGGTCCGCGTCACTCGGGCGAATGAGCGGATGAGGCGCATGAACAGCATACGGGGGTTCCTCGTGCGAGGCGGCATTGGCAACGTCCGCCGGCACGACGAGCACGGCAACACCGCGTTTCGTCAGAGCTGCCTGGCAGGCTGCGACTGTCTTGCGACGGGCCTGCTCCGGCGTCACAACCATCTCGCAATAGACGCTGCAGCCCCTGAACACGTCGTCGTAATCGATCTCTTGGATCGATTCGAACCCCAGGTCCTGCCGCACGATCTGGGTTGCAATCAGAATGACGGGTGCGCGATTGCGATTAGCTTCATAGAGCCCGTTGATGAAGTGGAGACTGCCGGGGCCGCAGGTTCCCGCGCAGGCCGTGAGACGCCCAGTGAGCGACGCTTCGGCTGCCGCCGCGAAGGCGCCGGCCTCTTCATGCCGCACATGGACCCAATCGATCTCGCTGCGGTCGATGGCGTGGGCAATCCGGTTCATCGTGTCGCCGACGATCCCGTAGCACGTCTTCACGCCGGCTGCTTGCAGCGTTTCGACCAGTAAATCGGCCACTCGTTTACTCATAGCGGGGCCTCACGTGTCGCTTGTCCATGCCCGTGAACTGACGAGCAACCATGCAGATTTCCGGTACGCCGAGATCCTGCTGTCACTCAATTTGGCGATTCGGAATGCCGCGATCTATTGCACGCTGGTCGTGCGGGATGCCGTTATGGTTTCGCTGCGCTGAACCATGGCTTAGCAGCGATGGCGAAAGAGGCCTCCGTATCCACACCCGATCAAGTGCAGGGGCAGGTTTGATTGAGAGTGCTCTGGCACTTCAGCTCGTTGATGCGGCTCTCGGGTTCATCCTCTGACACGGGTATCGATCCCCCGGACGGGAATCGCGTGGTGTGTCAGCTACGGTCGCGAAGACCGGCGACGCCGATCATGGCGACGAGCACGAACCCGGCGATGATCGCCAGATGCTCGAGGAAGGTATTGAGCTCGCGAACACGCTCGACCCCATCGAGCGTCCAGAACTGATGGGCCAGCACGGTTGCGAGCGCCGTGAACACGCCGAGTACCCCGGCGCCGAGCCAGGTCCATCGGTTCAGGATCACCAGCAACGATCCGCCGAGCTGGACGAAAATCGTGAGTGCGTTAAACAGCCACGCCGGTTCTAGCCCGAGGGCGGCCATCTCTGCCGTGCCGCCGGAGAAGTCGAGCAGCTTGGTCAGCCCGCTCCACCAGAACGGCAGACACAGCACGATGCGCGCCGCCGCCGCGGTCGCCGGCGCCCGCAAGAACAGGCCGATGAGCCGATCCAGCCGCTCGAGACTTGTGGGCTGCGCGGGAAGCATCGTGCAGATCTCAGAACGCGAAGCAGGAACAGCCGAGCACGCCCCAGAAGCTCCTGAGGTCGTAGGCCGGCACCGTGCCGGTCCAGGCGTGACTGTGGTTATGGCCGTGGACGCCGCAGGCGGTGGCGCAGCCGCACGCGTCATCGAGCTGCTGGCGGTGCATCCGTTCGCGGCCCTGCTCGCCCCAGGCAGCGTAGCCGCCGAAGCGGCGCACTGGCGACCAATCCGGCATCGCCGCCGGCGGCGGGGCGTCGAGGCTCGCGAAGATGCCGGCCGCATAAACGATCCTGCCGCCGACAATCGTCAGCTCGGAGACGGTGTCGGCTATTTCGCTCTCGGCGCACGCGAAATAGTCGCGGTCGGGCACGATCAGGTCGGCGAGCTGGCCGGCCTCGATCCGTCCCTTCTTGCCCTCTTCATTGGAGAACCAGGTGACGTTCTCGGTCCATAGGCGCAGCGCTGTCTCGCGGTCGAGGCAGTTGCGCTGCGGATAGATGCGCAAGCCCCCGACCGTGCGCCCCGTGACCAGCCAGGCGAGCGACACCCACGGATTGTAGGACGCGACACGCGTCGCATCGGTGCCGGCGGAGAGCTTGACGCCCTTCTCCAGCATGCGCGCGACCGGCGGCGTGGCTTCGGCCGCACCCAGACCGTAGCGTTCAACGAAATATTCGCCCTGATAGGCCATGCGGTGCTGCACGGCGATGCCGCCGCCCAGCGCCGCGATCCGGTCGATCGACTGCTCCGAGATGGTCTCGGCGTGGTCGAAGAACCAATGCAGGCCGTCGAGCGGCATGTCCTGGTTCACGCGCTCGAACACGTCGAGGGACCGGCTGATCGTCTCGTCGTAGGTGGCGTGCAGTCGCCACGGCCAGCGGTTCTGGACCAGGATGCGCACCACCGCTTCGAGCTCGGGCTCCATCTCCGGCGGCATGTCTGGACGCGGCTCGCGGAAATCCTCGAAGTCGGCGGCCGAGAACACCAGCATCTCGCCCGCCCCGTTGTGGCGGAAGTAGTCATCGCCCTGCTGGTACTTCGACGACTTGGTCCAGCGCAGGAAGTCGTCCTTCTCGCCGTTCGGCTTCTGGGTGAAGAGATTGTAGGCGAGGCGGATGGTGAGCTCACCGTCGGCGGCCAGCTTCTCGACGACCGCGTAGTCCTCGGGATAGTTCTGGAACCCGCCGCCGGCGTCGATCGCGCCGGTGACGCCGAGGCGGTTGAGCTCGCGCATAAAGTGGCGCGTCGAGTTCAACTGATAGTCGAACGGAAGCTTCGGCCCCTTGGCGAG
>Ga0137378_10005092_pt1 | contig 11362 bp, 9 predicted proteins | sample SagtaG_21_FD_104813 | JGI IMG/M metagenome (GOLD analysis project Ga0137378, IMG submission 104813) | Vadose zone soil microbial communities from Sagehorn Ranch, Mendocino, California, USA - Sage2_L_60_16 metaG | ecosystem: Environmental > Terrestrial > Soil > Vadose zone | place: USA... | reverse complement strand
GCCGTCGGGTGCGGAGCGAACCCCCGGACGGGTAGGCGAACTCGGCCTGCGTCCTGGGGCCGCCGTCGCCGGCGAACCCCTGCACCTCCGGCGTGCCTGCGTACGTGGAGACCACGCTGCTCGAGGCGTCGATCCGGCGGATCACGCCGTTGCCCGTGTCGGCCACGTGCAGGCTGCCGTCCGCTCCCTGGGCCACGCTGAAGGGCGCGTAGAACCTGGCGACGTTCGCGGGCCCATCCAGGTAGTTCTCGAGCTGCGAGCACGGCTGCCCGGCGACCACCGAGATCATCCCCGTCGACGCGTCCACCCGATCGACCCGGCACGCCGTCGTCTCGGCGAGCAGGAGGTCCCCGTTCGAGGCGAACGTGACGTCCCGGGTGATGGCGAGTGCCACCTGGCGGGCGTCGAGCGTCTGGCCGAACGAGAGCTTCGTGCCTCCGCCGCCCGCCACCAGGGCGATGTGCCCGGGCTTCACCTGGATGGGATCGGGGTTGCCCGGATACAGCGTGACCGTCGCCGCGCCCTCGTTCACCGCCCACACCTCACCGCCCACCGTGACGGCGAGCATCCCCTCCGGGGAGAGGTCCATCCCGCTCGCCGCTGGGGGAAACCCTGTCTTCGTGGCCAGCGCCCCGTCGGTGAGATCACGTTCGCACGCCGCGATGAAGGCCACCCCCGCGAGCACGCACGGCGGCCCGCTCCCGGCGGCGGTGTGGATCACCCCCGCGGGATCCACGCGACGGATCCGCACGTCCCGGCCATCGGTCACGTACACGCCGGACGTCCCGGCGGCGATCCCCCACGGCTGGTCCATCCGACCGGACGGGGCGGGCAGGCCGTCGCCGAGGTCGTGGCCGGCGGGGGTGGCGATGAGCTCGGTCAGGTGGTCGATCACCCGGATGCGGCTGTTGCCCCGGTCCACGATCCCAACGTCGCCGTCGGGCAGGGCGAACGCCGCCTCGGGGTAGGACAGCGCGGAGCGGCTGGCCTTGACCCCGTCGGCGCCCTCGCCCCAGCGGCTGTTCCCGGCCACCTCGCTGATGACGCCGGTGCGCCACGAGATGCGCCGGACCCGCATGGCGTAGTGCCAGGCCGTGCCGTCCCAGGAGTTGCCGTCCTCCGTGATCAGGAGGTCGCCGTTCGCCGCGCGCTGGATCGTGTGGATGTCGGTGAGCTGCGCGAGCGTGGCGGGGCCGCCGTCGCCTTCGGTCCCGTCCAGGGCGAACCCGTTCCGCCGGCGATCGTGGTGATCGTGTTGGGCGGGACGATCAGGGGCGCCGACCCCTTCGCGTAGAGCGTCACCGGGTGGTCGAGCAGGTTGACGTAGCGGATCCGGTAGTCATCCACGGTGCTGAAGATGGGGTTGCCATGGGAGTCGAGGACGATGCCCCAGGGGTGGTTCACGTACGTGCTCGTCGGCGGCACGCCGTCCGGTGATCCCCGCGAGGCCGTTGCCGGCGACCGTCGTGATGAGTCCGGTCGACGCGTCCACCATCCGGATCCGGTCGTTGCCGGTGTCGGCGATGAACAGGTTCCCGTTGGGAGCAACCGCCATGCCGGACGGGCCGCACAGTGCGGTGGAGGTGGCGGGGACGCCGTCGCCCGTGTAGCAGACGCCGCCGTTCGCGTCGTCCGGGCCGTTGCCGGCGACGGTCGTGATCGTTGCCGTGTTCGGGTCGACCTTCCGAACCCGATCGTTCCACCGGTCGGCGACGTACAGGCTGCCGTCGGGCCCGTACGCGGCGGCGATGGGGAAGTTGAGCGACGCCTGGGTGGCGGGGCCGCCGTCGCCGGCGAGCCCGGCGTCTCCGGTTCCCACGATCGTGCTCACGACCCCGGTGGCAGGGTCGATCCGACGGATCCGGTTGTCGTAGGTGTCGGCCACCACGACCGCGCCGTCGGGCGCCACGACCGCGTCGTAGGGCTCCTTGAACGTGCTGGAGGGAGCGGTGGCGCCATCGGCCGACCCTCCGGCGAACGTCTCGATGATGCCCGCGGCCGGGTCGGAGACCTGAGGGCCGGGGGTGGCGTCGACGCGGACGTTCGGGCTGGGGTCGACGCCGAGCAGGCCGGCGGCCACCGTGAAGCGGGCCTGAGGGAGCTGCGGAAGCGCGGGTCGGGGAGCAGCCCCCGCTGGGACGGCAGCCGGCGGGACCAGGGTGATCACGGCCGCCGCGAGGCTGACGAGGAACGTTGCGCGCGGGACGCGCATGCGGTCGATGAGGCGCGTGGTCTGCCCTTTCCCTGGGTCGTCGGGCCGCGGACGCACCAGGGGTATCCGCCGGACATGAGCAGGAGATGAACCGGGGCTGAGAACCTTCTCATCCGGTCGTGGGGGGTCAGCCCCGCCCGCGTTGCGGGGCCGGCCAAGCGGCTGGGGCGTACTTCAGGGCGTGACCTGCAGGACGACCTCGCCATCAACGCGGTCGGGAGGCTGAGCCAGGTTGGGGACGACGTATTCCTGCAGCAAGGGTCCGAACCGAGCGAGCGCCGCCTCCCAGTCTGCTCTGCTGTCCCAGAACCACACGGTCATCAGTTCGTCGTCGCTCGCGCGGGCGAAATACACGCCGCGACAGCCGGCGGCTGTCCCGGGCGATCGGTGGAACGTCCTGCTCCATAGAAGACTCTCGAAGGCCGCGCGTCGGTTCGCGGGAGCGCCGTGCCCAGGGCTACACTGCCGGTCGGGTCTTCGATCACAGTCGCGGCGAGGGAAGGAGTTCGCGATGAGCGCTCGACGAGGGCTGCTGGCCGCCTCAGCGACGATCGCGCTGCTCGGGATGTCGACGATGTCGGCTCGCGCCACCACGAAGACCGAAGGCGTCCCAGCCTTCGGGCACGTCTTCGTCATCATCGGGGAGAACACCGAATACTCCCAGGTGACGCCGGGCAAGGCCCCGTACCTCCTCGGGACCCTCAAGCCGGCGTCCGCGTGGTTGACCAACTACTTCGCGGTCACGCACTACTCGGAGGCCAACTACGTCGCGATGACGTCGGGCCAGTTCACGCCCTGCGAGCAGCACGACGGGCTCGCGGCGTCCTGCCACCAGGGCGCCGACAACTTCTTCGCCCAGCTCGACGGGATCGATGTGACCTGGCAGAGCTGGATGGAGTCGATGCCGGCCCCGTGCACCCTGACCAACACCGGCGGGGACGCCACCCTCAACCATTACGCGGCGAAGCACAACCCGGCTGTGTTCTTCGACGGCATCGAGGGACAGAACGGGGTGTGGTCACCCACCCCGGGCCCGGAGTGCACGGCGAACGACATCCCCGCCGGGAGCACCGGGCCCAACGACATGAGCACGTTCGAGGCCGCCCTGGCCTCGGGGAACGTTGCCCGGTTCAACCTGGTCGTCCCGAACGAGTGCGAAGACGCCCACGACAACTGCAAGCCGGCCGGCAACCCGATCCTGCAGTTCGACCAGTTCCTGCAGCGGGAGGTCCATCTGATCGAGTCCTCGCCGGCCTTCGGCACCGACGGGGTCATCGTGGTGACGTTCGACGAAGGGATCACGAACGGCCCCAACCACGCCGACCACTTCGGGAACGGCGGCAACGTGGTCTTCGCCGTGATCAGCCCTCTGGCCGTCCCCGGCACCTACACGGCGTTCGCGTCGGACCACTACGGCTTCCTGCGGACGATGGAGGATGGGTTCGGACTCACCACGTACCTGGAGAACGCGAACCTGGTCCCGCCCATCAACGAGATCTGGGCACCCTGAAGCCGTACGCCAGACAGAGCGAGCGATCCCGCCCCTCAGGGAGCCGCCGCACCCAGGCTCGCAGCGATCTCCTCGATGGCGGCTCGCTCGGCGGGGCTGACGCTCTCCCCGCCCTCCCGATGTGCCGTCGCGACCTTGTCCGCGAGGTTGAGGACGAACCGCCGGTAGTCGGCGAGCTCCTCGGGTGACGCCTTGCGCCCCAGCAGCTCGACCGCGTCGCGGAGATGCCGCAGGCCGTGATCCTTGAGCTCCTGGGCAGAGTGATATCGCGTGTGGTCCATCTCGGGCTTCGCCGACACGATCTCGTCGAGAAGCTGGCTCTCTCCATGTTGCTTGCGCGCCTCCACGTAGGACCTCGCGATGGCGATCGTCTCCCGGAGAGCTCCCCCGCGCTGCGCCGTGACGACGATCATGCCGGCGCCTGGCGGACCCTCGAGCACGAGCCGCCACTCGTCCGGCGTGAAATCGGCCTTTCCAGTCATGCCACCGTCCTCTCACCCGTCGCTACGACGACCCAGCTTAGGACAGTCGCGCCCGGTTCGGCCCGAGGGCCGCGGGGCAGGCCCGGGGGAGGTTCATCCCGTCGCCCGCTGGAGGCATGGAAGGAGGACCGAGAGACCCGTTACCATCCGACCCCAGGAGCTGAGGAACGCGACCGGCGGAGGCACGAGGATCGCGACCGAGGAAGCGGATGCCCGACCGCTCTTCGTGATCGCTCACAACCCGCAGGTCGACACCGCGCTCCCCTTCCTGCTGCGGATCCCCCTCGAGGGCGGTCTGGTGCTGAAGGCCAGAGACACCTGGCCGAGGTCCTCCCGGATCTACTGCCACCGCTTCGAGGAGGACTGGCCCGAGGAGCCCGAGGTCATCGAGGCTGTCCCGGTGACCCTGTGCCGGAGGCGGGGTGCGGCCATCGACCTGGTGCTCGACCGCCCTCGCCTCGCACGGTCCCAGTTCGTCTTCGCCGAGGTGAAGGGCCGCCCGGCCATCTTCTGGCAGACCCAGAGGACGGCCAGGACGGCGAACCCCGGAGGGCGGGTCCCGCGGCGGCGGGCGCTCGCCGAGGGCTTCACGATCGTGGTCGACACCAGGGAGCGCTACCCGTTCCGCTTCGCGGGCATGGCCGTCACCTCGGACAGAGCCGCTCTCCCCGCCGGTGACTACGGGGTGAGGACCGACGATGGGCAGCTCCGGGCCGCGGTGGAGCGAAAGACCCTGGAGAACCTGGCCACCTCGCTCTCGGATGGGACGCTCGCCTTCCAGATGCAGCGCCTGGCCGAGCTCCCCCTTGCCGCCGTGGTGGTGGAGGGCCGCTACCCCGGTCTGTTCAAGCTGGAGCACGTCGCCGGAGCGTGGCTGGGTGACATCCTGGCCCGCCTCCAGGTCCGCTACCCCGAGGTCCAGGTGGTCTTCGCCGACTCTCGCCGGTTCGCCGAGGAATGGACGTACCGGTTCCTGGCCGCCGCGCTCGGGGACGCTGCCGACTCCGATCCGTCAGGACTGCCCTAGGCTGGGCAGCTGTGAAGCTGCCCCTGGCCGATCCAGGGCCCTCCGACGGCACCGTGGCGGTGCTGCTCGCCGCGACTCGGCGAACACTCCCTCACGACGACCTCAGCGCCCGGCTGACGCCGACCGGATGATGGATCATCCGAAGGGGACGCGGCCCCAGGATGCAGCCTCGGCGATGGCGTCGCCCATCTGCTGGAGCGGAACGACCCGGTCGACGGCGCCGCCGTCCACCGCCGCGCCCGGCATGCCGTAGACCACCGACGTCGAACGGTCCTGGGCGAGCGCCCAGCCCCCGGCCGCGTGCAGCTGGGACAGGCCTTCGGCGCCGTCCCGGCCCATCCCGGTCAGGACCACACCCATCGCCCGGGCGCCGTGGGACCGGGCCAGGGACCCGAACAGGAAGTTCGCGGACGGCCGGTGGCCGTCGATCGGTGCGCTGTGATCGAGCACGACCCGCCCGGATGGGGAGAACCCCAGGTGCGCATGGGGCGGGGCCACCAGGATCTCGCCGGGCGTCGGCGCGTCGCCGGACGAGGCGAGGCGAACGGTCAGCCGCGAGACACGATCCAACAGGTCCACCAGCGCCGCTTCGAAGCCCTCCCGGATGTGCTGGACCACCAGGACGGGGACCGAGAGGTCCGGCGGCAGCGAGCCGGCGATGGACGCCAGCGCGGCGGGACCGCCCGTGGACGCCGCCACGGCGACCACGTCGATCCGCTGGGATCGTGGTGGGAGCCGATCCGCGACGAACCGCTCCCGGCGGGCGGCCGACCCGGGCGGCTGGGCGCGCGGAGGGCGAGGCGTCACCTTCACCCCGGCCATGACCTTCACCGCCTCCACCAAGGCGTTGACCTGGTGGTCGAAGCTCTCCCCGTTCCGGCCCCCCGGTCGCTCGAGCGCGGTGAGCGCCCCGGCCTGGAGGGCGTCGACGGAGCGGCCGACGTCGTTCCGCCGGACCAGGGTGCTGACGACGACGATGGGCGTGGGCGTCCGTTCCATGATCAGTCGTGTCGCCTCCAGCCCGTCCATCACCGGCATGTGGATGTCCATGGTGATCACGTCGGGGCGCAGCTCGGCGGCCAGGTCGACGGCCCGGGCGCCGTCGGCCGCTTCGCCGACCACCTCCACGTCGGGGTCGGCGCCCAGGATCCGGACCAATGCCCTCCTGGCGACGGTCGAGTCCTCCACGACCAGCACGCGAACCACGACGACCTCCTACGTTAGGCGACGGATCGCTTCGAGCAGGCGGACCTGCTCGAAGGACCCCTTGGTCAGGTAGGCGTCGGCGCCGGCTTCCAGCCCGCGCTCGCTCTCCTCCCGGGAGTCGAGCGATGTGAGGAGGATGACGGGCAGGTCTCGGAAGCGTTCCTCGCCGCGGATGCGAACGGTGAGGTCCACGCCGTCCATCCCCGGCATCTGCACGTCCGACAGGACCAGGTCGCAGGCCTCGGAAGTCAGGATCGTCCAAGCCTCCAGGCCGTCCGACGCCGTGTGCACCCGGTACCCGGCCGACTCCAGGATGTTCTTCGCCAGCGTCCGCGTCATGAAGGAGTCGTCGGCCACCAGGATCGTGATGGGTTCCGAGCGGGCTTCGATCTCGCCGCGCCCGTCTCCGTCCATGGTGACGGATCGCCGACCACCGATCGGTCCCGGGACGATTCGAACCGCGGACGCGCCCGCCGTCCGGGCGCCCCGCAGGAGGTCGGCGGCCGCCACGACGATCACGACCTCCCCGGTTCCCAGGATCGTCACGCCGGAGAGGCCGGGGATCCGGGTCAGCGGAGCCGGGAGCGGCTTGATCACGACCTCCTCCGCCCCTCGGAGGTCGTCCACCGCCAGACCCACCCGCCGGTCGGCTCCGCGGAGGACGACCACCGGCCGGCCAGCCCGCGCGGCGTCCTCGCCTGCGGCCTGCTCGACCCGGGAGAGCCCGACCGCATCCCCCAGGTCGACGAGCGGCACCGGGCCGTCCCGGAGACGCAGGACCAACCGCCCTCCCACGGTCTCGATCATCGAGGGCTGTGCGCGCAGGATATGGCTCACGTTCGCCGTGGGGATCCCGACGGTCACGTCGCAGGTGCGAACGAGGAGGCATCGCGTCGTGGCCACGGTCAGCGGCAGGGTGAGCGAGACGAGCGCGCCCCGGCCGGCGCGGCCTTCGACGGCCACCATCCCTTGCATCCGTTCGACGCCATCCCGGACGGCGTCCATCCCGACGCCCCGTCCGGAGACCTCCGTCACCGAGGATCGTGTGGAGAAGCCTGGGCGGAAGATGAGCCACACCGCCTCGCCGTCGTCCAGGGCGTCCGCCTCCGGTCGGGACAGGACGCCGCGAGCCACCGCGCTCTCGCGGATCGCGTCGGCGTCGATCCCTCGGCCGTCGTCCTCCACCTCGATCTGCACGGTGCTGCCACGCTGCGAAGCCCGGAGCTCGATCGTCCCGCGGGCGGGCTTGCCCAGCGCCCGGCGATGGTCCGACGGCTCGATGCCGTGGTCCACCGCGTTGCGGATGAGGTGCGTGAGCGGTCCTCGCAACTGCTCCAGGACGGAGCGGTCGACCTCCGTCTCGCCCCCCTCCCAGGCGAGGTCGATGTCCTTCTCCTGCTCATGGGCCAGGTCGCGCACCATGCGAGGGAACGCCTCGAACAGGGTGGAGACCGGCAGCATGCGCGTTCGTCGCACGTCGTCCTGGAGGCCGGCCGTCAGCTGGGCCATCCGGCGGCCATCCGTCTCGAGTTCCCGCTGGAGCTCGAGCAGCCGGCTGCGGAGGTCCTCCGCGGCCACGGGATCCTCCGAGGGATCCTTGAGGGCGGCGATCGTCTCGCGCAGCCGAGCGACCCGCTGTTCCGTACCGATCCGGGCCACCAGGAGCTCACCGACCTGAGCCATCAGTGCGTCGAGCTTGGCCGAAGCGACGCGGACGCTGTCGCCGATCGGCCGGCGCGCGGGGTCGGCGAGGTCGGCGGCGCCAGTCTCTCCGGACCCTTCGTCTCGCGCGGCCGCGCCCTCGATCTCGCGGACCGCGACCAGGGCCTCCAGCAAGGTCGTGACCGCGGCGACGTCCACGCCCGAGGGCTCCCCCGTCAGGGCCTCACGGGTGACCGCGGCCAGGGCGTCGATGCCCGCGTACAGCAGGTCGAACATGCTGGGCTCGTACGGGAGCGCGCCTCGCTGGAGGAGGTCGAACACGGACTCGAGGCCGTGAGCGATGGCCGTCACCTCGTCGAGGTGCACGATGGCGGCCGAACCCTTGAGCGTGTGGGCGTTCCGGAAGATCTCGGTGAGCAGCGACGCCTGTTGCTCGGGGTCGCGGGCCTGCTCCAGCGCGAGGATGTCGCGGTTCATCGCGAACAGCCGATCCTCGGCTTCCTCGCCGAAGATCGAGACGAGGTCGGCGAGGAGATCCTCCTCCGCGGAGCCGGCCATGGCCTGCTCTCGCCGCCTCAGACCTTGTAGCTCGCGGTGGTGGCCTGGAGTTCTGCGGCGAGCTCGTTGAGGCTCTCGGCCGTCTGCTGGGACTGCTCCGCCCACCCGACGAACTGATCCGTGGTCTGGCTCACGTCGATCATCGCCTGGGCGATCTGGTCCATCCCCACGCTCTGCTCCTGCGCGGAGGCGGCGATCTGCTGAGCGGTTTGGGAGGCCTCTCGGATCGTCTCCGCGAGCTGCCCGATCACCTCGCCCGCGCGCTGGCCGAGCTTCATCCCGCCCTGCACCACGCGGGTCCCCTGCTCGGTCGCGAGGACCGCCGCGTTGGCCGCGCGCTGGATCTCGCCGAGGATCATGCGGACCTGTGTGGTGGCCTCCTTCGACTGCTCGGCGAGGTTGCGGACCTCCGCCGCCACGACGGCGAACCCCTTGCCCTGCTCGCCCGCCTTCGCCGCCTCGATGCTGGCGTTGAGGGCGAGGAGGTTCGACTGGTCGGCCAAGTCGTTGACCGTCGCGGTGATGTCGCCGATCTGCTGCGTCTGCTCGGAGAGCGCCAGGATGTCCCTGGCGATGCCCTCGACCTTGTCGCCGATCTCCTCCATCGCCACCGTGATGGCTTCGACGGCTCCGGACCCCTCCTCGCTCACCTGGACCGAGTTGACGGCGTGCTCGGCGACGTCCTGCGCTCGCCGCGCCATGTGCTCGGCGGCGGCCCTGACCTGCTCGACGGTCGCGGTGGTCTGGACCACGGCGGCGGACTGCTCGGTGGCGCTCATGCTGTGCTCGCTCACGGCGGCGAGGATCTCGCTCGTCGCCGTCCCGATCTTGTCCGCTCCGCGCGTCACTTGGCCGGAGAGGTTCCCGAGGCTGCCGGCCATGCCGTTCAGGTTCTCCGCCAGCATCGCGAGCTCGTGGTTGCCGTTCGGGGTGAGCCGCACGGTCAGGTCGCCTTCCGCCACGCGCTGGGCGAAGGCGACGTATTCGCGGACGGCGCTCTCCAGCGAACCCTTCTGCGTGCGCTCCTCTTCGACGAGCGACCGCATCCGGTCGGCCATCTCGTTGAAGGCCGTGGCCATGTCGGCGACCTCATCACGCCCGTTCACTTCGGCGCGCTCGTCCAGGTCCCCGTCGGCCAGCCGCTGGGCGGCTCGGGCCACCGATCCGACCGTCCGAGCCAGGCGATGGGCCAGGGCGACGGCGATGGCGAGACCCAGCAACACGGCGACCAGCGTCATGCCCAGGATCAGCCGGCCACCGCGGTGGTACGTGGCGAGCCCCCTCGCGTAGGCGAGCTGCCCGGACCGTTGCTGCGCGGTGATCAGGACGTCGATGGAGTCGATCACGATGATGGCCTGCCGCTCGAGCGGCCCGTTCGCGAGCTGGGTGGCGAGTTGGATGTTCCCGGAGCTACTCGCCGGCAGGACCTGTTCGTCGCGCACCACGCGGTACGCGGACCACGCCTGCTCGAACCCGCCGACTGCCGCTCTCGTCTGGGGATCCAGTCGGAGGCGGAGCAGCTTCTGCACCGCGGAGAGGATCTGCTGGTCGTAGCCCAGGATCTCGGACTGGATCCCCTGGCGCTCCTTGGCGTCCGCGGTGAGGATGCTGCGGAGGACGTCCGCGTGGTCGGCCAGCGTCTGGCGGGACAGGACGGCGATGATGCCCATGCCGGCCAGATGTGTCTGATTCAGGTCGGTCGACACGTGATCGATCGAACGGGCCTGGCTGAGTCCGACCCACCCGATCGCCCCGGCCAGCATCAGCACCACGGCGAACGAAGCCAGGAGCTTGGCTCGGAGGTTGAGCCTCGTCCTCCGACCCTTCACGCGGGGCAGGGGGTCCATGGTCCCTCTCATCGGCCGGGGTGCGCCCTTCCTTAAGGCCTAGGCCACGGGCCGTTCGCGCTCAAGGCCGTTCGCAGGGGAGCCGATACGGACGCCGTGGGAACGTCGCTGTCACCATCGTCGAGTCGCCGGCACGAACGGCAGCCGAACGTCCGCCTGATCCGTTGGGCCGGGCTGGCCGCGGCCCTGGCCATCCTCGCCGCGGCATGCACGCCCGCCCGTGCCGACCCCGCCGTTCGCACGTACTCGGTGTTCGCCCAGCGGTTCCGGTTCCACGGCATGCCCTCGCGCATCCCGAGCGGCCAGTTCCAGGTCGCGTACAGCAATCGCGAGGCGTTCCCTTTCCGGCACGAGATGGTCATGATCTCGATCCCCGGCGGTGAGAACGAGGCCAACGTGTGGGACGACGCCCTGGCGAAGGGGCCGGATTCCGAGAGCGACTGGCTCCACTGGGGCGAGATCCCCGAGGTCGACACCGGCGCCACCAAGGTCGGGGTCTTCGAGCTCCCGCCGGGCACGTATGCACTCGCTTGCTGGGAGGCCGGGAGGCCGGGAGGCGGCACCGGGCCGGTGCACGCGTCGCTGCACATGGTCTACCAGTTCACGGTCGGCTAGCCGTCCCACGGTCCGGCCCGGTCTTCGAGGCGGCCATGCGCTCGAGCATGCGGGTTCGCTGCAGGATCACCAGTTCGGCGAGCCGGGCCACGGTGAGACCGTCCCCCTCGCCCACGAGCTCGTCGGGCTCCCGTTCCTCCAAGAGGTCGGTGGCGGTGTCGAGAGCCTTCGCCGCCGGACCGTACCGTCCCAGCTGCACGCAGAGGGCGCCGATGGCGACGTGCGGCAGCGCGAAGTCGGGAT
>Ga0137378_10005089_pt1 | contig 11367 bp, 8 predicted proteins | sample SagtaG_21_FD_104813 | JGI IMG/M metagenome (GOLD analysis project Ga0137378, IMG submission 104813) | Vadose zone soil microbial communities from Sagehorn Ranch, Mendocino, California, USA - Sage2_L_60_16 metaG | ecosystem: Environmental > Terrestrial > Soil > Vadose zone | place: USA... | reverse complement strand
GAAATTTGAGACCTGGATTTGACCCCAGAGGACGCCAGGCACACTACTTGGGAAGGCCACCCCACCGTTGCCGACCTGTGTGTCAAGCGAGAAGGAGATCAACCCCTGTCCCCCACCAACGCTGTAAACCGGCGTTCCGGTGATGCGCGCATCGATGGTTTCTACGCATTGGGTGCACCCCGGCTGGTCAGCGTTTGCAGGAATGATATAGCCCGGATTCGGCGCCCCAAAGAAGTTGAAGACCAGCGCGCCGCTGAGGGTCTGGTTGGCGGGTTCATAGGCCCACGTGACGAATCCCTGGCAGGCGGTGAAGAAGCAGTCATCGCCGAAGGGGTCGCCATTGCCGTTGAAGGAGTTCACCAGGTACTGGACACCCGGATCGTTCGCGGGCGTCGTCTCCGTTTCTACCGGTTGTACGGTATCGAGGAAGATCTGTCCGTTGGGGCCAAACGCGCTGAACCCGGTAAAGGCGACGGGCGTTACGGGATTGCCTTTTTGCATCGCTGCCTTGTCCACGAACACGGCCTCAGCAAAGTCGAAGCCCCCGGTAGTGAAGTCGAACATGTTGCCGGTGAAGGCGACGGTCTTGCCGCTGAAGCCGAACTGAGTGTAGTCTGCCCCCGCGTTGACAGTGCCGCCAAGCGTCATGTCAAAGCTGTAAATGTGCATCACGCCCGTCTTCATATTGAGATTGGAAACCCAGTAAATCGATGTATTCGGGCAGTTGACGCCGACGCCAAAGGCCGCTGCTTCGACCTGCAAGGTCGCCGTCCAGAACAGCCCGGTATTGGGATCGTAGAAGGCGCGCGGGTCGCTCAGGAACGGGCCTAAGGGGTCGCAGTTGCCCGGTAGAGGGGGAACTCCGTACCAGGTATTGTCATCGATAGGACCAACGACCGCGTTCCCACTGGTATCGAAAATCTCATACGAGGTGTTCACACCCTGCAGCACGAACTTCGGAGAGGTCGCCAGCGCCATGTCGGGAGGCTGGCAGCCGCCGAAATAAGCGCAGATGGTGGCCGAGTCGGCCATACCATTGAAGCCCCTGGTTGTATTGCTGGCAACGGTGCTTGCCGCCAGTGGAGCATGGTTGACCGGCGCATTTCTGTTGGCAGATGCCTTGGCCTGGGCGTACTTTGGTGACGTCCGCAAGACCAGTTTATGCGGGTTCCTGATGAGCGTGGAGGACGCCTTTTCTTTTGGCAGGGCGAAGACATTGGCGCTGTGAGTGGTGACGCTCGGAGACGCCCCCCTGGTAGCGCTCAGTGTGACACCGCTGCCCCCGCTGTTGCTATGAACGCCATGGTTTGACGCGGCAAAGGCTGGAACGGCAATAAAGAGGCCCGCCAGCAGCACTGCCAGGGTGACCATTGTCGTGAGCGTAAATTTGATACGCTTTTTTTGCATGAAAATCTCCTGTCTAAACAAGCGATTGTAACACCAATAACATAATGTACAAAGTATCTTAACTTCCTGGATTATGATCCTCTCGGTGAAGCTCAATTGAGCGTCTGCCTTTTTGCGAAAACCTCCTTTCCGCGTGAGATCACGCTGCTAATTTGAGAAGCTGTCTCTCCGAAAATACTCTTACAGGAAATGCGCCAGGATAAACTCATCCCGTAAGACCTGGCCTGGATGGCGCGCATCCCTTGCTGGCGGATGCATGGAATCACCAGGTGGGAATAGATGAGGCGGAGGAACCGTGGGAAACACCACAGACAACAACATAACCGCGCTCTCGACCGCGTCGGAGCGCAGAGATTCGCCGATAGCAGCACGCGTAGAAAACGCTGTCCTCCCCCTTGAGGAACCAGAACCACGCATATAATCCCCCAGAGTCTATACATGGCGCGGGGCAAACGTTTAAATTTGGCACTATCCCTGGCAATTAACACAGAGAAAAAACACTGTCCCTGCGAAGTGTAAGGTGAATAAACGTACAAAACAAGAGTAATGACATTAAGATTCGGTTGAGAATGGAGCCATCGCGTTATGAAAACTTCCCCTCTTCCACGCGTAGTTACCCAAAAACAGCAACCCATACGCCAGAGATTTGTACTCTTTCCAACAAGATGTTATCATTAAAGCAATATATTTCGCCGTGCCGGGAAAAAGAGACGGAGATCATCATTTCAACCACGAGCAATAGTATTGCGTAACAACTATCACCCGCCGGGAGACAGTATACTGAGGGGAATGCCGCACACCGCGCTTCCACAAGGAGATAACACCTATGACCAATCCATTGTTACAACTCAAAGCACAGGGACAGAGCGTCTGGTACGATAACATCGATCGCTCGCAGCTCGCCTCCGGCCAGTTCCAACGCCTGTTAGACGAAGACGGCGTCGTCGGCGTCACCGCCAACCCCACCATCTTTGAAAAGTCCATTAGAGCCGGCCACGCCTACGATGAGCAGATGAACCAGCTCATCAGAGAAGGCAAAAATACCAACGACATCTACGAGGCCATGGTCATCCAGGATATTCGCACCGTCGCCGACTTCCTGCGCCCCATCTACGATCGCGCCAATGGGCAGGATGGCTTCGTCAGCCTCGAAGTCTCGCCCGACCTCGCGCACGATACTCAGGGCACGCTTGCACAGGTCAGCCGCTTCTGGAATACGGTCGATCGCCCCAACCTCATGATCAAAATACCCGCGACCCCGGCGGGCATTCCCGCCATTCGCCAATCTCTCACCGGCGGCATCAATATCAACATCACCCTTATCTTCTCGCTCAACAATTACCGGGAAGTCGCCGAAGCCTTTATCTCCGCCCTGGAAACTCGCCTTGCCGCGGCTAAAGATATCAGTCGCATCGCCTCGGTTGCCAGTTTCTTCGTCAGCCGCGTCGATACCCTCGTCGACAAACTGCTGGAGGATACGGCCAAAACCACCAGCGACGCTTCACAGCAACAGCATCTCAAGTCACTCGAGGGCAAGGCCGCCATCGCCAATGCGCGCCTCGTCTACCAGGATTTCAAAAGCATCTTTGAAGCTCCCCGCTTCGCAGCTCTGCAACGGGCCGGAGCCTACGCGCAGCGACCACTCTGGGCCAGCACCAGCACCAAAAATCCTGCCTACCGCGACGTACTCTACGCGGAAGAACTCATCGGCCCTCATACCGTAGACACCATGCCGCTCGAAACCATCCAAAACTTCCGCGACCACGGCCAGGTGCGCTACAGCATCGAGGACAACATCCCCGAGGCCCTCGCCATCATCGCCTCCCTTGAGGCAATTGGCATCCATTACGACCAGGTAACACAACAACTCCAGGACGAAGGCGTCCAGAAATTCGCCGATTCCTTCCACGCACTGTTTGAGGGTATCGCCGGCAAACAAAAAGCCATCGCCGCGCAACAAATCAAAAAATAAACCATATGTACGGGCAACCACACCCGTAACATTGTAGGGGCGACCCTTGTGGTCGCCCTGGGGATATACGATCGCTCTATAAACCTTGTGGTCGCAAAAAAAATAGGAGAGTTCACAAATGCCTCAGCGAAGCGTAGTCGAGGCGCCTAACCCCCTCCGAGAGGGGCTACGCATTAAACAAAGCACTGAACCATGCATCATGGTCATCTTTGGCGCAACGGGCGACCTGACGCACAGAAAATTGCTTCCAGCGCTCTATAATTTAGCGCTGGAACATCCGCTGCCCGCGGGCTTCTCAGTCGTTGGTTTCGCCCGCCGTCCCTATAGCGATGACGATTTCCGCCAGCAGGCGCTCGAATCGATCAACGCCTATTCCCGCCAGAAGCCGGTCAATTCACAGGTCTGGGACAGTTTCGCCTCCGGCATCCGCTACTTACAATCGGATTTTCACGACCCCAAGGGCTACGAGAAGCTCAATTCCCTGCTCAATTCTCTAGATCAGGAGCGCGGAACCTCCGGCAATCGCATTTTTTACCTTTCAACGCCGCCCAGCCAGTATCCCGAAATCATCCAACGCCTGGGAGCCGCGGGCTTGAATAAAAACCGCAAAGGTTGGACGCGCATCATCATCGAAAAACCCTTCGGACACGACCTCGTGTCTGCGCGCGAGCTGAACCGGCAGGTCGCTAAGGTCTTTCGCGAGGAACAGGTCTACCGCATCGACCACTACCTCGGCAAAGAAACCGTCCAGAACATCCTGGTTTTTCGCCTGGCAAATGGCATTTTTGAACCCGTGTGGAACCGCCGCTACGTTGACCACGTACAGATCACCGTGGCTGAAAATTTGGGGATAGAAGGCCGAGGCTCTTACTTTGAAGAGTCCGGGGCCATCCGCGATATGGTCCAGAACCACCTGGTACAGCTATTGACCCTCGTCGCCATGGAACCGCCCATCGCCTTTGACGCCGACGCGGTTCGCGACGAAAAGGTCAAGGTCTTGCACGCGCTGCAGCCATTTGTTGGTCGTGACGTGAGCAACAACACTATCCGCGCGCAATATGGTCCCGGTTGGGTTGGTGGCAAACAGATGGTTGGTTACCTGGAAGAACAAGGCGTCTCACCGACCTCGACTACAGAGACCTACGTCGCGATGAAGATCTTTATCGACAACTGGCGCTGGGCAGGCATTCCATTCTACCTGCGCACGGGCAAACACCTGCCCAAGCGCGTCACCGAAATCGCTATCCAGTTCAAACAGGCGCCCCTTATTCTCTTTAAACGCAGCGAGGCAACCGGCCAGGTTGAGCCGAACGTCCTCACCCTGCGCATTCAACCCGACGAAGGCATCTCGCTCAAGTTCGGAGCCAAGGTCCCGGGGACCGAAATGCAAATCCGCGCCGTCAACATGGATTTCTTCTATGGCTCTTCCTTTGTGCGCGAGCAGCCCGAAGCATACGAGCGTTTGATCCTTGACTGCATGGTAGGAGACTCCACGCTCTTTACCCGCCGCGATGAAGTGGAGGCAGCCTGGACTTTTATACAGGGCATCCTTGACGAATGGAAGGACGAACCACGCGAGACCATCCAGACCTACGAATCTGGCTCGTGGGGACCGCAAGTCGCGGATGAGTATATCTGGAAAGACGGTCGCCGCTGGCGTCGTCCCTAGCTTCCGCCACACAACCATCATCTTTGACAATCTAATAACTGAAATTAAATTATTCAGCAGAGCAACGCCGTTCTTAACTGGAGAACACAGCTGTTCTTGCCGATGAGGGGACATACATGACTCAGGCCACCAACAGTCTAGGACCGCGCTTACCATGGGCGGGCAAATCGGTACAACTCGAGAGCGTCGAGGAAGAACTTGCCCTCTTGTGGAAAATTTCCGCCGACAATATGCGCACAACGCAGAATATCAATGTGCGTACCAGTATACTCAACCTCGTCATCTGCGCGCCTGATCTCGAGTCAGCGCAAAGTGCCAGCAGGTTGCTCCGTGACCTTACCAGTACGCACCTTGCCCGTGTCACTATCGTCATTCTTGATCGCAGTAACTCTACACCTCCCGCTATCTCTTCCTGGGTTACCCTGCGCTGCTTCTCTGCCATTTCAGACACCATGCGTCACTGCTTTGAACAAACAACCCTCCTGGCAGCAGGCAACGCCGCCAGGTTTATCGCCAACATCCTCCAACCTATTCTCAAACCTGATCTACCAGTTTACCTGTGGTGGATTGGTGACCCTCCCGGCGACGATCCCATCTTCAACAAAATTGTGGCGCTGAGTAACAGAGCCATCGTCGATTCGACCAGCTTCTTCAATCCGGAGCAAGATATCCACACGCTCTCTTTAATTCGCCAGGCCTTGCCCGATTGCGCCCTGAGCGACCTCAACTGGGGTCGGCTCACACCCTGGCGAGAACTGGTTATACAGTTCTTTGATGTAATGGAATATAGGCCCTATCTGGCAGGCATTACCTCTATTGAGATCGAACATGCCGCCGCTCCGTTTGCCAGCCCCACACGCACCGAGCTGGGAGATGTCTCACCCAACCCCGCCTGTGCTCTTCTGCTCGCGGGCTGGCTCAAAGGTCGCCTGGGCTGGTCCCTTGCTTCCAATCCCCAACACAACATCCGCGACACCGCCAGTGGCACATATCATTGGCAAATGGAGCGCGCTGCCATACCGGCGCTCGCTTCCCCTCGCGCTAAAACAGCCAAACTGGGCATAATACAGGGAGCGAGCATCGATATTCGCCCCCAGGTGCAATCCAATATGCGTCCAGGCTCCATCTGCCTCGTTCGCTTGACCAGCAGCGTCGAGGGGAAGCAAGCCACATTTACCATCAACCGCGAAGGCGACCCGGACCATGTTCTCACCTCCGTACTTCTCTCGCAGGAGACACGCCCGCAACGCACCGTGATCCTGGCAGCCTCATATAAGGCGAGCGAGCTATTACACGATGAATTGGAAATCATGGGCCACGACTACCTCTTTGAACAAACTCTCGAAGAGATGACCAATTTATTAGGCTAGCCACTAACTTTCACAGGAGAAACGCATGCAAATCGCAATCTATCCTGATACCAGTACACTGAGCCGCGAAGCCGCTCAATATATCGTGCGCCTCGCCAACGAGTCTATCGTCACACGCGGCTGTTTCAGCATCGCCCTCTCCGGCGGCTCAACCCCAAAAACGCTCTATGGCCTCCTCGCCACCGAACCATACCGCAGCCAGCTCGATTGGTCATCAATCGAGCTATTCTGGTCAGACGAGCGTTGTGTCCCACCCGACAACGCCGACAGCAACTACGCCATGGCCAACGAAGCGCTCCTCAGCAAAATACCCATCCCGCCAAACCATATCCACCGCATGCCCGCCGACAAAGCCGACCGCGATGCCGCCTCTCAGGAGTACACCCTTGAGATGCAGCGCGTCTTCGGCACCAACGGTATCCCCAGCTTCGACCTGCTCCAGCTCGGTATGGGACCAGATGGCCACACAGCCTCGCTCTTCCCCCACCAGCCATCACTGCGCGAGCAGCAGCGCCTCGTCATGCCCGTCATCGTCCCCAAACCGCCCCCCCATCGCCTCACCTTCACCCCTCCCCCCCTCAACCCCCCCAGGAACATCCTCTTCCTCGTCACCGGCTCCGACAAAGCCGAAGCCGTCCACGCCGTCCTCGAAGGCGACTACCAACCAGAAGTATACCCCACCCAAATCGTCCGCCCCCCCAACGGCGAAATAACCTGGATGCTAGACACAAATGCTGCAACAAAACTGCGCCTTTGACCAAATTCGCCAGTACATCACCACCAACCCCGCCGGTTGGTCCATTGACACTCTAAATATCAAGGAAGGCATCGCACTATGATCGGACTCGTCCCCTCTATCCTATCAGCCGACTTCACACGCCTGGGCGAACAGGTACATGAAGCAGAAGCCGCCGGCGCTCAACGCATCCAGATCGACGTCATGGACGGCCACTTCGTCCCCAACATCACCATGGGCCCCATCATCGTCGAAGCCGTTCGCCGTAGCGCCACGCTCACCCTGGAAGCGCACCTCATGATCACCAACCCGCAACAATACATCGAGGACTTCGCCAAAGCAGGCGCAGACGTCATCATCGTACACCAGGAGGTCTGCCCGCACCTTCACCGCGTCATCCAACAAATCAAAGCCGCTGGCAAACAGGCCGCCGTAGCGCTCAATCCATCAACGCCCGTCTTCCTGCTCGAGGACATTCTCTCCCTCCTGGACCTGGTACTCATCATGACCGTCAATTCAGACCTCGCTGGTCAGGACTTCATTCCCGAAACCCTCCCCAAAATCGCTCACCTGCGCCAGATGATCACCCAACGCAGCCTCTCATGCGACATCGAAGTCGATGGCGGCATCCACCAGGCAACCGCTCCCCTTGTCGTCCAGGCAGGAGCTAACCTGCTCGTCGCTGGTTCCGCCATCTTCAACCAGCGCGAAAGCGTCGCCCAGGCCATGGAGAGGCTCCGTCGAGCCATTTGAAATATTGAAAGAACAAGAAAAGTGGAAACATTAAGCATGCGCGACGACATCACCGACATCCCCAACATCCGCGTCGGCCATGACACCAACCTCGAAGCAGGCACCGGCTGTACCGTCATCATCTGCGACGCGCCGGCCATTGGCGGCGTCGATGTCCGCGGCGGCGCGCCCGCCACCCGCGAAACAGACCTGCTGCGCCCACTGCATATGGTCGAGGAAGTTCACGCCATCTTACTCACCGGCGGCAGCGCCTTCGGACTCGACGCCGCCAGCGGCGTGATGCGCTATCTTGCAGAACGCAATATCGGCTTTGATGTCGGCGTTGCAAAAGTACCTATCGTTCCGGCAGCAGCCATTTTCGATCTCGGCTTCGGTTCAGCAAGCGTTCGACCCGATGCAGACGCTGGCTACCGCGCTTGTGTACAGGCCACGTCCGATCCCGTCGCACAGGGCAATATAGGAGCCGGCACCGGGGCAACAGTCGGCAAGCTCCTGGGTCCCGGTTTTATGATGAAAGGCGGCCTGGGCTCTGCCAGTATGCGCATGGACGACGGCACTCTGGTCGGAGCGATAGTCGCAGTGAACGCTCTCGGCGATATCATTGACCCACAAACTCAACAAGTAATTGCAGGCACACGCAACCCCTTGGGCGGCTTCATCGCCTCCAACCCCTTTGGCAATACAACCATTGCAGTCGTCGCAACTTCGGCTTCGCTTTCCAAAGATTCTGCTAATAAGGTCGCTCAAATGGCACACGATGGCCTGGCGCAGGCCATTCGTCCTGCACATACCATGTTTGATGGCGATACCGTTTTCGCACTTGCATTGGGTACAGCATCACAGGTAGGTACCACTCAAGCAACCGCAGCACTGCAGGTGAGTATTATTGGTGCGGCGGCAGCTACCACGTTAGCCAGGGCTATCATCAGAGCTGTGCGCAATGCCACTGAATTACACGGCGTGCCAGCAGCACATTTTTAGAACTGCTTTTCGGGAGAGCGGGTGAACTCCATCATCAAATTAGGGCTGCAACATTACAAACAATACGACGCCTCCACTAATGAGCATGAGGACAAGACATACCATAATGATCAGCAAAAAAGCGTAGCTGCGAGGAACACCCGTTGGGTCGGCGAACAGCTTCTCAGTCGGTCGCCGCTCAAGTAAGGAAGGAAGTTCGCGTTTTGCAGTTAAGGTCTTTAGTCCCCCCGTTGCCAGGTCCCAGGAGTGCGTCGCAAAATCAATAGTTCGATCATAATCCATATCGTTCGAGAGTCTTGCATTAGACGTAAATGGGGGCGGCGTTTGAGGCGTAGAAAGAGGGAGAGCAGGAGCCATCGAGTGGGTAGGGACAGGCTCTGGTTGATGGTTTAATGGGAACCTCGAAGACTGGGCATCAGATGTTGGCAGCGTCACAGCTTTTCTCCGCTAGGGGATCTCATGGACCAACCGCGTCTCAAAAAAACAGTATACAATGCACGCGCTACAGACTATCAACGTTACTACTCTCTATTGTAGTCAACGAACAGAATGAATCAAGGTAACGAGGACTTACGAACCCCGTTCTAACAACTCCAAAAACGTCCTCAGCATCCGCGCAGTCGCCCCCCAGATACGATACGGCCCATAATCATAAAAATGGATGGTTCGCGTCAGCCCACCACGAGTCCATTCCTCGCTGTGATAGATAGACGGGTCCGCAAGAACCCGCAGCGGCACAACGATAACCTCAGTTACCTCGCTCGATTGCAATTCTACCCGTCCTAAACCATCAGGCAAAAATGCAACCACTGGAAGCGCCAGGTAATTGCTCACCACCGTATAAACCGGTTCAAGTACCCCCAATACCTCCACTCTCGACGGGTCCAGCCCTATTTCTTCCTGCGCTTCACGCAATGCCGTCATGATCAAGGAACTATCAGTCCGCTCAACACCTCCTCCAGGAAAAGCGATTTCCCCACCGTGCGAACGTAACCTGGAGGATCGACGAATAAAAACAACGCATGTTTCGCCCTGCTGGTCAAAAAGCCCTATCAATACCGCCGCTTTACGAGCATGAGGGCGCTGTCCCTCAAGGGTATCTGATAAGAGATCGGCACGCTCGACTGGCTCTAAGCGCTTCCGTAACACGGAAATAGCATCCATAATATCCTGTATATACATACTACTATTGTAGCACAAGGAGAAGCTTGCATTGTTACGGTACAGTGTGACACATAAAACCTGCGGAGAATTTTTACAAAGTGCTTGTTATGTCTTGCAATCGAGATCACCTTTTGGTATAATTAGACTATCGAGTAGGGGTATGCTAATTTTCAGGCTCTCATTGTGTTCGTATCTAGGTAACACTGTCTGCGAGCATCGTTTCGTATGATCGTCCCGTAGAGCAAAAAAGTTACTCAGAAATACCATTCTTATCTGAGACACAAGTAAACCAAAACGATCACCGCCTGACCCGAGCATCCTCTCCCGATAAGCCAATGTCCATTGTTATACTCCCCAGGGTCACGGCGTGAAGCCCTTTCGTCGTAATCTTCCTACAAGCAAGATTTCGGTCTGAAACAAAGCATAATTTAGGCACACGCCCACAATGACCAGGGGGAGCAGACCAGGACAGGCAATAACCGTGGATCGAAGGGGGTATTTTACCCATGCAAGCACAACAGCACGGCGACCTTTCGACTATGCCAGCGACAAATCACAAAAGCGGGCGGGTACAGATGATGTTCGATGAAAACGACCAAGAAGGTCAAAACAACAACAACCCTGAAGAGATGGACGATTACAATGAAATGGCTGCATTACTCGAAAAATCAGCCAGTCCCATCAATATCAAACGCGGCGATGTGGTCGAGGGCGTGATCGTGCGCATTGACCAGGACGAAATTCTGGTTGATATTGGCCTCAAATCTGAAGGCGTACTCTCAACAAAAGAACTCCCAGCCACCGGCTATGGGTCCTTTAACGAGCTGCACAAGGATGACAAAGTGCTGGTCTACGTCATTCAACCAGAAACTCAGGATGGACATGCCCTGCTCTCCCTCAAACGCGCCAATGCCGAACGCCAGTGGCGCATTGCGGAAGAACAGTATAAGAATGGCGAACTCCTTAAAGCCAAAGTGATCGACTTTAACAAAGGCGGCCTGATCGTCGACGTGGCCGGCATTCGTGGCTTTGTGCCCATCTCCCAGATTCTCAACCTCAAACGCGAAGAAGTCGCTTCAGGGGGAGAAAACCAGGAAACTGCAGCCAAACTCCAGAGCATGAAAGACAAAGAACTTCAGCTCAAAATTATCGAGATCAACCGGGCGCGCAATCGCCTGATCCTCTCCGAGCGACTCGCTGTCCAGGAATGGCGCCAGCGTCGCCGCGAAGAACTGCTCGATGAACTCAAACCCGGCGAGGTGCGCAAAGGCGTCGTCAGTAACCTGGCGAATTTCGGCGCCTTCGTTGACCTGGG
>Ga0137378_10005086_pt1 | contig 11370 bp, 7 predicted proteins | sample SagtaG_21_FD_104813 | JGI IMG/M metagenome (GOLD analysis project Ga0137378, IMG submission 104813) | Vadose zone soil microbial communities from Sagehorn Ranch, Mendocino, California, USA - Sage2_L_60_16 metaG | ecosystem: Environmental > Terrestrial > Soil > Vadose zone | place: USA... | reverse complement strand
TCGTAGGTCGCGTGGCTGCTGGAGGAGCGCGTCGGCGCGCATTGTGCGACGTTGCCCTTCAATTTGGGATGCAGCAGATCGTCCCAATCCTTGGGCTCCGGCACCCCGAGGCGCGCGAGCAGCCTGGGGTGGTACACCAGGCCGTAGGGCTCGAGCACCGTGCCGATCCAGAAACCCTTCGGGTCTTTGAGCGGGATGGGCTTGGGCTTGCCGATGCTGTCCGGGATCGAGTCGAGGACGCTTTTCGGCAAGTCGAGCCGGGCGAGCAGCTTCTGCTCGGCGAGCTTGTCGAAGAGCGCGCTCTCGCCGCCCCAGAAGATGTCGGCCTCGGGCCGTCCCTTCCACTCGACGATTCGCCCGTAGGCGACCGGCGTGCCGGCCGCCAGCGCGCTCGTCCTGACGGTGACATTCCACTTCTCCTTCGCGTACTTGGCGAACTCCGCCAGCGCCGGATCGGTCAGGGTCCGCGCGACCGGCGTGATCAGCACCAGCTCGCTTTCGATCTGCTGGGCCGCGGCCGGAACCGCCAGTGCGAGAAGCAGTGTCGGGACTGCGGCAAAGGCTCGGATCATGGCGTCCTCCTTTGGAGGAGGATTATAAGAGCAGTGGCACAGAAAGAATTCGAAATGCCGTAGGACTTCGCGATCTCCGACGCGTCACCGGCCGCCGGCGGTCACGGCGAATCCCGACATGCGCGATGACGCTCTCCCGCGGACGATCACCGCATGCCCCGACCTAGTCCCGGTCCCTTCCCTGGCCCTTGCCGTGTCCGCGATCGTCGCGACCGCGCTCGCGTTCCTGGTGGCCGTGTCCGCGATCGTCGCGACCGCGCCCACGTTCCTCGCGACCGCGTTCGCGGTCGTCGCCGCGGTTCTCGCGAGGTCCGCGCACCTCGCGGTCGTACCAGTCGTGCCGCACGAAATACACGGGAACGCCGCACGCCCGATATTGGTCGCAATGCTTCGCCCAGTTCTTGCGATGGCCGGGCGGCACCCACATGTAGATCGGCTGCACCGGAGACCCCACCACCACGCCGGGCGGCAGAATGATCACCGGTTGCGGCACGATCACCTGTGGGGTCGGAAAGCGGCCGATGTCGATCCGGCCATACACGCCCGGCTGGCTGATTTCCACGCTGACTCCGACGTCGGCGGCAAACGCGGGCGCGGCCGCCGCCGCGCAAAGCGTCACGGCAAGCATCCGTTTCATGATCGCTCCTTGCGAAGTTCGTCCGCCGCAACCCTAACGGAAACGGGCACCCAAATCAACCCGGCTCGTCGGGTCGTCTGCGTGGGTGGCGGCCCAAGCGCGTAGAATTCTCCGGCGTGAATTACCTCCTCGCGCTCGACCAGGGCACAACCAGCTCGCGCGCGATCGTGTTCGACGAGCGCGGGCGGGCGGTCGCCTCCGCTCAGAAGGAGTTCCGCCAGTTCTTTCCCCAGCCCGGCTGGGTCGAGCACGACCCCGAGGAGATCTTCCGCTCGCAGCTCGCCTGCGCCCGCGCGGCGCTCAAAAAAGCGAAGCTGCGCCCCGAGAAGCTCTCTGCGATCGGCATCACCAACCAGCGCGAGACGGTGGTCGTCTGGGACCGGCGCACGGGCAAGCCCGCGCATCGCGCGATCGTGTGGCAGGACCGGCGCACCGCCGAGCGCTGCGAGGCATTGAAGCGCGAAGGCCTCGCCGGGACGATACGCGCGAAGACGGGCCTGGTGATCGATCCGTATTTTTCCGCGACCAAGCTCGAGTGGCTGCTCGCGAACGTCCCGGGTCTGAAGGAGCGCGCGGAAAAAGGCGATGTGCTCTTCGGCACGATCGACAGCTGGCTCGCGTGGAAGCTCACCGCGGGAAGGCTGCATCTCACCGATCCGTCCAACGCCTCGCGCACCCAGCTCTACGACATCCACCGCGGCGCCTGGGACGACGAGCTCCTGAAGATCTTCGGCGTGCCGCGCGCGATGCTGCCCGAGGTGCTGCCCTCCTCGCATGTATACGGCTCGACCGCGAAGAACATGCTCGGCGCCGAAGTCCCCATCGCCGGAATCGCCGGCGACCAGCAGGCGGCGCTCTTCGGCCAGGCCTGCCACGAGGCGGGGATGGCGAAGAACACCTACGGCACCGGGTGTTTTCTGCTGCTCAACACGGGAAGCGAGGCGATTACGTCGAAGAGCGGCCTCGTCACCACCTGCGCGGCGCAAGCCAACACCTTCGCACTGGAAGGAAGCGTCTTCATCGGCGGCGCGGTGGTGCAGTGGCTGCGCGACGGCCTGCGCCTCATCAAGAAATCGGTCGACGTCGAGAAGCTCGCCGCGAGCGTGCGCGATTCCGACGGCGTCTACTTCGTCCCCGCCTTCGCGGGCCTGGGCGCGCCGCACTGGGACCCCTACGCGCGCGGCACCATCGTCGGCCTGACCCGCGGCTCCAACGCCGCCCACATCGCCCGCGCGGCCTTGGAATCCATCGCCTTCCAGTCCGCCGAGCTCCTGCACGCCATGGAACAGGACTCCGGCGTCAAATCCAAAGAACTGCGCGTCGACGGCGGCGCCGCGGCGGATAATCTCCTGATGCAATTCCAGTCCGACCTCCTCGGCATCCCCGTCGTGCGCCCGAAGGTGCTCGAGACCACGGCGCTGGGAGCAGCCTACCTCGCCGGCCTCGCCACCGGCGTGTGGGCGAGCCGCGAGGAAATCGCCAAACAATGGAAAGTCGCGAAGCGGTTCGAGCCGAAGATGAGGCGCGAAGATGCGGAGAGAAGGATGGGGGAGTGGAAGCGGGCGTTGGAGAGGGCGAGGGGGTGGGGGAAGGGGTAGCGTTATCCACCGTCTTTGTCCGCTTCCGACCCAAAGCCGACAATCACGCGGCCCTTGAAGTTATCAGCCTGTCTTTCGCTCCGACCCCATACGTATATGTAGAGGGCGCAATGAAATCAGGTTATCTATATGTATTAGTGCACCCGTCCGATCCGGACCTTCACAAGGTCGGACAAACTACCCGTCACCCCGAGAAACGATTGGCCGAGCACAATAGCAACTACGAGGAATACACGGGCCAGATCGTCAAAAAGACTGGTCAGAAATGGGAACTCAAGACATACATTGCCGTCCCTGATCCGGTTTGGGCCGAAACGGTTTTTTGGGGAGCAGTGCCTTTCGCAGACATACCGTCTCGAGGAGGAATTGAAGTTGAAAAAATGGAATGGGAATGGGTACAGGCGGGTTTGGACGCAGCAAAGAAAGCGGGGGTACGGCCGCCACCGAGGCCTTTGCCAGATCATGTTCATGCAAATACGGCTTGGATGAACAAAAGACTTGCAGGACGCGGTATTACCCTTGTAGGGCATATCCGAAACAAGTTTGGAAAATCTACCTTTCAATGCAGTAACGGCCATGAGTGGCGAACGGTACCCAATGATGTGGCAGAAGGTGAAGGCTGTCCGCAGTGTGGGATCGGCGCAAACGATCGAGAAGAAATTAGGCAAGCGATAAGACCGGCCTTCCTTTGTCTGTTGATACATCCTGATAAGCCAGGGGTTATTAAGATCGGACTGACATACAGCAAACTAGAACAATGTTATGAAGAAAATGTCTGGGACGACTGGGAGATACATCGCTATCGATATGTCGAAGAACCCGTTTTAGCTGAATCATTAATTTGGGAATTACTAGGCCATCCTCTGCCCAATGATCGCGAACCAATTAGCATAGATTTGAGCAGAGCAAAGCAGGCGTTCCGCGAGTTAATTCCACGAATGCAACGAGAGATTGCTTTGGTGGAAAAGACAAAAGAAGACGTCCAGCAAACTGACTGAACTAAAACGACGAATGCCCGCCCTTGGCCGTTAAGCGCCTATCAGCCAAGGGTTCAGAAACCGACCCATTGCGGACGGTCCTGCCGCGGCTGCGGAACGAATGCACGCGTCGCCGGTGGCCTTACTACCCGACCGCCGCAGATCGAAGATGGGATACCGACCAGTCACGGCGTAGGAGCGTACTCCCAAGTCCGTAGCGGGAAGCGAAATCGGTGCCAACAAAGCGCAGCAAGGACGAGCACTGAAATTATTTTTACGCCAAAGCGCCCAGCGACATCGATAGCATAGGTCGAGCCAAAAATCGAATCGGAGCGAGGATTCCCTTTGTCATCTGTGCACAGCAAGTCGTACCCATAAGCGTAATGCGTTGCTGCTATGTCAAAGTCAGCCCAGTCAGAAAGCCGGTCCCGAACCACATTTTGAAATGAATCAGACGACACATGCATACGCTGCGACTGTTTCTCCGCCGCAAGCCCCTCTCGCCATAGAAAACGGTCGAGTGAGACTTTCTGCATCGCTGCGGGCAGTGCCAAATGCGGGTTCTTGGCCGCGAGTCCGTGGATAGCCGATAGCTTCTCACCTAGATCGTGTAGAGACTCCTTCGGATAATCGCAAAAATGTCTGAGGAAATCGCTGAAGCGTTTCTGCCGCTCCTCGACGGGGAAGACGTCGTCCGACGCCCACTGGTTCCTTTGCACGCCCACGAGTTCGCCGTAAGCGATTCTCGCGCCGCGTTGGACACGGAAACCCATCGCTAAGGCCCTTTGTATTAAAGCGCGGCGGCCTTCCGGGATCGGCGGCGGATTCGCGGCTTTGGATGTACCTATCGCCAAGATCAGGTCGATGCGGTCTACGTTTGGTAATACTTCCGCGGCAAAGGCCGCCTCAGGAATCGCCGCAACAATTCTGCCGCGACGAATGCACCAGTTAATGTACCAACACGCAATGCGCCGTAACTTGGAGTGACGCCGATCCGGTGTCAGGGGCCAGCCGGTCGTGATGAGCTTAGTCAGCTGCGGCTGCGTAATCGAGCTATAGGCATTCGTGTCGAATGTTATACGGATGGGCGACTGAGCCATTTGTGACCCTAAAATAAGGGAGGCCTCACCTATGATACGTCACTGCTTGTCCGGGCTTTGGTGCGTCCGGGGTGCCCGTGCACCTCTCACCTTCAAGCTCCCTTGCCAGCCACAGGAGACGCCCAGGAGGCGGGCTTGCGTGTTCGCCGAATTACGCATATACGCTGTAAGCCAACACGCTACCTCTTCGTCGAAGCGCGCTTCGCGCGATTGACTGCATCACCATGCTGAATGCCTCCTCTGCCTAGGAAGCAAGAGGAGCATGATGGGAGGTCATGCCGACAAGATGGGGAAGGAAATATGGAGCAGGTGAAGGAATCGACACTAAACCCGAAAGTCTCCGAGTGGGAAATCTGGCACACCTACTCAACATACCTTCGTACCACAAACATAGACCTTGAGGTGGTGGCCCGGCGTCTCGTCGAATCTGGTATCGCTCTTTGCGCAGTTCTGCGGGATGGTAAAACCTTTTGGAGCTCTGGAACTCAGCTCGGCTCTGGAATAACGGAGGTTCGCCTCGACCCCTACGAAACTCGTGCAACGATCAATTTTAATCCCGACGCAGGATGCGAAGTCAAACTGGACGGATTCGCGCTTGAAGCGTGGAACCAGGCGAGCCGCTTTCGCTTTGGCGAGCAGCGGGTACTCGGTAAGGAAGGTGGGCTTCCACCTCCATACCTACGGGCCTATCTCGGCCAATGCAATCTTGTGTCCGAGCCAGACTCCAAATCAAAGGTTCGTTTGTATCCAGTCCTCTTGATCTATGAGTCGGGCGTCGTCTTGCTCGAACTCCGAACCATATCGCCAGCCGCTCCCCAACGGCTCAGTGATTTCATCTCCAACGCGGTAAATCTCTTTCGACACCCATTTGAACAACTTGAGGTGTCCCCAGGTATCGTCAGGCTGGCAACGCGGGCCTACTACCACTCTTATCGCGGTTGGACACTCCCATATCGTCTGGCGCTTATTTGGCTCGAACGGGGACACGATAAGGCAGTACGTCAGTTGGCTCGGTCTCACGAAGAAGGAGATTTTTCCTTCGACCTAGCACCATTGAGTTCAGCAAAAGGCGGCGTTCAGTACGAAAACCTAAGTACGTTTGCCCTTACAGTGTTTCACACTGTCGCGTTCGTAATTGGGCAACCTCGGTTAGGCTTGGCATTTCTGCTGTGGGGGCAAAAAAAGACACCTGCACTGGGTGGATTCTGGTCCGGACGGCCTCATGTGTACCTGGTGCGATTTGAAAGGCAATGTGAGACCGCATCCGAGAACGAGCGTCGCTTCGGCGCAGCCTTCGGCAGCATACTCCTCCGAGTTTTCAGCAAGGATGCCGCTGTCGCAAGGAGCGCATTGCCAGAGGACAGCCGCCTCTTTGAGGACTTCAACTCTTATATCACCTCGGCAGTAACTCTGTGGGTGTGGTCCAAAAAGGGACTTAGAGGCCAGAAGGCCTGGGCGGATCCAAATCGCGGCCATCTAATCTACGAGCATCAAGCGATAGTAGAACTTTTGGAATACGGATACATGCTCCACCGCAGTCTTTTGGAGCACGCAGAGGGCTACGATAACGCTACGGAGGTATTCGCGGCGCAGCGGGCCCTTCTAAAGCTCCAACAACAAATGAGCGAAGCAAGCCACTCTGGTGAGATCAGAAATTTGCTTAGCCGCGGATGGAGCGCACTCAATCTCCCGGAACTCCGCAATTTGATTCAGGGGGCTCTCAGTTTGCGTAAGGCGGAGACCAGCGCCGCCGAAGCACGAACAACTACACGACTCGGGCAGGCCCTCACTGTGCTTTTCGGGCTTGTCGCCGTGCCGTCCTTAGCTGAACAAGTGATCCAACCGCTGTGGCAACTTATCGAGATTCCATATCCTACCGATCTAGCCATGTTCAAAACCATCGCGAACATAATTTCTATATGCGGGGTTGGTCTTATCGTTTTTATTTTGATGCGACGACTTGGACTTCGGCAGTGAAGTTATGCTAAGCCTAAATGAACCAGGCCTTGCAGTAGACAACGTTGTGTTCTTCCAGTCCCAGCATGTCGGGATTGATGGCGGTCGCGCAATTCAAATAATCAGAAAGGGAGTCAGGGTAAAGGTCAGACCGCCATTCAGCGAATGTCTACTCTTGGCCGGATCGCGACATGGCCGATTCCGACCCATAGTTGACGCTCAATAGCCATCTCGGATGCATCCCAAAGCTGAGGTTCAGCCATGCGTAGGTTCTTGAGATAGCTAGCACTGAAGCAACGGCGTCATTGGTGTAGTTCAATATTTAACCGGCAGGCCCTCGTTTTTGCTGATTTGAGTACAGTACAGCCAGCGCAACACCTACCCCGACGGTTCTACTGGCCGTGATGCGCTGGCATCGGGCAGACTGCCGATTGTTGGTGTTATAAGTGATGCTCTGGCCGCTATCCGATTCCGCTAGGTACCGCTACCTTTTGTTCTCTCTATTTAGTTGTCCTAATCCATCACGCCTCGCGCTTGCGGGGGCCAGTAGCGTGCTGCCAGCATCAGGAGGTTGCTTCTATCGTCCATGAGCCATTATAACGACACCGTCCGCACTCTTTCCGAGATCACAGATACCGGATTGTTTGAACACCTCGCTACCGCAGTGCTACGCGGCGCGAAACCGGAGTTGTACGGCAACCTGACGCAACCTGGGGTGAATGCCGAAGGCAAGGCGGTCAAATCACCTGTGGACGCGATTTCGTTCGTGGCGGGCGCCAACCCGCGCCACATGGTGACAGCTCATCATACTATTTGCTTAGAAGATGATCTCGGAAAGAAGTGGCTGCATGATCCTTCGAAGGTAACATCGCGGAAGGGAACGAAGTCCGTTGCACCGGCGGGCGACGTGGTTAAGACCGCTGTCATCGCGAACGATGAGCGGAGAAGAACGCCCAATCTACAGGTTACGCTCGCACTTACCACGAACAAGGAGCCGACAGTAGACGTTACCCGCGAAGCCGAGCGGGTAGCACATTCGTACGGAATTGTTCTCGATATTTGGTCGCGATCACGCATAGCTGACCATCTCGACAATAGTCCCGACGGCCAATGGCTCAGGAGAAAGTATCTCAATATTGAGCAGGAGAGATTGTCGCGCGATCTCCTGCGCGAGCTGTCGCAAAGAAGCCTTGCGGCGCACCAGCCGATGGTTGAAAAAGTTGGGCAGGTCGCTCGCGATGGCGCGCGGGCTGTCATCGAGAGCCTCACCAGACCGGTCGGTTTCCTCGTGGGTGAGTCCGGCTTTGGGAAAAGCGTTGCATGCTACCAGTATCTTGCGCGGCATATAGAACATGGCGCTTGCGGTCTAGTTCTCCCGCATGAAGTTCTTGCATCCTCAATTACGCTAGACCAGGCCGTTGACGCAGCCCTGCGCCAACTCCATCCGGCACTGGCGTACGGATCAGGGGCCGCAGCTTGTTCATTGTGCTCTGCGGATTCGCCCTTGCTGATTGTCGTGGAGGACATTAGCCGGTCCGGGCAAAGCGCCTACCTCATTGAACGGCTTGTGAGGTGGGCCACTAGCCTTGGCAACGAAGACCGGGCCGTGAAGTCAGCATGGCGTCTCATCTGTCCCGTATGGCCGGAACTGTTTGGAGCGTTGGGCGACGAGACACGCAAGCACGTTGAGCCGATGGCGGCGCGGCTAGGACCGTTCACGCCCATGGATGCGCGCGAGGTGGTTCTGAAACGTGCAGCACTTGAGGGAGTAGATATTTCGGTGCTAGATGCCGACGCAATCTCGGAAGCGCTCGGCTATGACCCCCTGTTGATCGGCCTGCGAAATCTCAAGAGCGATACACCTCCCAAAGACATCATCGCCACGTTCATCACGGGATGCACTGACCGGCTTGCAAGAGACGGAACACGCGCTGCAAGCGAGTACGCGGTGGCTCTGCGCTCTCTGGCGGGCGCAATGCTGCAAAGGCGCCAGGTTGATCCGGCATGGAGCGATGTGCTCACCTGGTTCAACGGGTCACCAGATCAGCTAACTTCGCTGCGCGAACTGGCAAAGTACGGCGAAGCCATCCGCGTCGCGGGCTCCGCTCACAATTCACGGCTCGGCTTCCGCCATGACCGCGTGCGCAAATGGCTTCTAACCGATGCCGCAATCTATGTACTGCGCGAACAAAGCCTCGATGAGGCCGTCTTTGCTGAGCCGTTCTTTGCGGATGTCATAGGCGCCGCCTTTGCCGACCCTTCAATCGCTCCGCCCATGGCAGAGCGCGCGCGGCTATCAAATCCACTTGCTCTTTTTCATGCGCTGCATTCGTTCCGCGAGTCTTCCACACAAGGTCATGATGTAATATTGGCGGCGATAAACAGTTGGCTTTCAGATGACACTTCTCATACACGCGCGCATCAGTCATTGCGATATGCCGCTCTTCATGTCCTGTCGGCCACGCAGTCATCGCACGTTGTTCCAATGTTGGCGCTTTTCCGCGATCGGTCTTGGACCGGCCCACTTGCAGGTTTGCGGAACGGTAGTCTGAAATCCGGCCTGCAGTTGTGCTATTCGCTAGAGCCAGGGTCGGACGCCGAATGGCGCGACCGAGCCATCGAGCACGCGAAAGCGCGCTTTGGTCCTGCTCTCATCAGCGAACTGAACGAACTCTTGAGACGCCCAGGTTTGAAGAAAGCCGAAATCATCGGTGGCCTTCGCCTAGCGGGACACCTTGCAGAAATCTCGCTCGCGGAAGCCATCGGACAATGCTGGAACTCCGACCAGGAGAGGGGCACGCGTCTAGCGGAATATTTGTGGGCAGCCGCTCAGTGCGGCGGTGAGCAAACAGAGCAATTACTCTCGCCAGTGTGCGACGCCTGGGCCGCACTTCCGGATAAGGCAGAAAAGGAGGGACACTCTTCGCCGCGCGATGACCTCGCAGCCGATCAGCTTGCTTGGGCGTTCTGGAGGAGGCTACCTACAACAGCCTTGACATACTTCATTCAGCGTGCCGCGCGCGATGACCTGTGCTGGCCAATCACATACATGCTGCGCGGTGTTGATCACCCTGATGCTGTCGCGTTCATCGCGAACGAGTTTGCGGAACGCGCGCGGAAGGGTGCAATCAGTTTTGTTTCAATCATTGATACAGTGTGGAGTCGCCGACAGCGGGAACAAGGACGGTCGATGTCGCTGGTATCCCGAACACGTTTACATGACCTGTGGGCCAACGCAGGGAACGACATACACCTGCGCAAGCAGTCCATCAGGCTCTGGGCCGCCACTTCACATATTTATGATCTCCCGCTTCTACAATCCCAGGATTCTACGGATCTGCTGGCGGATGAACTGCTGCGCGCGCGCCTGGAACGAATTGACAAAACAGCGATCCCGTTACTCGTCGAGAAAATCCGCGGTGGTAACAAGAACTACTGGTGGCAATTCGCTCGCGCTATTTGGTCAGATGAGCTCACCTCTACACTGGACGAGCAGTTATCTCTCCGCAGCAAGGCGTTCACTCCCGTTTGGGGCGCCCATTGGGATGGCGACTGGATAATGTCGGAACTATTGGTGCGGCGTGAACCCTCGGTCGCGGAGGGCTTACTGTGCAAACATTGGAATCACCTGCGCTTCTCGCCAAGCTATGTTCAAGCGGCGTTGTACGTCGGTTCGCCGCGCTTGCGTGAGCTCGTCCGGGAGACGATCAGTGAATGCCCGTCGCCGCTGGAAATGTTTAAACACATTGATTCACATTTCGGAATAAAGACTTTCGGTCATCCGGGCGTTACGCGCATCGAACAAGTGGAGGGACTAATTCCCTATCTTGATCACCTGGACGAATTCACGGTCTATCACTTTTGGGAATTATGCAATGAGCGCGGATGGATGAATTTGCGCCGCGAGCATCTTGATGCTCGTCTGGGGAAGTGGCGCAAGAACGCGGGCCTCGATGACGAGACCCTTTTCGCTGAACTGGACCAGGAATTGACGCATGACGTAGTGCACTCGTTGGACTATTGGGTGGAAAGGCACTTGGGGAATGGGCGCAGCATCGAGAACCTCCTCGGCATTGTCCAGGCGTGGCTCAAGTCAAATAGGACCGCGAAAGCCCTTGAGGTCGCAGCCTCCATCGTCATCCATGCCGGGTCCCGTGGGGACATTGATCTCTTGAATGAGGGAAGTGATCAATCTGAACTCGCCGCGGAGATCATTGCCGATGCACGCTTCGCGGTTAGGCGGCGCACACTCTCGTGAATATGCGGACCCTACACTTCATGACATTGGCTGTTGAAATCGAGGACCTGAATATTTCATGGTCGACGTACCGCCATTCGCGAAAGTCTGCTTCCTAAACCCGCCGAACGGCTGCTTGTGGCCGATTGCAGATGTTCGCCGTAGGATTGCCGCCTAACGAACAGGGTCGTATCCGTCGTGCGGGGTATGGCGGGTACGGTCGGCCGCGCGGATGTCTTGTGGATCCTCGATCGGCGTATGACCATCGTCCCGCACGCATAAGCGGCGATCCG
>Ga0137378_10005074_pt1 | contig 11382 bp, 12 predicted proteins | sample SagtaG_21_FD_104813 | JGI IMG/M metagenome (GOLD analysis project Ga0137378, IMG submission 104813) | Vadose zone soil microbial communities from Sagehorn Ranch, Mendocino, California, USA - Sage2_L_60_16 metaG | ecosystem: Environmental > Terrestrial > Soil > Vadose zone | place: USA... | reverse complement strand
GTAAACCTTCGGCGACTTTTGCATTAACTTGTCCGCAGCAAGGGTGTTGATCACGCCTTTGCCGCTCTGCGTTTGAATCAGATCATCGAGATTGAGCGCGGGCTCGCCAAAAAATCTGTCGGCGCCCTGCGATTCGAGCGAGAGGAGACTGCGCTGGATCGCTCCGGCGCTGGCGGCGGAGATATTGCCGTATTGCGTTTTGAATTGATCGGCATTGTCGGCGACGTACTGCAACATCGAGCGCAGATCCTTAAGATCGAGAAGGAGCAGGCCGTTTTCGTCTGCGATTTTGAAGACCATATTGAGCACGCCTTCCTGCGTGTCGTTCAATTCGAGTAAGCGCCCAAGCAGCAGCGGACCCATCTCGGACACAGTCGCGCGCACAGGGTGCCCTTGCTCACCGAACACATCCCAGAACACGACCGGGCAGGCTTCGCCGGTGAAATTGTCGATCTTAAGCTCCTTTGCCCGCTCGACGACTTTCGGATTGTTTGCGCCCGGCTGGCTCAAGCCGGCAAGATCGCCCTTAACGTCGGCCATGAAAACCGCTACGCCACGCGCACTAAAATTCTCCGCGAGCGTTTGCAGCGTGACCGTTTTTCCGGTCCCCGTAGCGCCTGCGATCAGGCCGTGGCGGTTCGCCATTTTAGGCAGTAAAAAGATCGCTTCCTCCGATTGTGCGACGAGGATCGGTTCGTCAGGCATAGAATAGGTGTCGATTATTAAGCTGTTCGTTTGCGCAGGCGCCGAGGACGAGACCGCTGATTGCGAAGCCGAGCAAGGGCCGGCCCATGTCGATGCAAATGAGCGGCCAGGGGTTCGTTTCAAAGGCGGAGAACACAGAAATGCTCGCGTATTCCATGAACAAGAACGCGAACCAGCAGGCGAGCGCGATTTTGAGGCTGCAGAATGCGCTTGTCGCGTTCAGCCGCGAGATCAGCATCGCCAATGTGTAGTTCACGACGACCGAAGCAATAAACGCAAGGACGTAGGCGCCGACATTGTGGGTGCGCTCGATGTCGGTCATCGTTCGCGCATGCAGATTAAGCCACTTCTCGCCGAAGATGGCGTACCATCCCCAGCCAATGAGGAAATAAACCACGATTAGAATCCAAACCGCGAGATGATTGATCTTCGTGTTCACAAGGTTTTCGAATTATCCAAGCGTTAGGAGTTCAATTGCAAGTCGATAACTAACGAGCGCTGGTAGTTGCCAGATCAGTAAAGATATGGCTTGGAAAGCGGAAATGCATTCCTAATCAGTTCCACTCGTGGCTTGACGTCGTCTGCGATGATCACTTCCACCACATCGAATCGGAAAAGGATGTCGGGGTTGTCGAGCATCCGCAGCCAGGCCAGCGCGCCGCGCGAGATTCGTTTCTGTTTCTCCCGATCTACTGCTGCGAATGGTCGACCGAAGTCTTCGCGTGCGCGCGTCTTCACCTCCACAAATACCAGCGTGTCATTGTCACGACAGACAACGTCTATTTCACCGCCGCTGCGGCCGCGGAAATTGCGCAACAGGATTTTGTAACCGCTACGCTTCAGGTAGCGGCACGCTAACTTCTCGCCGCGCGCGCCGCGCCGAAGATGACCCGATTTGATCGAGCTCCTCCAACGCGAGAAGTGGTTGCGCCACCGGCTCGAAAGACCGGCGATGGATTGGGCAAGGGCCGAATTCATGAAGCTTCACCAAATGCAGTTCGGTTCCGTAACCTTTGTGCTGGCCGAAGCAATATTGGGGGAACTGCGCACAAAAGTCACGCATGATGCGGTCGCGCGTTACCTTGGCGATCACGCTGGCGGCAGCGATGCTCAGGCTGATGCAATCACCGTCGACGATGGCCGTCTGCGGAAGTGGAAAAGGGATTACAGGCAGCCCGTCGATCAAGACGTGCTCGGGCGGCTCAATTAGGGTTTCGAGCGCCAGGCGCATGGCGCGGTGGCTCGCGCGCAAAATGTTGATCCGATCGATCTCGATGGAATCAACAATGCCGACAGTCCATCTGAGCTCGGGATTAGCGACCAGTTCGCAATAGATTTCCTCGCGCAATTCCGGCGCGAGTTGTTTGGAATCGTTCAGGCGACGATGACGAAATTTTTCGGGGAGAATCACTGCAGCCGCAACGACTGGACCCGCCAACGCACCGCGGCCTGCTTCGTCGATCCCAGCAACGCGCGCGACTCCGAGGGCGCGGAGTTTTTTCTCGTAACGGAATCCGCAGCGCCGGTACATTGGCAGAAGTTATCCGCAGATTTCGCAGATTTTCACAGAAATTTTTTACAGCAGTTCCCCTCTTCGAAATCTGCGTGAATCTGTGGACGAAACAATTCGCCTTACTCGCGCACAGCTGTCGCTTCCTTGCCCTTGCGAGTGCGAAGATAATTTAGTCTGGCGCGACGTGCGCGGCCTTTTTGCTCCACTTCTACTTTTGCGATCCGGGGTGAATGAAGCGGAAATACTCTCTCCACGCCCTCCCCGTATGAGATGCGGCGCACAGTGAATGTTTCGTTGAGGCCGCGTCCTTTACGGCCGATCACCACGCCGGCAAATATCTGAACTCTTTCTTTGTCGCCTTCTACGACCCGCGTGTGAACGCGGACGCTATCGCCGACAGAAAACGGCTTCAGATCGCCCTTTTGCTGTTCTTTCTCGATGACGTCAATGATGCGATTCATAAGTTTGGCCGACCGCGCGACTGCGGGCGGACACTCTCATTCGGGGAGCTTGATTTTGCAACTCGAATTCGTGCGGCTCAGGGTGATCGAGAAGTCGAGCACAGTCCGATTCCGAATAGGAGGCTACGCAGAAATTATCTGTGAAAATCTACGGAATTTGTGGCTAATTCCTATTCTCATCGCGCTCGTAGCTCAACTGGATAGAGCGTTGGCCTCCGGAGCCAAAGGTTGTGGGTTCGACCCCCGCCGGGCGCATGGCTTCGCCACATGGCAGCACCGGCTTCTCATTTGACTTTCAGAGGGCAACGGTAATGCGGGTCGACCGATTCGCACCTTACTGGCCCCGCTTGATAGTTACGCTATGAACTGTCCGTTGCAGTTCTTCGCCGCTAACGCGCACGATGTTCAAGGCACTGGCCTCCGCCGCCCAACTTCCATTGTCATTAATTTCGATCCAGCGACCAGGCAGGCGACTGCCGGTGAACGCCGGGACCCAAACCCAGTGTTTCCCTTTTTCTGCCTTTCTTGGTGGCTGCGATGCCGATGTTTTCGCCAGATCAAAATTCAGTTGCGTCCGCTCACCTGCTTCGATCGTTGTATTGTTGATTGCAGTTTTGACGGCGCCATCCACAACCAACGTGACTCGGTAGTTGCCTGCTGGGAGACCACCTGAAACGTAACGGCCGTTTACATCCGTTTTGACGGTTTGAAGCAATTTCCCACCATTTTGGGTTTCGATCCGAATATCTGCGCCTTGCATCGGAAGTCCGTTAGTATCCTTTACAACGCCTTGAAGAAGCGAACTGGCAGCCCATGCGCTTACAGTAAAAAGAGTCAACCCAATCAAACCAATCCGAAATGATTTAATAAACATAAGAAGATTAAAACGCGAATGTCGCAAAAGAAAAGACCCAGTTGGCGAAGTTCGATAAGGCCAGTTTGCGTGTTAACACCGAGAGCTACCGACGCCACGCCGCCCAGAAAGCATGCGAACCAATCAACCCGCTCGGGATGTATCGAAAGACCATCTTCCGCGTAATCCACCGTAGTTGAAGATAAGCTTTTTGGCATGGCGTTGAACGGCAATACCTAGTTGGAAGTCGCGGGCATTCCAGTTTTTCCTTTGGTAGATGCACACGTGATCACATTGTTTTTGAATAAAACACGTGCAAACTGAATACTAGTTCGCGGGAGAGGGCGTGGGGTTTGGGATATGTCCGATAGAAAATCGCTCCTGAATAAGAGGCATCGACATTCGATTATCGCGTTCGAGATGATTCAACTTGATCGCACGTCCTCAGAACCGCTCCACCTGCAGCTTTATCGTCAGATTCGCGACGAATTGAAGTCAGGCAACTTTGCCAATAGCGCGTCACGGCTACCTTCCTCGCGCTCTTTGGCCATTGACTTGGGAATCTCCAGACTCACGGTGAATCTCGCGTTTTCAAAGCTCCACGCAGAAGGTTATCTCCGGCCGAAGTCGCGCTCGGGAACATTTGTGGCGCACTCTCTTCCCGAGACCTTCCTGAGCGCAGACAAGCCGAAGGCGTATCCAGCGGTCAACCGACCGCCCCGCATTTCAGACCGTGTGAGAGCAATTCCAGACGAGCGCGTTGGAGAACAATTTGACCTCGGGGCGTTAGGCGCCGAAGCGGGCATCTCCCTGGTTCCCGGACTTCCCGCAGTCGATGAATTTCCGATCCACATTTGGGAACGGCTCAGGGCGCAGGTGCTCGCGACAAGGGGGGCTCATTTGCTGCGGCACGCATCGAGCCGCGGCGACGTTGACCTGCGTAAGGCGATTGCTGCGTACCTCTGTGATTTTAGAGGGGCACGCTGTCACCCCGATCAAGTCTTGATCGTCGGGGGAATGCAACAAGCCATGCTAATCAGCGCGATGGCGTTGCTGAATCCCGGCGACCCCGTGTGGATTGAAGATCCCGGTTTTCACCAAGCCCGAAGAGTCTTTATTTTAGCTGGCGCTAAATTGGTCCCGAAGCCGCTAGATCATGAGGGGATTGTGATCGCGCGATCGCCGAAGGAAAATCTGCCAAAAATCATCCACGTAACCCCGTCACATCAATATCCACTTGGAATGACGATGAGCTTCGAGCGCAGGACCGCCCTGCTCCATTTTGCGCGCAATCACGATGCATTTATTTTCGAAGACGATTTTTACGCGGAGCTCCGCTTCACTGGGCCGCCTCTCGCCGCCCTGCAGGGGATGGACAATTCCAGCCGGGTAATCTACGCCGGGACATTGAGTAAGATTCTTTATCCCTCCCTGCGTTTGGGCTACATCGTGGCACCAGGGCAATTAGTTGATTCATTGGTCAAAATCCGGAGCACGATGGATCAACACTCGTCGGCAATTGATCAGGCTACACTCGCGCGTTTCATCACCGAGGGATTTTTCCTCAGTCACATCAGACGGATGCGACAACTCTATGCTGATCGGAGAGAGTTCTTCATCAACGAATTCAACAAATTGCTCGGTGAGCACTTCATTCTTCAGATTCCGGAAGCCGGACTAAACTTCGTTGCCTGGCTTCGACGCGAAACAGACTTCGCGAGGGTCGCGCGTGTCCGGTCAGAGATCGGAATCAAACCATCGCCGCTATCATTTTATTGCATCCAAGCCAAGCTCAAGCCAGCGTTTGTTTTCGGTTTTGCTGCCTGGACGCCAGCGCAAATTCGAGAAAGCCTCCTCCGGCTTGCATCTGCACTCAGGTAACAGAAAGAATTTTAGTCTTGAGCTGAGGCCGTTAACGCTGGGATTTTTCTATCCGAGCGCGTCGATTCGGCTGACCAAATCTTTTTTGCTGGCAACGCCCGTCACTTGATCGCGCAGTTGTCCGTTCTTAAAAAAGAGTAGAGCCGGGATCGCACGAATATTGTACTTGAAGGAGAGACTCTGATTTTGGTCCACGTTCACTTTCGCAACCTTGATTGAGTCGGCTTTCTCCCGCGCAATCTCGTCCAGGACCGGCGCAATCATTTTACAGGGACCGCACCATTCCGCCCAAAAATCGACAATCACAGGTTTGTCGCCTTGGTTGACTTCGCGGTCAAAATTGGATTCATCGAGACTAATAACGGTAGAATTTTCCATGGTTTTAAGAAAGATAAGTCCAAATCTGAATAATCAAAATTAATGCGGAAATACCCAGCAGTAGCCACCACAAAAGCATTGGGTTTTTTTTCGCAGGCGCAACAGGAACCAGAGGATTCCCCGATGCCAGATCTGGCGTAGGGACAAACGGCTGAGGGGTGTTGATTTCAGTTCCGACCGGACTTGAGGCAGCCACAAGTGAAATGCGCATCGTCTCTTTTCTCGGCTCGAGAGGCACGGAATCTGACACAGGTGTGAGCTGAGCAGCAGAAGGATTTGACGGCCGGAAAAATTGGGTCGAAGCAGAATCGCGATCATCACGAAGCGGCATTTGGATTCGTACTTTCTCGCGCATTTTCATGTCTGGCGTCTTCTTGTGGTTCGTTGGGATCTGCCATGGAGGGAAATAATTGGATCTCCGAACAATTTGATCGCAGACCGTAAGTTTGTCACGATTAACTTGGCCTTCGCTGGCGGCTTGCCCAGCTCGGGCCTACGCCAAAAGATCGTAGCCCCGGGTTCCAGTGATCCTTCGTGAAACGAACGACCCGACCGCCGCGGCGTTGGATAAGACAACGCGCGCGTCCACATCGGGGGCATCTCCTTCGGTTCGGGCAATGTGCGGCTGATCGACCAGCAATTTTAGTTCATTTCCAACTTTCTGGCGCGCAGTTTCATAAGCAATCTGCTGCTGCACCGACATTGCCTTCCGGTAACGTGCGTTCTTAGTTTTTGCAGGAACCTGTGCTGGCATTTTCGCTGCTCGAGAGCCTTCTTCCTGCGAATACTTGAATATCCCCAGCCTTTCGAATCGAACGTGCTGAATGAAATCGAGGAGACTCGCGAATTCCGCATCCGTTTCTCCGGGGAATCCAACGATGAAAGTGGTCCGCAACGCAACGCCGGGAATTCCATCACGCAGTTTCTGAATCAAATTCTCGATGTGCGTACGCGATGTTTCGCGTCGCATTCGTCGCAACACTGAGTCATCGATGTGTTGCAGAGGAATATCGATGTAGCGCGCGACCTTGTCGCACTCTGCGATAGTTTCGATTAGTTCGTCACCCCAATGCGCCGGGTGCGTATAAAGCAGACGCACCCAGAATTCGCCCTCGATTTGTTGAATCTCGCGAAGGAGCGCTGCAAGAGTCGGTCCTTGCGTTGAGTCAACCGGCTGGCGTGGTCCCGCTTTGTGATGCCACAAATCCATCCCATAATAGGTAGTGTCCTGGCTGATTAAGTTGATCTCGCGCACGCCTTCTTGGACGAACGCGTGAATTTCAGTCAGCACAGATCCCGGAAGACGGCTGCGATGTTTGCCGCGCATTTGCGGAATCACGCAAAAACTGCATGGATGATTGCAGCCTTCGGCAATTTTTACATAAGCAAGATGCGACGGTGTAAGCCTGAAACGCGGCGTACCATAATTGGGAATGTAAATGGGCCGCGCTTCCGCGAATGCGAGATCGACATCGTCATTTTCTCCATTGAGCGTTGAGCACTTTTCCAAAACTGCTTCGATAATCATCCCGAGCTCGCTCACCTGATCGAGCCCAATAAACGCATCCACCTCCGGCATCTCCCGGCGTAGCTCTTTCGCGAATCGCTGCGACATGCAGCCGCTCACGATCAGTTTTTGATTTGCCCGTCTATTTAAGCCGCGTTGCTGATGTGCTTCGAGGATGGCTTCGATTGATTCTTCCTTGGCTGAATCGATGAACGCGCAGGTGTTAACGACCAGCACATCGGCATCCTCCGGGCGCGATGTGATTTCCATCCCTCGTTGTAAAACGCTTCCCAACATGACCTCTGCGTCGACAAGATTTTTGGCGCAACCGAGGCTGATCATGCCGACCCTTGTACGGCGTTGCCGCGGGGTTATCGGTTCTCCATTTGCAGCCGAAACGGCCGCTGGTACAGCTCGCGAATTCACGACCGGCGTTAATTGATCGTCACGTCGTCGTCGTCGTCTTCCAGAGCCTTGCCGTTTTTCGTGATCTTAACGGCGTCAGGATCCAGAACACGAATCGAGACGTGCTTGCCGCGAAATTCAACCGGGCCGTCAGTCGGCGAAACCCAGCGCTCGAACGCAGGCTTGCCCTTCTCATCACCCACAGTGACCCTGACGTACGTTCGTTTAAGTGGGCGAATAGCAACGCGATTCTGTTCGCCTGATTCTGACTGCGGCGAATTCGACGTCTCTTGTGTTTTGGCCAGTTCGTCTCGAGTCACAGGCTTTGCACGACGCACCTCCGGCTGACCTGGCGCTGCGGGCGCCGCGGGCGCCGCTGCAATCGCTATTGGCGCAACCGTGGGCGCAGTCGATACCGTTGGCGCGACCGACGGAGCAGATGCAAGAGTACCTGGCGCGCTTGCGGCCGGTCCGGGCTTGGAGACTGGAACAGACGATGCGCCAGCCGACGCCTGTGCGGTGGTGTCTGTGTGTGCCGGCGCAAGTCGCCGCACATTCAGAAGTAATTTCATTACAGAAAAGCCAATCACTAACACCATGATTCCGACAATAAGTGGCATCGGCGAGATCCGGTCGCGACCGCGGGTAGCGACGGGACGGCGTGGGACAACCGGCGCACTGACCGGTTTCGGAGGCTGATTCTCCTGAAGGTACGAATAGCCATCGACCGTCACGCGCTCGGAATCTTCGAACGCGTCAAGGTAAGGCGTGACGTCGACATCCAAAAATTTTCCATAGATTAGCAGGAAGCCTTTTGCATACGCGAGGCTCGGAAATTGAGAAAAATCGTCGGCCTCAATTTCCGCGAGCCGCGCGGGACGAATCTTTGTCATCCGCGCAGCTTCATCGAGCGTAAGATTTCTCGCGCGCCGCGCTTCCTGAAATTTTTTACCGAGTCCTTCTATCGTCATTACGCGAAAATGCCGGCTAAACGGCAGCATCGAGATCGACCAGAATCTCGCGTGGTTTGGCCCCTTCGCCGGGACCCAAAATACCGCGCTGCTCCAGAATATCAACGATGCGCGCAGCCCGGGTGTAGCCAAGCCGCAGCCGGCGTTGCAGCAATGAAGTGGAGGCGCGTTTTTCTTGTCGAATGATCTCCAGACATTTTTCGACTAACTCTTCGTCTTCATCTGTCACATCTTCCTCTGGCGTGGCAGTGGATTGGAGCTTCTCGTGCATTGCCGTATCAAAAGCCGGCGGGCTTTGCGCGGAAACAAATTCGACCACTCGATGAATCTCATCATCCGTAACAAGAACGCCCTGTGCGCGAATGAGACGCGAAGCACTCGGCGGCAGATAAAGCATATCGCCCTGCCCGAGTAATCGATCGGCTCCGTTTTCATCAAGAATCACGCGACTGTCGATCTTGGAAGCGACCTGAAACGCGATCCGGCTCGGAATATTCGCCTTGATCACGCCCGTGATGACGTCTGCGCGGGGAGTTTGTGTTGCCACAATGATGTGAATACCGGCCGCCCGAGCCATTTGTGTGATGCGTGCAATGGCACTTTCAACGTCCGCAGGCGCGGTTTGCATCAAATCCGCCAATTCATCGACGATGACGACGACGTACGGCATCTTGTCAGGAATTTGCAATTCATCCTTTGTAGTCGAGGGCGCTGAGCTTGGACCTTCCGAAGCTTCCTCTTCGTCGCCGCGGTCAGCATCCGCGGCTACTGGCTTCTTCGGTCGCACGTTGAAACCCACGATGTTGCGTACGCCAACGCGTGCAAAAATTCTGTAACGACGCTCCATCTCATCGATCAGCCAGCGCAGGGCGAGCATCACTTTTTTTGGATCGACAACTATCGGGAACGCCAGATGCGGCAGCGAACTATACGACTGAAGTTCGACCATCTTCGGGTCAACGATCACCAGACGCAGCTCTTCGGGCGTGAAACGAAAAAGCATGCTGGCGATCAGTGCATTGATACAAACACTCTTCCCGCTGCCAGTGGTACCAGCAACCAGCAGATGCGGCATTTGCGCGAGGTCGGCAATGATCGTTTTGCCGTAAACGTCCTTCCCGAGCGCGAGCGGAATTTTGGCATGTCCCTTTGCCTCTTCCCAGTCGGATGACTGCAAAAGTTCACGCAGTTTTACTGTCACTTTTCGGCTGTTCGCCAGTTCGATGCCCACCGTGTCTTTTCCGGGAATCGGCGCGAGGATATTGATTCGTTCGGCGCGCGTGGCTCGAGCGAGGTCCCGCTCGAGGCTTACAATCTTGTCCACACGAACGCCTTTGGCCGGATAGACTTCGTAGCGGGTAATAGTCGGCCCTTTTGTGATATCGCCCGGTGCCACGGCAATTCCGAATTGCCCCAAAGTCTCTATCAAAACTCGTTGAACGTCCTGGAGCTCCGACGGATCAGACGTGCCACGCCCCTCCATACTATGCTCGTCCAGCAAATCCATTCCGGGCAGGGCATAATTTTCCGATGTCCAAGTTGGAGTCATCACACTCGGCGCCGATCTTGCTTTCCGTTCGCTCGCACGCAATTCAGCGAGAGACGGTCTTCTGCGGGTCTCCTGCTCGCTCGGCAATGCGGTTGTATCGACGACCTTTGGTTTCGGCCGATTTGCCAGTTCCTCAGGCGAAATCATCGACCCAGTCAACTCGCCCGTGGGCACGCCTTTCTTTTTTAATTGTTTTTCGATTACTCGCCGTTGCTTGGCGAGCTGCTGCTCACTGATCGCCAGTTTTCCCTTGAGATCGGAGTTGCGCAGCCTGCGGCGCAATCGCCATTCCTGCAGGCTTACACTCACGCGTCGCATGAGCGCGACCGTCTCGCGAACAAGATGAATCGGACGCAGTCCTGTCATCAGAATCAAACTTGTTAGATAAATGCCCGCAAGGACGATGATCGAGCCTTTTCCCATCCAGAAACGAAAAATGTGACGGCCGAAAAAGTAACCGACCCAGCCGCCCGGCCCCTGAATGTTGAAGGCGCGTTGCCAGTCGTGCAGGAACCACGGTTGCAGGTGAAACAAACAGGCGCCTGAAACAATGAAAAGAATGATCCACGCCAGACGGGACGTCACGCACAAGCTCGGGTGAAACAGTTTTGCCGCGCCGAATCCAAGCAAAATTGCCGCCAAAAGGTACGCGGCGGCCCCGATGAACTGATAGCAAATTCCTGCGAGAATCGCGCCCACTGGCCCGATGAAATTCTGCGCAGGATGGTTTGCCGGTGAAATCTGACTGAACCAAACCGAGGATGGCACATCTTTTGGCGTGTAGGAAATCAGCGCAAAAAACAGCAAAGTACCTACAAAAAGCAGAATCAGAGCGAAGACTTCGCTCCAAGCGCTCTGTTTGTCTGTGCGGGCCACCGCGTCTGATAGTAACTCCATGCTCGCGTCTTTCAATCCCCTTGTGGACTGACGCACCGGCGTTTGACACAGCGGAGCCGCAGGGACGCGAGCGACACAGACGGGCAGCTCGTGAGAGCGAGCGAGCGGGGACGAGCGAGTCAAACGCCGCTACAACGGCCGCGGTTTCATTCTTGCACTAGACTCCAGAGGCTGATAAGTGTGCGGCGCATTATGGCTTTTCTCGCTCGGCAGTGCGTCATCGCGTTTGCGTTGGGATCGCTGCTGTTTTGCATATCGTGCG
>Ga0137378_10005073_pt1 | contig 11384 bp, 7 predicted proteins | sample SagtaG_21_FD_104813 | JGI IMG/M metagenome (GOLD analysis project Ga0137378, IMG submission 104813) | Vadose zone soil microbial communities from Sagehorn Ranch, Mendocino, California, USA - Sage2_L_60_16 metaG | ecosystem: Environmental > Terrestrial > Soil > Vadose zone | place: USA... | reverse complement strand
GCAATGGCATTGGCAACCGCGGGGGTTGAACCAATAGTGCCAGCCTCACCGACACCTTTCACGCCGAGCGGGTTGACCGGAGTCAACGTGACGGTGGAATCAGTTTCGAAGCTGGGAAGCTCTGAAGCCATTGGCATGGCATAGTCCATCAAGGTTGCTGTCAGGAGCTGACCATCATCGCCATAGATAACTCTCTCGACCATTGCCTGGCCGACGCCCTGCGCAATACCGCCATGCACCTGACCTTCAACAAGCAATGGGTTGAGCTGGCGTCCACAGTCATCAACTGCGACAAAGCGAGTAATCTCAGCCACACCAGTATCCTTGTCTACCTCGACTACGCAGATATGCGTGCCGAAGGGGAAGGTATTTGCTAGTGGCTCCCAGAAGGCTGTAGTTTCCAGGCCAGGTTCGATACTCGGAGGCAGCGTATTGGAGAAGTTAGCCGCCATGGCTACTTCACCAAAAGTAACAGATTTTTGGGGTGAACCGGCCACAGAGAATTTGCCATCCTCCAGCACCACATCGGAAGCACTGGCCTCCAGCATGTGGGAGGCGATCTGCTTCATCTTTTCCTTCAGCCTCTGGACTGCATAGTAGAGAGCAGTACCACCTACCGCCGTGGTGCGGCTCCCGTAGGTGCCACGTCCCTCGGGCGTGGAGTCTGTATCACCATGCATTATCAGGATGTTCTCCATAGGAATACCAAACTCATCAGCGACAATCTGGGAAAAGGTAGTCTCCTCTCCTTGTCCATGCGGGGACGAGCCGGTGTAGACCATCACGGTGCCACTGTGCTCGACACGCACACGAGCGCTCTCAAAAAGGCCAACTGGTAAGGAGCCTTTCGGACCAATCCCGCAGGCCTCGATATAAGAGGAGACTCCAATACCCACCAGCTTCCCTTCAGCGCGTTTTTGGGTCTGCTCAGCACGCAGGTTCTGATAGCCCGCAATTGCCAGAGCTTTATCCAGCGCGGCCTCGTAGTTGCCACTGTCGTACACTGCGCCAGCAGCTGACTTATATGGGAACTGCCCTGGTTGAATGAAGTTGAGTCTACGTATCTCAGCCGGGTCCTTGCCCAATTCGCGCGCCATAAGGTCCATGGCCCGCTCAATGATGTAGGTTGCCTCGGGGCGACCAGCTCCACGATAGGCATCCGTAGGCGCTTTGTTCGTAAAGACAATATCAGCGCTAAGATGTATTGTCGGGATGTCGTAAGCTCCGCAGGCGACCGGGAATCCCAGGGCAATCATAATCACGTCGGTTAAAAGCTGGCTGTATGCTCCCATATCAGAGATACCGTAAATCTTCAGACCTGTGATTTTGCCATCCCTGGTAGCGGCAATCTCGACATAATCAACCTGGTCGCGCCCGTGAATGGTTACTGCTATGTTCTCACTTCGGTCCTCAATCCACTTGACGGGATGCCCCGTCTTCATGGCAGCGAAGGCAACCAGAGGCTCCTCAGGGTAGATATTGATCTTGGAGCCAAAGCCTCCACCAACTTCGGGTACAATGACACGCACCTGGTGCTGAGGCAGACCAACCTGTGCACACAAGATGTTGCGAAGCAGATGAGGATTCTGCGAGGAACTCCAGACGGTAAGGGTTTTATCAACCTTTCGCATCTCTGCCACGGTGCCTCGTGTCTCCATTGCCACAGGGGCAAGACGCTGGTTCACCAGCTTCTGTTTGACCACCACGCCGCCATCTGCCAGTGTTTGAGTGAAGACCTTATCGATCTCATCGGTAGGCGGGTGTATACCAAACGCGACATTGGTGCCAAACTGTTCATACAGCAACGGAGCGCCCGGCTGCATGGCTTTTTCCATATCAACAACAGCAGGGAGCGGCTCGTAATCGACTTCGATCAAGTCTCGTGCATCGCGAGCAATATAGCGATCTTCCGCAATCACCACGGCGACAGGATCACCATAGAAGCGTACTTTGCCCTCGGCCAGCGGCCCACGAACGCCCATACCGTTAGCAATCTCTCCCAGGGGAACGGCAACAGCAATATTACCTACCGCGCCTTTGATATCTTCGGCAGTGTAGACCGCCTTAACACCTGGATGTTTGCGGGCAGCATCGGTGTTGATGCTGTTGATGCGAGCATGGCCGTAGGGGCTGCGCAGCACCACCATGTGAAGCATACCAGGAAGTTTGATGTCATCAACGTAGGTAGCCTGACCAGTAATCAATCGAGGGTCCTCACGCCGCTTTATGGGCGTGCCAAGCATAGCTGCAATACCCATGTGTATGCCTATCCTTTCTCAATCGCGAATGCATGAAGAGATGCAGTACTCTTCGTTTCATCGCGTTGTTCCGAGTACTACTCGCCCGCGCCTACAGGAGCTTCGGCACCGGTACGCATCTGCTCGCCGGCATACTGTACCGCGCGCACGATATTCTGGTAGCCTGTGCAGCGGCAGATGTTGCCCTCGAGACCTTTGCGGATTTCAGCTTCTGTCGGGTTGGGGTTGTTCTTCAGCAGTTGGAAGGAGGCCATAATCATGCCGGGAGTGCAGAAGCCGCACTGCAGGCCGTGTTTCTCCCAGAAGCCTTCTTGAATGGGATGCAGGCTCCCTTCGGGCGCCAGCCCTTCAATCGTGGTGACTTCACAGCCGTCGGCCTGCACTGCCAGCAGGGTGCAAGCCTTGACCGAATCACCATTCAGCAGGACAGTACACGCTCCACACTGCGAGGTATCGCAGCCGATGTGGGTTCCGGTGAGGTCTAATTCCTCTCGTAAATAATGTACCAGCAACATTCGCGGTTCAACATTTGAATGGTGTTGCTGACCATTCACTGTTACGGTGATTTCGCGCTTCATCGTCAAATTGGTACCTCCATTGGTTTAGTCGTGTGGTATTCTGCCTTTAGTATAGACAGGAAGAGGAAACACGACAATCCTGATTCACCCACAATGAAAGAGACTTGCGAAGAGGGGGAAGGGAAATTGTGCTGTACCCCCTGAGAAAAGAACTTGTAGAACTGCTCTCCTTTCAGATCGGAAATGGGGATATGACAAACAACGAAAGTGTTTGTCTGCCTATCATCGGCAATAACCGGGACAACAATGTGTCTCTCTACCAAGAGATACGTCTAGCGGTTTCACTCAGATAGCCTAACCGATTACCTACAGCGCCTGGCGACGACATGTACCCCTAAGAAAAGGTAGGTAACGAATAGAGCGTATCACACTCCCTATGCGGTGTCAAATGTTGCCCGGCCCTTTTTTTCTTGCATAGATACAGTACAATGTACACTAAGTAGGAATAACCGGGAAAGAGGGAGAAATATATGCATCGCAGAGCACCAAGTATTCATCCAGGACTCATGACCGATCTCTACCATCCAGACTCGGCCTTTGTCTCCTGGCGCACAGGACGCAACGGCCTGACCACCTTTGATCTCTACACCCGCACTGCTCCCTTTGGCGGAGCCTACTTGTTGATCGCGGGCATAGAGAACGCGCTTGAGTTTGTCCAATCTTTTCGCTATACACCTGAAGACCTGCACTTCCTCGCGCAAATCCGCGACTATGATGCCGCATTCCTCGATGAACTGGCAAACTTGCGCTTTACTGGCGAAATCCTCGCGTTTCCCGAAGGCTCCATCGCCTTTCCCAATGAGCCGATTATGCGCGTCACAGCGCCTTTTCGCGAGGCCATTCTGCTGGAAGCGGGTCTGCTCAGCGCCATCAACCTCTCGACCCTGATTGCCACAAAAGCCTCTCGCATCGTCTATGCTGCCAATCAGGGCCATCCGCGCCGAGTGGCAGAATTTGCTTTCCGCCGCGCCCAGGAACCACTCACGGTGGCGCGCGCTGCCTATATCGGCGGGTGCGCCAGTACTTCACTGCTCAATGCCGCCTATGAGTTCCGCCTTCCCGCGACAGGCACTGTCCCGCATGCCCTGATCGAACTCTTCCCGACCGAGGAAGAGGCATTCGAGGCCATCGCCAATGCTTATAACCGCTATACCCTGCTGCTCGATACTTATGATCCACGCCAGGCCATCCATACCGCCATTGCTGTGGCCCTGCGTACCCAGGAAACGCTGGGCCATACTCTGGCGGCTGTGCGCCTGGACAGCGGGGACATCGTCGCAGATAGTCTCTATGTGCGCGACCAACTCGATAAAGCCGATTTGCAGTCAGTGCGTATTCTTGCCAGCGGCGATCTCGATGAATGGAAAATCCAGGACCTCCTCAAAGCAGGCGCGGCCATCGATTCATTTGGTGTTGGCACCGCACTAGGCAGCGGAGCCGGGTCGGTTGAGCACGGCGTTGAAGGCGGCGCCCTGGGAGCTGTCTATAAAGAAGTCTGGCTTGTCGATGAAGAGGGCAATGAGTTTCCCAAAGTGAAGATCGCCGGCGCGAAATCGACCTGGCCGGGTAAAAAAGAAGTGTATCGTCACCCCAATTGGGAGGAAGATGTTATCCAGTTGGCGCAGGAGCCGCGTCTTGATAATTACCATAGACTTTTACGTCCGGTGATGCGTAACGGTGAAATAATTCCAGGCAGTTTGCCCCCACTTTCAGAAATACGAGAGCTGGCACAGCAAAATTTGCAATCGCTGCCTGAGCAATATCGAGCGCTTACGGTTGACAAGCCCTATCCCGTACGCTTTAGTACGGGATTGCAAACCTTGCGTCAGCAAGCAATTCAATCTCTGATAAACGCTATTTGAGTAATAACAGTGTTATTGCAAGCTTAAATAAATATAAGATACCCCTTAAAATACACTTAGAATAGTTATTGTTCACTTGAAATGTAATTCCTACCTCAAGTATGCTTTGCATAGTGACATGCAAGGCATTTTTTCGTGTTACGAGACAAACTGAAGTCCATTGAACATGGAAGGAGTTCGTTTTCTTGGAAAATATAGGTGTTTCAATCGTTAACGCCCTGAACGACGCGGTGAGGCTCATTTTGACCTTCATCCCCAGGGTAATTGGCTTTTTGGTCATCCTGATTGTCGGGTTAATCCTTGCTACATTGGTTAGCAGGGCATTGACCTTAGTTTTACGCAAGGTCGGTTTTGACCGCATGGCAAATCGCATCGGCCTGTCCCGCTTTGAGCAGCGTATGGGGATCACGCTCGACCCAGCCGGAATATTGGGTAAGATTGTGTACTGGTTCATCCTGCTCATCTTCCTGGTTCCTGCTGCGGATGCGCTGGGCTTGCCTGCGGTCAGCAATATCCTGAACACGCTGGTTGCCTACATTCCAAATGTGTTTGTAGCTATCCTGGTGCTGTTCCTGGGTACCCTGGCGGCTACCTTTGTAGCTGATCTTGTGCGCGGCGCGGTTGCCAGCGCGAACATCGGCAGCCCAAAAATCTTTGCCGGTATCGCTCGCTGGGCCATCATCGGCTTCTCTGCCCTGGTTGCTCTTGAGCAGCTGCAAATCTCGACCCCGCTCATCAATGAGCTCTTCGGAGGTATTGTGGCGGCCCTGGCTATAGCGTTCGGTCTGGCCTTCGGGCTGGGCGGACAGGAAGCGGCCCGTCGATGGCTGGCGCGCGGTGAAGGCACGGTGACGACCGCCGCCTCACAGATCAGCGCGCAGCAGAGCAGGGAAGAGGCAAAGAGAGCGCGGATGGAGGCCGAGCAGGCTCGCGCCTATCAGCAACAGCAAGCTCAGGCTCAGGCCTATCAACAGCCGCAGCCCTATCAGCAGTCGGCCCAGGCGCAGGCGTATCAGCCCCAGGCTCAACCTTATCAGCAGCCCTATACTCAGGCTCCTGATGGGGCAAGCGAGGACGTTACAACGCATGATCGTCCTAACCCCAGTAATCCTCGCTAGCACTTGGTTGACCTTTGTAGGTAGATTGTAACAGCACCTCGGAAAGCAGATAACTGTTTTCCGGGGTTTTTTATGATGTAGCCATGCAAACCGTGGTTACGTCTTGTTTTATGAATGGTGTTTCTCATCTCCCAATGAGTGGGGGGAGACGAAGCGGCGGTAAGACCTGTTGAAGCTCGGCGCGACGGGCCTCCAACCAGGGTGGGAGCACCAGGTGTGTTCCTAGCTGTTCTGGTGGCTCATCGATGGTGAAACCTGGCTGGTTGCTGGCTATCTCGAAAAGTACTCCACCTGGTTCGCGGAAGGTGTATGAAGGGTAGTATAGACGGTCTATTCCTTGAGTGAGAGTGAACCCTAGACTTGTCAGTCGCTGTTGCAAAGCCAGGTGTTGCTCATCTTCCGTTGCACGCCAGGCAAGGTGGTGAATAGTACCCAATGCAGCCTGACCGGGTGGGATGCCTGGGAAGCTCAATACATCGAGGAACGTTCCTGGACCGCCATTACCTATCTCATATCTGAAGCGGTTCCCTCCTGCTTTCACCTGTCTGAAACCCAATATCTCGGTTAGAAAGGCATGCGTGCGCTCAATGCTTGCTTCCAGGAGCGTGACGCCGTAAATGCCTCGAATAGCGGATGTTGGTGGGATTGGTCCACTACTCCAGGCAGGGTACATGTCAGTATCGCGGTGGGCTATCATGTCTATTTGTAAGCCATCGGGGTCGTAGAAAGAAAACATCTGTTCATCAAAATGGGTAGATTGCTGCACAACTCTGATGCCCCGGCGGCTGAGGTACTCTGCCCAGTAATTCAGTGTTCCTTCGGGGATGGAGAACGCAACCCCCACCGCTTGTCCACTGCCCCTGCTGCCCCTGGTGGCGCCGGGCCAGGCAAAGAAGGAGAGAACCGTGCCGGGCCGTCCCAGTTCATCTCCATAGTAGAGATGGTAGGTATTGGGATTGTCGAAGTTGACGGTGAGCTTAACCAGCCGCAGGCCCAGCAGACCGGTGTAGAAATCGATATTTTGCTGCGGATTGCCGGCGATGGCCGTGACATGATGAATACCATGAAGGAGGCTCCTCACCGGAGGCTGTACCAGGGGGCCAAATGGCGCCTGGACTGGCTCTTCTGGACGAACTACCTGGATTTGCTCATCTGGCCGAGTTATCTGGGCCTGTTGATCAGAACGAAGTAACTGTGGCTGCTCACCTGGCCGTGCCGTTCCCGCCTCCGCCGTGCCTCTGTGTGCTGGTGGCGCTGCTGAATGCTTTTGTATATGCTCTGTTGGCGCTTGCAGTGCCGGGTGTCCTGCAGGACGAACGGTTGGCTCTTCAGGACGAGGCTCGGTTGGATGTACTACAGGGTGCCCCTCGCCTGGGTGTTCAGGATGGCCCCTAGCAGGATGTTTTGGGGGGTGTAAGGGCTGATGGCCAGGAGGACGCCCGATCGCCTCATCAGCAAAGCCTTCCGCTTGCTGCGCAGGTGCAAGACCTTGCTGGTACGCCTGGGCAAGACTCTCTGGAGCGCTTCCTGGTGGAACGGGCGGTTGTTGTGGTTCGCCAGTTGCATCAGATCCTGGAGGAGCGGGTGTCGATTTCGTGATATCCAGCAGAGAAGGCAGCGCCAGTACAGCTATAGTAATAAGCACTGCGACTCCAGCGATAACCGACGCGGCTGTACTTCCTGTCTGGAAGCAGTCACTGAGAGAGCCACAATTATCGGCATAGGCTTTGGGAGCAGTCAGTGCCATGAAGGCGGTGAGTAGCCCCATGCCCAGCAGCGCCCGAACAAGTATCCTTCGTCGCATTGTATTGACTCCTTTCGGTGGTGCGTATAATCAAGCGGGCTATGCCGGTGGTTGTGGTGGAGGTTGTGTGGGTGGTGGCTGAAAAGGCGGTGCCTGTTGCGCGGGCGCCGCCGACCACATCGCAGGTGGTGGCGGCGGAGGTGGTGAACCATAGAATGGCGGAGTCGGTGGTCTCGCTGAAACTGGCGTTGCTACCAGTTGCGATGCCGGTGGTACGAGGGCTGTCATAATTAACAGTGATATACCCACGCTGATTAACACGGGTAGGAAGGATTCACTGGTGCGAAGGTTTGCACTTGGCTGATTCTGAAAAAATGAGATAATCACCTGCGACACGATGAAAGAGAGCAGTGCTCCGACAGCCACGCGTGCCACTATCGGTATACGGGCGATCATCCCAACCCATTTCTTCCAAAGAACCAGGGACGGCAGCAGAGTCGTGCGGGCAATCAGGATGAACGATAAAAAGAGGAAAAGGATCACGCCCCAGAGGAGAGAGGAAATGAAGCCCGAAATAAGGGCAGTCAGGACGGCCGCTGCCAGGATTGCGCGTACGTAGGATGGCAGGCGCCGTGAGAAGGCAGGGCGAGTATCAGCTGCTCGAATTGCGCTAGCCTGTCGTTCAAAACGCTGAAGCGCTGCGGGATTCCGCTGTGCCTGGTGCGCGAGCCATTGACGAACTGCTACACCAATTACGGCTGCCGCAACGACCCACCCGCCCTGTTGTTGCAGGTAGTAGGCGGCTGAGAGGGGAGGCTGGTCATTGGTCCAAGCCCAGAAGATACGTATCAATAGGGGAGCGGAAAGCGTCCACGTGTATACGATTGCTCCCTGAATAATCATCAAAGCGCCTACTCTCACCAGCGTCGAGGCAGGCTCCTGTCCTTTTGTAAGCCAATCCAGGCGAGGTACAAGGTACCTGGAACTCAAGGTAGGAGTGACAACCAGCAGCAGTAACAGGACGTAGGATATGAGCTGCGCCAGGTGCAGGTAAAGGAACGACTGTACGGGATCAAGCGTGGATACGCCGATAAACGCAAACCCCTGCGCATACATGAGGCGGAAGCCGGCGATCAGAAAATCACCGAGAGCATAGCCGAGTACCAGCGCAAGACCCAGATTGGCGCTGAGAGCGCTGACGGCGGCGGTCAACACCATAAATGGCAACAACTGGGTGAATGTTATAGCAACTTCGCCAGGAAATGTAATGGAATCATTGATCAGAAGGCTCCAGTGGGTGGCACCCTCCAGCAAACCAAAAAGCAAGAGTACCACTGGGGCCAGGGCAGCCACTATGGGCCATGCCGTCAGGTAGATACCGTCTGCCCAGGCTACTGAGAGATAGACAGAATACTGGCGCAGTCGCCCTGGAACAACTACCCACCATCTTTCCAGGAATTTATCCAAAGACTGGGTAGCGCCTGGAGGAAGAGGCATAGGCGAGCCTGGTGCGCGACCTTGATTCGGTTGCATCGTAAAGACCTCCTTTTCTCCGCCGAGGGCGTAGTATGGTCAAAGTAGGGGGCCGCTATTAAACTGAACATAATACAAGGTTAAGAAAGCTGTCAGCAGGTGCCGAGTTTGTCTCTACGAACTGATTCCAGGTGCATGAGTACGTTTCTGGCGGGCCAGGAGTCGGCGGCTGAAGAGGCCCAACACAGATCCGTATGCTACATGTCCTAATATTGATATGCTTACGAACTCCTGAAATGGGGTGGGATGAATCCAGCCTGGATAGACAGTCAACATGAGTGCCTCCAGCCCCAAAGCCCAAAGAATGCCAGTCCACCAGCCGCGCGGCGCGAGCAGAATAGCATAAGCGACGGCAAAGAGTACGCCGTTGGTGTAGTGGTAGAGGAGTCCGATGGTTGTTGCGATGGCAGGGCTCAGATTGGTTCCTGCGATAGCATGGCCGAAGATAGGAAAGATATCGAAAGGCGCAAAGGTATCATGGAAGAGTGTGACGATTAGCCAGCGAGAAACATCATAGGTGATGGTGGCAAGGAAGCCTGCTACAAGCCCAATCTTTGCACGTTGCAAAATCTCCGTCCGTGCCGCCGATGGCAGACGCGTCAAGGTCAGCGTACCCAGCCCGATAACGATGATGCCCGCGCCTACCAGGGCCAGGCCGAGTGAGATAGTTGTCAGAACGTGAACTATGAGAGCTGCGCCACTGGCAAGAGGTAAAGCTGCCAATAGCAGCCAGTACCTGGTGGTTCTGGCTTGTCCATCACCTGCACTTTTTCTCATAGTGCTTCCTCACAATTTGTATAGGCGTGCCACAGTTATTCGTTTATGTAGAAGTTATCCACTCTATTATAGTCACATGATTAACACATCTGTCTCTTACTTATAGGTAAGAAACGTGATGGGTTTTTAAATTTGGAGTATTTCTATCAAGCATGCTTGCGGTTCACTTGACGTAATAGCTGCGCTGCTCTACAATGTGCAAGAGCTTCTTGTATGTTGCAGTCTACGTTTTCCAACACTGGAGGGTCAGTATAAAGTGGACTATGTGGGACAGCAGCTTGGTAACTATCGCATTCTTCGCCTGTTAGGGACGGGAGGATTCGCTGAGGTTTACCTCGGTGAGCATATTCGCTTGAATACCGAGGCAGCTATCAAAGTGCTGCACACGCAACTGACAGACAAGGAGATGGAAGACTTCCTCAACGAAGCCCGAACCATCGCGCGCCTGGATCATCCCAACATTGTGCGCGTGATGGAATTTGACGTGCAGGCCGGTAATCCTTTCCTGGTCATGACCTATGCTGTCAATAATACCTTGCGCCAGCGTCATCCCCGTGGCCAGAGACTCTCACTGGCAACCATTGTCCCCTATGTCAAGCAGGTGGCTGATGCGCTCCAGTACGCACACGAGTCAAAACTGATTCACCGGGATGTCAAGCCGGAAAATATGCTGGTCGGACGGCGCAACGAAATCCTGCTCAGCGATTTTGGCATCGCTACTGTTGCGCGGACTTCGCGCTCAGGAACAGGGCAAGATATGGCCGGGACAGCAGCCTACATGGCACCGGAACAAATACAGGGGCATCCCCGCTATGCCAGCGATCAGTATTCGTTAGGCATTGTCGTCTACGAATGGCTTACCGGTGATCGTCCCTTTCACGGCTCCTTTATTGAGACCTGCAGCCAGCACCTGTATGCCTATCCGCCGCCCCTGCGTGCAAAAATGGCAGAAGCCCCGCCAGAGGTTGAGCAGGTAGTACTCAAGGCGCTGGAAAAGGACTCTTATCAGCGCTTCCCAAGCATACAGGCATTTGCAGCAGCCCTGGATCAGGCTAGCAAGTCCTCGCAGACCGTCGCAACTGCTCTATCGCCGCACAGCGTTCACCCGGCAGCGATCCCGACCTGCCCAGATTGTGGAAAGCAGGTCCCGCCCAACGCCACATTTTGCGGCAACTGTGGCTATCATTTTCCGGTAATTCTTGGAGAAGCCCAGCCGACATTCCAGGCCTCCAGAGATGGACACACCCCGCCGATTGCATCTCAATATGGAGGGCAAACACAAGGACAGGTGGGCAACTGGCCTCACCTGAACACGGTCGGCGCCACTGGAGCCGCTGGAGCCGCAGGCATCACGCCCCGGCTATACCCGCTCCCCGCGCAGAAACCGCGCGGCAAGAGAACTATGCTGATAGCCAGTGCACTTCTTTTGGTAGCGCTGATCGTCGCGGGGATTGTAGGATATCCCTACATAAACATGCTCCTGCACCCGCCGCCTGCTAGTCTCGCCTGTCTCT
>Ga0137378_10005066_pt1 | contig 11387 bp, 8 predicted proteins | sample SagtaG_21_FD_104813 | JGI IMG/M metagenome (GOLD analysis project Ga0137378, IMG submission 104813) | Vadose zone soil microbial communities from Sagehorn Ranch, Mendocino, California, USA - Sage2_L_60_16 metaG | ecosystem: Environmental > Terrestrial > Soil > Vadose zone | place: USA... | reverse complement strand
AGCGGCGCCTCTGGCTTAAACTGACCATGCGTGACGTCATTGTAGGGCAGCGCACAGTAAAATGGATTTTGCCGCGGCACGAAGGCGACCGGAATGTAGTTTCGCCGCGCTGAAGAATCGGGATTGTCGAAGCCGCCGTAATTGCCCGTCCAGTCTGCGTCCCACGAGCTTTTGTAATTAGGTACCGGATTGTTCCCGCCCGCCTGTTCTCCAATCCAAAACACTGTGGTTACGATGTTAGTTTTCCACGCGAAACGCGTTGTCGCCGGGCGCGAGGACGTTGGAATAAATACCTGCGGCTCTACTTTGAGCAGCGCTTGCTCGCGCAGTTTCATCGCGTACTTGGCAAAATCGGCCGCCGTCGCGTATGGCGAAGTGGATTGGTCCTCGGCTTTAACCGCGCCCGCTATCGCGAGAGCGAAACAAAGCGGTAACAGCCTCTTCATATTGCAAATAGCCCGACTCTTTTATCCGATTAACGTCCTCTAGGCAAGCCTTTTTCACGAGGGATAACCGATGCCCAGGGTGGATTCTCAACTGTTAAAGCACTATCCATTCCACGTTCAGCCACGGCTGACCAGCGTGTCGCGCTTGAATTGCCGATCTTCTGTTTCGGGATAGTCCAGGGTAAAGTGAAGACCACGGCTTTCTTTTCGGCTTAACGCCGAATCCACGATCAGCGCCGCCACCGTTGCCAGATTCCGCAGCTCAAGCAGGTCGACCGACACTTTAAAATTCCAATAAAACTCACGAATTTCGCGTTGAAGATTTCGCAAACGGGCGCTCGCTCGCTGCAGCCGCTTGTCCGTCCGCACGATCCCAACGTAGTCCCACATCAGGCGCCGGATTTCGTCCCAGTTATGATAAATCACCACCAGCTCGTCGACATCCTGCACGCCTCCCGATTCCCACTTCGGTAACGAAATTTTTTGCGCCGTATGTGACGGTGGTCGCGCACACACGGACGCCTCCGCCGCGCGATGCGCAGCCACCAGTCCTTCGAGCAACGAGTTGCTGGCCAGGCGATTTGCGCCATGCAGCCCGGTGCAACCCACTTCGCCGATGGCATATAGCCCCGCTAAGCTTGTCGCGCCGTTCACATCCGTCTTGATTCCGCCGCATTGGTAATGCGCCGCCGGCACAACCGGGATTGGTTGCTTTGACATGTCGATCCCAAACCGCAGGCACGTCTCATAAATATGCGGAAAGCGCTCCTGAATGAACTCCGGCGGCTTGTGCCTGATATCCAGAAACACGCATTGCGCGCCGGAACGCTTGATCTCGGCGTCGATCGCACGTGCCACGATGTCGCGCGGCGCGAGCGAGCCGCGCGCATGGTAGCGCTTCATGAAATCTTCGCCACGATTATTCCGCAGGATTCCGCCCTCTCCGCGCACTGCTTCGGAAATCAAAAACGATTTCGCCTTCGCATGAAACAAGCAGGTCGGATGAAACTGGATGAACTCCATATTCGCGATCACGGCGCCCGCGCGCCACGCCATCGCTACGCCGTCGCCCGTCGCAATGTCCGGATTCGTCGTGTACAAATAAACTTTTCCGCAGCCGCCGGTCGCGAGCACGAAACGATCCGAGCGGATCGTTTCGACCTCTCCGTTTTTTTCATTGAGAACGTAGATTCCAAGGCAACGATCCTCTGTCGCGAAGCCGAGCTTGCCCGCGGTGATCAAATCCACCGCCATGTGATTTTCCAAAAGATCGACATGCGATTGCCGTCCCAAGTGGCGCAGCAAAATCTCCTCGATCTCCTTGCCGGTCACGTCCTGCACATGCAGGACGCGCCGCTTGGAGTGGCCGCCTTCCCGCCCAAGGTCGAACCCGCGGTGACCGGAAACTTCGCGCTCATCGAATTGCAATCCAAGATCGACAAGTTCCTGAATTCGCGCCGGTCCTTCGGTCACAATCGTGCGAACAACTCTTTCGTCGCAAAGCCCGGCGCCCGCCTCGAGCGTGTCGCGCACATGCAGCTCAAAGGAATCTTCGTCGCTCGTCACGCAGGCGATCCCGCCCTGCGCCCACGCCGTGTTCGTGTCCGCGCCTTTGCGTTTCGTGATCACCCCCACCGAGCCGTGCCTGGCCGCTTTCAACGCAAAACTGAGCCCGGCAATGCCGCTGCCGATCACGACGAAATCGTATTCCTTCATCCGACCAGGATATTGTCGATCAAACGAGTCTGGCCGAAGAAAACTGCGAGCGCGAGGAGTGAATTTGGCCTAACGACTTCGATCGGCAGCAAGTTTTTCGCATCGACAAGATCGACATAATCAATTCGCGCCAGCGACGCTTGGCCGATCGTTTTGCGCGCCAGATCAACAATTGTTTTTGCAGATTCTTCGCCGGCCTTTGTTCGATCTGCCGCCGCCAGCAGCGCCCGCCGCAAAGCCGTTGCTTGTTTTCGTTCCTCAGCGTTCAGGTATTGATTGCGCGAGCTGCAAGCCAGCCCGTCATTTTCGCGAACGGTCGGCACGCCCACGATGTCGATCTTGAAATTGAGATCCCGCACCATCCGGCGAATGATTGCAAGCTGCTGAAAATCTTTTTCGCCGAAGACCGCCGCATTCGGCGCAAGAATGTTGAAAAGCTTCGCCACCGCCGTACACACGCCACGGAAATGTCCGGGACGCGATTTACCCTCGAGCGTGTTTGAAAGCGAAGTCTCTTCGACAAAAACTGAACGATCGTCCGCATACATTTCGGCCGGGCTCGGCCGAAACAAAAGATCGACATCAGCGTTTCGGCAGAGCTCTTCATCCTGCCGGTCGGGTCGCGGATAGCGTTCATAATCGCTTCCCGGTTCGAATTGCAGCGGATTGACGAAAATGCTCACTGCAAGCTCGCCATCGCGCCCGGCGTAATCGCGCGCCACCCGAATCAATTCCAGATGCGCCTTATGCAACGCCCCCATCGTCGGAACGAGGACGCGCCGCTTTGAGCGTAGTTGCGACTGTACTTCACCGACTGTCGTCAAAATTTCCACGCGCTGATATTCGCTCGGAGGCGCGCAGCGTGCGAATCAAGAATGTATGATGGCTGCTGTGTCAGTGGCAGGGCCGTAAGCGGAGCATTTCGCCCGCAATTATCTGAAACGATGCCCCAATACTTTGCGTCACAAATTTCCGCGGCGGTGGAATATTGAAAATTGCCGCAACTGCGCGACTTGGGTAAAGCGATCGTGAATCACAACCATCGGGCCATCCGAGCCGAGTTGCTCCGATGCATTTGATTCGCGGAATAAATCCAGTTGCGAATCAAGAATGATCCAGTCCGCGGTTGCAATGTCACTCGCCAATCGAGAATTAGGGCGATTGGCCGAAAGCGGATTCATCTCTATGAAGTAAGACGCCGGCGTGAGCTGCGGTAGAAGGTAATAAAAATAGACGTCGTTGTAGTTGGTCCGGCGCAAATCGCGAGGGCCAACAAACAGCCGCTCTCCGGCGTGCGATTTTCGTGAGATTGCTGCGCAAATTTTTGTCACTGCTTGCGCATCATCCGGAGAACTCAGCGGAAACTTACGATTGCCCCCGCGCGCCATGCACTCTGGAATCTCGGATGTGACGAGTTGGTTACCGACGATATTGCTGAAAATCTCCGTTGACTGCGGCGCGACGGACCAAAGTGCGCTAAAACAAGCCATCGTCACGAGGATCGCCAACGACGAAGCTAGCGCTGACTTGTTTAAGAGTTTCACGACAGCCGCGGCGAGCGCAGGGAGTAACGCGATTGTCACTGGCGCGATCATCGCGGCGTGAAAGTAGTCCGCTCGTTGAAGTGCTTGAGGCACCGTAAAAACACTCAGGCATCCGAAGGCGAGCACGCAAACGCTTTCTCGATCGCCGCGTCTTTTCCACGCGATGAATGCACCCAAACTCAAAGTCAACGCCGCCGCTCCAGCGATCACGAGGGGATAAATCGCGATTTCTGAACCGCGACCAAACAACGGCAGCCTTCGCCCAGCGCTTGTATGTATCACCGGGTAGAGGAACACGTTGTCGATCACGTTCCGAAGCCCCGCAGTGAGCAGCGAAATCACCAGCGGCAACCCGCCGGCAAGTAAACCGATACCATACGCATAGCGTCGGCTCGGCTTTAAGGCCCACAGCAATACCGCCGCGGATGCGAGAATTGCAGGTGCAAGGTCGACTCGGAAAAGGATTGCAACCCCTGCAACAAAGCCGCCGATTGCGGCAGCTGATGACTGATCATCCAAAGCCATGAGTTGCTTTGTCATGAGAGCGGTGGAGACCACAGTGAGTGCAAGCGCCATTATCCAGGCGTTTGCGACTGAGCCGAGCGGTAGAAGCGCAAAAGCCGCAATCATAACGACGCCAATTGCGGCGGCTTTTCCCCACCTGCGCAATGCGAAATACAACGCCGCGAAAAGAGCGAACCGGTATGTGAGCCCGACAATGCGTTCGATCTCTACGGTTGCTCCAAAAACCCGAAACGCAGCCGCTAAAATCCAAAGGTTTGCAGGGCCATAAAAAGTTTCGAAATCTCGATAGGGAACTTTGCCATGTAATAGCAATTCAGGAAAAACGAGCAGCAGTGCCTCGTCCATCCGCGACCCAGCAATATAAAATGCGGGGCGATAAAAGAATACCAACGCGGCGAAGAGCACCGCGACGAATACCGACTCAATAGTGACCGCGAAAGCGCGGCTTCGTAAGATCGTATGCATCCGAGGACAGCAGGGCTTTTCGTCACGCGAGCATTTCTCATTCCGCAAGAAATCTGTCTACGGTCATCGTTGCCGCGATCTCACTGTTGAACACGCATTATCGCTCCTATCGTTCGTTTCCGATGTAAATCACTTGTCGCGCAAAACGGAATTTGCGGTGGCCGAAATTTTTCCAGCCGGCTTGTCGCGCGAGCTCCGCCATTTCCGTAAAGGAAAATGCGCGCGCCGCGGAAAGCCGACCATCATATCGGGTCATCGGTTCGCGAAAAATCAACCTGGTCAAAAGGTAAATGCCGATGGTGGCCAAAAAGCCGCGTCGTAAATCGGACACGAGAACAAACTTACGCGAGAGTTCGCGGCAACGCCGCAAGACGCGCACAGCGTCTTCATTGCTAAAGTGATGGAGCGCGAGCGAACAAAGCGCGATCTCGTACGGCTCAGCCGGCCGCCACTCAAGGATGTTTGCTTCGATACAAGAAATTTCCGGGTAATCGACGCTCAATTTTACTGCTATTTCCAGCGTGGCGGCTTGTCGATCAAGCGCATCGATCTGAACTTTTGCGCCGATCTTTCGCGCAAGATCGACAATCAATCGCGGAATGTCGCTCGAGCCCGTGGCAAGATCGACAATGCGCAAGCGGTCGCCCGGTCTAATCCAGCGACGCATGAACCGGAGAACAACCGCATGACTCCCAAAGTAATGGTTCAGCTGCCGGAGATTCCGGAGATCGCGCTCCAGTTCGGCAGAGATCGGTTGCGGTCGATCCATTAATTCCGGTTGAGCCGGATCGAAGCGTCGCTTCATTCACCACTGTAGCGGCGGTCTGCGACCGTCGCATAATTCCTCCCAAACCAATGCGACACTCATAGGGCGCCGCTACGAAGAAAGAAACTTTTGCCAGGAGTCCGGCAGCTCGGCGGTCTCAATTTCGCTGGCAATGCGTCCCTCGAATTCCGGATGAAAGATCGTGCTGGTCCCGTAAATCATGATCACATCTTCGGAACCTTCGACGCGGATCGCGTGCGCAACACCGGGCGGCACCACTATGCCGACATTATTCCGGCCACGGTGATTATCGCCATCGACAAAAAATTTCATCGTGCGCGTAGCTACTCCGGCGCGGACATCACGCAAAATCATCTCCGCCCTGCCCTGCACAAAAAACATCACATCCCACTGCTCTTCGTCATAACGTCTGAGCGTATAATTTGATGGCTCGGTCACGAACAAGCGGCGCAGCCATTTTTGCGCGGTCGTCTCTGAAGGAATGCTCGGCGGATGCACGTGAAATCCTTTGGCGCTATGCGCGAACATGCGGGCTGCCGACCATTGCTTCGGCCAAAATCCGATTTTTCCGAGGATTCCTTCATCGCGACGGACAAATTCGCCGAAAGCGCCGCGGTGGCGTTGTGAATAGATGGTTCGCGAAAAAATCTCCACCCCGGGAATCCAGGTTTTTTTTATCTCAGGCTTGCGTCGATCGGCGGCCGCAAGCTCGCCGGCATCGACTCCGCTGTGCGCCAGCCGTTGCGAAAAGGACCCAGCTTGGTAATCGCGAGCGGCCAAGGCCGCTTGCGCGGCAGTGTTCAATCCGACCCACAAATTCTTGCCGCGCTTGCTCATGTCGATCTCAATAGCAATTCAGTTGCCTAACGAAAAATCGGCGTGTTCGCGAGAGAGATTTGGATTGTAATACGGATCGCGCTGCAACAGTTCGGGCCATCGTTCGCGCATGACGCCGGCCTCCCGCGGCTCGGAGGCCATTGGGCGCCCGGCCAATTCGTGGCGATACAGTTTGGCAAATGGCGTGTATACAATCAGGTAACCGGCGCGTCGCATTTTCAAGCAAAGATCGACATCGTTAAAAGCCATCGCCAAGCGTTCTTCATCAAAGCCGCCGACTTCGATAAAAACATCGCGCCGCGTGAGAAGGCAGGCGCCCGTTACGCAGCTGTAATTGCGCGTCACCTGCAACTGTTTGAAAACGCGAGGATCTTCCGCCGGAAATCCGCGAAACGCGTGTCCGGCAATCCCGCCGACGCCCAGAACGATACCAGCATGCTGGACTGTGTCGTTCGGCCAAAGCAAACGCGCACCGACCGCTCCAACTTCCGGACGCTGAATGTGCTCCGCCATCGCGCTCAACCATTCGCCGTCGATCACCTCGAGGTCATTATCCAAAAAAAGCAGCCATGGACTTCTCGTTTGCTCGACCGCGAAATTTTTGACCGCCGAATCATTGCGCGGCCCGTCATATTGGAGCAGCCGGTGTTTGGATCGGTTGAAGGAAGAGCGCGCCTCCTCCGATTGGTTGTTCTGACCGACGACAACAAGCTCGTAATTCGGATAATTCGTTTTCGTCGTTATACTCTCGGTGCACCGCGAAAGAAGGTCGATGCGATCGCCGGCCGGAATGATGATCGATATTTTCTTCGCTTCGGCGAGTTCGCGCTTTACCCCATAGGCGTGCGTGCGCCAGTCGATGGCGACGTGACCCCTGATGCCTTCCCGCTGGAGGTGCTCGTCAATGGCGCGCCGTGCGGCTGCGAGTTGCCCTGGCTTTTGCGAGGGGCTGATGGCGCTGGAGCTTCCGCTCCTCCGCCAGTGATACAAGACGCGCGGAATGTGATGGATTCGGTCGGTCTGCTCGATGACGCGGAAGAGGAAATCGTAATCCTGGGCGCTGTCGAATTCGGAACGGAACCCGCCGACGCGCAAAACGAGTGCGCGCCTCACGATGATAAAATGGCAGAGGTAGTTACAGGAAAGAAAGAAGTCCGGCGACCAATTGGGCTTGAATAACGGGGCGTCGAACCCCGCCTCGGTCAATTTATCTTCATCGGAATAAATGAGATCGGCCTCCGGAATTTGCTGAAGCAACTTCGCCATTTGGAAAAGAGCGTCGGGCTCCAGCAGATCGTCGTGATCCAGAAACCCAATCCATTCACCGCGGGCATGTTCGATACCGCGATTCAAAGCGGCCGAAATACCGCGGTTGCCCTCAAGTTTGAACACCTTGATCCGCGAGTCACGGCTGGCGAGGATCGATAAAAATTCTCGCAAAGTTTCATCGTCGGAATTGTCGTCCACCAAGATGAGCTCCCAATATTCGTAGGCCTGCCTCAGGACCGATTGGACGGCTTCCTCCAGCCACTTTACCGGCGTGTTGAATACCGGCGTAATGATGCTGATCAGCGGCTGATGAACAAACGTGCGCGTTTCATTGCGCATCACAGCAACCTGTTCCAGGGTCGCGCGATGCCGTTCGAACCAGTCCTGATATTTCACTGTGGCCGCTGAGCGTGCCGTGCTCTCGCGTGGCGGCCGGGCATGACCGCTTAACGCGCGAATCAGTTTTTGCGGCAGCCGATATGGGGCCAGCAGCACCTGGCCGACCTTCCGTTCTAGCGATTTGCGCAACGCCTGTTTTTCTTTCTCGAGCTGTTTCACCTCGCGCTTCGTTTCTCGGAACTGCAGAATCTTCTCTTCAAGCTTGCCGATGTGACGATTGGCCGCGTCCAGTTCGGACACTCTTGCCCGCAACATTCGCTCAAGATTTCGCATCTGCGCATGCAAGCGGGCAAAAGCGGTTTCCACCGCCGGCACGAGTCGTTCAGCGCTCTCCATCTGCCGGCGCAGCAAGCGAATCGCGCCGGGACCGAGTTCGCCGAGATCGCAATCATAATCCGGCAGGAAACCGTAACGGCCGAAACGTTCGACCAGTTCCGGACGCACCGTTAGAACTTCGGCCCCCGGACTCGGAATGAGAAGAATATCATCTGCCTGATGCGCGAGCACTTCGACCTCGCGCTCGCGCCGTTCGTTTGTTTCGTTCGGCGGATAAAACCAAACTGCCCGTTCAAATTGCCGGCTGTCGTCGTTGCGCGCGCTCGTTCCATCGAGATCAAGCGCAGTGGGGCAAAGCGCCGCGGCAATTCCGGACGACGCGCACTGTTGCTCGATCGCACTCGGTTCTCCGCCAACGATGAGCAAGCGGGCGCGCCCAAATTTTTGCGCAAGAATGCGCGCAAAATCCCGACCGACCCAAGAGGAAGAGGCTTGCAACACTGCCACATTATATTAATTGAAGCGCGGCGCAGGCAAATTTACTCTGCGGGGGCGTGGCGAGAGCATTTGTCGCCGATCCTGCATGCTCGATTTTTGCATCTATCTTTTCTATCGCGCGGGCTTGCTGCTTCTCACGGCGCTACCGTTGCGCGCGCTTTTTGTACTCGGAGATGGAGGAGGCTTCTGCGCCTGGTTGATTCTCGGAAAATATCGGCGACTGGCGCGGCGAAATGTTTCGATCGCATTCAGAAACGAAAAATCACCGCGCGAATTGCGCCGCCTTGTCCGCCGCCATTTTCAACGATTGGGTGCCAACCTTCTTTGCGGCGTCAAACTCGCCGTTATGCCGCTCGAAAAGATGGAGACGCGAGTTGAGACGGAAAACTTTGAAGTAGTCCATCGACAATTGCGCGCCGGCCGGCCCGTCGTGCTTATCCTGAGCCATCTCGGAAACTGGGAATTGTTTGCCCAAATTCTGCCACGGCTTATCGGTTACGTCAGAGACAGCACGATTTACCAAAAACTGCGGAACCGCTTTATCGATGAACACGTGCGCCGTTTGCGCGGCCGTGCCGGCGTTGAAATGTTCGATCGCAAAGACGGTTTCCAGGAAGCCATCGAACTCCTTCGCGGCGGCGGCGCGATCGGCATTCTGAGCGATCAACATGCCGGTGATCATGGTTTGTGGGTCCCGTTTTTTGGGCGGCTGGCATCGACCTCTCCGCTGCCGGCGCTTCTGGCAAAACGAACGGGCGCGGCGGTGATTGGCATGGCTCTTTACACCAGCGGCACCGCGCGCTGGCGCATGATTGTTACCGAGCCTTTGCCGACAGCCGACCAATCAGTTGAAGCGTTGACGGCGAAAGCTAACGAAATTGTCGCGCAACAAATTCGTCGCGCTCCGGAAGATTGGTTTTGGGTGCACAACCGCTGGAAAACACCCAATCCCAATTTCCTTCTCACGCGATACAAACGCGGCGTCTATTTGCCGCCCAACATTTCGCCACGGGATTTGCAGCCATTCCGCATTCTTATTCGCGCCGCCAACTGGCTGGGCGACGGCGCCATCAGCGCGCCGGCAATTCGCGCAATCAAGAATGGACGCCCTGACGCGCACATCACCGTCGCCGCGCCATTGAAGATTGCTTCGATGTGGAAGCTGGTTGCGGGAGTAGACGAAATTGTGTCGCTACCGAACAACGCCCTTCTCGCAACGGTTCGCTCGATTCGGCGGCAGTCGAGGTTTGACGTGGCGGTTCTCTTTCCAAATTCATTGCGCACGGCGTTGGAAATTTGGCTGAGCGGAATTCCTCGACGAGTTGGTTATCGCGGTCATTTCCGCCGCTGGCTGTTGAACCAGGTCGTCCCCAAATCACGAAGATTGGGCCCCCCAGAGCATCATGCCCTTCATTATCTTCACATCGCCCAAAACCTGGGCGCCCCAGCTGATTCGCGCGATCTTGTCCGCGTCAACGCGGTCCGCCAGGTCGATCTTGGCCGCGCAAAAATTGCTCTCTGTCCGGGCGCGGAATACGGACCGGCCAAACGCTGGCTGCCAGAACGCTTCGCCGAGACTGCGAAAGCAGTCGCGGCGCGATCGCCAGTGCAATGGGTCTTGTTTGGCACAAAAAGCGACGCGGTAATCGGCGAGCAGATTTCCCAGGCACTGGGCGACTCATGCGTAAACCGAATCGGCCAGACGACGCTCGATCAACTGATCGACGAATTGCGCGAGTGCCGTTTGCTGCTGACAAATGACACAGGCACGATGCATCTCGCTTCGCTACTCGGTGTCCCGGTCGTCGCCATATTTGGTTCAACCGAGCCGCGGCTGACCGGGCCGCTCGGCTCCGGTCATACCATCTTGCGGCATCAAGTGGAGTGCAGCCCGTGCTTTTTACGCGAGTGTCCAATCGATTTTCGGTGCATGAAAGCCGTCAGCGTTGAAGAAGTCACCGATGCCGTCTTGTCGATCTTGCCAAGATCAACATCGTCATCCGGCGCGAGCGCTTTTCCTAGCGCGAAATAATCGTAGTTTCGTTTTTGCACGATTGCCGTTGCTTTCGAGAAGGCTTTCGGAATCATTGTTGCGCGTGATCTCCACTACTGCGCCTCGCATTTGCACGGAAGTGCGGGTGATGTTCTTCGATACCGATTGCGGAGGCGTCGTGTCGAATATTGCTTATCTGCGCTTCATCGAGACGGCCCGCACGCTTCTGGCCGAGCAACTCGGCCTCGGCCTCGCGCAAATGGCCGAAGACAAAAAATATCCCGTGGTCGTCCGCACAGAAATTGATTATCGAGGCGCCGCCAAACTTGGCGATCGGCTCGTAATCGAAGGCTGGCTCGATCGACTGGAGCGCGTGCGATTTTGGTGCGCGTTCCGCATTGTTCGGCCGGATGATAATGCGTTGATCGCCGAGTGCCGTCAGATGCTTGCCCTCATCGAAATGCCGGCAAAATTGCTCCGCTTGCCGGAAGACTGGGAAAAATATCGTGAGCCCACAATAAATACTCCCTCGCACACGGTGGCGGGCAGCGACCGGCCCTAGCCTGACGAACATGACCGCCGGCGCTCATACTTTACGGATTGAAGAAACTCTTCTCGAGCCCCGCGCGATT
>Ga0137378_10005060_pt1 | contig 11394 bp, 8 predicted proteins | sample SagtaG_21_FD_104813 | JGI IMG/M metagenome (GOLD analysis project Ga0137378, IMG submission 104813) | Vadose zone soil microbial communities from Sagehorn Ranch, Mendocino, California, USA - Sage2_L_60_16 metaG | ecosystem: Environmental > Terrestrial > Soil > Vadose zone | place: USA... | reverse complement strand
TTGCATCCTCTGCCTCCGACTGGGCGCGAAGGAACTGGACCAGGTCCCAGATTTCTGCAGCGCTCAACTGCGGGGCGAATCCCGGCATCGCCGTTCCCGGGATACCATGCGCGATCCACCAGAAAAGCTCCCCTGCGCGGTGATCCGGTACGTCCTCGACAAGGTTTACCGGCTTCACCGACAAGGAGGGCGCAGCGGGTCCATCACCGTGACCATCGATTCCGTGACACGTGCTGCAACGCTGGGCATAGAGTGAGGCGCCGTGGACGATCGCGTCAGTCGTGTAACGTATCGGCGACGCGACATAGGTGGTCGGATATGCGGGTACCGCAAGCAGCCAAGTCCATGCCGTGCCCGCCGCTACAATGGTCGCGATACCGGTGATCCATACGCGCGGCCGGTGGCGGCGTACACCCACGAGCACGACGCCCGCGGCTAGGCATGCGATGATGCCTGTCACCGCCAAGGCCGCGCCAGCGCCGGTGGCTTGTTGCGCATCCTCCCAGCTCAGCGTGTGATCGAACGGCCAGATCGGAGACTGGTGCGCGCCAGGAATCATCGTGCCGAGCGCGCCGACGATCGTTACGACGACGACGCCTCCGGCGATTTCGACGGTCGCATTGCGCGCAAGGGAATGCCGTGCCCGAGCATCCTCGCGACCCAGCTGGGGAGTGAGCGACAGCCGATTTATCGCCGCCAGAGTCACTACGCCCGCAAACACAACAAGCTTGGCGAGAAGTAGCCTGCCGTAGTTCGTGCCGAACAACGCGGGAACATCACCAACGAGAAACCATGCGTTCACGAGGCCGCTTAAGAGCAGCGCGCCCACGCACACCACACCCAGCGTCGAGAAGCGCCCGGCTGCTTGTGCAGCAGCGTTGAGCGAGGGCGAGCGGCGGAGGAAGAAGACGAGTCCCGGCAACGCACCCAGCCATCCACCTGCCGCGAACAGGTGCACGACATCGGATGGCAGTTGGAGAAGCCGCTGGGAACCCGCTCCGGCGGCCGCGTGGCCGGCCCACGCCAGTGACCCTAAATAGAGAGCGGCAACCGCGACGCAAGCAAACGCCAACCGCAACCTATTGTGGGACGTTCGCCACGTCGCGACGAGCAACACACCGAACGCGACGGCAAGGCCGAAGCGCCAGACCCAGAGGCGACCGAAAACGGTCTTGCTTAGTACGAGACCGAGGGTATCGCGGCTGATCGCCTGCTCGAGGGGCATACCACTCATGTTGGAAGCCACGGCGGCGAGCCATATTGCGCCTGACGCAATGCTGACCGCGAGGCTCCAGCCCTCGATCAACAACAGGCGATGGTCAATGCCCTGATCGTGGTCGATGGCGGCGGGGCCCGCTTTGCGCGACACCGGGCTCGCCACCACCAGCGCGAACACCAGCTCGCCGAATAGCAGCATGACCGACGCAAAGTGGATGGCCCGTGCCGCGACAAGCAGTGCGTTCATCGTTGCATGCGTACTCTGGATCGTCGCGTTCGCTTAGGGTGCGACATCGAACGTAAAGTCACCCTCGGTAACATGGGTGTCGACCGACAAGACGCGCCAAGTCACGCGATACGTGCCAGGCGTGAGTTGCGGCATGGTCACCAGCAGGAGCGCGGCGTCGGCGCGGTCGACCTGAACATCCCCCTTGTCGACGCGCTTGCCACTTCGGTCCAGCACCTGCATCGTGGAAAATGCGGGCTCGAGCCGCTGCGTGAACCACAACTTGATCTGTGCCGGCGCTCCATGAACCGTGCTGCCGACGGCGGGTACCGCGTGGTCCAGAAACGCATGCGCGCCGGCGAGCGGGAAGAACGCCGGCGCACACGTGAGCGTTAATAACATCAACAAGCGTCGCTTCATCTGTAGTTGCGAATGATCGGCCGGCCGATTGTCGTGGAAAAGAGATCGTCGATGAAGAAATGCAATTGCGCGATCCAACCCACAGGGCTGCCGGTGCGACTGTTGACCGGAATCGACGCCTCGACGGCCAGTTGCACGTATTGTCCGGCCCAGATAATTCCCGGGTTCACGGTCCCCGTTGTGCCGCTTGCGCCGCGGTCGAGCGCGGTCGACATGGCGAACTCGACCACGGGGATCATCCGGTTGAAAGGCTCGCGCAGGCCCACATCCTGCACGAAAGACTGCAGGTACGGCACGCTGTATTCGACCGCGAAGCCCCACTTGAGCGTGTGCGGATGGCGCTCGACGCTGACTTCGCCCTCGTCGCTGACCGTTGTAGAGCTGGCACGCCCGCGCGTGGCGGGCGAATCGCCGCTCGCCGGCTGTTTGCTATACGCGATCGTCGGCAAGGACAGCTCGTCGGCAACGAACGGATCGTCGATCACGAGCGTCGCGGGAAAGAATTGCTTCCCGGCGAGCCCATGCGCCAGGGCCGGATCGGTCGCAACGAGGCAGGTACTTGCGGCGAGCAAGATCAGCGGAATCCGGCCCGGTATTGCGCCCGGCCGCGCCCAACGAGTCCGTGGAATAGTAGGTGCTTGCCATGAATGCGGCGAGGCCGATGGTTCTTTGGGTACCACACGTGACACTAGTGCGAAGCATGCTGGCGACGAAGTCATTGCAGGACCCTCCTGGTGAAATCGCACAGGGCAGCTTGAGACGACGATGCTGTCGTGGCCGTGGCGACGGGCCAAACCCGTCCGCCTACAGCGACAACATTCGACGGGGTCAAGCCGCCGACTGGAACTGTCTCAGGCGGTTTGGAGGGGTGGGCCGCGAACGGGAGGAAGGAACGCAATGCGGCCCGCGTATTGCGACTCTACGTAGACGCGGGGCTGAACAGGACAACCCGATACCAATGGGATTGTCGGCGGATCGATCTGAGGAACGACGCATCGCGAAAGGTGCTTGAGCACCTCGCACTGGAAGCAGTTGTGATCGGCCGGGTGGGTCGGGGTCCCCGGGATGTCTGAAGCATCGCCGTGTTCGTGGTGCCCGGCAGAAGACCCGTCCGCGTCGGACCCGGCCTCTTGGTACGCAGTGCTATGGTGATGCGGTGCAAAGTCGACTGCGATCCATGGCAAGAGTCCCACCAGCGACGGCCAGGTAAGCGCGACGAGCGCGTACGACACAACCCACGAACGCCAGCGAGCGCGATGCGATCGGCGTTGCGTTGATTTATGTACGAGCCACTTTAACTGCACGGAATCGACGAAGCCGCTCTTGACGATCAGATTGACAAGAAAGAATATCACTTTGCTGCAATTAACCGATGGCATTTAGCGATTGCCCTCGGCTGCGTTCGTCAAGCTGAGCCGGAGTTATGCCCCAGCGTTTTGAGGCTTTTCGGGTTGTAGGCGCACCGTGGTCGGCAAGCAACGCGATCTAGAGTGTGTACCTCATGCTTCGTGGTAAACCGTGGATCCAGGCGGATGCCATGCGCTGCCAGCGATCATAGGCGCGGTGGGTGCTGTCCGGGCGGCAGCAAATTGCCTGCCTCGGAATGTGATGTACAAAACAAAAACGGCGGCACAGGCCGCCGTTTCGTTTTGCTGGTGTCTCGGTTTATCGCACTTTGCGGCGCAGCCCCATGAACATCGCGATGAGGGCCATACCGAGCAATCCCATGGAAGCCGGCTCGGGGACGGAGAGCGAAACCGCATCGAGGAACAGGAAGCCGGGGTCATCGCGGAAGTTGAATTGCAGCGTTTCCGCCGCAGCGGTTGCAAGTACCGCAAAGCTGAAACTCCGGTACCCGCTCGCAGCCGGATTCGTCAAGTTGAGCAGCGTCACGCCACCGAACGACACGGAAAAAGAACTCGGGGTCCCGCCATCAGGTAGGAACGCAAACGTTAGCAGGTAGAGCTGGCCCACATGCAGATTGATGCCTTGGGCTATCGACCCGACCGACCCGACGGGTCCGAAAAAGGCGCTGCAATTACCTTCAGCCACCGTCGGACCCGGCCCCGGGCACTGCACTCCCGTAAACCCGGTGTTGCCGAGCTGCACCCAGCCGTTGAAGTTACCTGTCTCGAAGCCGCCGTTGACGACGAGGTTCAGCGCCTGCGCCGGCGCCGCCATCGCCAGTCCAATTGCCGTTATCACCGCGCCCAGAAACCGCAGGCCATGCGTCCCGACATCGGACCGTTCCGAATTGCGTTTCGCGTTCATTGTGATTCTCCTCTTTGGTCACACCCGGAAATCCCCCAAGCGCAAAGGGTCTAGCAAAAATCATGCGGGGGAAGAGATTTCATATACGAAACAATGGGTAAATTTGGGTCGTCGCCGACGCGACGCGATTTCGCACGGCATGTGTAAGAACTTTCGACGCGAGCGTGCGAAGCTCGCGCGGCGTCCGTGGCCGCGCCGGGCCCAGGCGAGGACCGCCGATTCGCGCGCAAACAAAAAGCGGCCCCGATCCCAGGATCGAGGCCGCGGTTCTGCTGCGCGTTGAGACCCGGTGTTGCGAGCCGGGCGCTTAGGGCTTCAGTCGTTGAACAACGCGTCCAGTTCCTCCGCCTTCGGTGTCAGACCGCTGGCGAGCGCCTTGGTCAGGCCGGCATTGAAGGCCGCCGGCGCGTCCTCCGAGAGCATCCAGCGCTTTTGCACGAAGTCGTTGATCGCGAAAAGCAGCGTGAAGTAATACCCCGAGAAGCTGCCGTAGCGCTCCTGTACCGATAAGCGCGGATCACCCGCGGCGGTTCGAGCATCTTTCGTCGACGCAAACGGGATGTACTGGCCGGAGCTTTCGCAGCCGTCGTTTGCCTGCAGTCCGGAGCGCAGCGCCCAGCCGGTGTACGTCGCCAGCGGGACCATGACGTCGGGCAGCCGCACGCCTGCGATGTCATTGCCGTCAGCATCGGTCTTAGGAATGAAGCTCGGGTAGATCGGACCGATCGCTGGATTGTCCTCGAGCGGCACAGCCGTCGTCGGCGGATTGTTGTCCTTGATGCCGGCGCCGAAATGCGCGCCCCAGTTGAACAGATAGCGCGTGGTCTTCAATCCCGTGTATGTCACGCCCGGAATGCTGGGGAAGCCCATCCCGCTCTGCGGCAGCGGTGGCACCAGCGTTCCGTCGGACAACTTCGGCACTTGGCTGGGTGGTGGCGCGATCCCCTGCGTCGCCCACAGGTCCAGAGCAATCCACATGGCGCGCTGAATCGGCGCCGAGTTCAACGGATTCAGGAACTGCTGGCAATTCCCCTTCGATGTGGCACTGCCCGTGCCGTGCTGGTGGCTCGAGACGAAATAGTTGCGTGTCATCGGGTGATCGGCCAAGTCGACCTTGCCCGCCGGATCGGTATGACCGAGCGACGCCGCCTTGACCCAGTATTCGTTCGCCGAATAGATCTCCATGCCGAACGGACATGTGGCGGTCGCGGTGCATCGTGCATAACGGCCATCAGTCTTGCCGCTGATCGGGTCGGTCATCGTCGCCTGTGCAAACGGGAAATTGCCTTCGGCGTACAAATGGTCCTGGCGGTTGCGCTCGGTGCGTCCCGGCTGCGAGAATCGATAATTCATGTCGATGCCGTCGAATGCGCCGATCCACTGCATCATGCCGTCGAAGACGATCTTGTTCTTCTCGTCCGCATTGAAACCGTACCATACGAAGTCATTGAGGGTGCGCGCAGGTTGCGACGAGGTTTCCGTGTAGATCCGCGTGATGTCGCCCGCCAGCGGATTCGGCGTGCCGACGTCGTCCGCGATCGCATAGCGCATGAACGAGTTGAAGTCGCGGATCGCCGCAAAGCCGATGCCGTTGACCGTCGGATCCTTCGCTGTATATGTGAACTCGTAGATGTCGTTCGCGACAAACGACGTTCCCGTGGGCAGCAAACTGATCGCGGCGCCCGCTGCGTTGTACGCCCAGCCCGTCGTAGGAACCACCTGCGGTGTATCGTCCAGATGCACGCGGTGAGTCAGCGTCGCCTTGCTCTGATCCAGCGACGCGGCAGGATAGGTGAGGGTGTACGACGCGCCGGGGCTCACGATGTACTCATACGCGGGACCGGTGATCGACGTGCCGTCTGAGTTCTTCGCGACAGGAAGCGTGATCGTCGTCACGAAGTTGGAGTTGTCCGTGCCGGCCGCAAAGTCCCAACCGCTCCACATTGTGGTATAGCCGCGCGGCCAGAGGAACGTATTGGCGACATCGGTCAGGCTCGCGGGATCGTTGCCGCCGGCGCTGCGGTTCAGGTTGGCGTGCGTCTTGTTGCCGCGATTGGGCGGTTCGTACATCGCCTTGTGCGCCCCCTTGGTCAGATCGGTCGGCTTCAGGATATAGAAGTCGGCCGAGTACTCGACGTTGCCGTTCGCGTTGCGTGGCGCGAGCGAAATGTCGGTGATCACCGAATTGTGACCATCATTGGGATTGAGCTCGCCGAAGAATTTGCCGACGACCTTTTCGTAGGTTCCCACGCCGGCGAACGAAAAGCCGCCAAACGCCGTCGTGCGCGAAGTGATCTGCAGGCGGGTGAGGCGCGCATCCGCGTCCTGGGCGATCAGCATTGCGCCGCTCGCCGCGCACGCGCAGGCGACCGCCAGGCTCAACGCGGTTCTGCGATGGATCGGTGACACCGACCTGGCTTGTATGCCGGATTTGCTTCGATTCATGAATCTCCTCCTTCGATTGATATGCCCACTGGCGGCCTCCGGCATGGAGACACGCCGGGCCCGACAAACTTATACGGCTGCTTGGGGGAATACGCGAAACCGCCGCGAGCATGGACAGCGAACATGCCTGATGGCACGAACAACGGAATCACGTTCCTCCTCGGACGGAAGACGAAGGAACGCCATGAGGTGCCCTCCGACCCGAATCAATGGGCCTCCGAGGATGGAACTCGGCTACCCGACCGGTTCTTTATTTTGTACCAGCCTGCTCTGGTATTTGGTATGTAGTATTGCGCCAGATCGGATTGCTAATTAATATTGTTTTCGTATGTGTTCCATATTCTTTTCGTATACCGCGTGACGCATGGAATTGCGGCACCTCAAGTATTTCGTCGCCGTTGCCGAGCTCGGCAGCGTCTCGCGTGCAGCCGAAAAGTTGTTTATCGCGCAACCGCCGCTCTCGATGCAAATCAAGCAGTTGGAGGATGAAGTTGGTGTACCGCTTTTGCTTCGTTATCCCCGCGGTGTTCGCCTGACGGCGGCGGGGAGCGCCTTCCTGGAAGAGGCCAAGGATCTGCTGGCGCGAGCCGAGCGCGCCAAGCTTGTGGCACGCCATAAAGACAATGTCGCGCGCGGCTCGGTACGCATCGGCTACGTTCCCTCGGCCGGACATACCGTCGTACCTCGGCTCTTGCGCCGTCTGCGCGCGCTGCATCCGGAATGCGAGATCGATGTGCGTGAACTGGTTACCGCTCAACAGACGCAGGCGCTGCTTCACGGCGAGATCGACTTCGGCCTTTTGCGGCCACCCATCGGGACCAACCGGCTCTCGCTCGTCTGCGAACTCAGCGACCCGTTCTGTCTGGCGGTCCCGGAGGGCCATCCGCTGGAGGGAACAGGACCGATCGATCTTCGCGAGGCGGCCGAACACGTCTTCGTCGGATTTACTCGTCAGCGCGGACCGGCTTTTTTCGACCAGACCCTTGGCTTGTGCACCGACGTCGGCTTCAGCCCCGACTTGCGCTACGAGGCAAGCACGCTCTACGGCGTGCTCGACCTTGTAGGCGCGGGCCTGGGCGTCGCCATCGTTCCCGCGTCCGCTGCGACGCTGGGACTCGGCGGGTTCGGCATGCGCGTGCTCGAGCAGCCGACACGCGCGGGTTGCCTGGCATTCGCTCAGATGCGCGGCGATCCGAATCCCATGCTGCCGAGCTTGTCTGGAATCACGTCGGAAGTGTTCGGCGAGCTCGCTGCGGAGATCCGCGACCGCGTTACCGGTCGTAACTGAAGTCGCGCTTCAGTAATCGGAGCGAGCGCCCCAGTTCGTCGAGTTTTCACTCGAGGAGCCTAAGACCGTCCGCGGAAACGTGTGCGTTGCGCACGCGTTTCCGCAAACTGTCCGCCAAGCTTATAGGAAAGCCTCAATGCGAAGTGGGCGGCGGTCCGAGCGGGACGCCTCCCGGCCCCGAGCTGAAGGTCAGCCATGGCGCGGTGGGTGGTTGCTGGCCAACGCCCGGTTTGGAGAAATCGCATACGCCTTGCGAAAACACCTGTAGCAACCGCGCCCACTGCGCATCGCTGAAGGTCACGTTATAGTCAACTCGATTGAGCGGCTTGAGCTGGCACTTGAGCACATCGTCCGTTCCCGGTCCACCAGCGACCATGCGGCTCAGGCCCGTAAATGTGAACTGCATCTCGCATATGGATCCCGCACGCCATTCGTACATCAACCCGTCGACAAAGCACGCGTCAAAAAGCCCTAGCGGCTTGTTGCGCGTCACCTTGATCTCATGCGGCACATCGGTTTGATCGCGTTCGATTGCGGCGAGCCAGCGGTCCATGAGGTTGAACACCTTGAGCGCAACGGCGGCCGACGGCCGCGAAATGTTCCCTACGGGATTGGGGATCGTGCTCTGCTCCCACCAGTGGATCTGATTGGTTGCATTGCCGTTGGTCCTCAAGAGCCGGAAGCGAGTGAACATCCACTCGGAGTTGTTGTGCATCTCGTGGTTGTCGTTGGTGCGAGCATCGATGATGGGATACTTGCCCAGTTCACGCCCATAGGTGATCAGTCCGGACTGATACATTCGCTCGATCCCTTGCACGTCCGCAACGGTGCGCTGAGCTTGATAGCTTCCATCGATGTCCAGGCCTCCGATTTTTTCGTTGAGATCGACGAATTGTTCCGGCGTGATCCCGCCCGTCTGCAGCGCGTTCAGGCCGTATTGCAACCCGACGTTGTCCGCGACCTGATACGTAAAGCCATCCTGTGGCCGCACGCCAAGTTCATTGATGTGGTAATCCTTCATGCTGCAACGCACGCCATGCGGATTGGTGATCGGGTCGTAGAGCGATGCAGCTGGGAGCAGGCAGCTCGTGTTGGTCACGACGAAGAAACGCGTACCGAAAGCGGGAGGTCCATCCTGACCGGGGCACTCCTGTTCCGAGTTAAGCCCAATGACCGCTAATCGATCAGCGAGATTGGTCCACAACTGGGGCGAGGTCGCGGTGAAGTAGCGGGTAAACAGTTGACAGTCATGACTGTTCACATATAACGACCAGATATCGGGATAACTGCAGTTTGGCAAGAGCCCGTCGAGCAGACCCGGATACTGATCACCGACGCTATGCTGCTGGATGGCGCCGCCGGAGCAACCCTGAGCGATGGTATAGCGGATCGGTCCATATGCTTCTGCGAGGTGCTCCTTCACCATCATCAAGGTCTCGGCGTTGAGCTTCGTATTGGAAATGGTTCCGTGATTGGTCAGCGTCGCCGCCGTGGTCGCGAACCCCCGCGAAAGCGAGTTGTCGTCGAACGCGTTGGCGAGCGTGCCTTGCGTATATTGCGTTCCGGCTCCGGCACCGAACATTTGCACGACCTTGCCATTCCACGCCGGCTGAGGCGCCCACGGTGTCCACGGTTGCGTCGGATCGAAGAGCACCACGATCTTGTATATCGAGCGGTTCAGCGCTCCCGTTTCCACGCGAACAACGTAGGGAACGGTTACACCCTTATCGGTGATCGTAGTCGCGATCTGTGCGGAAGGTGGTGGATTCGCCGTGTCATAGGCGAGGAACTGTCCTGTGGTCGCGTTCTTGTAAAAAAATGCAAACTGCGCGGGTGCGTTGCAATCCGCATCCAGCGGCGGCCCGAGCCCGTGGGCGGCGGTTGTACATGTCCAGGGTTGCAAATGAGGACCGGAAATAATCGGTCCGCCAATCGGATAGTTGGTCACGTCCAACTGCACCGAGCTGCTACCCGCTGCCAGCGTCAACGTGTTGTGCCCGAGATTCAGCGCGGACACGAGCGCAAGATAGCCGCGCCCATCGGGCGCCGGATGCAATGCATTGACAAGCGGCTGCCCGTTGAGCGACAGCACAGCTTGGGTGATCCCCGTTGGCAGCGTCACTCGCACCAGCACGTCGCCGCCGGAGACAAGATCTGCGCGATTGGACAGCGACTCGATCGCCAATCCGTCCGCCGCGGCGCCAACGCTGCCGAGGCCGAAGCCCATTGCCATCATTCCTGTCACAAATGTAATTAGCCTGATACGCCAACGCGGCGCGAAGAAGCCGAAGTCGATAGGGGAGTTCATCGGACCTCCATCTTTGAGAGATTTGATCGAATGCGTCTTGGCCGTTCGCGTCAGTTAGCGCCGGCGTGCGCAGCTACTGTCACGCGAGCGAGAAACTCACTTTGTGGCCTGCAAGATTGTGTACTTCAAACTCCCGATTTGGCAATGGCCCGATTCTCCGACGTACTCCTGGGAATGTCGAGGTACAGCCCGCGTGCATGTAGATATTGATTTTGTTGAAAATAGTGCCGGGTCGCGCAGCTTTCATTCGTTCTAGTCTGCCTCGCGACAGCGGACGATTTGGCCGTAGATGCGATTACGTCACCGCAGACGAAATGTCTCAGATGGTCGCTGTTGAGCGCTACAAGCCAAGCCGGGCACGGTGACGTGTAATTAACTCATGGAAGTAAATGCGTTGTTCTGTCAACTCAAAGACGACTCTCGGTTTCGCGTGCTTCTAGTGCTTTTCGGCAAATTCCTCGTTCAACCAGCGTTCAAAGGCGTCATAGCCTTGCGGCCGGCCGAGAAACTTCTTCACCAGATCGTTGCCCGGCATCGACCCTCCCGGCTCGAGCACGGTATGCCGATAGCGCAGCGCAGCCGGATCGCTCAGCGAATCGCGCGCCTTGAATTGATTGAAGAAGTCCAGTGCGATGACCTTGTCGAACAGATAGGTGTAGTAATTGGACGTATATCCTTGCAGATGGCCGAAGCTCGCATACATCCTGCTGCCTTCGACCCACTTTTCGGTCCGGTAGCGCACGAAGTCGTCGTGAAGAATCGCATCGGGATCGATCGAGCCCGCGTCGCGGTCGTGGAAGTCGAGCGAGAGCTGAGAGTATGAGAGCTGGGCGCGCACCCAGCTTCCGCGACCAAACGCGCTGGCGCGGTTCATCCGCGCGACGACGTCCTCGGGTATCGGCTCGTTGGTCTGGTAATGCCGCGCAAAGGAACGCAGCAGCGCGGGGTTGCGAAAAAACTCCTCGAGCATCTGCGAGGGAGCCTCGACAAAGTCGCCTTCGGTAGCGATGCCGCTGATGCCGGCCCACGGTTGATCGCCGCCGAGAATCGCGTGCATCAGGTGTCCGAACTCGTGGAAGAAGGTTTGCACGTCTCCATATTCCATGAGCCCGGGGTCTTCAGGGGTCGGCCGCGGGAAATTGCAAATGAGAGTTGCTTCCGGAAGTTGCTTGCCGCGGATGCCGTCGAGCAGCGGCGCCATCTCCGCATGGGAGAATT
>Ga0137378_10005052_pt1 | contig 11402 bp, 10 predicted proteins | sample SagtaG_21_FD_104813 | JGI IMG/M metagenome (GOLD analysis project Ga0137378, IMG submission 104813) | Vadose zone soil microbial communities from Sagehorn Ranch, Mendocino, California, USA - Sage2_L_60_16 metaG | ecosystem: Environmental > Terrestrial > Soil > Vadose zone | place: USA... | reverse complement strand
TTTTCTCGCAATCGGCGTGCTTCAGCGCATCCGTTTGCAAATCGAGCGTCTGATCTTGAGTAGAGACGCGGGCGTAGCCTATGAGCATAGCGCTCGCCTCTATCCTACAGTCCTATTAAGAAGTGCTGCTAATTCGTTCACGAATTGTTGGGTCAGCTCGCGTGATAGCTTGCGGTAGTGCCACAGGTCTATATCGCCCTTCCAGAATTGTCCCGCAAGGAGTTGAACACGCCGCGTATTCTCCGCGCATAGGTTGGCAAAGTCCATGCCCTGTAGTGTTGGTATGAGGTTGTTCATGGTTGGTTAAAATAGTGCCATTTGGCCGGTGCGCTCTTGTTGCTTCCGTAAAAAATGGTTACCAAGTACCGCTTTGTAGAGGACGCGCGTTAAATGGTACACCTCGTCAATTTCTTTCTCTCTTGGCGCCCTGCCATACTCAGCGTAAAGCGCCATCGCTACTTTGGCCTTGAGAACCCTATGCTGTTGCTCCGCTCGTGTTGCCATAGTACGAATGTACCAAAACGCAAGCGCTATAGCAAGAAATGGGACGTTGTTTTTGGTACGACTTTAGGCGCTTTTCGCTACTCTGTAAGTAATAATCATGAAGCGTAACTATAAAAAGTTCCATAAACGGTCGTTATTGGCACACATGAGAAACCGGCCGGTGATTAGCGCAAATCCTGTTGGAGTCGAAGCCTGTGATTGTTTTCGTCCTCCCTATCTAAACCCCTTGACAACTTTTATCTCATGTGGTAATATTTTCTTACCACTAGTAAGAAAGAGAGGGGCTGGAATGTCGCCGGATGAGATAAGAGAGATTCTCATGCAAGTGCTTCTTGATATTCAAGAGAAGAGTGGACGGCAGGTTCCGCAGGAAATACATGATGGAACTCGCCCTATCGGTGATTTTGAAGGGTTTGATAGTATAAACCTTGCTGAAGCCACGAGTGAACTTATGGGGTATCTGGATTACAAATTACCCCTGAATCTTTTGTTCGGCCCCACTCCTGATAGGCAGCTGACTATTGAAGAGATGATAAGCCGAATCCAATATATTATTAGCGCCCAAGGAGGATTACCATGAGCAAAATAGATGACAAAAACAGAGCAATTGGTGGAAGGCTGCGTATGGCTCGAGAGCTAGCAGGTCTTTCTCAAGGGCAGGTCGCAAAAAAGCTTAACCTCCATCGACCATCAGTCACTGAGACTGAAGCTGGACGAAGGAAAGCCTCACCCCAAGAGCTCGTGGAGTTTGCGCGCATCTATGGCGTGAGCGTCGACTGGCTTGTCAATGCTGATAACGATGAATTCGATGCCAAACGAGACAAGGTTCGGCTGATCGCGAGAAAGTTGGCGAATCTAAAGCAAGAAGATTTGGATCTTCTGTTGGAGGCGTTTGCATCCCTTAATACAGAGGGAGACACGGAAGAATGATAGTACCATTCGAAAAATTGGCTGTTGATAGAAGATTCACGACTTCCAGTATTGATTGCATAGGGAGGCAACCATTTATGGTAGGACGCAAACAGTTAGTGATGAAAGCGATGGAGGCTGCGCTAAAGGTACGAAGGGACAGGCATGTGAGATTGTGGGCGCCTGTTTGCGTCTATGACCTAGCCGAAGAAATGGGAGTGGAAGTGCGGTTCCTTCCATGCTCGAGTATGGAAGGAATGTATTGCAAGAGTAACAGGCCTGTCATTTTCGTCTCTGCACTACGCCCTGCCGGGAGGCAAGCCTATACTTGTGCACATGAGCTAGGCCATCATGTCTTTGGGCACGGAAGCCTTCTCGTCGATGAATTTCTCGAAGTTTCGGGTGTGCAGAACAGGCGTGACCCGCGAGAGATACTGGCAGACATGTTTGCTGCGTTCCTGCTTATGCCTAAATCCGCGGTTGAACGAGCCTTCACTGCTCGTGGCTGGGATCCGCGTTCCTGCACACCGCTCCAGGTATATACCATCGCCGGCTGGCTCGGTGTCGGCTATAGAACTTTACTCAATCACATGGCTAATACGCTCCATTTGATTTCTACCTATCAGGCTCATGAGATGGAGAAGCTTCCTCTGAGCACAATACGCGCTGGATATCTTAAACGAGAGACCAAGGAAAATCTCATCATTGTGGATGCGTATTGGTCTGAACGTGCAATCGATGTTCAAGTCGGCGACCTTATCCAGCTTCCTGCTAATGTGTGTCAAGAAGGAGATTTCGTTCGCTTTCAAGAGGACAATGAGCACGGTCGCCTCTTTTGTGCCACGCGCCAGGGGCAGCTTGGGCGCCTCTTTCACCCGACGACCGGATGGGAAGCATTTGTTCGGGTGTCACGGAAAGATTTTACTGGTCGTGCTCGGTATCGCCATCTGGAGGATCCTGATGATGACTAAAGGCCCTCTCTCTATCCAAGAGACTAACTTATCACACGCTTGGGCACAGGCCTTTTTGGCAGCGGCCGCACCCGGAGCAAAAGAAATCTTGCCATTGATCGTGACGGTGACCGGATTTGTCGACAACCGACCGATCGAAACGCCAGCCATCAAACAGGCGCTTGATCAAGCACTTCTGAGAAATAAACAGTGTTTGTGTGAAACGGTTGCCAGTACGATTTTCCCTCAATCATTGTGGAATCCAGCTATAGGAAGGGAGCACTTGTTTCAGCGGTATGAGGATTTACTGCCTGGATTGAAGAAGCTAGACGCGAGCAATAAATATGGGCTGTACTTTGAACGGCTTATCGCCTTTGGCCCTGAGAAAGTCAACCAGCTTGATCATATTATACGGACCTATCAGGGTGGGAACCACCGGCGTAGTGCTTTACAAGCCTCGGTTTTTGACCCATCTGTGGATCATACCAACCAACCGCGGAGAGGGTTTCCGTGTATGCAGCAGGTGATTTTTACTCCCTGTGGCAATGGAGAGATGACAGTAACGGCTTTCTATGCAGTTCAGTATCTCTTCGAGAAAGCGTATGGAAATTATCTTGGACTGTGTCGCCTGGGACATTTTATGGCGCAGGAGCTGGGACTTCGGTTAACGCGAATGACCTGCATTGCAGGCATTGCCATAATGGGGAATGTAAACAAAGGAGATATTCAGGGGCTCTGCCAACAACTCAAAGCGCTCAAGATCCCTACCTAGAACAAATAGCGGTATTACCTCGAGGGAGATTGAGGGGCAAAATGAGGTAACCTATTTATTCAGGAGAGGCCAGATGACGTGAGGAAGTCAACTTTCGCACATACTCTGGTAGAGGAGAATTCTAATTCTGCGCCCAAACAAGCATGAAACAGATGGCTGAAACGATTCCAAATGACGGAGAAGAACGCTTCACCTGCATAGAGATACTCTTGTTGGTGTTTCACGGAACTCACTGGAGCAGTTGATCTGTTCACGATCTACTGGGCATTGATGACCGAAGGTTTTAAGGGCAGCCAGAACGAGACCGTGTGAACGTGGTGTGAAGACTTTGGAAAATGGAACACCATCAGTTCCTCACTATTCTCCAGCCTTTCCCAGCTAGAACCAGCGAGAAGACCTGGTTCTACAACAACGAATGTGTTCACGATGAGAATTGATGAGCACATGCTAGTTCATTATGTCCTTATGAGTGGACAACCGAAAGAGAGGCATTTTACTGATGCAACAAGCAAATACTACCGTTCTTGTCGAAGTTTTTCCCGTACAACCCGCAGCGATCCCTTTCCTGGTCGCGTATGAACTCCAGGTACGCAGCGGCGATCTCGCCACAATGGGAGGAAAGTTAGCCTACCGCCTCCAAAAGATGTTCAAGGGCCATTGGCTCTGGAGCGAGAGGCGAATCGTGACCGATTCGCCTCAATCTGATGAGGCGCTCAGACCGATAATTTCAGCGTTGTGGAACGAACAACCTGAAATCTTCCAGGGCCTTTTCGCGGTCCAACAAGATGCCGCCTGGCGCCCTACTGCCCAGGTTCAGGCTGATTTCGTCGCCCGCGCGCTCTTTCGGGATCTCCAGCCTGAAGTGAACCAGGTGTTGGCGACGTTGTCGCCAGACCTTGGGCGCATCCGCATTCAACGAGCATGCGAAGTGCGCGGCTGGGTCGTGCGCGAGCAGCCGGCCATTTCCATTTCGGTCATATCCCGCCTGCTAGCAAAACAGGACCTCAAAACCTATGCTCGCCAGAACGCCCTCCCCGAACGCCTCATTGGACTCATCGTAGCTGACAAGTTGTCAGGCTCGAAAGGAGAAATCACCGGGATCACTGGAACAGTGAGGGAGCATCGGGAACGATTGCTGGCACTCACGCAGCGGGAAGAATCGAAAGCGATCATTCAGCGTGCGGCAGATACTGAACTAGTCGTGCACGTGCGTATGGGACGCAATGCGTATGATTTCGTCGCGAGTGCTCTGAGTATTGTGGTGAATACTGCGAGCTATGCCAAATTCGGCGTCGATGCGAAACAGGCGACGAACGCCCTGCGCCTCTCGCCTCAGGCTCGTTTAGACATTCTCGTAAGAATCGGGCGCATCTTCATGAGCAGAAAAGTAGTGGGGACTGCCTACCGCTCGAACAGCATGCCCGCACTTTTTCTCAATGCCACCGATATCAACTTCAATCCCAGCTTGCTTCTGGGTGGGGGAAGTCGCATCAGCGGAGAGAGAACTCTGCAAGCAAGCTTACGCCGGTACGGTTTCTACAAGCGCAGTAATGCATTTCCTGAGGGAACACCGGTACGTATTGCGGTGTTGAACGCGATTCCCGGCTCTGCGGTGGCTGTGTTTCTTTCGCGATTACAGCAGGAATTACGGACGCTTCGGTTTGCCAGTACCATTTCTCAGGTTGAGTCCATCACAGTGACCTCACGCGATGAACTCGAAAAGGCTGTCAATCGGTTACAGGAAAGTTTGCCGCATGTACAACTTGCCCTTTTCTCTAATGTTGAGGAGGACGGAGGGGAAGACGAGAGCAGTTGGGGAGCATATCATCACTTCAAATCACTCACTATCGGGATGGGTATACCGAGTCAGGTGGTCACCCAGTCCACAATGAACAACCAATTTGCGCTAGCAAACATCGCCCTGGGAGTACTCAGTAAGATCGGCAATGTGCCTTTTGTCCTCGCGGAGCCACTGCCCTATGCCGATATTGTTGTTGGCATTGATATCGCTCGGCGCAAGAAAGAACGCCTGTCAGGGACTATCAATGCGACTGCTATCGCACGCGTCTATCAAGGGAACGGCAAATTTCTGCAATACGCGATTCATGACGCTCCATTGGAAGGGGAAACGATCCCAAGTTATGTGCTGCAAGCACTTTTTCCGCAGTCTGTCTTCGCTGGAAAAAGGGTTCTTGTGCACAGGGATGGCCTGTTTCGCGGGGATGAGAGACAGACACTTAAAGAGTGGGCGAGGCGCCTTAGGGCTGAATTTCATCTGGTCGAGCTATTGAAAACAGGGGCACCGCGATTCTATGGGTTAACTTCCCAGAACAGAGGCGCACAACTTCCGCCCAAAGGGAGCGCACTCAAGCTGAACGATCACGAAGCTTTTCTCGTGTCTTCGCTTCCTCCTTTCGCGAGTGTGACGCCTTATCCGCTCCGCATTCGTGCCGAGGCCCCGTTCCGGATCGAAGACGCACTTCACTCTGTGCTCTCTCTCACGCTACTGCATTATGGGTCGTTGCGCTCACCTCGCTTACCCATTACCATTCATTACAGTGATGAGATCGCCTATCTGGCCTTAAAAGGAATCAGGCCGAAAGAGTTGGAAGGAACTCTTCCATTTTGGTTATAAGCCCACTGTGATTTATGAGTTCTTCCTCAAAATAAACGAGTTTCTTTCAGGGAAGAACTCGAATTCCACGCCGGTACAGCCGGCATTTCTGATTTTCGTCTGCACCTAAAAGCGTCTGGCTGGTTGATAATTGCGAAGATTGTATTTAAATTTAGTTGCCAGACGCGCGAGGTAAATGAGCTCTCAGCGGCGCAGCAGATAATGGGTTGGTCAGAGTAGTATTAGAATAGTGGAAGTGGAACTATAACTTCGCTTTCCCTTAGGTTGACCTCCTTCTGACCCAGTACTTCATGATGTGGCAATCGTTCATTGATTCCCCACTTCGGAGGAAAGAAAAGCTGGATTGGCTCAGTTGCTGGCAGGAACCGTGCCTTAATTCGTTTACGCGCACTCATTAGCTCTGGAGTTGCTTCACGACAGTACTTATCGAGTTCGCAGAATAACCCTTGACAGTCAATGGCATGCAGAGGCCGGCCCCATAGGCCATTGAAATTGAAGCCGAGACGATTGAACTCGCCCTCCTGATGCTGAACCATCCAAAGGATAATGTCGGATGGAGAGTAGTCTCCTAAGTCCTCGAACGCTTTATCCATTCCACGTAATGCACCTGGACCAGCTTGCGTAAAGTCGTTCTCGCTGAAATTGATAAGATCCGAATAGTTTAGATCAATCGCGATCTGATACGACATAAAATTACCCATCAATGGGTAAGTAAGTAGCATTTCATAAACCTGTCGGAGCGACTTGGCATCTAACAGACGCTCACCAAGTGCATCCCTCAGGAACATATGCCGGAACAAGTCGACGTGATTAAGGTGCTTTGCTGTATGGCCGTAGGCGTTATTCGCACACAAAATAAATGCACCGGTATAGAGACCATCATTTACCTTCTTGACGTGCTCAAGCGCCGTTGTAAAGGATCCGCTCTCAAGATCCTCAAGAGTCGGATACCGGCTCAAGAATGCCCGAACACCCCGCCATGTCTCGATTTTGCTGAATGTGCGGAATGCGACGATTTGGAAGAGGCGATCTACTGGCTCAACCGGCTCGTGGCTACATGCAACCTCCCGAATCATGTATTGAGAGACACGGTCAGCAGCCCGATAGACGTTGCAAAACTTGAAGGTCTGTAAGATTGGATCGCGAGTCCAAGGCGGTGCCGTACCTGCGACTCGACGATCGAGGATAGCTTGCCGCTCAGCAGCGAAGTACCAATAAAGATCATAGATCTGTTGCCGGGGTCTTGGTGACTGTTTCATGATAGACCTCCCATTATGACATTACCTGGCAGGCAGACTTTCCGTATCCGGCTCTCCGACACACTTTTTCACAAGATTATGATTCGTCGTACTTAGTCTCCAATGGTTTTTACGGAGGATGCTCACCATCTAACCCACCAGGTGTGCAACGAGATGCACATTCGCCTGACCTCTCGCTTCCTATCCGAAGTTACCTTCAGATATGGAGGATTTGATACTTCTCCGCTGGTTAGACATAAGGTAGATTAGCTTCCAACCAGTTGACTAGGTCAAGCTTCGCTTTAATTAGTCTATCATGGTTTGTGTCCTACGGCAATCGAAGTAGGACTATCTTTGTCGGTAGAACACTCCTGTGCCATGGAGATGGAAGTAGCGGCTGTCGTCGAGTAGCACAGTTCCCGCGATTCGCTCGCCAAGCGTGTAACGGAAACGGTCAACCCCTGTAAAATGATCGAACACGATTGCCCCGCCTAGGAGGGTTCGCTCCCTAATGATGTCGATTGCTGCTTTGGCTGGTGTGTAATTGTCTGTATCGATGAAAGTGAGCACGAGATCCTGGTTAGCAATCCGATGGCATGTTTCAACGATGTCGCCGGAAACAATTTCTATGTTGCGTCCATCAAGATATCGTCGTACAGCATCGAGATCAGAGAAAAAACAGTCGGGATGGTTATACATATCGAGAGGGCTACGACGTGGCGGAAAGCCGCTGAATGAATCGAAGCCGATGATCGGCCAGTTCATACCGAGTCGTTCGATTATCCGAGACATAAACATAGTGGTGCCACCTTTGAACATTCCGAACTCGGCTACGGTGCCATGAAGCCCAAGGCGTGCAGCATTCTTGAGGCATTGGAAGATGTGAGTCAAGGTGTGAGGATAGCCATTCGCGAATGAAGGCACAAGAAGTTGACTCAGTTCCTCTTGAAAGATAGGGTCACGAAACTCAAAATGCCCATAACCGGCAACAATGATCTTGGGTGTACCTTGAATAAAAGGAAGTGCATCGCGAATTAGACCCTCTTTTTCAGCGTCTGCCGCTACAACGAGTGCATCAAGATGTACGTTAATCAGATCCTTCAAGGGACGTATGGGCACCGGGAGATTCGGATGCCTCGTTATAGCCTCATGTGTGTAGACCGCCTCGATCGCACTTACGAGGCCAACAGGTACTAGCGAGTTGAGAATTTGCAATGTTACCCTAGTCAAGCCAAGAATGCCAATAGACCGGGTCCCAATCAAGAGTTCGTGCTCAACATCCTCAATAAGCTTCGCATAGTCGCTCGGATGCATCAGTTGTTCCCTTCTAAATGCGAGGAGAGGAAATGTCCATACAGATCTGGCGACTCCCACTTCAACGAGCCGAGTAGCTGGATACTTGCCTCGACCATTTGCTTCACTCGTTCTAACCGAGTAGTCGTAGGAAGCGGTTCACTTGAACCTGAGAAGCATCTTTCGAGTTCCGCAAATCGCATAAGCACTTGTATTACTGCTTCTCTTGTCGTCTTTCTACTGGAGTCAATCATGGTTAGGTCAGCCTGTTTAAGGACGTAGTCGAAACCCTCGCAACCATTACTGTAAGAAGGCTTGAGGGAGGATCGCGCTGGCTCAAAAAGGTTCTCGGCGATGCTGTTGTCAATGTCAGCGAGGTAGGTCAGGTACTTGACGCAGTAGACGAGCAGGTCGACTGTGGTGTCGAAGAGCGTTTCGTCAGGTGTTTGAGGCGCTCCATCCGCTACGCGCTCCAGCCGATCTACCTTGCGGGCAATATTCGCAAGGATGCTGACCTGCTCGCCTCGCCGCTTCCAACTTGTGCCGTAGGTCGCTGTCTTTTGTCTATGTAGTTGGATGATCGCCTGACGAAGTGCGTCTCCATCTGAAGGTGCATCAAGTGGCTGCTGACCGTGATAGTATGCCCAATAGCGCGATATAGCCGGATGAGGGATCTTCTCGGGGAGTAATGGTTGCTTACGGTGGAAGAATTCATACGCTGCTAACGTGAGATCCACCTCCGGTAGTGCAGCGAGCCGTTCATCAATGCGCTCAATCGGCCAGCCGAGCTTAGCACCATGATACAGTTGGATTAGCAGGAGAAAGTTCCGCAGCAACGGATCGGGAAATCCAAAAACTGCGTCATCAAGGGACTCCGGTGAAGTTTGCACACCTGACTCTAAGATAAACCATTGGCGTAAGAGTTCATCAAAGTCGTCCCATTTGGTTTGAAAACGCGGCGAGCCAATCCCATACTCGTAACAAGTAATACCAGGGAACTGCTCCACAATAGCACGAGCACGCTGCTTATGCTGCTCGTAGAGGTGAAATGAGGAAGCAAAGAATGTTATCTCGCCAACATCCACATTAAGCCAGGTAGCCATGAGTTCTTGAAGAACGCTCCACTCAAATGCGTTGATACCAGAGAATCCCCACATAATGTCGTTACTGCGAATAGCGACATTCATGTGTAGCCGATCGTCGCGGACGAGCCAATGAATCCAGTTATTGCATGGTATATCTTTGCTATCAATGAAGTCTACAGCAGGATCAAAGATCGACATAACTGCACGTCTAGTGCTCAACTCTTGGCGCATTAAAGTGAGGTTTTCACGCAGCTGATCTACTCCATGCCAGTTGCGAAGTCTCGAACCGTAAGCAGCTCGCCAGGTTTGCCCGTCGTCAGAGAAATCTCCGGCCCGCGGCAGATAACGAGAGAGAAAGGCGAGGTCGTTCCGACCAGCCAAGACCCACATTGTTTCTGCGATAGTTGCGAAAATGTTGTTATGCCTGCTAGGCGTCACGAGGCAACGTTCCTGAGATCGCTCAAGAACTGTAAGGCGGTTGCGTAGCTCCGTAATGTTAGATCCGCGCACAGACAGAGGTTTGCCTTCAGCAAGCACATCTCGTAGACCATCTACAAAGGCGTAAGTCATGTTTCTGTATCTCATCGTGCATCACCTTATGCGTACCATCGTCGTTGAGTTATGACCTAAGTAGCTTGCCAGAATGTTCAAAAACTCCCTGATGTCATTCAATTGTAACTCAAAATGCCGTACAAATTCTCCTTAATTACGTCTAATCATAATAATATTATACCATAATAACCAGCACTGTACGTCAAGGATATATGGCGCATTTTTCGCTCAATTTTTTATTTTAGAAACATTTTAGCTCTTAAAAAGTTCGTTTTTAGGACAAATAGGAACTCGCTTAAACCCCTTGCGAGAGCCGACACGGTCAGTGATAACGGCGAGTTTACGGTAGTTCCTGTTACTATGCCCAATATGCAGCACGTGATACTGAAGCGCGTAGTGTTCGGGAGTGTCAGGGATTTATGACAGGCTTAGAAAAACTAGACTAGGTGTCAAGCTAAGGGAGGGAGCAGCAATAACATTGCTCGCTCCCTTGGACAACGTGTCTCAGTACGTCACGGCATACTCCTGATTCGTGGAAATTCCCCCAATATCGAGAGTAAATGTGTGCTTAAGATTAGTTGCATTCGGCTCAACGTTCTCCGCACCACTTGAGACGGTAATATCGAAGTTGATTCGCCCTGCTGTGTATGTATCATTTGCTTCTCGCTGATTATGATAGGCAAATACGATCGATCCACACGGGCTGTCGAGTTGCTGCGCATAGAAGTAGGCAAGTAAGCAAAGGTCAAATGTTGATAAGCCCTTTTTATGATAATGAAACACCATATTGCGACTATCCTCCTATACTAGCTCACGCTAGGTCAATGCTTATTATCGCCGCGCCCTACGGATAAGGAGGACTTTTAGATATGGTGAGAACTAGAGTGGAGCTGGGGGTTGTATAATAATACGTCATCGTTTTTCAAAAGGGTACGCTTGTACCTTTCTTTCATAAAAAGAGGAGGTATCATGGTGGGTGAGGCACCGGCTACTCAGACAGACAGAAGTGTTGTGGTGAGCAAGTCAAAGCGACACGCTGTTGTAGTGGGGATTAATAATTATAGTGAAGCTGGCATTGGGAGCTTATCATTTTGCGCTGCCGATGCGGAGGCATTCTATGACGCCTTACTGACATATTGTGAGTATGATCCAAAGTGCGTCGTCTTGTTCTCGGACGGCTCTCACAAAGATGCTAGGGAACCACTCCGTTCAGATATATTGGCTGCCGTTTTCGATATGTCCACTAATGCGGCTGAAGAAGATTCGATTCTCTTCTTTTTTGCCGGTCACGGCACGCGAGATGCTCAGGATAGCTACCTGTTGACGCAAGAGTTCCGAACGTCGGTAGTGGCTGATACAAGCATCCCCATGAACATGATTAATGAATATCTTCGTCAATCGAAGGCCCGTTTCACGATGCGTTTTTTCGATGCCTGCCATTCCGGGCGCATGGGTGTACGGGCA
>Ga0137378_10005049_pt1 | contig 11403 bp, 8 predicted proteins | sample SagtaG_21_FD_104813 | JGI IMG/M metagenome (GOLD analysis project Ga0137378, IMG submission 104813) | Vadose zone soil microbial communities from Sagehorn Ranch, Mendocino, California, USA - Sage2_L_60_16 metaG | ecosystem: Environmental > Terrestrial > Soil > Vadose zone | place: USA... | reverse complement strand
CCTATCCCGCGCTCCCGAGCCCGCCATGAAGCGTTCGCATGACTTCGGCATTCCGCTCATCTTCCGTCATGGCTGGACGAACGACGCGCAGGTAGTCGCTCGTCAACTGCGCCGTCCAGACTGCGAGCGCAAGGCCAGCCACCAGGACCAGCGTGAGCGCACCCGCCAGAAACATCAGCATAAAAGTCTCCCTGAAGTCGATATCGCGAACTGGTGCCCCATGTTATGAAGCCGACATTCCCCTAAGAAACGTTTCCAGCTGAGCAAACTGGATTTCGCGTGACAGCCCTTCGCGTGCTGCCTCAGGCAGGCCGCGCACGCGACCGAATTCTTCCTTTTCATGTAGCCAAATCTTCAACTGGGCGGCGATCAACCTTGGATCGTTGGAGCAGAATCCGGCGCTACGCTGGCGCATGATGGTAGCTGGAACGCCATCCTCCAGGCCAAGCAGGAGTACGGGGCGCAGGCTCCCGATATATTCGAAGAATTTGCCTGGACAATTGCCCTGTTCGCGTGGGTCATTCCATTGCATCAGCAACAGGACATCCGATTGCCGTTGGAATTCGAGCGACTGGCGATAGGGCACCGGCGGCCGGACTTCCACCAGATGTCGAACCAAAGCCTGCTCCGCGAGCGGGAAGACGTGGGCTGGATTGGCTCCGCAGAAGACGACGCGAACCTGTTCGCCGGCATCACCCAGAAGACGCAACGCTCCAAAGAGGGGGGTGGGGTCGCGCCTACCGGGATAAATGCCACCGGCGTAGCCGATCACCAGATGCGGATTCTCGGGTGGTCGAGAACCCAGCTCAGGTGCGTCAAAATCATGGGGATCAAAGCCATTATAGATCGTTGCAACCGGCTTTTCATATTTGTGGCGATAGAATTGGGCCCACGGCTCAGTCACGGTGACGAGCCCACACGCCGTCTTGAGGATGCTGCGTTCGAGTTTTTCATCCAGCGCATGCCGCCATCGCGGTGAGTCGTCATAAGGATCATCTGCCCAGCGGTCTCGAAGTTCCGCGACCCAAGGAACTCTGATGCGTTGGCTGATTCGGCGAGCCGCGAGGAATGCGGTAAAGGGTGGGCCGCTCGCGAAGATCAAATCCGGCCGCCAGGTTCGGCACATGCGTCTACAGGTGAGGTAAGCTGCGGGAAGCCAACCAATCCGATTGTCCGGAATATTGGTCAGCCACAAATAAAGGTTGCTGAGTTGGCGGAGGATGGACTTGTGCTGCGGCTGCCGGTGGCCGTCGGCGGAATGCACAGCCGGTGCAACGGCATTTGCGGGCAGATTAGAGCGCTTTAGCTGCTGCTGTATCCACTGGGGCCCTGCATTGATGTCAAACGGTTGCGCATAGGCGATGCGCGCCAATGGAACTCCCAGCGGTAAGGTCTCGGGCGCACCCCACTTGCTGCCGGCCACTACCCCGACATCGTGACCACGCTCAAGCAGGAAGCGAGCAAATTTGCCCACTCGAATTGCTCCGATCGTGTTCACTGGCGGGAAATACCAGGATACGATGAGAACCTTCACGGTGATGCCCTGCGCATGAGCTTCAAGCTACGACTTTGCTGTCGCTCGCAGCATGGGTCGCGGCGGCACGCTCCCGGAACCATAGCTCAAGCATCATGATGTCCCAGACCAGCGCGTCATAGGTGCCGCTCTCATCTTCGACCATGGTTTGAAGAAAATCAGGTCGAAGGTAGCCGCGGCCCTTGAGACCATCGGCACAGTCAACCGCTATCTCGCGAAGCCTACGATTCTCTCGTGGCCATTCCATATAGGGCATGCCAAACCCATGTTTTTTCTTCGCGAGCGTCTCCTTCGGTAGAAAATCACGAATGGCATGTTTGAAGAACCAACGGCGATTCATGCCACGGATAAGTAGGGAAGCGGGCACCTCTGCCGAGAACTCGACGACATCGTCATCAAGGAAGGGGTAGGCAACCTCCACTCCCGCCATGTGACAGGCACCCGTAACTTTCCTGAGGTCGTTATCTGCCAGCGTGATTTTGAGATCGAGATGCAGCATCCGGTGCAGCGTCGACCCTGATCGTGTTCGCTTATAGGCCTCGCGGAGATTGGCCAGCGGATCATCGGGATCGATTGCGCTGAGCGCTTCGGCGGTGAACACCTCGGAAAGCACAGCGCTCCCGTAGAAATTGCCGGTCTCCATCCGCTCCGGCATCGCTAGGCGGGCTCTTCGAATGTAGCGTCGTGCTTTCCCCCCGATTGTCCAGTGATCGAGGCCAGGCAAACCCATCACGATGGGCTCGATGAGGTAAGTGCGCATTCCCGAAGGTATCTGGCTGTAGAGGCCGAGAATCTGTTGATCGACGTAACGAGAATTGCCGGCAAATATTTCGTCCCCACCGTCTCCGGCAAGCATCAGCTTAACGCCCTGTTCGCTCGCGAGCTTGGCACAATAGTAGGCTGGCACGACCGAGGAGTTGCCAAAGGGTTCATCGAAGGCGCGCGCTACCATGGTGAGCGCGGCAGCGACATCCTCGGGCGTTAGGTAATAGTTGTGATGTTCAGAGCCAAAATGGCGGGCAGCGACTTCGGCATATTGCACTTCGTCATACTGATCGTGTGAGAACCCGATCGTGAAGGTCTTTGCGTGCCCTCGCGTGCGCTCGCTCAGGAGCCCCGCGACCGTCGAGCTGTCAAGTCCGCCGCTCAGGAACGCACCAAGCGATGCGGGATCTCGGGTCCCGGTTGCTCTCACCACGGCCCCGCGAAGACTTCGCATCAATTCCTGCGTAAGTTTCGACACCCGTTTGCCAGTGGGCTCGCGATAAGGCATCTCCCAATAGAAGCCATTTTGTGCACGCCCCTGCTCATAGAGCAGATACTGGGCTGGTAGCAGCTTGCGGTGCTCCCGATAGATCGTTCCCGGCGATGGGCTGATTCCGAAATAGAGATAGTTGAAGACCGCCTGCTCTGAGACGGAGCTCGCCACGCCAGGGTGTGCGCGCACAATGTCTGTTGTCGAGCCAAAGACGACACCTCCTGATTGAGGCCCGCTCCAGCACAGAGTCTCGATGCCGAGCCTATCGACCGCGAGTAAGAGACGTCGTGCGAGCCGGTCGATTACGGCGATGGCAAAGGAACCTCTGAGGTGCCTGAATAGGTCCGCGCCATGGGTGCGATACGCTTGTCTGAGGGCCTGGGCGTGCCCTTCACGCCCGGCCAACGCTGCTAGTTCCGGCGTGATCCAACGGGGTTGGCCGACGATCGCGGCCCATAGGGCGTCGGTGGCGCTGTGTTGTCCCTTTGCCTCGGGCGCCGATGTCGCGAGTGCCTCGGTGCTGGTCGACCTGGTGTGGGGGTTGTCACGGCCGAGTGGGACTGCCCCGACCATCCTCGAGAGGACCGTGCCCACGGGTATTTCACCAATTGGGCAATCGAGCCATCCTGCCAGCGTGCTCATGGTGCCACCTGAACGGCAGCCTCAAGCCAGGATTTCAGGTGGCGGGGAGTGGCTTAGAAAGTGCACCGGGCTTGCCGTCAATCCGTAGGCACCGGATTGGAAGATCACTACAAGGTCCCCAATCTCGGCACGGGGCAACGAGACGTTGTCCGCTAGCAAATCAAGCGGCGTGCAGAGACAGCCGACGACACTCACGGTTCCTGATGCCGCCTCTTGCATTCGATTACCGATCGCAACAGAGTAGTTGCGCCGGATCACCTGGCCAAAATTCCCGGACGCTGCGAGGTGGTGATGAAGACCCCCGTCCGTCACCAGGAAAACGTGACCACGGGATTCTTTTCGATCGATCACCCGAGTGACATACAAGCCCGCTTCACCGACGATGTAGCGGCCGAGCTCGACGATTACTTTTGCCTGCGGCAGCGCCGGGTGCAAACGCTGGGCAATCAGATGTTTGAGGTTCGCTCCGATTGGCGCGAGGTCAAGCGGAACATCCTTCGGAAAATAGGGAATGCCGAAGCCACCACCGATATTCACATGGCGCACAGGGGCCGGTGCGTGCGCAGAAAGCGAAAGCACCAGATCAATGATGCGCGTCTGTGATTCCGTGATGATATCCGCACGAAGGTTCTGTGCGCCCGCAAAAATGTGAAATCCCACGAAATCGAGGCCCAGACCGGCGAGTGCTCGGAGAACCTCGGGGACCCGTTCCGCGTCAATCCCGAATTGCTGGGGGCCTCCGCCCATTCGCATACCCGAGCCCTTGACCACAAAATCGGGATTAACGCGGACCGCAATCCGAGGTGAGCGCCCCGAGCTTCTCGCCAATTCGGCGATCCGTCGAAGCTCATTTTCCGATTCGATCTCGATTGTGACTCCAGCCGCGATCGCCTGAGCGAGCTCCGCACTGGTCTTGCCCGGACCCGCGAAGGAAATGTTGTCGACCGACATGGGCGTATCGAGCGCCGTTCGCATCTCGCGAGCAGAGGCCACATCGAAGCCATCGACCAATTGGGCAAGATGCTGAATGACCGCTGGCATGGGGTTGGCCTTGATCGCGTAGTGGAGAGCGACCTCGGACGGCAGGCTGCCGCGCAGATGGCGGACCCGCTCATCGATCAGTCGGCGATCGTAGACGAAGAAGGGGGTCTCGCCCACGCGATCCGCTAGTCTCGGCAGCGGTAATCCGCCCACCACGAGGCAACCGTCGCTTACCGGGAAGGCGGCGATGCTCGGATGCAGGGCGGAAGGTTGCACGTTCAGGAGCCTTCCTGCTGGAAGAGTTCGACGAATTCATCGGCGAGCCGCTTGCGGTCGATCTTACCATTGGGATTGCGGGGTAAGTCGGCTCGCTCCACGATCCGAAGCGGCACCATGTAGGCCGGCATGGCGCGCGCGCAGTGCGCGAGCAGCACCTCCGGATTGAGTCGGATCCCGGCCGGAGCGCTCGCGACCACTACGATCGCTTGGCCCAACCTTGAATGCGGGACGCCGATAGCAGCGGCGGCCCCAACCAGTCCCGAGGAATATATGATTTCCTCGACTTCCGTTGGGCTCACGCGGTATCCCGACGTCTTGATCATCTCGTCGCGACGACCGATGAAGTAAAGAAAGCCCTCAGCGTCACGGCGGACCATGTCGCCTGACCAAACTGCGATCTCAGGCAAGCAGATGCCCGAAGGCTGTCCGGGTGCGGGGCGGTAGCGTTCGGCGGTACGCTCGGGATCGCTCCAATAGCCCATGGCGACTAACGCGCCGCGGTGCACGAGTTCACCGGGCTCGTCGGGTTCGCACAGCTCACCGTTCGGTCGCACCACCGATATCTCAGCGTTCGGAATGGCCTTTCCGATCGAATCCGGGCGACGATCGACCTCGGCTGGGTCGAGGTAGGTCGATCGAAATGCCTCGGTGAGGCCATACATGAGGTAGGGCTTGGCGGCAGGAAGCACTTTGCGCAAACGGTCGAGCGTCGCACGCGGCATGTGGCCGCCGGTGTTCGCAAAATAGCGCACGGATTTGCTCGCGCCCTCGGGCCAATCAAGGTCAGCGAGTTGCATCCAGAGCGGTGGTACGCCTGTTATTCCCGTGATCTGCTCCTCCGCGCAGGTGCGAATCGCGTCTCGTGGCAGAAGGTAGTTTTGCAGGACAACTTTGGCGCCCACTGCAAAGGCCGTAGTGAGCTGGCTTAGCCCCGCGTCGAAACTCAAGGGGAGGATCGCGAGGATGCGATCTGCGGAGGTGTTCTCGAGGTACTGGCTGACGCTCTTTGCCCCCGCCACCAAGTTGCGATGGGACAAGACCACGCCCTTTGGATTACCCGTGCTCCCGGACGTGTAGAGAATTGCTGCCATATCGGTGTCGATGACGCGTGCCGGGTGACCCGTTTCTCCAGCGGTTGCGAGCTCGTGCCAGGCAAGCGTGGCCACGCTTGAAAATGCAAATTTCGGCGCATCGCCTTCGGCAATGACAATCCAGCGGAGGTCCTGACAGCTTTGAATTTCCTCCTCGAGGTCGGTAGTGCGCTGCCGCGAGGTGATTAGAAGGCGTACATTGCAATCGCGCATGATGTAGCCGACTTGGCGAGGCTTCAGGACGGGGTTGATGGGCACGAAGGCGCAGCCCGCCGCGGTTGCAGAGAAGATCGCAACCACGGTCTCGAGGCGCTTCTCGAGATAAATGCCGATCCGTTCGCCCCTCTTAAGCCCGAGGGTCGCGAGACCGCGAGCCGCTCGATTGACACGATCCAGGAAGGATTCGTAGTCGAGTGATTGGCGCTTATGCGATATAGCCGGCAGCGAGGGAAAGCGCCGCGCCGATTCCTCGACGAGCTGATGCAGGAGCTCGCTCAAGCGCTCAATCCATTGCGGAGAGGGGCTGACCCTGTTGTAACTGACATGTTTCAAGCACCATCCTCGGACACATCTATCCTCCGGCTATCATTAATGTCTATAGGACTTCCACCCGCGAGCTTGGCCCCGTAGATTGCCTGCACCGTGATGAAGGCCCGCTCTGGCGAGATGATGACAGCGCGTGAAGCAATCCCCTAGATCCTCAATGACCACCTCCCGCAATCGCCTCGGTCGGAAGCCACAGGCGCTTCGCTGGCGTGAAGAAAAAATAATCCTAAGGAGGATCGCGACTATCGTAAGCCGAGTCGCCGGGGTGATGCTTGCCGCGTCAACGATATGGCTCGTTTACCATCTCCCCTTCGCAGGGATCGGCGTTGCTGGAGCCTTGGTCGCGTGTGGCGCGCTGCAGGCTCGATTTCCTGATGCTTGGCTCATTACTCTGCCAGCGCTGCTCCCGATTTTCGATCTGGCTCTCTGGAGCGGTCGGCTTTACCTCAACGAGTTTGATCTGCTGGTGCTGACGACGGCTGCGGTGCATTTCCTTAGGGCGCCCGCGGGCCAGCAGTTTCCAGGTTTTGCCAAGCTTGGTGGCGTTGTCGTTGCTCTGCTCCTGCTGTCGTTCGTTACGAGCATATTGATCGGCGCGTGGCCGCTGCCAAGCCCAGGCGCGAACGAACTCGGCTCCTATCTCAGCAACTACAATGCGCTACGCGTTGCCAAAGGCATCTTCTGGGCTCTGCTTCTCCTGGCACCGCTGCAGAGGAGTATCTCCGAGGACCCTGCGAAATCCACTGCGTCATTCATAGCCGGGACCTCTATCGGACTCGCAGTCTTAGGATTTGTGGTGCTTTGGGAACGCGGCGTCTTCCAGGCGATTGCCCAAGCGTCTGGGCTCTATGCGAGCCGTTACGCAATCCTGGGTGCACTCCTTGATTTCACGTGGGAATACCGGGCCACGGGGCTCTTCTCGGAATTGCACACGGGCGGCGAAGCCATTGACACCTATCTGGCGCTCGCAGCACCCATAGCCGCTGCAGGCGCTCTGGCGCTGCGCCACCCCCTCCTGCGGCTCCTTTGTCTCGGTGCACTGGGGCTTGGGACGTATGCGGTCGTAGCTACGTTCTCGCGGGGCCTTTATCTCGGTTTCGCCGGTGGTATGGCGACTGTGCTGGTCTTGGCGGCATTCCGACGGTCCGCCGGTCTCCATGGACGCTTTGCCGCTTTACGCGCAGCGGTAGCCGTCGGGCTTGTTTTCGTGGCGCTCTTTGCAGCTTACGTCCACGGCGGCTTCACGGCGCTGGGCTATGGTTTAGCGCTACTGGGCACCAGCCTCGCTGCCGCGCATTTCGTGGGTAGCCGTTCTTGGTGGGTGGCGGGCCCGTTGATGGTGGGGCTGGCGGTGGTCGGGTCTTATTCGCTGATGCAGGCCTTCATCTCGAGCCGATACAATGTGACGGATGGGGCAGCGGCGTGGTCGTGGGGGACGATCCTAAGCCTCGTGTTGGTGGTCGCGGCTGCCCTTGTGGGTGGCAGCACAGTCCCTGCTGAGCGCCGAATGGCCGCAATCACCGTGTTCGCGCTCTTGGCGATCATATCCGCGATCGGCATCCCCGCGACCGGCGGTACCCGAATGATCGAGCGATTTTCCACGGCATCGGAAGACGCACACACACGCTGGGAGCACTGGGCCGAGGCCCTGCGCCTCATGAGCCCAGATTGGAAGCGTCAACTATTCGGGATGGGGCTGGGAAGTTTCCCGCAGCTCCATTTTCGTCGTGGCGTCGAATCGGAGACGACCGTCAGCTATCGCTATGAGCGGGACGGGACCCGCACGTGGCTCGAGCTGGGCGCGGGGGATTTCAACCTCACGCAAAAGATACCTTTGAAGCCCGAGACCCAATACGAGCTGATCCTTGCTACGCGCGCCGATGAGGCGAACGCCCGCCTTAACGTAAAGCTTTGTCCCAAGCTAATCCTATTTAGTGATCGCTATACACCTGGCTGCCCGGAGTTTTCGTTCAAATCCGAACCGGTGGGATCATGGGTAACCCATAGTACCAGTTTCAACAGCGGCGCCTTGGGTAGGGACGCCCCGTTCGCCTGGCCGATCACGCTCATGCTCCACAATGAGCCCGGATTGCCATTGATGAATGTCACGGACATCCAATTGACGGATGATCAGGGCAATATCGTCGCGAACGGCACCTTCGCTGCGGGTGGCGACCGTTGGCTCATGATCAGCGACTTTGAGCACCTCGCATGGCACATAAAAAACCTCTACCTCGAAGTTTATTTTGAGACTGGCGCGGTTGGGCTGGCGATATTCTTGCTGGCTCTTATCATCGCGCTTGCGAATGCGATGAGGACTGCGCGGCGGCGCGTGCCGATTGGCGTTGCCATTTCAGGTGCGCTCGTCGCCTTTGCGGTCGTTGGAGCGACGGGTAGTCTGCTCGATAATCCGCGACCGGCATTCCTGTTCTTCATCGTCCTGTTCTGGGCGCTACAGCTGGCACCAGAGCTCACCTTCCAGGCGCAATCTCCGCCTATGACGGCGCGGCGACCGGGGCAAAGTAGGATCTCAACTCCTCTCCAACGTGTCACAGTAGAACAGCGATGATGCCAATCGATGCCGTGGTTAACCGCGCTTGACATCACAGCGTCCGCTCGTCTGTCACATCATCTATCGGTTGGCAGTCGGTGGGCTGGAGAATGGCCTCGTCAACCTCATCAATAACCTCCCAGACGATGCGTACCGGCACGCAATCGTCTGTGTGACAGCGGCTACGGATTTTCGCGATCGGATCCGCCGCCGCGATGTTGAGATCCACGAGATCCGCAAGCGCCGGGGTAAAGACCTTAGCGCTTACGGGCGGATGTGGCGGGTCTTGAGACAATTGAGGCCGCGGTTGGTGCACACTCGCAACCTGCCTTGCCTCGATATGATCGTGCCTGCTTGGCTCGCCGGTGTGCGGAAGTTCGTGCACAGCGAGCACGGCCTCGACCTCTTGGAGATCGACGGCAAGAACGCAAAATATAACAGGCTTCGGCGCCTCAGTCGCACCGTGGTCAATCGCTATGTCGCCGTATCCGATGACCTCACCACTTGGCTTCGAGACGAGATCGGGGTGCCAAGCTCTCGATTGGAGACGATCTATAACAGTGTTGATATCGATCGGTTCTCCCGCGATATGCCGGCGCGACCCATACTACCCGAAGGCTTTGCGCCGTCGCACTCAATCGTGGTGGGTACAGTGGGACGTCTCGATCCACTCAAGAACCAGTTGGCGTTGGTTGAAGCGTTCGTTCGGGTACTGACGCTCGATCCCCACCTGCGGCAGAGATTGCGTCTGGTCATCGTGGGCGAGGGTGAGCAACGCGGCGCGATCGAAGCAGCGATCGCGAAGGCTCGCATCTCGGATCTCGTCTGGCTGCCGGGCTCGCGAAATGACACGGCAGAGATTTATAAAGCTCTCGACATCTTCGTGCTGCCCTCACTTCGTGAGGGAATTTCGAACACGCTTATCGAGGCGATGGCGAGCGGTCTGCCAGTGATCGCCACGCGTGTTGGTGGCAATCCGGAAGTCGTGCGAGACGGTGGCACTGGTCAACTCGTTCCTCCCCAAGGCTCAGCAGCCCTTGCGGCGGCACTTCAAAACTACATCGAGGATCCGGGCCTCAGGCGTGCACACGCCGCTGCTGGCCGAGAGCGTGTGTGCCAGCGCTACAATCTCACGACCATGCTCAAGAAGTACGATTCGGTTTATCGGTCGCTTCTGTGATCGGGTCCAGTTGATCCGCGGCTCCCATTGGCGTTGAGTCAATTTTGGATGCCCGCTTGCGCGCGCTCTCGAGAGCGCTCTGGAAGAGCGATACAATACGACGCGCGTTGCTGGCCCAAGTGAATCCCTTTTGCATCACTGCTGCACGAGCAGCATCGCCAAGGCGCCTTCGAAGCTCAGGATCGCCAGACAGCCGCTTGATCCCCAACTCGAACGCCGCGTCATTGCCGGGCTCGAACAGCAGCGCGTCTTTTTCGCTCAATACCTCGCGGATATTCGCGGTAGCGGGCGCCAGGATGGCGCGACCCAGCGCCATATATTCAAATAGTTTCAGAGGCGAGGCATAGGCGATGACTTGAGGCTGCAAGGCGATATCAAAGGCGGCGATATAGCTGATTATTTGCTCCCTTGGGACCAGGCCCGCAAAAGAAACCCGATCGCTCACGCGCCGCTCAACCGCTCGTATTTTCAGATCGCCCAGAACGGGCCCGTCACCGATGATGAGCAAGTGCAGGTTCAGCTTCCGGCCATGGTTGGCGACCAGATCAATCACACGCTCGAGGCCGTGCCATTCTCGGACAAATCCGGCAAAGCCCAAGACGATGCGCCCATTCAATCCAAACCGCTGGCGAATCTGTGAGCCGTCGGGGGCGTCGCATAAGAACTCTGGGCTCACCCCATTCCTAATTACAGCGATGCGGCTAGGGTCGACGCCGCGATTCCGCACTAGGTCTGCCAATACGTCGGTTACTGGGAGCACATAATCCGCAGCGCGAAAGGTTGTCCGTTCGACCCATGCGGCGAATCGCTTGTTTGCTAAGCCTCCAAAACGGCTGCGTTCATCGGAGAGAAGCCCGTTCACTTCAAGGAGCATTGGGATGGCTGTGATCCGCTTCAGCCAGACGCCTGCCAAGAAAAAAAGATTGAAGCGTTCATAAAGTACGTCAGGCCGCTCGCGGCGATACACTTTCCAGAGCCTCCAGAAGGCGAGAATCCCGTAGGTAAATTCCAGAAGCTCGTAGATTGACGCCGGTACGATTTTCTTGAGCGTGTCGACGAATCCGGCGTCAGCGCCAAAGGTAGATCGTTCTATCGCGGTTGGTGCAGCTACCACGACTTCATGGCCGAGGTCACGCAACGCGCGCACGATCGCGTCGATGTGCACGATCTGACCATCCTTGGAGCCAACACGATGATGGTAAAGGATCTTCACTTGGCCCGAACCCTCGCCGTTAAAGCGACTGACACAATTAACCGTGTTTGCCTGGCCGCAATGCGCATGTGTCGGAAATTCTAACAGTACGCCGGGGCCGGAGATTTTTGTTCTGCTCTAACTATCTG
>Ga0137378_10005045_pt1 | contig 11409 bp, 9 predicted proteins | sample SagtaG_21_FD_104813 | JGI IMG/M metagenome (GOLD analysis project Ga0137378, IMG submission 104813) | Vadose zone soil microbial communities from Sagehorn Ranch, Mendocino, California, USA - Sage2_L_60_16 metaG | ecosystem: Environmental > Terrestrial > Soil > Vadose zone | place: USA... | reverse complement strand
GGAAGCATTAACAAAACCAAACCCGCCACAATCGGCCCATGAAAGAGGGCGTCGCGAGCCATCGCCCGGGCGAGGGCTTCCCTCCGTCGATCAGCCGCAATTGCGGATACCAGGAGCCAAACAGCCACTGTGAGGATGACCGTTAACGAAATTACGATGCAAAACTTTGCTAAAGTCGCGAAGTCAGAGTGATCGATTGGACTTGCTAAATCTTGCTTAAGATATCCCCAAGGCGCCAACCCATCCTTCCCTAATTCGATAGGCCGCTCAGTCCGTGCGGGTTGATTACCGGCTAATTGAACGCCTATCTGCCAGGCTGAGTTGGTTTCAAATTGCTCTATGCTGCCATCGTCGCGGACGAGAAAACCATTGGCAAAAAGAGTCGCCGGACCGTGTTCAGTACGTATCGCCGCAACAATGGTGTTTTGGCCTTTTTTTATCCAATAACTGATGTCATAGGCCAACAGAACAGGCGGCTCAAAAAGAGGCGTGCTTGTCTTACCGCGAGCAGGGCTCGCTTGACCGCTGACGGCCGCTTGCGTTTCCTCAGGCTTTTGAGCAGGCGAAGCGGCCGAGGTGGTTTTGGCTGGAGCCTCGTTGGCGCTAGCGCCCGATTGCGTTTCCTCAGGGCTTAGACTTGGCGAGGAGGACGGGGCGGCAAGATGCGGAAGCGCTCTCCCGCTAGATGAGGAAGGGATTGCAGGCGTGACGAGGTGTCCGTTGACAAGGAGATCGACATCTCCCGAACTTGCCAGCTGAATCCATGTCTCCTGCCGGGCATGCTCGGCGTTAATCGAAGTCGAGAAGACGGCCTCGGTTCCGGCGTTCTCAGCCATAATCCATGAACCGGAGGTGGGCAGTTGCAGCAGAAGCGGATTGGTGTCAACCCATGCAATCGGAACGGACTCTCCGTTAATCGCCGAGCGTCGCGCCTTTGGCCAAAGCTGTTCGTCCACCAAGGGAGAAGTCCACTCTTCAGAGCCTGCTACAATGCCCTTGTGGGAGCTGACTCTCCAATGCTCGTCCGATATCAATGAGATTACCTTGCCACTCGGTTCTTTGATAAATCCGCGAACGAGAATCTGCGCCGAGCCCGGGTACGATGTGCGCGAACTCGAAACCGCTATGACGTTGGTTCCGAACTTCAAACGCTTTTTGATGTCATAGATTCCGGCTACCCGGGTCTTCAGACCGGATCCTTTTCCGACAGACCGGTTGTTAACGATAACTTCGTAGTCGTCAGTTGCTGCAACTTCCAGCCACGCCTGAGCGGGTGGCACGCTAAGAAATACTTCCTTTCTGAAATAAGCTATCGGCGCAATATCCGCAGGTTCGATCCATTGGGCATCGCCGAAATCGAGTTGATACTGGCGCTGCTTTGGACTGAAGTAGGTCTGCTGTACATAATAACCGAGCATAAGCCCGCACGCCAACACCAGGCCCCATGACCATCGCTGTGCTCGCGAGGATAAATGCTTCGATGAAGTCGATAGGATTTGCATACGTTATTCGCCGGCCAGCCGGCTTATCGCCCAGTAATTCACGATCCAATCCTTCGCGTACGAAAGATTGTAATAGCGGCGGGCATCATCGTCGCGGCCAAGCTTCGCATAACAATCGCCCGCAAGCGAGTAAACATCCGCCACCACCGAGCTATGGTCCCTTATGATTTGAATCAGGCGATCGACTGTCTGGAGCGCAGCTTCATAACGGGCAAGATCAAAGTAGCCACGGGCGAGGTACGGAAGGACATAGACCTCCTGCGTAGGATCATCAGAGAGCGCGAGCTGCCAGCTGTTTACTGCCCCCCCGATCCCACCTGCTTGATACAGGGCCAGACCAAGCTCTATGCGAGTCTTCGCGGATTCACGTCGTGCGGCCGCCCCGACCCGGCCGCCCGCTTCGGCCGCACGGCTAAGCTCAAAGACTGCTGGCTCGTACTCATTGGCCTGTTGTAATTCCATCGCTCGGCTAATATGTCGCTCCGGTGAGTTATTTTCGATACCACTCTTCTTCTGAAGGTCGCCAATTGTGGCGTAGAGACCGATATCCTGCGCATGCCACGGGTCCCATTTCATCGCCTTTCGGTAGTCAGCGATTGCCTCTTGATTGTGGCCTCGCGCCTTGGCTATCGAACCACCGTTGAAATAACGCTGACCGATTATTGGCGGAGTGATTACGATTACGAGTGCGCCGAGGGGAAGACAGAGCAGCGCCAGGCCAATTGCGATTTTTCCATCCGGTAGACGGCGCATTGCATATACAGCAATCAACAACGAGCCGAGCGCGAAACAGGTCCAGCCAAGCCGGAGGAAGGAAAAGGCAGCGAGAAAGCGCCCACTCGCGGTGTAAAGGACGAGTCGATTCGGGAACACTTCAGGAGAACCATAATTGGCGGGAAAATATTCCCTCGTAAAAACCTTGCGCCATGGCGTCGCCTGGAGTTCATCAGTCAGATGACGGAGCATCATCGGCTGTTGAAAGGCAATGTGAGCTGGCGTCAACACACACATTGTTATGAGGACGGCTGCGGCCAGGCCGAGCGCCGAAGCAAAAAATCGGCGCAGAACAAATCCGGCAATCAGGACAGCAACTCCAAGAGCGCCGAAAGAGAGAAGAGTAACATGCGGAATAACTCCCGAGTCATGGAACAAAGGGAACTTCAGACCGGAAAGGTTCGAGGTCAGCGGATATTGCACCCACTTAAGAAACGCGGAACCAAGAATCAGAAAGCTGCCAATGATGAGCAGCCAACAAGTCGCCCAGAACTTGGCTAAAAACTTCGCCCAAGCTTCGAAACGCTTCTTCCATTTTAAGTATAACGCGATCCAAGCGGCGGCGGCCTGGGTCCTCGCCGACATCGGCGGCGTCTCGATGCGATTCGAAGCCGTCATGTGTTGCGTTTAAGTTTCTTCACCCAAGACTCGATAAAGGGAGAGACAAACGCAATGCCTTCTCGCGCGTGATGTATCTCCTCCACCGAAAACGTCTTAAGCGCTAACAGAACAAGGGCATAGACAATTATCGAAACAACCGCTGCGGCAATCTGCCAGACAAGCGTTCCCTCGCTCCCAACGAAAAGCACAACTGTCATCGCGCATCCCCCCGCGAGCGGACGCCAGATGACATTGCCTAGGTTCGCCGGAAAACCGAGCCGCTTGAGTTGAAAGATCCAAATTCCAACAATCACGGTTTCAGCGCAGACGAATGCCAGGGCAGGTCCAGCAAACCCAAATCTGGGTATGAGAATGACCAGGAGGAGAATACGCAAAGCTGAGCCTATACAAGTGCTGACTAGAAAGCGCCTCTGTTCGTCGAGCGCTGCGAAAAGATACTGAAACAAAGTTGAGAGAAAGAATGGTACCAGCCCAAGCCCGAGAAGCTGCATCGCGGGAAGTGCGGGCAAAAACTTAGCGCCCAGGGCCAGGCGAAGGATCGGTTTCGACCACGCGATAAAAAAAGCGGCAAGGGGAATACTGATAAGCGCGAAAAACTTCATGCTCCACTGGTAAGCCTCCTTAAAGCGTTCCGGTGACACGTGTGCGGTGCGTGAGTAAAGAGGATACAGTGGGAGTGCAAGGTTCTGCGGGATCGTCCGCAGAGCCATGCTGATCCTATAAGGGCCACTAAATAAGCCGACCGTCGTTAAGTTTGTCATCCATGTAAGGATAAGGATGTCAAGTTGAAGCGCGAGTTGACGAAGCATGACCCCGCCGCCCATCGGCAGTCCGGCAGCCAAGAGGGATTTCCACACCGACACATCAATACGCAGTGGAATGCGTGCGTAAAGGCGTGAGACCACAATATGATAAAAATTCCAGAGAAATACGTTCGACACAAGATGCGCAGTGACGAAGCCGATCAATCCCATCTTCAACTTTATCATCACGACAATCAAGCCGAGGAGAAGAACCTTATGTAGGACAAACCCGAGGTTGTTTAGTTCATTATCTTCAAAGGCGCGGAGCACGGCGCTATAGCCGGCGGAGTGGAAGGTGGCCATTGTTGCCATCGTCATAACCAGGATGGCTATCTTTACATCCGTGCCGAAATGCAGGAATGGAACGATCAACCCGATGAGAAGAACCACTGCCACTGATAAGACCCAAATAAGCGACGCCCCGGCACCAACCAGCGGCACGAGGGTTTCGGGATCTTTGGCGATTTCCCGGATCAACATGCGCGGCAAACCAGCATCGGCGAGGAGCTGGAAGAACATGGCAAACGCGAGAACGAACGAATATTTTCCGAATTCAACAACGCTGACCATCCGAGCGATGGTCAGAACGGTAGCTAAATAGACCGCCCCGCCTATAAGGCTGGCTCCAACACCGAAAACTGCGTTTTTGACGATCCGCTGCGACTGCTTCATGGATTCCACTTCCACACGCCACCCGCTGCTTTCTGGAGGCGCGCGTAGTAGGTGAGGCGTCGCGCTTTGAGCCCCTCGAGCTCATCTTGTCTGGCGATGAAACGCAGCTCCTTTTCAACCTCGGTTAGCGGCTCGGCAACACCCTGCTGCTGCTGAGCCTGGAGTACTTCCACATCCCTCTGAGCCTTAGCGGCATCGCCCTGAAGGCCCAGGATGTTGTGCGTTAGCGTGTAGATCACTTGGTAGATCTTAAGAACCTCGTAGTTAACGTCATCGGCTGTTGAAAGAAGCCTGGCTTGTTCGGCCTTATATGTCATCAATTTCGATCGGGTGGTAGCAAGCTGCGCCCCAAAGTCGAAAATGGGCACGCTGACGGCAATCGCGCCGCTAAAGAAACTTTCACTGTTAGAAACACCACTAAAATCATCGATATAGCTAGCTGAACCATCCAGGTAAACTGACGGATACAACCGGAATCGTTCCAGCCGATAATCCTGTTTCGCTTGCTCGATAACGGCCCGCTGTTTCTCTAGCGATGGATGGTGGTTGAGGCATGCGCCCACCAGCTGCTCGGTGGTTGGTGGCGGATCAGGTGGATCAGGCAGTACGTTCGATAGCGGAAGGTTGGGTGAAGAGGAAATGCCAAGAGTTTTTGATAGTCCCAGCGACCCTGCCACGGCTTGCTGGCGAAGAAGTGTCAGAAGTGTCTGCCCTCCGCTGAACTGTTCCTTTGCAACCTTAACATCAACCGGTAACTTCAACCCCTGCTTCTGTTGTTCCTGGAGGATACTGACTGACTGGTCGAGCAGCTTTACCCTGCGTTCGGCTAACCCCATTCGGTTTCGCGCCGAAACGGTCGAGACAAACTCATCGGTGATACGGTAGATCACTTCCTCACGTGTCAGACTGACAGTCCACGCAAGAGCCTGTCTTTTTGCCTTCTTTTCCGCGACCGCAGGCGCATTATTCAAACCCAGAATACTTCCATCTGCAAAGAGTGGGTACTTCAAATGAGCTGAGTATAACTCGACTTCAGCCGAACCAACCGAGCTTGTGGTCACTACGCTTCCGTTGGGACTTACACTTCCCAGGTTAATTACGCCGAATTTAGAAACCCTGCTGCCAGAGAAAAGGAGGTAATCTGCTGCTCCGGTGATTTGCGGCAACAGCATTCCCTGAGCGGCGCGGACTGCCTGATCGGCAGAGAACACATCAAAGCGGCTAGCTTCCAAGGCCGGACTCTCGCCTAATGCGATGGCAATGCACTCGTGAAGCGTCAGCGGGTGATGCGGGAGAGCCGCCGAGCCCTCGCCCGCCTCCGACATACATGGCAGGATGGACAACAGCGCCACCAGACAGGCAGCGACTTTATTTAAAGATCGATCTGAATGTAGAGTGAACTCTGTCATGATCTCGCAGATAAAACTGCCCTACAGTTACGACCTTATCTCCCTCTTTGAGCCCATCGGTGATCTCCGTCATGGCGTCGACCACGATGCCCGGACGCACTTTACGCAGATTTGCATGGTTCGTGCTATCGACCACAAAAACTTGGCTTTGTTCGCCTGACGGATTCATGATCGCGATGCTGGGCACGGCCAGCACGTCCTTGGCAGTCCGCCTAATACGCGCGAATCCCGATAGACCGGGCTTTAGCCGAAAATCTGGATTTTCAATTCTTATGTAGGTAGTGAAGGTTCGCGTAACCGGGTCTATATTCGGGTCTATCTTGGTAATTGTACCCTTGAAAACCTCACTGGGGAATGCTGGAAAAGTCACGTCGGCAGGGAGTTCTAACTGCACTGAATGCATTTTTTCTTCCGTGATCTTGGCTGCCATCAACACGGTGTTGAGAACGCCAAGCTTCATGATCACCTGACCGGACTTAGTGAACTCGTTCGGGTTGACAAGTCGCTCAAGGACGATTCCATCGATGGGAGACAGCTGCTTGACGTGCTCAAGATCGATCTCAGCCTGCTGAAGTGAAACTGAAGATTTAGCCAGGTCTATCTTTGCGTCGGCCAGCGCCATCTCGTATTTCTCCAAGTCCGCTGCCGACCCCATCTTCTGGTTCTGTAGCGTGGAGTAGCGCTCGACCTGCCGCGTTTCGTTCCGGATCTTAATCTTATCGGCGTCCACGTACTCGCGGTTAGCCTCAACGGTCGCCTTGATGAGCCGATCGTCCCAGCGAACCAGCAAGGTGCCTTTTTTTATCAGGTCACCAATCTTGACTGGAACCTCAAGGACCTGTGCGGTGAGCTGAGTGATCAGGTTGACAGTCTCAGCTTGCTCGATTGCGCCACTGCCCCCGATCACTTCGTCGAGTGTCTGCCGGCGGACAGGAACCGTCTCCACTGGCGACGGAGCATGCACGCGGCGAGCCATGCTCGTTGTGGTCCCGATCACATGGAGGATTGTGTAGAAGACGAGAAATCCTAGAAGAACACAAATGACAACAAAGACCGTCCAGTGCCAGCGTTTCATTTTTGGTCCTGCAGTGTGGGAAGATGAGGCGAGGCTTCTCCTTTTTGATACTCCAGGTTGAACAGAAGATGCGTCGGGCTTTCCGGTGTCGGACGGTTTGTCCGCGCCTTCAGTTTTGCTTTCCTTAATATTCGCGATTTCAGTTTTCGTTTCCATAAAACAGACGCTACTACGGTAATCGCACCAAAGATCAGTGTCTCATAAGTGCACGCCCGAAGATTGTCGAGACTAAATAGTGCCGCAAAATTTTTGTGGTGGATACCAAAGATCAATATCAAAGGGGAACTGAAGGTTTTGGGCCACGGCCAGAACAGCGGCATACCAAACCCGGTATTAGTCCACCCGATCTTGGTTCCGGTAAAGAAGTCGATCAATAGATGCGAACTGTACGCGATGAAATAGACAATGGCACTTCGCCAGAAACCTGGCGCGATTCGCCACACGCAGCTTAGGACCAGCGATACCAATGTGGCGGCCGTCAGGCTGTGCGTGAAACCGCGATGGACTGCGTTTCCCAGCAACAAGTCCAGATCAGGCGCATTAGCGAGCAGTATCAGCACCCCGAGAGGCAGAAGATATTCGCGCCAGTGCGCAGTCAGCTGCGTTTTGAAGTGCCCTCGCTGACAGGCAAAAGTCCAGAACCCAGCAAAACTATGTGCAATTGGCGACGCCATCAGGAAAAGCGTTAATGACGCTACCGCACGCGCGCAGCAAACGGGCCAGATTGGTTCGGTGGACTGTCGGTTGCCTTGGTCGGTAGCGCCAGAAGTCGGTCGTAAATGCACTCAATCTTTACGCAAATCTGCCGCCAGTCGAAGTTAGCCAAGACCGTGGCGCGGGCGTTGGCTCCTAGTTTTGCTGCCAGCGCGCGATCATTAAGCAGGGTGATGATGCCCTGGCCGAGCGCCTCCGTATTGCGATTCGGCACAATGTAGACATCGTGCAAATGGCGCACCCCTTTCGCGCCGCCGGCGAAAGAAACAATCGGCCGGCCTGCCAGCATGTAATTGAGGAGCTTCACGGGATGACCCGGGCATTCGGGTCGCGGAACGACCGCGACATCGGCGAGAGCGAGATAACTTGGCAAGTCTTTTAAGGGATGTGGAGAAATCCAGATCACCGAATCAGCGATTCCCAACTCTTGCGCCTGTCGTCGGTACGCACGTTCGTGCGTTTCAGAGACCAGCGGACTAACGACAAGAAGGAGCGCATCCGGCTTTTGCCGTAGGGCGACTGCAAACGCGGCCAAAAGGTAGTCGATCCGCTGAAACGCATTCAAAACGCCCGTGTACATGACCACCGGCCGGCCATCGAGTTGATACTGTTCTCGAAACTTCTCCGGCTCTGGATGGTCGAACAAATCCGGCTCAATTCCCGCCGGCACCATATCGACCTTGGCCGCCCGGACGCCGTTTTTCAGAAACCACTCGCGTAGTTCCGGAGATACTGCCGTGATATGGTCCGGGAAAATCGGCGTAAACCAGTCCAAGCCATGGGCGAGGCCGTGGGCAAGCCATGCTGGGCGAATGAAGTTGTACCCGGCGAGCTCGTCACTCATTAAATTGACTGCGTTATAAAGCAGCGGGCGCCGCGTAAGCCACTTGGCCGCGATGCCGATAAGCGCGCCTTCATAGTTATGGGCGTGAATGATATCGATGTTCTCTCTTCGAATGACCCCGCAAAGCAATCGCAGGAGTTGAAAATCGAGAGAAAATTTCTCAGGCGACGGACCAACCTTGGCGTTCATCTCGGGGCGAAAGGATCCCGTGCGATGCACTTTTGCCCGGCGCACCTTGATATCCTCCTGACCAAACGGGTAAGTCACGATATGAACGTCGTGACCCATATCCACGAGCGTGTCAGACATTTCCCGAATACTCGCAGCCGAGCCATGATTGGCTGGAAAAGGACAGGCCGCCACCATCGCGATCGAGTAGCCGCCTTTTCGGGGGCCCTGTCTAAAAGTGAGGTTGCTCACGCGACACCCGACGTCGAAGCCGGGACGGGGTTGGCCGGTTTGGAATCCTTTGTCGCCTCAGGACTAACTGGCATGATGGGGTGCTTGAGATAAGCGCTGGTCGCTTCCCGCGAAATGACTCGCGCGGGGACTCCGAGAACCGTCGCGCCGCTCGGCACATCGGCAATGACAAGGGAGTTAGGGCTTATCACCACATTGTCGCCGATCGTGACTGCTCCGACAACTTTACAACCGGCGCCAAAATAACAGTTGTTTCCAATCGTCGCACGACCGATGCCGCGAACATTCATAATGCTGACCCCCTGATTGAGAGTGCAGCTATGGCCGATCTTTTTCGCCAGGACCAGAATGCCGCAAAAGTTATGGATAACCAGACCCGGCCCGATGTCGTTTTCGCGCGCGATATGAATGCCGGTTATGATCATGCACGCGACATTGATGAAGAGGTACAGCGTGATGAGAATCTGCCGGATAACGGGCACTTTGACCTTATAGGCCCAGGAACCGAAACGATAGGCGACAACGGCAAAGGTGCCGAACTCGAGAAAAGGTGTGATTCGTTTACGAAAGAAGGTCTGATCTTCCGGTCGCACACCGTAGGCAGTGGTCTTGCGGCGAAGATCGGCACGAATGTTTTCAAACATAGCAGTTAACTCTTCTCAGGAGGTGTCATTCCAAATACCCAAGAGCCTGGAGGCGTTCCTCGACTTTAGCGGACTCCTCGTCGGTGTAACCGCTCGAGCGATCGCTCTCGGAAATTCCGGAAGCAGCCCCTGCTTTGACAGGATGCGCCGTTAAGAATTCCGGCAGGAATGCATCCGCCAGCACGCGGCCATCCATGTCCTCTGGGACAGGCAGACTGAAAAGATGGAGAAGCGTGGGAGCGAAGTCGATTAGTTGTGCACCTTCGATCTCCGCCGCTCTCTTCAAGGCCGGTCCCGAGGCGACGAGAATCCCGTCGCGACGATGCGTGCCGCCCCAGACAGAATCTTCGGATGGACGATGCTCCTCAATGATGACCGCCGGCTTGTGGCGATCCTTGGCCAAACTTGGCGCGGTCGAGAAGAGACTGTCCTCGCTCCACCAATCGAGAATGAGGTCAGCGGCCTCGTCGGAAAACGGACCCTGGAAGAGCTCGTCGCGTCGATAAACGCGGGCAATTATCGGTTTACCGGTCCGCGGATCTTTAAGCTCCAGCAATTTCGCCATGATAAAGTCAGTGAGCGCGCGGTGCTCCGCTGGTTCCACAATGCCACGGGGCTTTATTCCTTTCAGGTTAATCCAGATGTTTGGTGGCGAGGCGAGCACTTCGCTGCAAAATGCTTTGGTGCGAGACCAATCGATATCTACGAATGACGTGTAAGCGAGTTCCGCTCTCTTCCTAAGGGCGGGAAATGTTTCCGCAAGGAGGCTCTTCTGGCGTGACGAGAGCGAGCTACGCAAAAACGAATATGCGCCTTGCAGGATTTTTAGCTTGATCTTGCGCAGCCCGAACCGTCCGCCGGGCGCGCCGTTTTTGTCCTTTCGGTAGTGCAGCAGCCCGAGGTGATGCAGGTATCGATTTCAGAACACGGTGCGATCGACCACTGGGCCGCCGCCGTGGTCAGAGACAACGAACACCGTCGTATCCTTGGGAAGCTTCTCGATTATCCGGCCGGTCACGGCGTCGAGTCGTTCGTACACCTGACGCACTGCATTCCCAAAACGGGGCTCTGCTTTCGGATCGTAAAGAAAATGACTGCGATCCATGTACTGCCAGAAGTAATGCTGGACTGTATCTATCGACATGAAAACGAACATCATCACGTCTTGCGGATGGTGCTCCAGAAGGTGCAGAGCTACTGCTGCCCACTGCTGGTCGATTCTTTCCATTTCAACCAGCACTTGGGCCCGCCGGTGGTCGGTAGACATGTTCCCGAGGAAGCGAAGATCATGATTAATCTTTCCCAAATGATCAACCAGCTCCCGTTTCAGCGACGCTGGATAGACGAATTGACTAGTAGCCGATGGCGTATCCAAGCCGGAAATCTGAAAGCCATCCAGAGCCTCAGGCGGATAGGTGAATGGAATGTTCATCGTGCCCACAGAGAATCCCGCGGCATTGAGTATCTTCCAGACTGTAGGCGAACGACGTGAACCGCCGTTGGCATAATTCATCGCGTAGCTGTCGGGTGCGGTCTCGATAAAATGAAAGACACCGTGCTTACCAGGATTCTTACCTGTCATGAACGAGGTCCATGCCGGGGGTGTAATTGGTGGCAGGATCGACCGAAGGGTTCCGGACACACCCTCCTTCATCAGCTTTGCCAGGTTCGGCATGCCGCCTTCGGCCATCCATGGACGGATGAGTGTCCACGTCGCCGCATCCAATCCTATGATCACCACCTTTGGATCTTTTTTCATGTTGGGAGCAGAGCCATATAGATTAAGTGGTACGTAAGTCTGCTCAAAATTTGGTTAACCGGTTGTCTTGGGATCAGGTCATTTATACACGCGCCACGTCTGCATCCCGGCCGCGTCAAATCGAAAATCAATGATCCGTGCGTCCATTGCGGTGAGGCGCTCTCTAACTATG
>Ga0137378_10005040_pt1 | contig 11412 bp, 10 predicted proteins | sample SagtaG_21_FD_104813 | JGI IMG/M metagenome (GOLD analysis project Ga0137378, IMG submission 104813) | Vadose zone soil microbial communities from Sagehorn Ranch, Mendocino, California, USA - Sage2_L_60_16 metaG | ecosystem: Environmental > Terrestrial > Soil > Vadose zone | place: USA... | reverse complement strand
GTCTTTATTCGATTGCCCCAGGGCGAGCAGACGCAGCACCTCTGTTTCACGCTCGGTCAAGCGCTCCGGCGGTACAACTGCTCGTACTTCACGCAGCAGGTAGGCCGACGCCTGGGGAGAAAGCTGGACCTGCCCGGCGGCGGCCGCCTTAATCGCTCGTCGCAGTTCGGGGGCTTGCGTGTCCTTGAGCAGGTAGCCAATCGCCCCTGCCCTCGCCGCACCGACCACAGCAGCACTTTCTAGCACGCTGGTCAGGGCGATGACCTCGGTCTCGGGCAGAGCGCTGCGGATGGCCGCGGTCGCCGCAATCCCATCCATCACTGGCATGAGCAGGTCCATCAGCACCACATCCGGGCGAAGCTCTCGTGCGAGTTTAACCGCCTCCACTCCATCAGCCGCCTCGCCTACCACGGCCAGGTCCGGATCGCGCCCCAGGAACATGCGCAGTCCCTCGCGCACGACGCTATGATCGTCAGCAATCAAAACGCGAATGGTCACCAACCCTCCTCCTTTCGAGTGAGACCGTCCTACCCCTAAAGGGGTAGACCGCACTCACCCGCTTGGGTGATGCGGTGCGGAATGCTCGGACCTATACTTGTCTTAGCAGGAAGTACGCAGGGCATCACGTTCGTGTGCGAACTGTACCGAGCTGTTCATCGCTCCTAGTGTACCACAGGGAGCGCGAGCCGTGCCAGAGAGGACATCTGAGCAACACGTATGAGGAGACCATGATCACCCTGCTGCTCGTTGATGATGAACCCTTGCTCCGCCAGGGGTTACGTAGCTGGCTCGAACGAGCCGCAGATATCACTGTCGTTGGGGAAGCCAGTGCCGATGCCGAGGCCATGGCGCTCGCACACGCACTTCATCCCGATGTAGTGCTCATGGATCTCTCCATGCCCACAATCGATGGAATCGCAGCCATGGCCACACTCCGTGCAGCGGCCCCTCACAGTGCGCTCGTGCTCCTCAGTCTCTACGATGATGCGAGCATGCGTGCACGAGCGCACGCAGCCGGAGCCGTGACCGTAGTCGGCAAACAGGAAGGAGTCAAGGCACTCCTGGCAGCGATACGCGAGGCCGGAAGGCAGGGCCGGTAGCTGCTTGGAGGCGGAAAAGACCTGAGTAGGAGCCAGGCACTGGCAGGAGTAAGACAACGAGGTCTACTCTCCTGAACCCTGAGCCGTTCATCGTTGAGCGTACGGAGGCGTGGCAACGCGAGGGAGAACAGCACCATCGGCTGGCAGCCCTGCACAGGTCGCGTCCGCGCCGCCTGCACCCCCTGGCTGGTAGCCTCTGGGCATCTTTTTCGTGGTACGCGGGACCAGTATGAGACGGCTCGCGCAGCGCGGTGGGCGCGAAAGGAGGACAACCAACTGGATGGGAAAAACCATTCCTCCTGCTGTCCCTTTCGGGTCAGACACGAGGGGAAACAGGGATCTGGAAGTGATGATGCGCATGACAGAGCTAGCCAAGAACTCCTGGACGTCTACGCGTTGTATTTGTTGCACGACCATCTGGTCTGATGAAGGCATCAACGAGCTTCCCAAGCCGATACCATCACGTACAGAGCCTGATCATCGTGCAACAATGCTCCTGTGGAGGTGTCACGTCACCCGTGGTGGAGGATCATTATGACACGTTTGCTGCTTCCGTTCACCCATGGGATCGAGGTGTCTGCCATTACCTCAGCACTGGCGCTGGCGCAACGTTTTGGTGCCACACTGGTGGTCCTGTCACTGATCCATCTGCCACAGGCACCAGACACGCGAGGCCCACGCTGGGAAGACATCCAACAGTCGAACGACTTCTTAGAGTTCGTGCATCACAAAGCCGCACGGTGGAGTGTCCCTGTTGAACGGGTGGAACTCTACACACACCATCCGGTCGGCAGTATCCGTGCGCTGGCACAGGAAATGGAGTGTGCGGGCATCGTCCTGGTGGTGCGTCGTGGCGCAGGGGTCTTACTTGCGACGAATGAAGTGAAACAGCTGCTTGAGGATCAACGCATGCCCCTGTATATTGTCCAGTTGCGAGCGTCGGACAACCCGTTCTCCCTCCCACGCTGGCTCGCTCGTTGGTTCAGGAGCAGCTAACCCCTCCCAGAGTGCTACGGCAGGAGTACTGCTTTTGGAGAGCCCTCTATGACCAGTCCGCAGACACAAGCGAACGACATACTGGGAAAACAGCTTCCCAAAGCAAGAGAGTTGAGCACAGGTATGGAACAGAAAGCATCACACCCGTCGAAAAAAAATGGGCAGCATCAAAGCGCAGGCCAACTGGGCCCTCTACTCTGTTGGGCCGTCGTCTTTGCCGATATTGGCTCGTCCATCTACTACGTTCCAGGCATCCTCTATGGAAATGTCGGCAACCTCGCCGGTTTTTTTGTGCTGTTGACGATGTCGGTGTTTGTCCTGCTCACGCTCAAGTATGCCGAGGTGAGTGCCCGCTTCCCAGAAGGTGGGGGGGTCGTGACGGTGGCAGCACAGGCGATGAACTCCTGGGTTGGAGCGCTCGGTGGCATGTTCATCCTGGTGAGTTACTTTCTCACCGCGTCCATCAGTTGCCTGTCAGCGATCCAGTACTTCAGTGTCGTGCTGCCGGCCATTGGCCCTATTGTCTTAGAGATTACCATCGTCGTCCTGGCGCTCCTGGGCCTGCTCAACTGGGTCGGCATTAGCGAGAGTGCCAAAGTGAGCCTGGTTGCCGCACTCGTGGCCTTTGTGAGCGATCTGGCCATCATCTGGACCGTCTTTACCCACATCCCGATCTCCGAACTCCCTTTCCTCTTCGCGAAGATGTTTGCGCGAGAAAGCCTCACCCCGACCTCGATTCTGGTCGGGTTTGCTGGCGCGTTTCTGGCCTTCTCTGGTCTGGAGAGCATCTCGCAACTCTCCCCAGTGATGAAGGCACCGCGCAAGAAGATTATCGGCTTGGCGCTCTTATTGGTAGTCATCACGATTGGGGTGACCAGTCCCCTGCTCACGATGCTTTCGACCCTCTTGCAACAAGACAAGGCGGCAGATCCCGTCCTTTCCACGCAACTGCTCTCGTTGCTCGGTGGACACTGGGGCAACGTCCTCTTGCAGACCGAGGTGGCGATCAGTGCTAGCCTGATCCTGGTGTTCGCCAGTAATACCGCCGTGATTGGAGCCTACCATGTCTTTCTGGCGCTCGCACGAATGGACTTCTTCCCCGAATTTATCCTCAAGCGTAATACGTTCCGTGGGACCCCGCACTGGTCGATTGCGATCGCTACGGGCATTCCCATTGGTGTGCTCGTGTTGGTCAACGGCAAGATTAACATCCTCGGGGACATGTATGCTTTTGGGCTGCTGGGAGCCTTCACGGTGACGTGCCTCGGACTGGACATTATCCGCTACCGTGAACGGCGGATAGCACGAGCCACCCCCTCTCACTGGGCCGAGACGCATGATGACAATGGGCAGAAGCCAGCGGCTGCTCCCAGCGGGCTCTCTGGTTCCCTCATCTTCACCCAAGCACCTTCCCCCTTCAATGGACGGTTTGCTCCAGGGACACGGCGGGGAGGAGTGGTGACGGCTGCCGCTTCGTCTCTTCGGAGAAGGCTGCTCGGCCTCTGGCACCGGCTCGATTTCTGGTTGGGTGTCCTGACCACGCTCCTAGTCATGCTGGCGTGGTCGATCAGTGTCGTCTCCAAGCCGCTGGCAACCGCCTTTGGCTGTGCAGTTGCACTCGCTGGAATGGCCGTCGCCTACGTCAACTATCTGCGGGGGCGTTCACCAGTGGTGACCCCCTATGTCGAAGGACGCTTACCCGGTTCTGTGCTCGCGGTGCTGACAGTCGGGAACGAACAGAATGACAGGATTATCGATGCGGCGATCACCAGTGCGCATGGCAAGCCAGTGGTGTTTTTGTATCTCGCTGAGCCGAAAGCGGAGCGAGTGCCGCGCCTGTTTGAGGTCATGGATCCCTACCTGGAAGATCAACCTGCCAAAGACACCCTGAAACAGGCGGCACAGCGGGCACGCAAGGCCAGACTAGTCCCTCGGTTTGTGTATCAACAGCACGACCCAGAGGCGGCGGCACGTATCTGGAAGATGGTCCATCCACATGAGGTGGTGCTCACCGCTGAGCATGCCTCACAGTTTGAGGAAATCAATCCCGATCGCATCCGGTACGAGCTCACCCCAGACGGGAAAATCGCGCACCTGCTCAAACGCTGGTGAGGGGCTCAACTCTAGGAGGATTGACTCTCTTTGAGGATGACCATGTGGGCCAAGGGACGAACGATGACGCTTGAGCAAGTTCTAGAGATTTAGGTCTGATGTTCCCTCACATGCTCTTGCGTAAATTGCAAGATCGCATCCACTGCACGCTGATAGCCGCCGGTAGCACGTACGGACTGCTGCATACGCTGAGCACGTTGGCGATATGCTTCATCGTGGGCGACACGCTCGACCGCCTCGCGCAACGTGCTGGCGGTCACGCTCCCTTTGTCCAGCATGACGCCCAGGCCTAGATCGACGACGCGCTGCGCATGCATGTGTTGTTCGGGTTGCTGCGGGATCAGGACCATCGGCACCCCAAAGTACATGCTCTCCATTACACTGTTCGTTCCGGCATGGGTGACAAAGAGGCGCGTGCACGGCAGGATGTCGAGTTGAGGCACGTATGCTGAGAGCAGGAAGTTCTCTGGAACAGGACCAAGTGTGGTGGGATCAATATGTTTTCCTATCGAAAGAACGACCTGCCAGGGCTGGTCAGCAAAGGCGGCAAAACACTGCTTGTAAAATTCGGGCTGATTGGTAAAGATGCTTCCCAGCGAGATGTAGAGGAGTGGCCGATCGCTGCTGAGTTGGTCGAATGGGAAATCAGGCGCTTCGTGAAGTGGCAGAATGGATGGGCCGACGAAGAGGTAGCGATAATCACAGTTCTTGCCCAGACGCACATAAAGTCATACACAATCACGTCTGGCTCTTCAGCACGAATACGATCTATTACCTGTGGTGGAACATAGCGCATATCCTCAAGCAGGAACATTGGTCCTACGCTGCCGGTTGGGGCCCCTCCCACGCTGTTAAAAGAAGGCGGCATCGTTGGCATGCCCTTCAGCTTCGATTCATAGGGCTGAAAGACGGCTCCTGTGGCCTGCACCACATCGCGAAACTCCTCGGTGAGGTAGTAGCTTACCTCCTGCCCACGTCTCACAAGTTCTTGCACGACGGCAAGCGTCGGGTTCACATGCCCACGTGCGGGCATATTTAAAAAACATATTTTGCCATGATGTTCACTTTCTTTCATTGCTGTTGAGCACTATTCACCCTATATCTCTTTGGGCTGCTCTGGTCAGTCCATATGTTTCGGTGCTACAATAAGCAAGTACATTGGAGAGCGGTATGATCGCTCTTCAATACTTATTGATAGACTATAAACAATACAAGGATCGCTATTATGCGCCTGGGATTACAAGTTCCTAGTTTCACCTGGCCCAATGGGCAGAGCCAGCTTGGAGAGACCTTTGCCCAGATCGCCGAAAATGCCGATAGGGCTGGACTCTATAGCATGTGGGTCATGGATCACTTCTTTCAAATACCTAATGTCGGCCCGGTGGAGAACGAGATGCTGGAAGGCTGGAGTGCCTTATCTTTCGCCGCAGGGCTTACCAGCCGCATCAGACTCGGCACCATGGTTACTGGTGTGACCTATCGCTATCCCGGTATTTTGGTCAAGACGGCGACCACACTGGACGTTCTGTCAGGTGGACGGACCTACTTTGGTATCGGGGCGGCCTGGAATGAGCAAGAACATGTGGGCCTGGGTGTCCCTTTTCCACCTCTGGCCGAACGTTTCGAGCGGCTGGAAGAAACGCTGCAAATTGCTCTACAGATGTGGGCTGGTGAGGAGAAAGCATATGACGGCAAGCACTATCATCTTGCACGGACGCTCAACTCACCTCAAGCTGTGCAACGACCTCATCCACCGATTCTGATCGGCGGCAGTGGCGAACGTAAAACCCTCCGCCTTGTAGCGAAGTATGGAGATGCCTGCAACCTGTTTGCGCGTCTGGGCAAAGATGTTCTGCAACATAAACTCGATGTTTTGCGCGAACATTGCGAGGCGGTAGGACGCCCTTACGAGGAGATTGAGAAGACTACGCTGGATCACCTCTCTCTAAGCCGCGATGGACGCAATAACTCTATGACTCCAACTGCTGCCGTCGAACACTTCGGGGGATTAGCCGCGCAGGGCATCGACCAGGCTCTCTTTAGCCTGCGCAATGTCTATGATCCTGACGTCTTTGAGCTACTGGCAACTGAAGTGGTCCCCCAGGTAGAGAAAATATCTGTAGCAGGTCGTTAGACATCAGAGGGAGAAAATGAGAATGTTCAGGGCAACGCGGGCGGCCACAAGGGCCCCAACCCCACATCCACGCCACCCCCGCCCCTACGCGATATCCCAACTGTTTCATCAGGTTAATGCCTCATAGGCAACCCTCATAGGCAGAAGGTATCACCATGCCTGATCGCACAACTCTCACCGAAACCGAAATAGCCTTTGTGCAACGTCAACGGGTGGCACGGTTAGCCACGGCGGATGCAGACGGTAATCCTCATGTGATACCCGTCTGCTATGCCTTTGATGATATACGTTTCTATACACCTCTGGATGAGAAGCCCAAGAATGTTGCCGTGAGCAAACTACGCCGTGTACGCAATATCACAGTACGCTCCCAGGTCGCGCTGGTCATCGATCAGTATGATGATGACTGGTCGCGTCTGGGCTATGTCCTGGTACATGGGGAGGCTAACTTGCTACCGCCAGAAGATGAGCTGCATGCCCATGCCCTCGTGTTGCTCCGTGAACGCTATGTGCAGTACAAAACCATGGCCCTGGAAGAGTCCCCCGTAATTGTGATTACGCCTGTACGTATCATATCGTGGGGGCCAGCTCTTGCTGGTTAATAAGAAATTCGGTCGGATAATCGTACACATGCAACCAGTGAAGAAAGAGAGGGATCAGCGTTGAAATTCTGCCCACACTAGAGTATAGTAAATGAGGTGGCACTTATCAGAGAGTAGCAACGTTCCCCTTGAGAGTAACCTTCCTTTTGTGTATCAGAGTGTTAGTGAACTTGTCAGTCCGCTCCTGAGAGGAGGTGCGACTATGGCCGACCATATGGGACAGCAGCTTGGCAACTATCGACTCATCCGCCTTCTAGGACAAGGGAACTTCTCTGAAGTCTACCTGGGGGAGCATATTCATTTGAACACTCGGGCTGCCATTAAAGTACTGCATGGCCAATTGACAAGCGATTATCGAGAAGGCTTTCTCAGCGAGGCACGTACCATTGCCCATTTGCGCCATCCCCATATCATCCAGGTTCTGGACTTCGGTCTTGAGGGCATGACTCCCTTTCTGGTGATGGACTATGCTCCCAATGGCACTCTGCGTCAATGCCACCCCACCGGGACGTTGCTCCCACTCGGCACCGTTGTTACCTACGTCACGCAAGTGGCTCAGGCCTTGCAGTATGCTCATCAGGAAAAGGTGATTCACCGCGACATCAAGCCGGAGAATATGCTGCTTGGGCGTAGCAACGAGGTCTTGCTGAGCGACTTTGGTATTGCCATCATTTCGCAAAGTTCACGCCAGCAGCAGGCTCAGGATACGGCTGGGACCATCGCCTACATGGCACCCGAGCAACTTCAGGGCAAGCCGCGCCCGGCCAGTGACCAGTATGCGTTAGGGGTCGTCGTCTATGAGTGGCTCTGTGGAGATCGCCCCTTCCATGGAACCCCTACCGAACTCTATAGCCAGCATCTGTTTACTCCTCCTCCGCCTTTGCATGAGAAGGTGCCGACCATCCCCCCTGTGGTTGAGCACGTGGTGCTCAAGGCACTGGCCAAAGCCCCCAAGGAACGCTTTGCCAGTGTGCAGGCCTTTGCCCTTGCCTTGGAAGAAACCGTCAAGGCAGAATCATCTGGCCGGACTCTCTCTCTGCTTGCCCCTGATTCCTTCGGAGAACAGCCAGCCGAAGCTGAACTCATGCTGGAGCAAGTCAACGTTCGATCCCATAACCTGCCTGCACAGCCCACCCCACTGATTGGACGTGAGCAGGAGGTAGCAGCAGTCTGTACACTTCTGCATCGTCCAGAAGTACGCCTCGTGACCCTCACGGGGACCGGTGGCGTTGGCAAAACGCGCTTGGGTCTGCAGGTAGCGGCTGACCTGCTCGACGATTTTGCTGATGGCGTCTACTTTGTTCCGCTGGCTCCCATTAGCAATTCCGACCTGGTCGTTCCGAGCATTGCCCAGACGCTGGGGATCAAAGAAGCCGGAGAGCGATCACTATTAGACCTTCTGCAAGCCTATGTACAAGACAAGCACTTGCTGCTGTTGCTCGACAACTTCGAGCAGGTGGTGACAGCAGCACCATGGCTTGCGGACCTGCTGGCCGTCTGCCCTCACCTCAAAATCCTGGTGACCAGTCGTGCCGTACTGCACATCCGTGCTGAACACGAGTTTCCCGTCCCGCCACTGGCGCTCCCCGACCTCACCCACCTTCCAGAGAGCGAAGCCCTCTCACAGTATGCGGCAGTGGCCCTCTTCCTGCAATGTGCGAAGACTGCCAGACCCAACTTCCAGGTGACTCCCGCCAACACCCGTACCATTGCCGAGATCTGTATTCGCCTGGATGGGTTGCCTCTCGCTATCGAACTGGCAGGGGCACGCATCAAACTACTCCCCCCACAGGCACTCCTGACACGCTTGGAACATCGCTTGCAAGTGCTGACGAGCGGAGCACGCGATGCCCCCGTCCGGCAGCAAACCCTGCGCAACACGCTTGCGTGGAGCTATGATCTGCTCAATGCCGAGGAGCAGCGGCTCTTCAGGCGCCTCTCTGTCTTTGCTCGCGGCTGCCCATTGGAAGCGGTGGAGGGTCTCTATACCGCACTCGGTGAGATGCCGACATACGTACTGGACGGAGTGGCCTCACTCATTGACAAGAGCTTGCTGCGCCAGATCGAGCAAGAAGGCGAGGAGCCACGCCTGCTAATGCTAGCGACCATCCGCGAGTATGGGCTGGAGGCCCTGGCCTCTGGTGGGGAAATGGAAAGTACCCGGCGGGCGCATGCTGCTTACTACCTGGCACTGGTGGAGGAAGCAGAGCTAGAACTCGGGGGACCACAGCAGGCTGTGTGGCTGGAGCAGTTAGAGCGGGAGCATGACAACCTGCGAGCGGCGTTGCAGTGGTCGTTAGAGCAAGCAGGAGATGAGGAGGCCGGACAGCGCCGAGAGATAGCCTTGCGGTTGGGCGGAGCACTGCAACTGTTCTGGTGGGCGCATGGTCACCGGAGTGAAGGGCGAACGTTCCTGGAAGGAGCACTGACGGCAAGCGAGGGAGCCGAGGCATCTGTTCGAGCGAAGGCGCTCTTCGCTGCCGCAAACTTGGCCTTTGTTCAGAGCGATTATGAGCGGGCAGAGGCGGCTCAGGAGAGTCTGGCACTGTACCGAGAACTCGAAGACCAACCAGGCATCGGGCTTTCCCTTCGGTTGCTAGGTCAGTTCGCCTGGGTGAGAGGCGACCTGGCAGGGGCACGTTCCCTCCTAGAGGAGGCGTTGGCGCTCTTCAAAGAGATCGACGACAAGAACCAGGCAGCTTGGTCGCTCCACATCCTGGGATTGTTGGCCAGCAGCCAGGGTGAGTACGCCAGGGCGTGCATTCTGTTCGAGGAGAGCCTGGCACTCTTCAAGGAGTTGGAGGACAAGAATGGCATCGCCCATACGCTCTCCCAATTGGCACGGGCGCTCTTTGATTCCCAAGGCGATCAGACGAGAGTGCGCTCGCTGCTCGAGGAATGTCTCGTGCTCTCTCGGGAGGTCGGCTTCAAGGAGGGGATTGCGGAATCGTATAGCCTTTCGGGGCAGTTGGCTCTTGGCCAGGGTGATCTTGCCACAGCACACGCACAGGTGGAGGAAAGTGTCGTGCTCTACAAGGAGATGGGGCACCAGCATGGCACTGCCGAGTCACTTGCTGTTTTGGGGAAGGTGGTTGCAGCCCAGGGCGACTATGCCACAGCCTGCAGGCTGTGCGAGGAGAGCCTGACGATCGCCGGAAAGTTGGGCGAAAAGTGGGTGATCGCTACATGCCTGGTGGAATTGGGGAAAGTCGTTGCAGCGCAGCGACAGTTAGCGTGGGCGGCACAGCTCTGGGGGGCAGCAGATACTCTCCGTGATGCGATTGGCGTGCCTATTCCTCCCGTCGACCTCGCTGACTACGAGCGCTCGCTCTCGGCCACACGTGTCCACCTGGGAGAGCGTGCATTCGCTGCTGCCTGGGCGCAGGGACGAGCTATGACGCCGGAGCAGGCCCTCGCTGCCAAGGGGCAAAAACCGGTCCCAAGATCGACCACGACAGTGTCCCGACCAACCTATCCTGCTGGGCTGACGGCACGCGAGGTGGAGGTGCTGCGCCTGCTAGCAGGTGGCCTGACCGACCTCCAGATCGCCGAAAAGCTGGTGCTCAGTCCCCGCACCGTCCATGCGCATATCAGTTCTATCTACAGCAAACTGGGCATTACCTCACGCAGTGCTGCAACGCGTTATGCCATTGAACACCACCTCGCCTGAGACGGACGACCACAAGGGCCAATCCATTTCAAAGAAGACGTTTTGCGAGTCAAACGAAGCCGCTTCAAGAGTGTCATCCCTTCGCTTCTCGAGAGGCGCAGGCTCTGAGCTGAGCGAAGGATCTCTGTCCGGCGAGAGATCCTTCGCTCCGCTCAGGATGACAAAGCGAGATGGTCTCGTCTTTGAAATGGATTGACCACAAGGGCCAATCCATTTCAAATAAGAGGAAGCGGGTCGAGGCAAGCTCGACCCCTACGGGGAATTGGACATCGCTTCGCTCGTCCAGAAGGGCAGGGAAGCGGCGAGCGAAGCAAGCCGCACGCTTGGTAGGGGTCGAGCTTGCCTCGACCCTCCCCCCGACTGATTGCCCTTATTCTCCTGGAATTACTCATTTCATGGTTCTGGGTGTTCCCCAGGAACATGGGCTATTTGAAATGGATTGCCCACAAGGGTCACGCAGAATAGCAAGATTTGAGTCTCAAAAGCCATCACATCATCAATCCCGCTCCTACTGGACGATGACGGTCAGGTTCATATTCAGGTGGACGCTACAGTAGAGATGGTAGGTGCCGGCGGTATTGAATGGTCCAACAGCCATACTTTGACCGGCGGTGTTGAACTGCACGTTGCTGACGGTCGGTGCATTAGGTTCTATAGCTGGTTTAGCGACGCTATTCACCCAGGAGCCATTGCTAATAATGTGTAAGACTGCAACATCATCGATGAGGTTGAGGGTGCTGCCCTTGCTGATCGTGACAGACGGTTGAGTGAAGGTTGTCTCGCCCATGTGGACAGCCG
>Ga0137378_10005039_pt1 | contig 11413 bp, 10 predicted proteins | sample SagtaG_21_FD_104813 | JGI IMG/M metagenome (GOLD analysis project Ga0137378, IMG submission 104813) | Vadose zone soil microbial communities from Sagehorn Ranch, Mendocino, California, USA - Sage2_L_60_16 metaG | ecosystem: Environmental > Terrestrial > Soil > Vadose zone | place: USA... | reverse complement strand
GCATTTTGGCTCACGCTCGAACTGGCGGCAGTGGTTTCGGGCATACTCTTTGCGTTGGGACTCCCTATCGCGTACTGGATCGCTTTCTCGCGCTGGCGCTGGAAGTTTCTGGTCGAGGCGGCGCTCGCCTTGCCCATCGTGCTGCCACCGACGGTCCTCGGATTTTATGTTCTCCTGGCGCTGGGTTCGCGCAGCCCGTTAGGACGCTGCTGGCAGTCGCTCACCGGCCACACGCTGGCTTTCACCTTCGCCGGCTTGGTGATCGGCTCGATCCTCTATAGTCTGCCATTTGCAGTGCAGCCTTTCGCGGCTTCCTTCTCTTCCGTCGACCGCAAACTGATGGCGGCGTCGGCCACGCTCGGAGCTTCGCCGTTCCGCACGTTTTCTCGCGTGGTGCTGCCCCTTTCCGTTCCGGGTTTGATCACGGGCGTTGCCTTGAGCTTCGCCCACACCATGGGAGAATTTGGCGTGGTGCTCATGGTCGGAGGCAACATCCCCGGCGTCACGCGTACGGTTTCCATTGACATTTACGACAAAGTGCAGACGTCCAATTACTCCGCCGCGAATGAGACTGCGCTGTTTCTGCTGGTGCTGGCCTTTGCCATCCTCTCGTTCGTCTACGCCGTGAATCGAAAAGTCTGGATCATCGGGCCTGCGAGATAGATGGGTTTTGGGTGGCGCAGCGCTTCCGAGGTATCTTTAGGAGTTGAAACTGGGATTTCGATGAGCCGCCCGCAAATTATCGAAGACGCCAGCGCGAAGCCGGAAACGTCGCCGCTGCCCGCCTCCGAATCGGGCGACCCGGGACGGGAAATAACTGATCGCACTCTTCAAGCCCGTTTTCGCAAGCGTCTCCTGTCTGCGGAGCACCAATTCTCGCTCCAGGTCGATTTTGCCGCCGAGCCCGGTTTCAGTATTCTGTTTGGCCCGTCCGGGGCAGGGAAGACGACGCTGCTCGACTGCGTCGCCGGCCTCGCAGTCCCCGATGCCGGACGCATCGCGGTCAACAATCGCGTCCTCTTCGATGGCGAGGCCCGCCTCAACCTGCCCGTCGCCAAACGTCAGGTTGGCTATGTTTTTCAGGACCTCGCACTGTTTCCGCATCTCAACGCGGAGCAGAACGTTGCCTACGGACTGGCACATTTGTCGCGCACGGCTCGCCGGCAGCGCGCGCTTGCCGTTCTCGATGCCTTGCGCATTGCGCATCTGAGTCAACGGCGTCCGGCGGAAATCTCCGGCGGCGAACGTCAGCGCGTGGCTTTGGCGCGAGCGCTCGTAACTGATCCCTCAGTACTACTGCTCGATGAACCGCTTGCCGCCCTCGATGCAGGCACAAAATCAAGAATCCTCGACGATCTACGCCAGTGGAACCAGGCTCATAGGATCCCCATTCTCTACGTCACGCACAGCCGCGAAGAAGTGTTTGCGCTGGGCGAGCGCGTTCTGGTTCTGGATAACGGGCAGCTCATTGCGCAAGGCACGCCGCACGAGGTCCTAAGCGCACCGCAGCACGAGACGGTGGCGCAACTCGCGGGGTTTGAGAACATTTTTGACGCTAGCGTCGAAGCGCTGCACGCCGAGCGAGGGACGATGACCTGCCGCCTGGCAACAAGCGGAACCGACAGCCTGCAACACGCCAAGCTCGAACTGGAGACTCCATTAGTGCGGGCCGAGGTGGGCACGCAGTTGCGCGTCGGAATCCGCGCCGGGGATATTATTCTAGCCGTCGTTCCGCCCGTGGGGTTGAGCGCCCGCAACATCATTGCGGGACGACTTGTTTCCCTCGAGCAACGTGACGTAATCGTCCGCTCCCGCATCGATTGTGGCGTCAAGATGGAAGTTCATCTGACGCTCGCCGCTCGCGACGCGCTCCAATTGCACCCCGGACGCGACGTCTGGCTGGTGATCAAAACCCACTCCTGCCATCTAATGGCGAACTGACAGTGGCTGCCCGCGACCGACCAGCACCCCTCCGCCAGCCTGAAGCCCCGGAGCCTGGAGCCTGAAGCCTGAAGCCGAGGTCGCCGCCTCCTCTACCCGCTCTATCTCAATCACGGCGATCCACTGACCTTTGCGCGATTCTGAAAACACGACCTTACCGCCCAGAATCTGTGCCACCGCTGACGGTGGCATATCGTGATGAAAGCCGAAAAACCGGGTTTTCAAATCCACCCAACTCTTCCAACGATCAAACAACGAAGGTGCAGGCTCGTACTTGGTGGAGAAGATCACGGCCACTTCAAAGTTCGCACGCAATTCGGCCGCCGAGATCACTTCGGCGAGAGAGAAATCCTCGACGCGCACGACCTCGAGCGGCCGTGTGATGTAGCCCAGCCACGGCCGCGTCAATTCATCCGAAGCAGGCCAGGCCGTGAGCACGCGTGCCGAGGGATAGCGCGCCTCCAGGAAATGCGCGCCACTCTCATGCAGAAGGACGTAATCGTGATAGGCGAGATTGTCTTCCGGAGAAAAACCGTACGGAGGATTAAAGAACCACGCCGCGACGAACGCGAATCCGACAAATGCCACTGCCGCCGGCCAAAAACTCAGCCGCCGCCACAGGGTGGAGACCGCGAGCACGATGACCAGAGGTACCGCCGGCAACATATAGCGCGCCAGCACCGCGCCCCCGATGAGAGCCATCGCCACCACGTAGGCGGCTATGATGACGAGGAACACCATCTGCACGGGAATGGCAATGCGCGGACGTTCCGCGCCCGAATCTGATTGCGGCGGCAGAAACATGGCGAGCACCATGGCCAGGGTCAGCATCCAGAGATGCATATAGCCGAATGCTTGCCACACGCGCATCGCCAGGGCCAGCAAGAATCGGTTGGAATTAAGGGTGGCTCCGACGTTGTAGCGGAAGAACTCCGGGTTGCCAAATATGTACCCAGTCCGTGCGTAGTGGTACGCGTACCAGAGTGTCAGCGGCAGCAGCGGCATCAGCAGTGCTGCAATCCAGTTTGAGCCGCGGAACGCAGATTCGTAATCGAAGGTCTCATCCGGCCACAAGCGGCGTACTCGGACCCTGCCCCCGAACAGAAGACCAAGAATCTCGAAAGCCACAAGCGCCAGTGGCGCGAGGATCGCAGTTTCCTTCGCCAGAGCAGCCAGCGTGAACCATATTGCCGCGGCCAATCTACGATCTTCAAAATAGGCTCTAAGGCCCCAAAATATGAGTCCAGCCGCTACAAGATCCACTTGTGCCAGAGAGCTTTGGGCGAAAAACACCGGATACAGCGCTGTACATACGGTCGCCGCAATCGCCACTTGTGTGTTCGTCACGTGCTCGGCTAAACGAAAAAGGCCGAGCAGAGAGAATGCCGTCAGCAACAACATCGCCGCCCTCGTCACCAGCGGCTTGTACAGAATGACTTTCCACCAGAGCGCCAGCCAGGCCAGCACCAGCGGTGGGTGTGCATTGGAAAGCGTCGAGTGCGGAATCAAACTACCGGTGAGGAGAATGTCGCGGGCGGCCGGCACATAGTATCCAGCTTCGTCCCAGAAGTAGGGCAACTGAACGAGAGGCGCATGAAGCAAAAAGATGAAAACGAAAATAACGGCGAATGGCAGGGCCGGCCGAAGTGTAGGCGATCGCATCAGCCTGCCATTCTAATCGACCCCCGATGGACTCCTTCCGGACATCCCCATCGCCGACCGAAAGGCTATCTACATTACAGCAGGTGCTTAACCATCCGGCTGCACGATTGGCCGATGAACTTAGTGCACTGGCCCACCCGGCGCCATCCGCGGATCCAACTTGATCTCGCCGAAAGCATTTTCGTAGCCCGCGACGTTCTGCTGCAACAGTCCGAGCAATGCCTTGGCCTGCTGCGGACTCAGATAGATCCCCTGAAAATTTCGAATCTCCACTTGCGTTTCGCTTTGTTGCTGCAGGGTGCCGAAGACCAGGAAAAAGTCCCAGATGTTCACACGCATCTGCACGCTGTTGGCGTAGCCTTCGCGGTAGTCAGAAGAATTTGCCAGTTTGACATTGGGCTGGGTTGGAAGGGTCATAAGCTGGCAGTGTAATGATTCTCAGGTCGAGAAGGGAAGCGATCCCTGAGAAAATTGCCGAAATTCCGGACCCGTACAACCTCCAGGGACAGGCTCGTCGATTGCTTGAGCGTTAAGCTTGCGGCCTGACAAAAAATGGCCCGTTTTGACGGGAATGCAGTGTGATTTTATGCCTCGCCAATGCCAGGCTAAGACATTCCCACTGAAACCAAAGCACTTGTGGGCGACGGATTCTGGTTACTTTCGGATGTGCCGACTGGTGTTTGAAGTGCGGGGAACAGGCGGGTCTATGTTCCAATAAAGCTTCGCCACGCTTATGCACAAAAACGACCACGCCAAGAATGCGGAAATTGAAGAGATGACTCTTCCGGAGAACCTCCTCCCTCTCGGATCCGTGCTGGGCCAGGGAGTGACGCCCATGGACGCCTGCATGATCCTGGCCAAGGTGTTTCACGTGCAATACACCGAAGTCGCGCTCTTGCGCCTGGAGAGTGGACTGCTGAGGTTTATTTTTCCCGAGCACCTGCGCAGCAGTGGAGCGATTCCGATCTCCAGTTCCGCTGTCGCCGCCCACACCGCATTGAGCAAGAAGGCCGAGATATTTAACAACTTCGCTAAGGTTAAGCACGCTAGTATTTTCGAAGCGGTGAAGCCTGCCGGCGCGGAGTCCGCCGAGCAGTCGGCGCCGGCACCCATTCAGAAACTGATGTCGGTTCCCATCATGGACCACGACTCAAATGTCCTAGGTGTTATTCAGATCTCACGAAAGGGCACAGATTCGCGTTTCGCGCCCGATTTCAGCCGCGATGATTTGCACGATCTGGAGACGGCAGCCGGGGTCCTGGCCTCCTCCCCCGTACTACTCGAGAGCTAGAGCTTTCCCATGATTTGCAGTTGATTTCGCAGCGGTTTTTCCTTCCTCAGCAAGTCCCGCGGAGTAAGAAGAGGAATCCGACCACCGAAGACACCATTCCGCAGCAGCACGCTCAACCCGGCTTTCCGAAAAGCTGACCATTTGAGTTTCCGAGCGCCAATGAAGACTGCGGCCCGCAGCGGTTTTTTTTTGCACACTTCACGACTCGAAATCAACCTGCCAGGTTCGCTATACTAAAAGGCACATTCGTCTGTCCGGTAAGCACAAGAACCGGTTGATCGAAACCCGAAGTCTTAATTCTGGCCGCGTCGAGCTTTGATCTTTGATCTTTGCAACTTGCGGAGGTTACGGAATGCGCGATGATGATGAGAATCTGAAGGATGCCAACCATAGCTCAGAAAGCCCCGGGGTCTCCCGGCGTGACTTCCTGAAAATTTCCGGAATCTCGGTTGCGGTACCGCTGGTTGCAGGCCCAAAGATGGTCATGGCTGCGGGCCAGCAAGTTCCGGTATATGGGCCCGGCAAAGTCCCAATGGAATTCGCCATCAATGGCAAGAACTATAAGGCGGATCTGGAACCCCGCGTCACCCTGCTGGATGCGCTGCGCGATCAGTTCGAACTTACCGGAGCCAAGCGCGTCTGCGACCGCGCCGAATGTGGCGCCTGTACAGTGCTGATGGACAACAAGCCCGTCTACGCATGCTCCGTGCTGGCCATCGAAGCCCAGCACCGGCCGATCACCACCGTCGAATCATTGATCGAAGGCGGCAACCTGCACCCTGTGCAGCGGGCGTTCGTCGAAAACGATGCCTCGCAGTGTGGTTTCTGCACGCCGGGGTTTGTCGTCTCCTGCAAAGCCTTTCTCGACAGCCATCCTCATCCCACGCCCGAAGACATTCGCCGCGGCCTCAGCGGCAATCTCTGTCGCTGCGGCACCTACGAAGGAATTCGCAAAGCCATCGCGCAGGTCGCGCAGAAAGGAGCCTGACCTATGCCGGATTATGCATGGCCCGATGCTCAACACCGTACCTTGATCGGCGCGCGCGTCACTCGCGTTGATGCTCCCGTTAAAGTCTCTGGGCAGGCGAAGTACACCTATGACGTCCATCGTCCCGGCATGTTGTATGGCAAGGTATTGCGTTCCCCCTACGCCCACGCCAAAGTCGTGAGCATCGACACGAGTGCGGCTGAGAAGATGCCTGGGGTCAAAGCCATTCACATCGTGCAAGGACCGGGCTCGACCATTCACTGGGCGGGGGACGATATTGTAGCTGTCGCCGCCGTCGACGAACCCACAGCGGAAGATGCCGTCCGCGCCATCAAAGTGAAATTCCAGCAACTCCCACATCTAGTCAGCGACGCCGAACCGCCCAAGGGTAGCGCGCAAGAAGAAGGTCCGCTGAGCATCGATGCCATCGACGACATGCTCGATAACCAGGTACCCGCCAACCAGATGGTCAGCACCATCCAGCGGGATGGCCTTATCAAAAAGGCGAGCGATGAAGATCTGAACATGCTCAAGGCGGACGGCGCGACCGACGCCGTTCTGGAGGCGATTCGATCGGCGACGCTTCACCCTGAAGCCAGCGCTAAGCCGCCGTCCAATTACCAGAAGGCAGCCGCTCAAACCGTGGGCGATCCCGACAAGGCTTTTGCCGAGGCCGATGCTGTTTCCGAAGGGATGTATGGCATTCCGGTCATCACGCATTGCTGCCTCGAAAGTCACGGATCTATTTCCGAGTGGACCGACAATGAGCATCTTTTCACTCACATCTCTACCCAGAATGTTTCCGGTATTCCCGGCCAGATGGCCGAGCCGCTCAAGATTCCCGCCACCAACATTCGCGTGCACCAAGACAACATCGGCGGAGGATTCGGCAGCAAGTTCTCCCCGGATCGTTGGGGAATTTTTACCGCCGAAGTTTCCAGGAAGGCTGGCGGCAAGCCGGTCCGAATCATGCTCGAGCGTGACACGGAGCTGAAGGTTGCCGGAGCCCGGCCTTCCGCGTATGCTCGCGTGAAAGTAGCCGCGAAAAACGACGGCACCCTCGTCGCCTGGCAGTCCAGCTCCTGGGGCACAGGCGGTCCCGGTGGTGGCGGCATGCCTCCCATTCCTTACGTTTTCAGAGTTCCCAACCAGCGTCAGGAGCACACTGCTATCCGCAACAACATCGGTCCCGCACGAGCCTGGCGTGCGCCCAATCATCCGCAGGCGGCGGTCCTCACTATGTGCGCTCTCGATGACCTTGCGGCCAAGCTCAACCTGGACCCGGTGGAATTCTTCGGCAGAAATCTCAACCTAACTCAACAGCGGGAGCATACCTACCGCGAAGAGCTCAGCATCGCTTCCGAGCTGATGGGCTGGAAACAGAAATGGCATCCGCGAGGGCAGAATGCTTCGGGCGACACGGCCCGCGGCGTGGGATTGTCCTTCCACACCTGGGGCGGACGCGGTCACGCCAGCGACTGCGACTTGACCATTCATCCCGATGGATCAGTCGAGCTGAAGATGGGCTCGCAGGATCTGGGCACGGGAACGCGCACCTGCATCCTCATGGTTGCCGCCGACACGCTGGGCATTCCCATGGACGCAATCCAGCTCCGGATCGGTGATACGACTTACCCGCCCTCGGGAGGCTCCGGCGGATCGACCACCATCGGAGGCGTCACCTCTTCAACCCGCCGTGCGTCCGTGGATGCACGTGACGCGGTTTTCGCCAAGGTTGCGCACGCGCTCAACGTTCAGTCCGACCAGCTGGAATGCGTGAACGGAAAGGTAATGGTGAAGGGCGACCCCAGCCGATTCCTAAGTTGGAAGGAAGCTTGTTCCAAGCTCGCAGTAATGCCGGTCACCATGCGCGGTAAGAACCCGGACAAGAACAAGCCTCCCGATCTCACCAACAGCGGCGTCGGCGGCGTGCAGATGGCGGAAGTCGAGGTGGACACCGACACCGGCATCGTCAAGGTCAAAAAAATGGTTGCGGTGCAGGATTGCGGCCTGGTCATCGATCTTAAGACGGCCGAAAGCCAATGCCACGGCGCCCTGATCATGGGCATCAGCTACTCGCTTTTCGAAGAGAAGGTCATGGACCCGGTTACCGGCCGCATGCTCAATGCGGACATGGAGTTCTATCGCCTCGCAGGGCTGAATGACATTCCTGAGTTGGTCGTCCACATGATGACCGGCAAAGGCTACGACGAACGCGGTGTGATCGGCCTCGGTGAGCCTCCGGTGATCTCTCCCGGTGCTGCGATCTCGAACGCGGTGGCGAATGCCATCGGAGTGCGCGTGCCGTTTCTTCCCCTCACTCCCGATCGCGTGCTGACCGCGCTCGAACAGAAGGCAGGTGCCTGATGCGACCATTTGAATATCTCAGCCCTAACACCCGAACCCAAGCCATCAGCTTGCTCGGCTCAACCTGGGGTAGTAGCGAAATTCTCGCGGGCGGAACCGATTTGCTCGCGCTGATGAAAGACGACATCCTCGCGCCCAAGCGGCTGATCAATATCAAAGACATCAAGGATCTCCGCGGGGTTTCCTCCGATCCGCAAGGAATACGCCTCGGTGCGCTGACTACGCTGGGGGACTTGGCCGACGATGAGACTGTGAAGAAGAATTACCCAGCACTGGCGGAGGCTCTGGGGGAAGCGGCCAGCCCCCAGATTCGCAATCTGGCCACGCTTGGCGGCAATTTGTGCCAGCGTCCGCGCTGTTGGTATTTCCGCAACGGGCTTGGTCTGTTGCCCATCGATGAAGCTGGAAAAGAATTGGTGTCAGAGGGTGAGAACCGCTATCACGCGATTCTCGGCAACGAAGGTCCCGCCAAGTTTGTCAGCCCTTCCACCATTGTTCCGATTCTTGTTGCCTACGGCGCAAAGATCCGGCTGCAAGGACTGAACGGCAAGCGTGAACTTCCGCTAGAGAGGTTCTACGTGACCCCTAAGAAAGAAGGCGAGCGCGAACACGATCTGCGGCCGAACGAGATTGTCACGGAAGTGATGGTGCCCGCCGCCACGAACGTAAAGGCCGCGCATTACGAAATCCGCCAGAAAGCAGCCTTTGACTGGCCGCTCGCGCTGGCCGGCGTTGCCCTGAAGATGCGCGATTCAAAGGTTGAATCCGCGCGCATTGTTCTGGGATATGTTGCGCCGGTGCCTTGGCCTTCTCCGGAAGCAGAAAAAGCCTTGGCCGGACAGCCTATTAACAAAGAGACGGCGCAGAAAGCCGCCGCGGCCGCCCTGGCCAATGCTAAGCCGCTGAGCCACAATGCCTACAAAGTGAAACTCGCGCGCGTTGCCGTGACGAGAGCCATCATGAAAGCCGCATCGGGAGGTGCCGCATGATTCGGGAATCGGAGCGCTTCAACACCAATCATCCGAACCTGTGTTCGGCCTTGCGCTGGAAGGGCCAGTTCATTCTCGCCGAGTCCGATCCCAGCGTGCCGGCCTGCAATGACGGCCTGTTCTGGTGCCTGCACACTCAGACCTGCATTGGTCCGGATGGCGAGTTGGCCGAGCCCGGCAACTGCACTTCGAAAAGCCGAGCCTGTCACGGGACAGGCAAATGCGGCTAGATAAAAAGCGACGTTTCGCGTCTTTTCTCGAGGCGCCGCATCTTAACCAACTATGAAACGGAACCGTGAGGAGTTTGCTATGCGAAATCGCTCGATGCTTCTTATTTGCCTCCTAGCTGGCCTTTCTATTTCGATGGCCGCGCAAGAAATCCGCGGCGATTACCTCGAGACCCGTAGCGCCGACGTTTACACCGGCCAATGTTTTGCCAACGGCGAGGTTAACCTGGTGGGCAAGGAGGCCATCCTCGCGTGGCACGTTCAGAGCGGAAGCTGGAATGGGGTCTCGCTCCAAGGTCTGACCGTTGCCGCCGCAGTCCGCGCCAATGGTACGTTAGGCGATCCCTACGAGGATCCTTATCCGGCGAAGGCGGTGTTGCTGGTGGATGATCAGGCCACCGTGCCACAGCAGGCGGCCCTGGTGAATTTCGCCAAACGCATGGGCGGGGAGCTGCTAAACAATGTCGAGCAGGTGATTCCCACTCAGATGGAGTTAGTGGTGAATGCGGAGCACCACGGGGCCGCCATGCTCCGGGCCGGCCGCTTTGCCACCGTGCAGACCCGCTCCATCGGCGGCCAGGACCATCTCTGCGGAAATGAAGTGACGTTCTATCCCCCACTGACCGAGCTAGCTCATTCCATGCCGGCAGTGGCCCTGACCGATACCTACAACGGGCCGGGGCTGGGTGTCTCCTGGGACCTTCACGGCAAGCGCAGCGCCTTTGTAGGCACTTTCTCCCGTTGAAGGCGGATCGGGCGAGATGAAGAGCACGCAGGGAGAGCGAAAGCTTGCGGCATGCTTTGCGATCAGTCCTATCTTCGTGTTGTCGCTGCTGTGTGTCGCACAGACCGGCAAGGTAGAAAGCATTGGTCCGTTGACCGATAGCTCCGTCCCTCGAGCCGTGCTCGAGACCCTCGAGGCAAAGGGATATCGCCTTACCCTCGACGAACCGGCGCCCGCTTGTGAGCTCTGGATTCGCAAGAGCGTTCCCGCGCAGCCAAAAAAAGATATAGAAGGCCTTGCCTATCCACAGCTCGCCGAGTCCACACTGGTGGGCGTCATTCGCTTCTCGCAGCCTGCCGCTGATTTTCGTGGGCAAAGAATTCGCGCTGGTTTTTACACGCTTCGATACGAGCTGATTCCCAATGACGGCAATCACCTTGGAGTGGCTCCCAATCGGGACTTTCTTCTGCTTGTGCCGGCGGCGTCCGATGCCGATCCAAAAGCACAGTTCAAGTTCGAAGAGTTGGTAGCTCTGAGCCGAGAAGCGACGGGGACGAAACATCCCGGCCCCCTGAGCCTGGCGCAGTCAGATGGCAGGGTAACCGCAGCGGCAGTATCTAAGGACGATCAGGATCACTGGATTTTTTCCGTGCCGGTGAAGCTCGAGCCCGGTGATGAGATTCCCATGGCGCTCGTGGTAAAGGGGAGAGCACAAGAATAGATCGATACCCGCACTTTTTGAAAATTGGTCAAAATCGCAAGCCCTGCAGGTTGTGGTGCGAAAGGGAGACTCGAACCCCACGGGTTGCCCCGCCAGATCCTAAGAGACTCTAACAAAATGAATATGGGCGGTTGCCCACCTGCAAGGGGATGAAAGCCGCAGCCAGGGGAGAGAACCGGGCCAAGGCCGAAGGTTACTGGAGCCATCGACTTTCTAGGTAAACCCTTCGTAAACGCAACCGTGGGCATGGGCTGTTAAAAGGACAACTTTACTGCAGGAGCGATGCATGGAAGGAAGCGGCGTGCTTGGTGTTTACGACTGCATCCGGGGGCCCAATTACTGAGGGTCGCCTCGCGCGTAAAAACGCTCGAATGGCTCTCTGTGGGGGCGACACCAGAACGGTCGTCTCTACCGAGACCAAAACAGCGCCGTCCATTTCGATTTTTGGTTTCCAATCCGAGGGATGTCATCGTGGGCTTGCTTTGAGGGTTCTCGTGAATCCT
>Ga0137378_10005035_pt1 | contig 11417 bp, 10 predicted proteins | sample SagtaG_21_FD_104813 | JGI IMG/M metagenome (GOLD analysis project Ga0137378, IMG submission 104813) | Vadose zone soil microbial communities from Sagehorn Ranch, Mendocino, California, USA - Sage2_L_60_16 metaG | ecosystem: Environmental > Terrestrial > Soil > Vadose zone | place: USA... | reverse complement strand
TTTTCGACGTCCGATATCTGACGCCAGTGCCATTTCTATGTCGGTCGTCATTACCTCGGCGAGCCTGGCAAGGAAACCATGGATGGCGCCATGTACGTGGAAGTATGGGTTCCGAAGAATATCCGGCATCAGTTCCCGATTGTGTTCATAAGCGGAGGAGGCGGCCAGGGAGCATACAGTTTGCTGCAAACACCAGATGGGCGACCCGGATGGGCATACGATTTTGTAGGGCAGGGTTACACCATTTACATGCTGGACTATCCGGGCCAGGGCCGCTCCGCATATGTTCCGGGCGTTGACGGCAACTTGACTCCTCCACGCTCCGGTCCTTTGATGGAGGAGGTCTGGACCGGCGGCCGGCCGCCTTCATCTGAGGCGAGCAGTTGGCCGCAAGCGAAAAAGTACAGTCAATGGCCGAGCAGCGCGCCAAACAAAGGCAAAATGGGTGACCCTGTATTTGATTATTTTGCCAAGACGGAACTCCCGGTGGTGACAAGCCCAAACCAGGAGAGGCGTTCCGCGGACGCCATCGTAGACTTATTAGATGCGATCGGGCAGCCGGTAATTCTGCTACTCAACTCGGGTGCTGCGGCTTCGGGCTGGTTGGCCGCCGATTCTCGACCGAAGCTCGTCAAGGGCATCGTCGCAGTCGAGCCAGTGGCTCCGCCTATTGAGAACGCGGAAAGAGGAGCGACCGGGCCTGGACGTGTATGGGGCTTGACCAATTTCCCTGTTCATTACGAGCCCCCGATCACACAACCGTCCGACCTACGGCCGGTTCGACAGGATAAGGCAGATGGCCCCGATTTAATCCCATGCTGGATTCAGGAGGAGCCCGCTCACAAATTGGTGAATTTAGAAGCTATTCCCGTACTCGATGTCTCTGCCGAAGCCAGTTACCATCGCCCTTATGCCCACTGCGTAGCGAAGTGGCTCAATCAGGCAGCCGTAAAGACCACCTACGTGAAACTTGAAGACGTAGGTTTGCCCGGTAATGGGCATCAGATGATGTCTGAAAAGAATAGTGCCGAGATCGCAAAGTACCTGCAGAGCTGGATGGAAAAAAACGTGCGCTGAGAAAGCACCGGTGTTCCGCCAAACGCGTCCATCCTGAGAGTCGCCGCGGAGACCGGAGACGCCATGGCCTGTTTTGTGGATTGAAAACACCAGAGCAAGACAGCATGGAGTGGCTCAAGAACCGCGACGTTGCCCCTCCCCCTGATCTCACTTCAAAATGAATTGTTAGCTCTTAGTCGTAGTACTGTGGAGCGTGCTTTTGCCGGGAGAAGAAATTGATGTCATGCCCGATCCACAATTGCGCCCCCGTCTTCGCCAGGAAGGCCTGAAGTTTCTTCCGCGAAGCCTCCGTAATTCCCGGCGCCTTCTCGCGATCCGGCATGGAACCCAACTTGAGATCCTCGGGATAGTGATAGAGATCGCCGCTCAGTACGACGGGCCCGGTTTTGGGAAGCTTCACATAAAGCGATTGGTGCCCCGGTGTATGGCCGGGTGTGAATAAGAGCACCACCGTGCCGTCGCCGAAGACGTCGTAATCGCCTTCGATCATCTTCGCCTTGCTGTTCTTGAGAGCGGCGTAGGCGGGGTTGACCTGCACATTCGGCCCAAACATCACGTCGTAGTCGCCTTGGTGTACCAGGAACGTTGCGCCCGCAAAGTCGTTGGCGTTGCCAATGTGATCGTCGTGAGGATGCGAGAACGCCAGGTAATTGATTTTCGACGGCGGATATCCTATCTGTTCCAGTTGGCTCTTCAGCGTCTTCGTCACAAGCACGAAGCCCGCCGTACTGGGAGGATCAGGCCGGTCGCCAAGGGGCGACTCATTAAAGGCGCGGCCAAAATAACGATCGCCCAGGCCGGTGTCGAATAGCAGAGTGCCACGCGGATGCACGATCAAGTAGACTGCACATGAAAAATTGCTGTTTCTTACCTGCTCCCTGGTCAGTCCGAATCCTTCGGGGTGGTTGGTTATAATCGTTCCACCATCCAAAACATAAAGCCGTAGTCCTTGGACAGCAGATTGTGGCGTTTGAGAATGAGCGGCGACCACCAGAGCAACCGCCGACAATCCCAACAGCAACCCGGCCGTTTTCAAAATCCGCATTACGTGGAGTTTTTCTGTTCTGCACACTCGCGGGCACCTCAGTGCGAATTGGGCAAGACTGAAGATATTTTCTCCGCTGAAAAGGCCAAAAGAGCGTTACCGGGGAGAATCCCGCCGTGATGAGAGTAGCCAGAATTCACAAATAACATGCCGCCCACAACCGTCGGGCCGGCATTGCTCATTGAGCCCCCGTTCGCCTTCACGCCATTGACTGTGGGGAAATCCCGAGCCGTATCGTATTCCCACAGGAGTTTGCCATCTTGCGCCCCATAGGCGCGCAGCCTGCCATCCATCGTCCCGGAAAACACCATGTCCGAGATCGCCGTCACGGCCGCCGGATGGGATTGTTTGCAAGCCTTGCGATCTCCGCACGGCGGGTTCGGGGTACTCCAGATCGCGTGTCCATCGCTCAGCGCGATGGCGGCCATGCCGCCGCTAGCGTCCGGTTGCTTCTGATCGAAGAATCCATTCGGCACGTACACCCTTTCGCTATCCACCGCGATGCCCCAGAGCACACCGCCACCTGAAGTCCCTTTGCCGACCTGCTGCTGCCAAACAAGTTTCCCATGATGGTCCGGGTCGAGAGCCCAGACCAATCCGGACTTGTTTCCGGCGACCAGCACTTGCCGTCCTGCCGGCAAGTCAGCAAGAACCGAAGAGGAGCCGAAATCAAAGTCAGGCGCATCCGCATCGGGACATACCGCTGGTTCGCGATCAGGACGCCGGCAGCTCGCATTCCAGATGTCGTTTTCCGTCTCTTGACGAAACCACTTGATCTTCCCCGTCTTCATATCAAGCGCCACGATAGAGTCCGACATATTCGTCGAGGGTGGAGAGAAATTGTTGCCCGTTCCCACGTACAGGGTGTTTCGTTTTGCGTCGAGCGTGGGTGCATTCCACACCGCCGCTCCGGAGGGGCCTACGATTTGAATCCCCGCGCTATTTTTCTGCCTAGGCTTCGCCTCTTCGGTAATTGTGTAGGTCTTCCAGATTTGTTTGCCCGTTGCGGCATCCAGGACCACGACACTTCCGCGGAAGGCGCAGCAAGGATATTTCGGATCTCCGACTTGGGACTCCTCGCGTGAAGAAACCGGCACGTACAAGCGGCCCTCATACAATTGCGGAGCACCCGTGATGGCCGCTCGGGAATAGTTGTCGACCTTGACCTTCCACAGCAGCTTTCCTGATTCCGCCTCCACTGCATAAACGTTCGCCGCTTGATCCCCCAAATAGGCTGCCAGTGGAGTGCCACGGGCGCCACTTTGGCCGATCGTGACGGCGCTTCGGATACCGGCTTCGACTTCGATCGTCCAGTGAACACAGCCGGTCTCCGCGTCGAGCGCGAAGAGGTCGCCCTCGGCGTCGCCGACGTAGAGGCGCCCTCCAACTGCAACGGGCTGCGTGCCTCCGGAACTCGCTCCCGGAAATCCGAAGGCCCATTTCAATTTGAGGCGCGGCACGTCATCCGCAGTAATGCCCGCGATTTCGGCCGGCTCGAAACGCGAATTGGTGATGGTAACGCCCCAGCCGTTCCAGGCGGGGCCATCGAGGGCATTGCGGGACACCTGTGAACTGCTGGCGCAAAATGCGGATTTTGGAATGGTGTTCGCGAACACGCCGCCCAACGGCTTGCCGGACAGATATTCCGCGAGCGCGCGGCGCTGCGCGCGGCTGCGTTCCGCCGCCTGTACCTTCATCGCTCCTTTTTCGAGCGCTTGCAGGATTTGTTCCGGGGTCAATTGGGCGAGGACATCACGGCCAGGAGCACGGGAATCAGCATTCGGGCCAGCTTCATGGCAGGAAGCGCAATAGCTTCTGAAAAGAGCGGCGCCATCCTGCGCATATGCTGGTGCCGGCGACAAACCTGCCGAGAAGCACAGAGCGGCAATCCCTAACCGAATTCCCATTGTCCGGCATCCCCAACGAAGACACAGCTCAATCCCTTGAAATACAAGAGCTGACTGCGTGCCCTTGGTAGCATCACGCCGGTCTTTGCGTCAAGCATTATCCCTGTCTGCTTCCGTGCTTCGCGCAGCATATTTTCCAGGGCTCTCTGGAGTGCTGTCTCTTGACACGGAATTGCTATGAACATAGTCTTGAGGCCAATTTGCCAATCGCAGGTGCTCGATGAACCTTTATTTGCGAAGCATCATTCCCGCTTTTGTAACCATTGCCACGGCCGCTTTAATTCTGACGGCCGTCAAACCCGTGGCAGGTCAAGCTCCTGCCGCCGCTGAGAACCGCGTTCCGACACCCGGTCAATTCCCTCCTTACAGAGCGCCGCGTACGGCGGATGGCAAACCCGACCTGAACGGCATCTGGCAGGCGTTTGTCACGGCCGACATAGATGTTCAGGACCATGATGCGCAGGCGGGACCTCATCCGGAGACCATGGGTGCTTACGGAGCATGGCCGGGAGGACAAGGGATTGTGGAGGGCGGTGAAATACCGTACAAGCCCGAAGCCTTGGCGCAAAAGAAGGCCAACGCCGAGAAGCGCATGGTCGCAAACATCACCAGCGATCCTCATCGGCATGACACCGGTGATCCCGAACTCAAGTGCTACAACCCCGGTGTGCCGCGCGCCAACTATATGCCCTTTCCATTCCAAATTATTCAGGGCACCGATACGATCCTGTTCTCGTATGAATTTGCGCGCGCGGTGCGCACGATCTACATGAACCCGAATGACCAGGCCATTCCCAAGGAGGCTCCCGCGGATAGCTGGATGGGATGGTCGCACGGACATTTTGAAGGGGACACGCTGGTCATCGACTCTACCGGGTTTGTCCCCTACACCTGGTTTGACCGAGCGGGGGATTACCACAGCGATGCCCTCCATGTCACCGAGCGCTACACGCCGATGAGTCCTTATCACATAATGTATGAAGCCACGATCGAAGATCCAAAGGTGTTTACGCGTCCGTGGAAGATGAGCTTCCCGCTGTATCGCCGTATGGAGAAAAACATCCAACTAGTGGACTTCAACTGCACGGAGTTCGTCCTGGATTTGCTATACGGCCAATATAGCAAACGGCCCAGTAAGTAAAGTCGAGGAGGTCGAGATGACGAATCGTCCTGACTTTTCATCGAGGGCCTTAGAGATCGTTTTAGTGACTGTTTTGTGCGCGCCCACATTTGTCGCCGCCCAGTCCTCGGGCGGAGCCAGGAATGCAGTCACGAAAACCGCCAAGAAGGACACAAAGAGCCCAGCTAGTGCAAAGGGCGGAACGACGCCTCGTGCTCCGGACGGCCAACCGGACCTGCATGGATATTGGACGAGCGAGAGCTTCACGCCCTTGGAACGGCCGGCCAAGTACGCGGGAAGAGAGTTTTTGACCGATCAAGAGGCTGAGGCAGTCCAGAAGGCCGGCTTGCAACGCGCCTATGACCGCACCTATGACGATCCCGTGGAGGAGCCGGTTTATGATTCGACTACCTTCGGGCTCACTCCTGCTCTGGAAGGATTCGCACCAAACAAGCGCACATCACTAATTGTCGATCCGCCGGATGGCAGAATGCCTCCCCGAACGCCGGAGGCAGTGGCAAGACCCAAGGCGATAGGTGACCGCGACTATATCGAGCCAGACGGTCATGGCGGCGGAATCGTGCACGCGGATACTCCGAGAGATATCGGCGTGCGTACAACTTGCGTCTCCATGAGCGGCGGACCGCCCATACTCCCTGGGGCCTACAACAACGGCCTCCACATCCTGCAGAATCCGAACTACCTGGTGCTGCAAGCCGAGTACGGATCCGAGCTTCGCATTATTCCTCTGGATGGACGCCCGCATGCCTCAGGGAACATTCACCAGTGGCATGGCGACGGACGCGGCCATTGGGAAGGCAATACCCTGGTCGTGGAAACCACCAATTTCAGGCCCGAAGCTACCTTCCGCAACGCTAACCCCAAGACGCTGAAGATTACTGAGCGCTTCAAGCGCGTCTCCGCCGATCAAATTGAGTACAGCTTTACCATTGACGATCCCTCGACGTGGACGAAACCCTGGACGGCCATCGTTCCCCTGCACGCGATTAAAGGGCCCTTCTTCGAGTACGCCTGCAGCGAAAGCAACATGGACGTCGTCAATATAATGGCGGGAGCTCGCGCCACTGAAAGGGCCGCGGAAGTGAAAGTTAAGGGCACCTCGAAGTAGTATCGCGCTCGGCGCACGAAGAAAGCCTCGTCGGCGACGGACCGTTTCTTCTGCTTCTTATCGGCGGCGGCCACCCCTCGTGTCCATGTTGCAAGGCATGAGACCCACACGGCAATCGACGTGATCTACTTGGTTTTGAGCGACGAATGATGTGTGTTCATGTCGCTCGCCCCTGACACGAGAGAACGAGGCCGGTTCGTTCCAGTTTTTTACCTTAGATTGGCTCGCAACTCGACCGGCGAGCCCCTTAAGAGGGCTTTGACAAACGCCTCGTCTCTTTTCTGTCCCTCATAGTGATATGGGTAAACGATCTTGGGCTGAACCGCCTTGATGCATTCGGCCGCGTCGCCTGGAGTCATCGTTTGTGGCATGTTCATGGGCACAAACGCCACCTCGATGTCCTTGACCGCCTTCGCCTCCGGCGTACATTCGGTGTCGCCCATAAAGTACAGCCGCTTCCCTCCGAGAGTAATGAGGTAGCCATTGCCGCGGCCTTTAGGGTGGTAGAGTTCGCCCGGCTTCGGCCCGTGCTGGACGTTGTACATGGGCACGGCCTCGATGCTGACGTCTGCCACGGTTTTGGTGTCCCCATTCGCCATGACGGTTGGCCCTGTGATCTTCGCGCCGGCCTGGGTCGCTGCCGCCGCGGGCATTACCACCGCAGCCCCAGGCTTGCGAAGCTTGCTAATCTCATCAATGTCGAGATTTTCGGGGTGAATGTCGGTGATCAGGATCAAATCGGCTTTCTTTAAGGCGTCGAACTTCCCCAATAGCGGAAGCTCGACGTCGTCGTACTTTGCCACAGGGTCGACCTGTATGACCTTGCCGGCATATTCGAGCTGCACGCTCGAGTGCATGATCGGCGTAATCTGAATATCTCCGCCGGAGGCGGGAAGCGTGTCCGTTTGGTTGGCCGCCGAGACTGCGGCCGTAAGTGCTATCACAAATACCAGCGCCAGAAACACTCTTATATTCACGATTTCTCTCCTGATGTTTCAGGACCGTCCAATAGCCGCACTTTATCCCACCGTGAATTCGTGCCTGTCAAGTACGGTCTTCATTTTGTCCGAATCGCGCTACGTTCCGAGGAAGGCTAATCCTTGACACTAGATGGATTCAAGCGTAGTTTTTGCCTAAGGCGGAGCGCTTCTAACGAACTCATTTTCGGAGTGGTACCTCGGTATTATGAAGGCTACGGCGGTATTCGTTTTCTTGTTCGCCTGCACCCCCATTGTGGTTCAGGCCCAGACCGCTGTTCAGCAGCGGGCCGCTCGAACTGCTCCAGCCGCCAGTGCGATCCCCACTCCCGGTCAATTCCCACCCTACAAGGTGCCCCATATGGCGGATGGCAAACCCGACCTGAATGGAATCTGGCAGGCGTTTGTCGCGGCCGACATAGATGTTCAGGACCATGATGCCCAGGCGGGACCTCATCCGGAGATTATGGGAGCTTACGGAGCATGGCCGGGAGGACAAGGGATTGTGGAGGGCGGTGAAATACCGTACAAGCCCGAAGCCTTGGAGAAAAAGAAGGCCAACGCCGAGAAGCGCATGGTGGTAAACATCACCAGCGATCCTCATCGGCATGACACTGGCGACCCGGAACTCAAATGTTATCGGCCAGGCGTTCCGCGGGCCAACTATCTGCCTTTCCCATTTCAAATAACTCAGAGTAGAGACAACATCATCATCGTGTATGAGTTTGGGCACGTCCTGCGCACTATCTACATGAAGGAAAATGATCCAGAGGCCCCCAAGGAGGCTCCCGCCGACAGTTGGTTGGGATGGTCACGCGGACATTTTGAAGGGGACACGCTGGTCGTCGACTCCACTGGGTTTGTTCCCTACACCTGGTTCGACCGGGCCGGGGATTACCACAGTGATGCTCTCCATGTGATCGAGCGCTATACACCGGCCAGTCCTTATCACATAATGTATGAAGCCACCATTGACGATCCGAAGGTGTTTACGCGCCCGTGGAAGGTGAGCTTCCCGCTGTATCGTCGCATGGAAAAGAATATTCAACTGGTCGACTTTAACTGTGAGGAATTCGTGGAGAAGCTGCTGTACGGCCCTTACTTCAAAGATCCGAGCAAGTGATGCGCAATCGAGGAGGTTCAGATGGCTAATCGTTTTTGGGTCTCATCTGGTGCTCTGGCGACGATGATTGTGGCCATTTTGTTGACGCCGGCCTTTGTGGCGGCCCAGGCGAAGTCAGCTGCGGCCGCGAAGGCCCCGGCAGCAAATAATAAGACGTGGACCTTGCCACATACTCCGGATGGCCAGCCGGATCTGCAGGGGTACTGGACGAGCCTCAGCTTCACGCCGATGGAGCGTCCAGCGAAATACGGTAACAGAGAATTCCTGACGGACGAGGAAGCAGCTCAAATTTACAAAGAGGGCGTGCAACACAGCTACGAATTCACGTTCAACGATTTTGGCGATACTCCGGTTTATGACGCGACGGTGTATGCGCTTAGCGCGTGGCAAGAGGGAGTCGCTCCAAACCGGCGGACGTCACTCGTGGTGGATCCGCCCGATGGCACAATTCCTCCCCTTACGCCAGAAGCGGCCAAGGTCAGGGAGGCTTTCCGGAAAACTGGTCCCAACCAGGACTACGCGGATCCCAACGCACCGGTGAAAGCCGACACCTCGACGGATCTGAATTTGGGCGAGCGCTGCCTCTCCTTCGGTGGACCACCAATCCTTCCCGGCGCCTATAACAGCGATTTTCACATCATCCAGAGCCCCGGAAACGTGCTGATTGAATACGAGTGGGGCAACGAGCCTCGCATCATTCCCTTGGACGGAAGTCCGCACCTCGCTTCAAATATCCACGCGTGGCACGGCGATTCCCGCGGCCATTGGGAGGGCAACACATTGGTCGTGGAGACCACCAATTTCCGCCCCGGTGCCACTTTCCAAGGTGCGAACGCCAAGACTCTAAAGATCAAGGAATACTTTACCCGCGTAGACCAAAACACGATCGAGTACAAGTTCACGATCGATGACCCATCGACGTGGACCAAGCCCTGGTCGGCAATCGTCCCCCTGAGCCAAATTAAGGGGCCCATATTCGAGTACGCCTGCACCGAGAACAATAACGATGCAGTGAACATCCTCGCAGGTGCTCGCGCGGCCGACAAAGCCGCGGCAGAAAAGGCCAAGAAGACTTCGGGAGTCCCAGTCTCGCAGAAATAGCGAGGCGGAGTGCTTAACGGAAATCGCTGAACTTGAGTAACATTACAGGAGGAGAAAAGATGCGAGTAGCTTTGGCCCTGGGTATGCTTGGCGTAGGTCTAGCTCTGGTGGTGACCGCAGTGCCGGTGCAGGCCCATCATGCCTTTGCAGCGACCTTTGACACCGCGAAGCCCGTGGTGGTGCACTGTGTGATCACGAAAGTGGAACTGATCAACCCTCATTCCTGGTTCTGGTGTGACGAGAAGGCCACCGACGGCACGTTGACCAACTGGGGTTTCGAGGGGGGCAGCCCGAATTCTCTGATCCGCCATGGAGTGACGAAGAACACCATCCCCACCGGAACCGAACTGGTCATCCAGGGTTATCAGTCTAAGGCTTTTGAGCATAAGGGAGTGGGCGTCAACATGACCTTCCCCGATGGCCGGAAGTTCCTCTTTGGTGGATCTGCTCCCGGAGCCGAAGGCGAGGTAGCGACACCGACGAAGGACGAAATCGCTCCGACCAGTAAGAACGACGCCGCGTCTAAAAAGTAGTGCAGCGAGACCAAGCTGCTTCGGAGAATGTCCTCCTGAGCCTTACGCCGGCTCGGGGATAGGGAAGGGACTTTGAGATGAACCGCCGTTTCTACATCTCGTTGGCTATTTTTTCGGTTGCCCTGGCGTCAATGTTGTTGGTGCCGGAATTTCTCGCGGCACAAACCGTCTCGGCCGGTGCGAAACCGGCGCCGAAAACTACGCCATCCACAAAAGCATCAAAGACGGAAACACGCAGCGCCTGGACTGTTCCGCGTACGCCGGACGGACGGCCGGACCTGCACGGATATTGGACAAATCTCAGCTTCACGCCCATGGAACGCCCCGCGAAATACCAGGGCCGGGAGTTCTTGACCGGCAAGGAAATGGAGGAAGTTTACAAGGCGGGCTTGCAGGTTACCTACGAGGGGACACCGGCAGAAGGCATTGAAGGCTTCGGCGAATTGTATAACCCAACCTCGGTTGATTATGATGTGAATACGTATGCGCTCAGTCCCTGGCAAAACGGGATCCGGCCAAACCGGCGATCGTCACTGGTTGTCGATCCGCCGGACGGCAGAATTCCTCCTCTGACGGCAGAAGCCAAGGCCAGGCCCGGCCAGCGGCGCGGCTTCAGCTACGTCGAAGATGATCACCATGGAGGCGGAATTGTGCACGCCGATGTCCCCTGGGATTTGGGAACAAACACGACCTGCATCTCGATGAATAGTGGGCCGCCGCTATTGCCTGCCGAATACAACAGCAATTTGCTCATCGTGCAAAGCGCGGGATACGTGGCCATTGAACGAGAGGTCGGAAGCGAGGTTCGCATCATCCCTATAGACAGTGGCCCCCACGTTTCGGCCAACATCCATCAGTGGCATGGGGATGCGCGCGGCCATTGGGAGGGCGACACACTGGTCGTGGAAAACACGAATTTCAGGCCCGAATCGGCCTTCCGTAATGCCAATCCTGGAACCCTCAAGATTACCGAGCGCTTTACGCGCATCGATAAGGATACGATCGACTACAAGTTCACGATTGATGACCCGACGACGTGGACGAAATCCTGGTCAGCCGTCATTCCCATGAGCCATGTAAACGGTCCAATATTCGAGTACGCCTGCAGCGAGGATAATAACGATGCTGTGAACATTCTCGCCGGAGCCCGTGCTGCCGAGAAGGCCGCGGAAGAAAAAGCTAAAGCCGGTTCATCGCCCATTTCCCAGAAATAGTCCAAGCATGACGGCCTGGGGGCTGCCGCCGAATCCCAGTCGGGCCAGAACAATGGCCCCGGAAAATGTGCTTAAGTGGCCTTATCCGCAGCAGCGCGTGCGGCTTCGCGACCAGCGATACGGCCGAAAACCAGGCACTTCGCCAATCCGTGCTGGTTGAACCCACCTGCTGATTCGCCTCCGCAGTAGAG
>Ga0137378_10005034_pt1 | contig 11417 bp, 10 predicted proteins | sample SagtaG_21_FD_104813 | JGI IMG/M metagenome (GOLD analysis project Ga0137378, IMG submission 104813) | Vadose zone soil microbial communities from Sagehorn Ranch, Mendocino, California, USA - Sage2_L_60_16 metaG | ecosystem: Environmental > Terrestrial > Soil > Vadose zone | place: USA... | reverse complement strand
TACATGAACACTACCGACAGCCATCTCACCGGAATTGGCTTTGCAGCGCTCCGGAACAATACCACTGGCAGTTTTAACACGGCTATCGGCTGGAACGCGCTTCTTAGCAACACCACCGGCTACGAAAACACGGCCACGGGTGATTCTGCGCTCTTTAGCAACACCCGCGGTCGTTTCAACACGGCCAACGGTGTTTTGACGCTGTATAGCAACACCACCGGCTACGCAAACACGGCCACGGGTGAACTTGCGCTCCAAGCAAACACCACCGGCGCCTTCAACACGGCAAACGGCGTTAATGCCCTTCTCAGCAACACCACCGGTAGCAACAACACGGCCTTGGGCGTTTCTGCCGTATCTACGTCACTACTGCAAGTGATGTTATCTGTATCGGCGCTAATGTCGGGGGTGCGAACGTAAGCAACACGGCTTGGATTGGCAACGTCTACGGCGTGACGACACAAAGCGGCACTACAGCGCCAGTCGTTGTGTCCGATGGCGGCCAACTTGGCACGGTTGCTTCCTCGCAGCGGTTCAAGAAGGACATCAGCACCATGGAGAATGTTAGCGAAGCAATTCTGTCGCTGAGACCGGTCACGTTCCACTACAGGACCGACACCAAAGGCATACCGCAATTTGGTTTGATTGCGGAAGAAGTGGCGAAGGTAAATCCCGCGTTGGTGCTGCCCGATAAGGAGGGAAAACCGTACACCGTCCGCTACGATACAGTGAACGCGATGTTGCTGAATGAGTTCCTCAAAGAACATCGCACGGTGCAGGCACAGAAGGCGACCATCGCGCAGCTAGAGCAGGATTTTCAGTCAAAACTCGCCGAGCAGCAAAAGCAAATTCAAGCCCTTACTGCGGGCCTGCAGAAAGTGAGCGCAGAGATTGAGAGGAGCAAAGCCATGCCAAACGTGGTTTTCAATAATCCGTAAAGTTGTCGCTGAACGCGAAAACGATGAAAGGAAATTAAATCATGAGACATCAAACCATCATACTCACAACAATTCTGTTTGAACTCGCCTGCTTTGCACTGGTGCAAACAGCGCAGGCGGTAAATCCACCACCGGATGGAGGCTATCCCGGAGGCAATACCGCCGAGGGCCAGGATGCCCTCTTCAGCCTTACGGACGGCGACCACAATACGGCTATCGGGGCCAACGCGCTCTATAGCAACTCGATAGGCGGCGCCAACACGGCCACCGGTGCTAGCGCGCTCTTGAAAAACACGATCGGCAACCGCAACACGGCCAATGGCTTCCGTGCGCTTGAAAATAACACCACCGCCTCCAACAACACGGCCAATGGTCAACGGGCGCTCTTTCGCAACACAACCGGCAGCTTTAACACGGCCAATGGTGACAGCGCACTTTTGAACAACACAACCGGCGATGGCAACACGGCAAATGGTATCAACGCACTCCTTTTCAACCAAACTGGAAACCGCAACACGGCCGTTGGCGCGGGAGCGCTCTTCAACAACTTGACCGGCAACGGGAACGTCGCGTTGGGAAATCAAGCTGGCATCGGCGTCAGCAATGCTGATGACGTTATTTGCATCGGGGCCCCAGGCAACAACCTGAGCCACTCCTGCTATATCGGCAATATTTTCAACCAAACGTCTGTCAATGGAATGCCCGTTCTGATCACTTCAGACAACAAGCTGGGGACGAACACTTCCTCAAAACGCTTCAAAGAGGGAATTAAGCCAATGAACCAAGCCAGCGACGCGCTCTTCGCACTCAAGCCGGTTAAATTCCATTACAAGAAGGAGATTGATCCAGTGGGCACATCGCAGTTCGGGCTGGTGGCCGAGGACGTGGAAGCGATCAATCCTGATCTGGTCGTGCACGATCAGGAAGGAAAACCGTACAGCGTACGCTACGATCAGGTGAACGCGATGCTGCTCAACGAGTTTCTCAAACAACATCGCAAAGTGGAAGAACAACAGGCGACCATCGCCGAGTTGAAGTCAACCGTCGCGCGACAGCGCAAGGATTCGGAGGCAACTGCTGCGCAGCAGCAAAAAGAAATTGAAGCCCTCACCACGACGGTGAAACAGCAGACATTGCAAATTCAAAAGGTGAGTGCACAGCTCGCCGCAGCGAGTCCGTCCCGTGGCGAATTTGAAGTGAGCAAAGGCGTGCAGCAAATGGCGCTCAATAATCCGTAGATTAAAAGCGTTCTCGGGGTCAGATGAAGCTGGCATCGTTAACGAGCGCACGTCTCAGACAATGAAACGCATTGGTGTTTCTGATGTTTCGTTATAATCTCCGTTTCCACTCTGTAATTCTGTCCGCAATCATCAGCCATCCATGAAAAGAAAATCTACTTCACAATCAGCCTTCTTTAATCTTCGCATTTTAATTGCCGCTGTCTTTTGTCTTGTCGGCGTGGCCGTGGCGCTATTTGCTACGGGCGCGTTCTCGAGCGCTTTCGCCCAGGCAAAAGGCACAAACAACAACCAGGACGCCCCCGGCACACAATCGCCAGAGGTGATACGAATGGTCGGTCCAGTGCGTCTGGATCAGGACTTGCGCGACCTGCCGTACATTCCGCCAAAGGCAGAGTTCGAGGAGCAAGTCCTGACGCGCTATCCGCATGGGAGCGCTCAGCCAGGAACGGTGACCGGCTACGGCGTTTCGGGCCTGGCAAAGGTCCAGGAGCTGCTCAAGAGTCTTTCGCGCCCGACACCGGCCATGCCGCCGCCGCTGCTGACATTTGACGGCACCAACAGAGTACAGAGCGGGTGCAATTGTGCGCCACCCGACACGGATGGCGATGTCGGTCCGAATCATTATGTGCAGGCGGTCAACGTTTCGTTCAGGGTTTTCGACAAAACCGGTGTTACTCTGGCTGGTCCGACCACGTACAACTCGCTCTTTGCGCCTTTGACGGGCACGCCTTGCAATGGTCAAAACGACGGCGACCCATTCGCCTTCTACGATCAAGTGGCTGATCGCTGGGTGGTGAGCGACTTCGCTTTTCCGTCCTTTCCCGGCTCCTCATTCTGGCAATGCATTGCTGTGTCGCAGACGCCCAGTCCGGTCAGTGGGGGGTGGTTTCTCTATGCCATTCAGATTGACCCGGCCAACCCGACGCAACTGGGTGACTACCCAAAATTTACGATGTGGAACAATCCGCAACCGGGCGGCACCTATTTTTTCACGGTCAACCTGTTTACCAGCCCGACGTCATTCGTCGGGGTGCGCGCATTCGCACTTGATCGTGCGCGAATGCTCGCCGGCCTGTCCGCCAACGCGATCGCCATTACGATTCCTCCAGCTGGTTTGGGCGATTCCTATAGCCTGGTCGGGGCGAACTTTCGCACCGGAACTGCGCCACCCGCGGGAGAGGATGAATTTCTCCTGGCCATCGACAGCCCGGCCACTGGCGGCGTGACTTTGACGCAGGTCAAGGGCTGGAGGTACCACGTCGATTTTGTTACCCCGGCCAATTCGACTTTAGGCATTGGCGCCAATCACACTCCAAACGCCCTGATGACAGTCAGTCCGTTCGTTGACGCATTCACCAGTGCCGCTGGCTTTACCATCGTGCCCCAGGTGGGAACGACCCAAAAGATCGATACCCTTGGCGATAAAATAATGACCCCGCTTGTTTACCAGAATCGCGCTGGAACCGAATCGTTGTGGGCCTCTGGCACGGTTTGCACCGACGCGGCCTGCACCCAGCAGACGGGTATTCGCTGGTATCAATTCAATGTGACCGGCGGCACTTTCCCTGCTACACCGGTCCAACAGCAAACCTACACCAATGCCAACGATGGCGTATGGCGCTTTATGTCCAGCATAGCCGTCGATCAAAATGGAAACACGGCAATAGGCTATGCTGACTCCAGCCCAACGCTGTTCCCTGGCATTCGTTATGCCGGCCGTTTGGCCTCCGATCCATTAAATAACCTGGGACAGGGCGAAGCGATACTGTTCACCGGCACCGGTAGCCAGACCGACACCAACGGCCGCTGGGGCGACTACAGCATGACGACCATCGACCCGGCTGATAACATTACTTTCTGGCATACCAACGAATACTACGTTACGACCAGCAGCTTCAACTGGGCCACGCGTATTGGTAAATTCCAATTCCCCGGCGGCAGCCCAACACCAACCGCCACACCAACGGCTACAGCTACTGCAACCGCAACAGCAACGGCGACACCAACTGCGGCAGCATCAGCAACGCCGACTGCCACGGCAACGGCAACAGCGACTGTCACACCTACTGCGACACCAACGCCCACGCCCACAGCGACGTGCGGCCAATACACGATAAGTCAGATAGGGGGCAGCATCGTGCCAGGCACGACCGACACGGGGAATCACGGGGATGATACAGTAACCATGGTCCCGATCCCCTTCGCTTTCACGTTGTATGACACGCCGTTCACGAACGTCGCAGTATCGTCCAACGGCAATGCCCAGTTCACGACGACAGCTACCGACTTCACCAACATCTGCCTGCCGTGGCTGACTCACAACTACAGCGTCTTCCCATACTGGGACGACCAGCGCACGGATAATTTGGGCTGGGTTGGGTGCACGGGTTACCCGGGTGGCACGTGCGGTGTTTACACCTCGGTATCTGGCACTGCGCCCAATCGGATATTCAACATTGAATGGCGCGCAGTGTATTTCGCCAATACGGCCCTGCCGGCCAACTACGAGCTGAGGTTGTATGAGGGCCAGACACGCTTTGATGTGATCTACGGCTCGGTGGCCAACGGCAACAGCAGCGCCACCGCGGGAGTGCAGAAGAACGACACCGCATTTACGCAGTATTTCTGCAATGGCACAGGCGGCGCGGCCAGCGGCGGGCAAAGCTACACGCAGGGGGTCTGCCCAACGCCAACCCCTACCGCGACGGCAACCGCATCGCCGACAGCCACGTTCACGCCTACACCGACGGTAACGCCAACAGCAACGCCTACTGCAACAGCAACGTTTACTCCAACTCCAACAGCTACAGCAACGGCAACAGCGACTACCACGGCGACGGCAACTGCAACATCGACTCCGACCTCCACACCGACAGCTACTCCGACAGCTACCGCTACGTTTACTCCAACATCAACAGCCACGGCTACAGCAACCGCTACGTTTACTCCAACACCAACAGCCACGGCTACAGCTACCGCCACTGCAACAGCAACTGCTACGGCAACATTCACACCTACGCCAACAGCTACAGCCACGGTCAGGCCTACCCCCACCCCGAGGATGCAACCGACGCCGCGGCCGCGACCGACTGCGCCGCCGCGTCCGACTCCCTAGTAGCTAATTTCAGCCGTTAAGGTGAGTGAGTTGAGGTTGCGCCTGAGCGATCGAGATTAAGGTCTACGCATTTGCAGACAAGGGTAAGGAAGGGACTCCAATGAGATGCGGCTCACCATACTTTAAAATCGCCGTGTCTGCGTCATCGTAACGCGGATCGCGGCATCACCTGATCAATTAGTGATTGGATGGACAGCCGGACCAAATGTTGAAGCCGAGTTGCCGTAAAGCCTAAGTTGCTGGCTGCGCAGCTCTTTCTTCCCGATCACCCTCCGTACACTTGCACGGGTGTCCTGCAACGCTGTGATTCACATTTGATCTCGCAATCAGCCGCTACGCTTTCACTCAATGGCGGCTTTTGTTTTCGCTTCACATTCACAACTCTCTGAAATCGCCGGCCTGCTCGTGCGCCCCGATCGCGTTCCTCGCTTGATCGTAGATTCGAATCACCACGTCGTGTGACTGGCTGTAGAATTTTTGGCGAAGCTGGCGGGGGATATCTCCCCTTTCAAACCTGTGCCAGAATCGCGACCCAATAGCGAAGTTGGGTAATCTCCACGGTGGTCCCATTGGAAATGATACCGATTTCAGCACGCACTTCGACCCTTTGATCTTCATCGTCCCAGTCGGCCTCGACGGAATGGACATTGACCGTGAACTCCCGCGGCGTAGTTTGTACGCTTACAGTCTGGGAAGCTACTGAAGCCGTACCGATCGCCCGATGAAACTGCAAGCGCGTAAGAATTGGTCCCACCAAAAACGTCCACGTCTCGGTGCTACGCTGCTGACGCGTCGCCTGGATACAGAGGTTGGCTGCTCCAGTAACGGTGAAGAGCCGATTTGCCCCGTCGGGTCCGGCTACAACTGCTTCTAGAACCTGTTCTCCAATGGCGTTGGTTGTAGGCATGACATCGCGTCCTTGTAAATCGATTGAAGCGTGAGGCACTGCGACCGGACTGTCAATATCGTTGATCTGGGATTGCGTTTGATTGGTCGCCCGCAGTCATCACTCCTTGAAATCGCCAGTCTCCTCGTGCGTTTCGAGCACGTTGCCATCATTATCGTAACCGCGGATTACTGCATCCTGTGAGGGGCTGTAGAATTTCGCGTACTCAACCGCATCACTGACTTAATTATTGTTCAGGACCGTTTGCCGTGTGGGCTTACTCAGTTCAAGTCCGCCAGGGACGGACTCGCTGCGGAGAGCTGTGCACTCACCTTCTGTAGGCCCGCAGTAAGCGCTTCAACTTGCTTTTGCAGACGTGTGATCGTGGTTTCCTGTTCCTCGTTCTTGCGGTGTTCTTTCAAGAACTCGTTCAGTAGCATGGCGTTCACTTGGTCGTAGCGCACGGTGTATGGTTTTCCTTCCCTATCACACGCCACCAGGTCGGGATTAATCTTTTCCACATCTTCGGCAATTAGCCGAAGCTGAGCGGACGGGTCGGTTCAATCTCGCGCTTGTAGCGAAAGCTGACAGGCTCAAGCTGGTAGATTGCTTCACTGGCCTGATCGATCGGCTTGATGTCGTCCTTGAAACGTCGCGAGGAAACCATGGCACCAAGTTTGCCAGATGCATTCACATAGACCGCTTGCGAGCCGCCGGGCTGCTGCCAAATATTACCGATATAGCAGCTGCTGTCCACGTCGGCACCTGAAGAGCCGATACTAATCACGTTATTGGCGGTAGTGACGAGGCTTCCGGCTCCGTGGCCCAACGCGGTGTTGCCGACGCCGGCCGTGTTGTTACTTAATGCATCCCAACCGATGGCCGTGTTCTGGCCGCCGAAGGTATTGTTCATCAGCGCACTGTCCCCGATGGCTGTATTGGCGCTGCCATGTTGTTGGCAGCAAGCGCATCCATCCCGACGGCGGTGTTCAGATCCCCGTTGGTGGTGCTTGAAAGCGCACTCTCACCGATGGCCGTATTGTTGCCGATAGTGTTGCTTAATGCCAGGGCCCCCCAACCGATGGCGGTGCTGTGAGAGCCACTGGTGTTGGCGGCCAGGGCGTTGGCACCGATGGCGGTATTATGCTCACCGTCAGTGTTGCTCGAAAGCGCATTAGCACCAGTGGCCGTGTTCTCGTCCCCTTCCGTATTGCTCATCAGCGCGTTTCCTCCAATGGCTGTGTTCAAGGCGCCTGTAGTATTATGTTGGAGCGCACTGGCACCGCTGGCCGTGTTGCCGACGCCCGTTGTGTTGTCGTGAAGTGCAAAAAAACCGCTCGCCGTATTCAAGTTGCCCCCACTGTTGCTAAAGAGCGCTCGATCGCCGCTGGCAGTATTCGCAACGCCTGTGGTGTTGCTGAAGAGGGAGAACGCGCCGACAGCCGTATTGTCGTTGCCGATGTCGTTGTAGACCATCGCGTCTGTTCCAATAGCGGTATTCTCTGTACCGGTAGTGTTGAGCAAAAGCGCCGCAGCGCCGGTAGCCGTGTTTGAATCCCCGTTATTCAGGACCAGCGTTCCAGCGCCAAGAGCAGTGTTGTAGCTGCCGGTACTGGTCCCAAAGAGTGGATACCAACCGACTGCCGTGTTTCCAGCGCCCGTGGTGAGGCTTTGAAGCGCATTGCACCCTTCCGCGGTCGTGAACCCGGGATAGCACCCGTCGGGCAGCGGGGCAACTGCTTGTGTTTGCGCCAAAAGCCCGAACCAGGCAATGGCCATCAGAAAATGGGTTAATTTTTGAATTTTCATGGATAAGATTTTCTTTCGTTTGAGTTGCCCGGTCGTTTTAACCCTGGCACTGCTCATCTCAAAAAGGGGAAGAAAGTTCCGGGAGAAGCTTTCTGCCGTTGTCCCCTGACCAAGATTTGTTGTTGATGATGCCGCGCCGAGTTTTGAACACCTCTCGCCCACCAGGCAAGAAAATTCAGATGCGAAGAATCCCGAAAGCGTTCGGATCGGATTGACTCAACCAGTTACGCAGATCGCGGACCGTGCTGATCGCGTCGCCGGCGAAAGAAGTCCTGCAAGATCGCCGCGCACTCATTTTGCGAGACACCGCATGCGACATCGCACCGGTGATTGAATCCAGGCATTTGCAAAAGATTGATTACGCTTCCCGCCGCGCCGGCGGATGGATCTCTGCAGCCGAAAATCACGCGTCGGATTCGTGTGTGCACGAGTGCACCTGCGCACATCGCGCATGGCTCCTTGGTCACATATAGGTCGCACTCGGTCAGCCGCCAATCGCCCACGGCTTCCTCCGCTTGCGTCAGCGCCAGCATTTCGGCGTGCGCAGTAGCGTCTTTCAGTAGCTCAACCTGATTAGAGGCACGCGCGATAATCTTGCCCGCACGAACGACTATCGCGCCGACCGGGACTTCGCCGGCTTCGGCCGCTTTTTTCGCCAGACGTAATGCTTCGCGCATGAAAAACTCGTCGTTTGGCGGCTCAAGCATTCGCAATGTTACAACAGTTAAAAGAGTTACATAACTACAACGAGGCCGTCTCCTGCGACCGTTGTAACCTTTGTAACTTTTTTAGCCTTTTAAGCACAGCCGCAATGCCGCGCTTGCTCTGAAAAATTCTTCGGCATATTAGGGGCTGCTCATGCAAACCAATATCGAGTCGCATTTGATCGAGAAGCGCGTTTTTAAGCCGGCAAGAGACTTCCCGAAAAACGCGCGAATCAAAAGTCTCGGGCAATATCGCCGAATGTATCGAGAATCGATACAGCAGCCCGCAAAATTCTGGGCTCGAGAAGCGAGCGAACTCGTCTGGCGCAGCCGATGGAAAAAGGTCCTGGAATGGAAGGCGCCGTTCGCGAAGTGGTTCGTCGGGGGAAAACTCAACATTTCGGAAAATTGTTTGGATCGACATTTGACTGGTCCGCGCCGGAACAAGGCGGCAATTATCTGGGAAGGCGAACCCGGTGACAAACGCACCCTGACCTACCAGCAACTGCATCACGAAGTTTGTCGATTCGCGAATGTGCTAAAGCGGAACAAAATCAAAAAAGGCGATCGCGTCATCATTTATCTGCCGAATATTCCCGAGGCTGCGATTGCAATGCTGGCCTGCGCGCGGATCGGCGCGGTGCATTCGGTCGTGTTCGGCGGGTTTAGCTCCGAGAGTATTCGCGATCGGATCATCGACAGCGGCGCCATCGCGGTCGTCACTGCCGACGGCTCATACCGCCGCGGCGGGATTGTGCCATTAAAGAAAAATGTCGATGACGCACTGCGTGATGGCACGTCAATCAGGCGCGTGATCGTTTTTCGCCGCGCCGGAAACGACATCCACATGGAGGAAGGCCGGGATGTTTGGTGGCACCGGGAACTGGAGTATGTCGATGCAAACTGCCCAGCTACATCACTCGATAGCGAGCACCCGCTTTATCTTCTTTACACAAGCGGATCCACTGGAAAACCGAAGGGAATTTTGCATACCACAGGTGGTTATCTGGTGGGCGTTTATTCAACCACCAAATACGTCTTCGACATTCGCGACGAAGATATTTTCTGGTGCACGGCTGATGTAGGCTGGGTAACCGGTCATAGTTACATCGTCTATGGGCCGCTTGCCAACGGCGCCACGGTTGTCATGTACGAAGGCGCTCCGAACTGGCCCGAGCCCGATCGGTTTTGGAAAATCATCGAGCAATATCGAATCAATATTCTCTATACCGCCCCGACGGCAATCCGCGCATTTATTCGCTGGGGCGACGAATGGCCGGCGAAACATGATCTTTCGTCGCTTCGCCTGCTGGGCACGGTGGGCGAACCGATCAATCCCGAGGCGTGGATATGGTATCACCGGACCATCGGCGACGGATGTTGTCCTGTCGTTGACACGTGGTGGCAAACCGAAACAGGGGCGATCATGATTACGCCCCTGCCAGGCGCCATTCCGACAAAGCCTGGCAGCGCAACGCTCCCCTTCTTTGGGGTCGATTCCGCGATTGTTGATGAGAAGGGGCGCGAAGTCGGGCCAAACGTCGGTGGAAAACTAATCATTCGGCGGCCCTGGCCTTCGATGTTGCGCACAATCTACGGGGACAAAGCGCGCTATCGACAACAATACTGGAGTGAGTTCAAAGGCAATTATCTCACCGGCGATGGGGCCCGCCGCGATGAAGACGGCTACTTCTGGATCGTTGGCCGCATCGACGACGTTCTGAACGTGGCTGGCCACAGACTTGGCACATCGGAAATTGAAAGCGCGCTGGTCAGCCACCCACGAGTCGCAGAAGCGGCAGTGGTTGGCCGGCCGGATGAATTAAAAGGCCAGGGAGTCGTCGCATTTGTCACGGTGAAGACTGGAGTGGATGTGAGTCGCGGTTTGAAGGAAGAATTACGCGATCACGTCGGCAAACACATTGGCGCGATCGCAAAGCCGGATGAAGTGCGCTTCGCTGAAGCGCTCCCTAAAACGCGCAGCGGCAAAATCATGCGACGGCTTCTCAAGGAAATCGCCAGCGGCGCAAAGATCACCGGTGACACTACTACACTGGAGGACTTTAGTGTGCTGGCAAAATTGGCGGAGTCCGAAGAATGAATTTGACGCTCAAACGAACGGTTCTTGCGTTTTCGATTGTGACTCTGAATCTAGAAGTTGGCTTCGGCTCGGAGATCGTTACAGCTCTAAAAGAGGAAGAGACCCCGGGCGTGACCGACATCAGCGGTTTTCATTCCGTACATGACAAAGCGAACGATCTTGACGTCCGTGTGCTGGAAGCCGACGCGAGTGCGGATGTCGCGCGCAATCCAGTCGCATTATTTTTGGTAATCACCGACAATGCTTCGGGTGGTGAAGATCAAGTGCATGTTTGGCGATTGCCGAGCGTTTCTGTTGTTAAGAAAGTGGTTCCAACCAAATTGGGCATCAGCATCTCGGTAGTGTGGGATGGCGTGGCAGACGAAAAGACAGGCAAACTCCCGATGAAAAACGAAACGATCAGCGTTAGCTATTCGATGGCGAATGGGATTTTAAACGACAAGATCACAGTTACTGCACCTTCCCCCTAACGTTTGTGAGCTTCATCCGCACAGGTTTTCGCGAAATCGGGTTGAAGGTCAGGCGCCAGCGCACTCGCATCGCGCTTCGTCACGAAAGGCGTCTTCTGCAAAAGAGTGAAATCAATCTCGGACGCGAAGGCACTGCACAAGCGGCCAACTTCC
>Ga0137378_10005033_pt1 | contig 11420 bp, 12 predicted proteins | sample SagtaG_21_FD_104813 | JGI IMG/M metagenome (GOLD analysis project Ga0137378, IMG submission 104813) | Vadose zone soil microbial communities from Sagehorn Ranch, Mendocino, California, USA - Sage2_L_60_16 metaG | ecosystem: Environmental > Terrestrial > Soil > Vadose zone | place: USA... | reverse complement strand
GGCCACCACCCTTGAATCACAACTGATTCATATGATTCAACTACCCTCCGGACAGACACTAAGGGATCGTACGAGATTAATCGAATCGAGTCAGGGGGCATAACCTTCATCGCAGTCGCACCTTTAGCCCTTCGGATAACGCGGTTATTCGCTTACGAGCCCTAAGTACTCTGTGGCGGCGCGGCCTGGCCCGATGTATTGATGGAGCATGCTGGCGCTCGACCAACAGGCGCTTGAAAGACGATCGCTCGCTCGAAACGAGGTGCTTTTCAGGCAGGGCGACAAGGTCACTGCGATTTATTTCGTCGAAATGGGGCGCCTGCGGTTGGAACGGCGAACGTTCGACGGTCGGTTGCTGGTCCTTGGCACCACACCCGCCGGCGAGTTCTTCGTCGAAGCGGCGCTTTTTTCCGACACCTACCATTGCGACGCCGCGGCGACGGAGCCCTCGCAGGTGCGCGTCTATCCCAAGACCGCGGTCCTGAACGCCCTTCGCGCGGACCCGGCGAGCGCGATGTCCTTCCTGGCACTCATGGCGCGTCAAGTCATGGGGCTGCGGCAGCGTCTCGAGCTCATGAAGGTTCGCTCCGCCCAAGAGCGGGTGATGCTCTACCTCGAATTCCACGCGGAACCTGACGGCCGCACAGTGAACCTGCGAAGTCAGCTTCAGGACATCGCGAGCGAGTTGGGCCTGACCCGCGAGGCCCTCTATCGGACGCTCGCCAGCCTCGAGCGAGCAGGTGCGATCGAACGCGCGGGTGCCCGCATCCTGCTCAAGAAATCGCTCGGCGTATGACTGTCGGCTTCAGCATAGAAGAGGTATGCGAGCTACTTAGCCTCCCTGAAGATTGGAGTTGCCTGGTGGGACACCAGGAGCCAGCGACCGTCCAGGTTCTCGAATACGTTGGTCACGAAGGCCTCCAAGTTGAGCGTATCGCCGTTCTTGCGTAGCAGCTGCGCCTTCTCGATACCGACCGCCCAGGCGACCTTCCCATTGGTGTGAACGTGAGATTCCGCCAACGAGATTGTTACGCGGTCAAACTGGCTGAAGCGCATCTCCCAGGCCTTCCTGACGCCCTCCCAACCGACCACAACCGTTGTGCTGAGCGGGCCGATGAATGTTGCGTAGGACTCGTGAGCCCACACCTTGTCCATTGCGCGAATGTCGCGTGCCGATATCGCCGAAATGAAGACTTGGCTCGCAGCGTTCACGCGCTCGACATCTGACGTCTGCTGAGCCTTTTGCTGGCCGATTGCATCGCCGCCCGGCAGGGCAACTCCCACAAGCAGCAGCGAGACAATGGTGACAGCAGGGATGCTAAGTCGGTTCATGGCGTTTCTCCTATCAATCGAGATGTGACAGTGCACCCTGCCGCTGAGCACCAGAGGCTCATATGACTTCGATCATGTGACTTGTTTCTTATGTCGAAGGGACGCCGTCATGAGCGATTTCCCGCGCATCACACAGAATCCCGCCGTCTTGGGAGGCAAGCCGCGCATTCGCAGACGTGACCTGTGAGGCCCTCTATCGCTCGCTCGCTAGTCTTGAGCAGCAGGTGCGATCGAACGTGCGGGTGCCCGCATCCTGCTCAAGAAATCGCTCGGCGTATGATTGTAGTCATGTGCTCCCTGTCGGCCGCAGCGTAAAAAAAGCGAACCACATTCAGATCGGAGCTTCGATGCGCGACCGCGCCAACCGACCTGAAGCAAGCTTGGACCCCTCGATCAAAGGAGAACCTTCCATGCGTAACTTCGTGATGACCCTCGCCCTCGCTGGCGTTCTCGTGGCCGGCTTCGCCGCCGCGCCCGCCCTCTACGCGCAAGAGCCGCACGGCCCGGCGCAAGGCCCAGACGGATCGATGATGGGCCCCGACATGCAGCGCATGATGAACATGATGGGCCAAAAGAGCCAGATGATGGACCAGTGCATCAAGATGATGCAGGGCATGATGCAGAGCGGCATGATGGTCGCCCCCGGATCACCGAAGCCCAACGAGCATTAGCGCGACGGCCGCTTGCCGAAGTCGGAGGACAAGAGGCAATGGTCCTGCGGGGGCAGAAGGGGACGCACGATCATTTTCCCTCTTGCTGCCGTCCCAGCGGATAGTTGCCGACACCCCCACGGAAGGGCTGGAGCAGCATGCGGTCGAGCCTGAGCTCGCTTGGATCGCGGAACTGCTCGATGCCGATGGTCATGGTCTCGTGCCCGGCCGCGGGTTGCGGGCGGTAGGTGCCGAAGCAGTGATCCCACCAAGGCAGGTTGAAGCCGAAGTTGCTGTTGGTCTCGCGCACATCAACGGAGTGATGGACGCGGTGCATGTCGGGAGTGACGACGAGCCATCGCAGCAAGCGATCGAGCGGTCCGGGGATGCGAACGTTGCTATGGTTGAATATCGAGGTCGCATTGAGCAGCACCTCGAAGATCATTACGGCGACAGCCGGCGCCCCAATGGCCGCGACCACGGCGAGCTTGATCAGCATCGAAAGAAGGATTTCGATCGGGTGGAAGCGCAGCCCCGTGGTCACGTCGAACGCAAGGTCGGCATGATGCATGCGGTGCAGACGCCATAGCGCCGGCACGGCATGGAAGAGGACATGCTGGAGATAAATCGCAAGGTCGAGGAGAACGACCGAGGCGACGATGCCGACCCAGGCCGGGAGCGCGATCACGTTGAAGAAGCCGAGGCCGCGGGCCTCGGCAACAAGGGCAAGTCCGACGGCGGTAACCGGGAAGACGAGGCGGACCAAGAGCGTATCGACGGCAACGACGCCGAGGTTGCTTGGCCAGCGGAAACGACGGGCAATCGCCTGCTTTCGTCGTGGACCGATAAGTTCCCAGATCGCCATCACCATGAAGACGCCGCCGAAGGCGCCCAAGCGGATGTAGGGCTCGTAGGCCAACAGGGTTGCCTGCGGCTCAATGATCATGCCGATGAACTCCGGGCGACGTTGGGTTTCCGCGATACCCGCGAAGCGCGTCGTAGCTGGCAATCTGGTCAGGCGTAAGTAGGGCGCGCTGGGCCAAGTGGACTTCCAGGTGAACCGTCCTGAGCTCACCCTGAAGGTTCGCAATCGCGTTGACCTGCGACCGCAGGACGGTGGGGTCGATGTGGCCGGTCGCGAACGCAAGATCAAGTTTCTGCTCGGCCTCGATGATCTTGGCACCGATCGGCTGAGCCCGGTCACGCATGCTCGTGGACAGAGATTCGGTCGCCGTGCGCTGTGCGTCGGACAGCCCAATCTGGTTGGCCAGTTGCAGTACGTGGAGCGGTCCCGGATAGGAATTGAGCTCCGCGGCTTTGGCCAAGCCCATGCCACGTCCTTCCCTCAAGTCGCGGATCTCGTCTTCCGACAGCGCCTTGATGCTGCGCTGCTCCTGGCCCGCATAGAGAGATGCGGTTTGTGCCGTCGAATTCGCGGTCGACGCCACGATGGCAATCATAGACAAAAACAGTGCCGGGCGATTCATGACTGACTCCTCTGGTTGGGCCTTCGATGATGCCGCGGGCACGGCTGCCGCCATATGATTGCAGTCATACCAATCCAGCTAAATTCCGACTCGTCATCCCAGGGCGCGAGTACCCGTGATCTGCCTTTTATCTCGATCGCCTGCAGACTTGGTTAGGCGGTACCAAGCGCGATCAGGTCGAGAAGCGCGAGGAGGTCCCAGCCGTCGCAGCCGAACGACGCTTGTATGGGTTACTCAGTTGCAAGACCGCATGCTTCCCACCGAAGCCACCTGAAAGCGGGGAGCGGACCTACGGATTACGAGGGGGCAAAAGCGCCTCGATCTGCGAGGGTAGTCTTACCGGCGCCGCAGCGGCCATCGATCGCGATTTCGAGGGGCGTATCCCTTTTGCGCGCGACAATTTCATGGACGAGAAATCGAGTAATCTTGCCCGCATTTTCGTCACGCCAATGTGTTTCCTCCTTGAAACGCGTCGACCCCAGCCTGAGCGATCCGCTCATCGTCGTGATCGATCCCGGAAACGCCAACTCCGCCAAGACATTCCCCTTCGAAGAGGATCGGGACGCCGCCCACGACTCCGAGGCAGTTGGGGACCATCAGGAATCCGGGCCGTTCCTTGACCCGCGTCTCGAAAGCGGAGCTCGGCCGCCCTCTCAGCGCGGCCGTGCGCGCCTTGAGCGTCGACATTTCGACGGTGTTCACTCCATTGCGATCCGGGCGCTCCAGATGAAGGAGATGGCCACCGGAGTCGACCACGGCGACGGTCGGCTCCCGCTTGATGTTCGCGCCCGCGTGCTGGCAGGCGGCGACGATCTTGCGCACGTCGTCGGAAGTCAGGCAGGGTTTTCTGCGCATGTCACATGCTCCGCTGATGTCGATGGTTTTGGACGATTTCGAGCGCAGGCAGATATGGGTATGGCATCTCAGTGAAATGCCACGCCTGCATGACTTGTGCTCCGGGCAGACCTTGATTTTCCGGGGCGGCCGGCTTACTCGGCCGTCACGCCGGTCTCCTTGATGATCTGCACATATTTGCCGCTTTCCGATTTCACGAAGGCAACAAACTCGTCGACTGAAATCGGGGTCACATCGGCGCCTTCGTCCCGCAGTCTGGTGCTGATATCGGGCTGGGCAAGGATTTTGTTGATCTCCCTGTTGAGCCGGGCGACGACCTCCTTCGGCGTCGCGCGCGGCGCAAAAAATCCGGCCCACAGCGTGACATCGAACCCGTTGATCCCTGCTGCCTCGGCGACCGTCGGCACCTCCGGAGCGACACCCGAACGTTTGGCGGACGAGACCGCAATGAGCTTCAACGTGCCCGCCTTGACCTGCGGCAGCGCCGCGGGAAATCCCGAAAAGAAGAGGTCGACATGGGCGCCCAACAGGTCGTTCAAGGCCGGGCCCGCGCCCTTGTAGGGCACATGCGTGAGATCGCTTTGGGTCTTGAGCTTGAGCAACTCGCCGGCGAAATGTCCGAGGGTTCCGGTGCCGGCGGACGCAAACGAGAGTCCTCGGCGCTGCGAAGCTTTCAGCATATCGCCTACGGTCGCGTAGGAAGCGGAACCGGGAATGACGAGCGCGAGCGGCACCACGGCCGCGAGAGCGATCGGCTGCAGATCCCTGTCAGGATCGTATCCGAGGCCTTTGAACAGGTGATGGTTGATCGCCACTTCCGCGGTCTGACCGACGAGCAGCGTATGCCCATCGGGGGCGGCGACTGCAACGCCCTGGGTCCCGATGGCGCCGCTTGCCCCGGCGCGGTTCTCCACCACCACCGACTGGCCGAGTGCTTTCGCGAGCCGGTCGGACAGCAACCGCGCGACGATGTCTCCGGTGCCGCCCGGCGCATAGGGGACCACAAGATGCACGGGTCGATTCGGATAGCTTTGCGCCCAGGCCGGGACTGCAATGGCGGCCATCCCTGCCGCCAGCATTGCCGCTGCGGTTGCGCGGGATTGAGGACGTGTCATCATGGATTCCTCCCGATTCAACTTTCCGTGCGCCGACTGCCGCCCTCCCCTTCAGGAAAGAATCGACGCGGGACGTCGCATCCCCGCAACGCCTGGCATCTGCGTCATCCGATGTCGAACCGGAGATGGGCCGACAGTATAGTTTTGCCGCGCAATAGTCACAAGCGAGCAGAGCAAACTATCTTCAGACACTTGCGGAAGACCGCCACGGTCATCACGATCTTGAGCAAGGGTTCTTCAATCAAGAGCGTCTGCCCCGCAAGACATGAACGACAAAGAGAACCGGCAAAAGAAGTCCGATCCCGATATGCCCATCGCTGATCCACGGCCGCAGCGTTTCCGATCCGAGATAGTAAAGCCCGAAGGAGGTCGCGATGAGCGTGGCGTTGAACGTTGCCATGATCGCTCCGCTCACCTGGTTTCTCTTCATCCGCCAGGCGCGCTCGATGTGAGTTGGTACGAGGCCGCCCAGCAGCATCAGCGTCACCATGGCAGCGCCCCCATGCAGCATGAGCAGGTCGGCGGCGGTTTCCTGCCAGATCTCGCCATCCGACCCGTCCTTCAGCGAATCCGCGACCAACCAACCGACGCCAGTCGCGAACAGCGTCGCGAAAGCCCCATAGAGGGCGAAGCGAAAGGAAGGGCTAAGCCGCAAGGGACACCGCGCCTTGCCAGTCCGCAGTGATCCGGACCTCGCCGTTCGCCAGAACCAATACCGCGCTTGCGCGGTAATGCTCGAGCAATGCAGCCGCTGACTCTCCCGCGATCATGACGACCTTCGTCAGCGCGTCCGCAATCATGCAGGACGGCGCGCGAACCGCGACCCCGCTGGCCGTGCGCGCAGGCTCTCGCGTGCGCGGATCGATGACTGACACACCCAGGGCATCCGCGCCTAGGAATGGATCAAAGCGAGCCCCTGTCGAGGCGACCGCTTCGTTCTTCGCCTCGACGCTGCCCATCAATCGGCGCGGATCGCGCGGATCGCGAATGAAGACCGTTTGCGGCCTTGGCCCGAACACAGCGAGATCGCCGCCGGCGCTGACAAGGCCACGCTCCAGCCCGCAACTGCGCAAGACGTCGACCGCCCGATCGACCGCAAATCCCTTGGCGATGCCACCGAGGTCGATCCTGACCCCGGGATATCGAAATTGGACGCGATGGGCGGCCAGCAACTCGATGGCTTCATCCGCTCGCGTGCTTATCGAGGCTGGCGATGGATCATCTCCCGGATTGGGAAGCAAGCCCATGACCTGCAAAACCGGCGCGACGGCGATGTCAAAGAGACCGGTCGAACGCCGGTGCAAGTCGACTGCGGATTCCAGCACTTGGTAGGTCCACCGATCGACCGCGACAGCTCCCGCGGATGCTTCGCGATTGAGACGAGAAATATCGCTGTCCGGATCGTGGAAGCTCATGAGCCGGTGAACCCGGGCGATGGCGGCGAACGCCCGCTCCATGGCTGCCTCCGTCTCGGGCAACGCGGCATCCTCGACCGCAATCTCCACGAACGTCCCAAGGAGCGGCCGTGCCAGGCGCATGCTACCGGACTTGGTTTCCATAGAGCGCCAAGATTTTCTTGACCCCTTCGGTGACGTGATGCGACGACAGGGTGGCGCCGGAAATATTGCGGATGTCCCTGTCCACCTGGAGCGCACTCCCGCTCGTCTTTCCAACGAACTGGGCGAGCCAACTGGCGTCTCGGACCTCGCCGCCATAGGACTCGCGGTACTGAAGGATATCGACGCGGCGCACCTTGCCGCTCAAGTCCAAGGCCACGGCATAGTCGATATAGAGGTGCTTGCCGATCACACGGTCGAACACGAAGAGGCCGATCGCGCTGTTGCCGTTTTGCGCCTTCCAGACTCGACCGCTCTGCTGTTCGACAAAGCCCGTCGCCGATGGGAAGGCGAGCTTTTGCGCCTGGGCGATAGTGAGATATTGGACCGCGCAGGCCGGGGACGTGACTGACATCACCATCGCGACCGGCGCGGTCCAGCGCACCCATTTGGTCATGAGGACCTCTCCTCCGCTGCCCAAGCTGCCGGCCGCCGCCGTGAGCCGCAGCAATGTCGCTCGGCTGCGGCGAGACGTTTCATCCGCGCTGCCGTCAGAAGAAGAACCCGACGGCGCCGAGGATCGAGTCGGACTGCGCCCCCGCGGGATCGCGGGTCTTCACTTTCTGGTAGGTTGCCTTGAGGACGAGTTTCGGGGACGGGAAGATCGCGATCCCGGCAGTGTGGAATTGCATCTGCCCCGCACCCGTCGGTGCATTCGAATCGGTTCCGGCAAACCCGCTCGTCTGCAGGTTTTGGTAGGTGTAGCGGTAGAAGGGAACCGCCTCCCATTCGCTGTTAAGGATGGTGCCGAGCGGGAGATGATAGGCGACCTCGCCCGCGTAGGCGAACATCGTCTTTCCCACGTTGTTGGTCGGATCACCGTCGTTGTTGGCGCGCAGATCGGCCGGACGACCGAACATGGCCCGCGCGTACTCGCCCCGGAACTCCAGACCGGTATCTGGAACCCGGTAGCGGAACTCGGCGTCGAACAGGGTGAGGCTCGACCGGCCGAGCGGATCGCCAGTATCGGCATAGGCGCCGCGCGGAGTCACGTTCGGGGTGTAATAGGCGCTCACGCTGCCGGCGAGTCCGGGGAGGAATGGAGGGGCGAAGTCCAACCTCCCGGAATAGGCCAGGTCATTGCTGAGCTGCCGGAAGTCCCCGATCACCGGCCTTGCAAACCGGAGCGCATCGAGGCCGGTGATGCCCGCGGCGTAGCCTGCCGGGAAGGGTGGAACGGTATTGGCACCGGTGCGCTTGCCGAAGTCGTCGCCGAAATCCTCCACGCTGGTGCTCAGCTGGAACTGGTAGCTCAGGCCATCCATGAGCCTGCCATAGATGCTGGAGGCAGGCACCATGAAGGTTGATGGAATGAGCGCGTTGTAGATTTCCGGCCGGTGGACGCTGTAGAACTGGGTCGGCTCGTGGTGTTGGTTGATGTAGCCGATCGGGACCAGGTCGATGCCCGGCGCGCGCCAATTGAACTGATCGATGATTTTGAAATCGATCCAGAGCTGCTCGATCTCGGCTGTGCCGTGCCGCTTATCGTCGGCATCGAAGGCGATGCCCCCGTGCTCCAACTCGATCTCGGCGTTGAAGATGATGTTGTTAGTGATCTGATAGGTCGGCAGCAGCACAAGTCGATGCGCATCGAAGCCGTTTTGCCAGCGGCCGTTCGCGTCCGGATTTTGCATCGCTCCGAATTTGAGCTCGCCATAGGCGCCGATGATGAGACCCGGCACGGGGGAATCGAGCATTCCCAAGATCGGTTTTCTCTCCGCTGCCGCTGGCTCCTTCGCGACGGTCTGCGCTTCGGCCCGCAGCTTGGGATCATTCGACACGGCAACGGAGGCCGCCGGCTTTGCCGGGCCACCCGCACCGGTCGGTTGCTTTTGCTTGCGCTGCCCTTCGAGCACCTTGATGCGCTGTTCCATCGCCTGGAGCTTTTTCATCAGCGCTTCGTTCGAGCTCTGCTCGACCGGCGTCGGAGACTTTGACGAGCCATCGTCGGCGGCAGCAGCAGCAGCGGCGCCGGCACTCGCGGTCAGCATCGAGACTGCTGCCATGCCGGTTGCCAAAGTGCGCTGCCGGCGCAACGCGCGCAGGCGCGCATATGCATCAGGGACAGACATGGGCATCCTCCGAAAAACGGGGTTCAAGGCCCCGATATTCAAGGCGAAATCCGCACTATTCTTGCGGATAATCTTCATATGATCGATGAATTGCTTGAAAGTCAATAGTAGATCCAAATATTATAGTTGTTATAGCCAAACACTTTAATTGTTATAATGTAAAACAACTTGCCTATTCTAGAATTGTGCTAAGAAGAGAGGATTTCGAAGCAGTGGCATTGAGTTAGCGGCGCCTGGTCCCTGGGGGCTTGCGCCCTGGCGCGGGGAGACCTGCAGCGGGCCCAGACCTGCAGCGGCCCACTGTGTGGTCCGCGGGAAATGGATTAGACTCGCCAAGAATTCCAACTGCAGCGTTCGAACCATGGGGTTGCGGCGCGCGGGCGCCTGACCCCAAATCCGGGAGAGCAATCGATGACGGTCAGCTTCACGGTCAACAACAAGGCGGCAGGATCCGACGCGCCGCCGCACACGCCGCTCCTTTGGGTGATCCGCGAAGAGCTCAAGCTCACCGGCACCAAGTTCGGCTGTGGCACCGGGCTCTGCGGAGCCTGCATGGTGCACATCGACGGCAGGCGGGAGTTCTCCTGCCAAATCCAGGTCTCAGAGGTCGCCGGCCGCGCGGTGACGACGATCGAGGGCCTGTCGCCGGATTCCTCGCATCCGGTGCAGAAGGCCTGGCTCGCCGAAAGGGTGCCGCAATGCGGCTATTGCCAGTCGGGCCAGATCATGAGCGCGGCCGCGCTCCTGAAGGAGAATCCCAAGCCGTCGCGCGACGAGATCGTCGAGCATATGAACGCCAATATCTGCCGCTGCGGAACCTACCAGCGGATCGTGCGCGCGGTCGAGCGCGCCGCGCGGGAGGGCTGAGCCATGACACAACACATCACGCAAGAGATCGCGCTTGAGAAATTGAACCCACCCCTGTCCCGCCGCCAGGTGATGATCGGCGCCGCCGGAATGACATTCGCGCTGGCGTTCGGGCGCGCCGGCGCCGCAGGCGCCGCGGTTCCGGCCGCCGAGATGGGCGGCAAGGCGCTGAGCCCCTGGGTGAGCATCGCCGCCGACGGAACGATCTCGATCATGTCGCCGGCGACCGAGATGGGGCAAGGATCGATGACCTCGCTCCCGCGCATCATCGCCGAAGAGCTCGACGCCGACTGGGCCAAGGTCCGCATCGTGCCGGCGCCGCCGATCGATGCCATCTATGCCAATCCAGGCTTCGGGATGATGTACACCGCGGGCAGCAACGCGGTGACGAACTACTTCAAGCCGCTGCGCACCTTCGGAGCGCAAGTCCGCCGGGTGCTCATCGACAATGCCGCGCGGAAATGGGGCGTGCCGCTCGCCGAGCTTGCGACCGAGCCGAGCGTAGTGGTCCATGCCAAATCGGGGCGGCGGCTGAGCTATGGCGAGATCGCAGCCTTCGCGGAGATTCCTGCCCAGGCGCCCGAGGTCAAGCCGGAGGAGTTCAAGAAGACCAGCGAGTTCCGCCTCATCGGCAAGGACACGCTGCGGGTCGAGCTGCCGAACAAGGTCAACGGCACCGCCAAATACTCAATCGACGTCCAGATACCGGGCATGATCTATGGCACTGTGCTGCGCACGCCGGTCGAGGGCGGGGCGCCCGACAAGGTGGATGACGCCGCCGCGCGCGCTGTTCCCGGCGTGATGCGGATCGCGCGGCTCCCCTATGGCGTCGGCGTGCTCGCCGAGGCGCCCTGGGCCGCATTCGAGGCGCGCCGGGCGCTCCTCGACAAGGTCACTTGGACCCGGACCGGCGCCGCTTGGGGCTTCGACAGCGAGAAGGGCATGGTCGATTTCGCCGCCGCCGCCCGCGACCTCAATGCCCCGGCATCGAACTGGGACCAGCAGGGCGATGCGCCCGCCGCGATCGCCAAGGCGGCAACCGTGATCGAGGCCGACTATATCTGCGATTACGCCTATCACGCCCAGATGGAGCCGCTGAATGCAGTCGCCGCGGTCGCCGCGGCGGGCGACAGCGCGGAAATCTGGTGCGGCACCCAAAGCCAGAGCATGGCCCAGGAGGCGGTCGCCAAGGTGCTCGGGATCGCGCGCGAGAAGGTCAAGCTCAACGACCTGCTGATGGGCGGCGGCTTCGGCCGGCGCGGCCATCGCGACGAGGAGTTCATCGTTGACGCGGTCCTCATGGCGAAGGAGGCCGGGCGGCCGGTGAAAGTACTGTGGACGCGCGAGGACGACGTCCACAACGGCCGCTTCCGCCCGCTCTCCGCCCATTACCTCCGCGCCGGCCTCGATGCCACGGGCAAGCTCG
>Ga0137378_10005032_pt1 | contig 11420 bp, 8 predicted proteins | sample SagtaG_21_FD_104813 | JGI IMG/M metagenome (GOLD analysis project Ga0137378, IMG submission 104813) | Vadose zone soil microbial communities from Sagehorn Ranch, Mendocino, California, USA - Sage2_L_60_16 metaG | ecosystem: Environmental > Terrestrial > Soil > Vadose zone | place: USA... | reverse complement strand
GTGGACGCGATCGGCCCGCCGGTGCCGCTCGAGCTGCTGGGGTTCGGGCCGGCGGCGACGCTCGCCCGGGTCCGCGGCATCGGTCCGTGCGAGCAGCGCGCAGCCGGCCCTTCCCCGGATGGGAACGCGATCGCCGACTACCTCGGTCCCGTCGCCGACCCGGCGGACCTCTCCGCCCGGCTTGCAGCGATCCCGGGCGTGGTCGAGCACGGCCTGTTCCCGCCGGAGATGGTGTCGAAGGTGCTCGTGGGATCGCCGGGGGGCGGCGTCCGGACGCTGTAGCCGTCTCGGAGCCGCGCTCAGACCCAGGAGGGGAGCCACATCCGCTGGTGCCAGGCCGACCAGGACACCGTCTGCCCGACCAGGATCGGCCAGAAATACGCGAACATGCCCACCGACGCCAGCACGATCAGGGCGGCGAGCGGCGACAGGGTCCGTGATCGTTCGAACCCCACCCGGACCCTCGAGAGGTCCCGCGTCGCGTACACCAGGGCCAGCACCATGAACGGCGTGACCGGAGCCATGTAGAAGAGGAAGCTGGTCCGCTTCGCCAGGAACCACGGGAGGTACTGGACGGCGAACGCCACGGTGACCAGGCCCGCCCGCCAGTCGCGCTTGCGGATCCACGAGACGAAGGCGTACGGCACCGTCAGGACGCTCGTCCAGAAGATGAACGGGCTGCCCATGCCCAGGATCTCGGCCGACTTGACGCACGCGTCGCCGTTCTTCACCGGGCACTGGTAGTAGTAGGCCACCGGCCGGATCATCAGGATCCATTTCCACGCCGGCGAAGCGTACGGGTGCGTCGCCCGAAGCCCCAGCGAGAACTTCGCCATGTCGATCTGCAACTGGACCCACGCGTGCAGGTGCAGCCCGTTCGTCGCCCACCACCGCGCGTAGGACCCGACGTACACGGCGATCGGCAGGAGCAGCAGGAACACGAACAGCCCGAAGCCCTCGTCGCGGACGGCCTCGAGGAAGGGATACGTCATGCCCCAGTCCCTGCGCCGGGTCCGTTCCCACGCTATCGCCAGCACGATCCCGGCGACCAGCCCGAGCGCGCCCGACCACTTCGTCGCCGCGGCCGCCCCGAAAGCGAGCCCCGCGGCGAGCCGCCAGGGACGGAAGATCGGCGACGGCGGGCGCTCCTCCGGCATGTCCGTCAGCAGCGGGTCGTACTCGGTGGGCTCGGGCGGTTCCCGGGTCCGGCGTTCGATCCACCGGCGGTCCAGGACCAGCGACAGGAACCCGGCGACGACGAAGGTCGTCACGAAGATGTCGAGCATCGAGATGCGCGACTGGACCAGGTTCAGGTTCTCGGTGGCGAGCAGGAGGCCGGCGACCCCGGCCCACACCACGCTCCCCCACAGCCTCAGCGCGAGGATCGCGACCAGGAGCACCGACAAGGTGCCGAACACGGCGGACGCGAACCGCCAGCCGAACGGGCGGTTCCCGAACAGCCGCTCGGACACCGCGATGATCTCCCGGCCCAGCGGTGGGTGGACGGTGACGGTCTGCTCGCCGGGGCCGGGGAGGTGGCACGCGGACCAGGCGTAGCCGGCGTCGTAACAGCCGTCCTTCGCGTAGTAGACCTCGTCGAACACGTACGTGTGCGGGGACGAGAGGTGCCAGAAGCGGAGGCCCCCGCCGAGCGCCGTGACCGCGGCGATGACCACGAACGCCCGGGCGTACCAGGGCCGTCGCGAGCGGGCGAAGCGCTCGACCCGGCTCCCCCGGACCGCGAGATGGTCCGAGCCCTCCCGGTCGCCCGCGGGCGGGGGAGGGGTGGGCCACATCACATGCTCGGGCGGCCACGCCGAGGGTGGCGGGGGCACGGCCGGCGAGGAGGGCGGCGGCCCCGTCGGTCCCGTCTGCGGAAGGTCTGCGCGGTCGTCCATGGGTCCCGCCGAGGATAGAACGCCGGAGCGCGCTGGGGGCCCGGACGGCCGGGCGGATCCGAGCTCCGGGGCGGCGACCCGGCGGTCTCGACGGATAATCCGATCGTGGGCGGGACGCTGTACGTCGTGGGAACCCCGATCGGGAACATGGGCGATCTCTCCGAACGCGCCCGGGACACGCTGGCACGAGCGGACCTGGTCGCGGCCGAGGACACCCGGCGGACCGGATCCATGCTCGCCCGGCTCGGCGTGCGGGCCCGGATGGTGTCGTTCTTCGACGGCAACGAGCGCGAACGCGTCCCGGAGCTCCTGGAAGCGCTGCGGGGCGGCTCGGACGTGGCCCTGGTGTCGGATGCCGGCATGCCGTCGGTGTCGGACCCCGGGTACCGGCTGGTGGCGGCGTGCGCCGAGGCCGGCGTTCCGGTCGACGTGGTCCCCGGGCCGTCGGCGGCGATCGCGGCGCTGGTCGTCTCCGGTCTCCCCATGGACCGGTTCGTGGTCGAGGGGTTCCTGCCGCGGTCCGGGCGAGCCCGGGCCGGACGCCTGGCGGCGGTCGTGGCGGAGCCTCGAACGGTCGTCCTGTTCGAGTCGCCCCGTCGGGTGGCGCGGACGCTCGCCGACCTGCTGGCGTCCGGCGCCGATCCCGATCGGCGAGTGGTCGTGGCGCGAGAGTTGACGAAGCTTCACCAGGAGGTCCTGCGCGGGCGGCTGGACGACCTGGCGCGCGACCTCGCCGGACGGGACCTGAAGGGCGAGGTTGCGCTCGTCGTCGAAGGCGCGGCCGGCGGACCGGAGAGCGCGCAGGGTCTGGACGACGCGGTGCGCATCGCCGCGGCGGAGGTGGCGGCCGGGGCCCGGAAGCGGGACGCCGCCCGCGCGGCGGCGGCTCGAACCGGGATCCCGTCGGCCCGGATCTACGAGGCCCTCGTCGCCGCCGGGTGACCGTCCGTCCGGCGGCCGTCCGTCCGATCACCCGTCCGGTCACCCGTTCGGCAGCACGCGCTACGATGGCCCGACCGTGAAGGACACCTTCTACATCACTTCACCGATCTACTACCCGAACGACGTGCCTCACATCGGGCACGCGTACAACGCGGTGGCGGTCGATCTCATCGCGCGGTACCACCGGCTCCGCGGCGAGCGCGTCTTCCACCTCACGGGCACCGACGAGCACGGGCTGAAGCTGCAGCGCGCCGCCGAGTCCGCCGGCATGGATCCGAAGCGGTGGGTCGACGAGATGGAGCCGCGGTGGCGTGAGGTGTGGGCCCGGCTGGACATCGCCTACGACGACTACATCCGGACCACGGAGGCCCGGCACTCCGCCGCCGTCGTGAAGCTGCTGCAGGCGGTCCACGACAACGGCCGGGACGACATCTACCTGGGTTCCTACGAGGGGCTCTACTGCGTCCCGTGCGAGCTCTATTACACGGAGGCTGACCTGGTCGACGGCACGTGCCCGATCCACCGCCGGCCGGTCGAGCGGATGAGCGAGGAGAACTACTTCTTCCGCCTGTCCGCCTACACCGACCGGCTCCTCGAGCGCTACACGTCGGACCCCGATGCGATCCAGCCCGAGGTCCGGCGGAACGAGGTCCTCTCGCTGATCCGCGGCGGCCTCCAGGACTTCTCAATCTCCCGGACGTCGTTCTCCTGGGGCGTCCCGCTGCCCTGGGATCCCGAGCACGTCACGTACGTCTGGTTCGACGCGCTGACGAACTACATCACGGCGGCCGGCTACGCCGACGATCCCGACGCGTTCGCCCGGACGTGGCCGGCGGACATCCACCTGATCGGCAAGGACATCGTTCGCCAGCACGCCGTGTACTGGCCGGCGATGCTCATGGCGGGCAGCGTCGAGCCGCCCAAGCAGGTCTGGGCGCACGGCTTCCTCACGGTCGGCGGGCAGAAGATGTCGAAGACGAACGCCACCGGTATCCACCCGTTCCAGCTGATCGACGAGTTCGGCGTGGACGCCTACCGGTACTACTTCATGCGGGAGATCCAGTTCGGCCAGGACGGGAACTTCTCCTGGGAGTCGATGGTCGAGCGGCACACGGCCGACCTGGCGAACGGGCTGGGGAACCTGGCCTCCCGCGTGCTGGCGATGCTCGAGTCGTCCTTCGACGGCGCCGTGCCGGCGCCGACCGTCGACGGCGCGGCCGCCGACCTCCCGAAGGTCGTGGCGGAACGCGTCCGCCGTGTCGACGAGCTCATGTTGCGGGTCGCCCTGTCCCAGGCCATCGGCGCCGTGTGGGAGATCGTCGGGCGGGCCAACCAGTACCTGGTCGAGAAGCAGCCATGGCGGATGGCGAAGGACGAAGCCCGTCGGGAGGAGCTCGGGAGCGTACTGTACGCCGCCGCTGAGACGCTTCGGGTGCTCGCGGTCCTCATCTCGCCGATCATGCCGAGCGCGTCCGAGCGGCTGTGGCAACAGTTGGGGATCCCGGAGCCGCTGTCGTCCGTGCGCCTGCCCGAGGCGGGGTCCTGGGGTGGGCTCCGGCCGGGGACGGTGACGAAGCGCGCGGGGTCCCTGTTCCCCAGGCTCGACGGGTAACCCTCGACCGCCGATGGAGACCCGGGCGGAGGACGCCGGCGCGGACGCCCCGACCGCCGGCGAGGTCGGATCCGCCGGGGCGGTCGACACCCACTGCCACCTGTTCCTGATGGAGGGTGGGGCCGAGGCCGTCGTTGCGGCGGCCCGGGAGGCGGGGGTCGCCCGCATGATCTGCGTGGGGATCGACCCCGCAACGAGTGCGCGCTCCCTCGAGCTCGCGGAGTCCTTCTCGGGCGTGTTCGCCACGGCCGGTATGCACCCGCACACCGCATCGGGGTTCGACCGGCGAGCGGGCTCGGCGATCGAGCAGCTCCTGGCGAGCCCGCTCGTCGTGGGGGTGGGCGAGACGGGCCTCGACCACTACCGGAAGCTCTCGCCGGTCGAGGATCAGGAGCGCGCGTTCCGAACCCACGTCGCCCTTTCCCGGGAGTCGGGGAAGCCGCTCGTGGTCCACGTCCGTGACGCGTGGGAACCCGCGTTCGCCGTCCTCGACGACGAGGGCGCCGAACGGGTCGTCCTCCACTGCTTCACCGGCGACGCGACCCTCGCCGTGGAGGCCGCGGCGCGCGGGTGGTTCCTCTCGTTCGCCTGCAACGTGACGTACCCGAATGCGGACGGCATCCGCGCGGCGGCGGCGGCCGTCCCGGTCGACCGGCTGGTCCTCGAGACCGACAGTCCGTTCCTGCCCCCGCAGTCGATGCGGGGTCAGCCGAACTCGCCCGCGAACGTGCTCGCGGTCGCCGAAGCCGTGGCCCGCCTGCGAAGCCTGAACGTCCATGAGATGGTCGAACGTTCCGCCGACGCGGCGACGACGGCCTTCCCGCTCATCCGCTAGGGGTTCCCTCCGCCTTCCCGGCACCGCGAACGCACGTTCGATTTGCAGGTTGCAGTTGAGGTTGAGGCTTTGCTAGGGTCCGCGGACCTGTTCCGCGCAGCGCCGCCGCCGGCGGCTCCCTTCCTCGCTGCGGACGTCGAAGGCGTGGTGTCGATATGTCGATGACGTTCCGACGTGGGGGAGTGATCGCCGTGGCGATCGTGGTAGGTGCCAGCCTCCTCCATACCTCCATACCTGCTCGAGCCGGCCTCGCGAGGCCCGGCCGGAACCTGAACTTGAGGCTGTCCTCTTCGCGCTCCCCGCGCGCGCTCCCGGCACCGCCGCCCGGCGTGTGGGCCGCGCCCGTGGACCGGACCACGCCCCAGGCGATCCACGCCGCAGCGGAGGCCTCGCCACCCCCGCCCGGCCTCGGCGCGACGGACGGCACCAGGGTGGTCACGCTCTCCGTGAAGATCGGCGCCGGCAAGCCCGAACGCGTGATGACCAACGCCCCGGACGTGGCCGACCTGATGCTGGCCATGGGCGTCCTGGTGAGGCCCGCCGACGTGCTGAAGCCCGACTCGGACTCGCTCCTGTGGCAGGACGGGCGGGTCACGCTGATCAGGATCAGTCACCTGACTCAGGTGGTCGCCGTGGCGATCCCGTTCGCGACGACGATCCGAACCTCGAAGACGATGGCGCCCGGCTCGTCGCGGATCGTGACGGCCGGGGTCGCCGGCAGCGAGGAGCGGACGTACGCGGTGACGTACCGCAACGGCGCCGTCGTCTCGCGGGTCCTGCTCTCGACCCGGCCCGTCTCGGTCCCCAGCGACGAGGTCCTGGTGAAGGGTCCCCCGGCCGTGGGCTCGGCCGTGCAGTACGGCGAGGCGACCTGGTACTCGTTCTGCCCGGTCCACGGGATGTACGCCGCGCACAAGACGCTCCCCTTCGGCACGCACGTGGTGGTGACGAACCTCGACAACGGCAAGAGCGTCACTGTGGTAATCAACGACCGTGGCCCGTACGGACCCGGTCGGATCATCGACCTCTGCCCGGAGGCGTTCTCCGTCATCGCCCCGCTCGGGCAGGGCGTCGCGAACGTCCGCATCACGTGGTGACGACGGTTCGCCGCCGCGCCGCCTGACGCCGAGCGCGCTGCGGGCCCTGGCCGCCCGGCACGGCATCCGCCCGCGGAAGGCGCTGGGCCAGCACTTCCTGATCGAGCCCGCCCTGGCCGGCCGGATGGCAGGGCTGGCTGAGGTCGGAACGGACGATCGGGTGGTCGAGGTGGGACCCGGGCTCGGCTCGCTCACGCTCGCGCTCGCCGAGACCGGCGCCGAGGTGGTGGCGCTGGAGGTCGATCCGGCGCTCCTCCCGGCGTTGGAGGAGGTCCTGGCTCCGTTCGATCGGGTCCGCGTGGTCCTCGGCGACTTCGACGGCCTCGACTTCGCGGACGAGAGCTTCGACGCCATCTACGCGCTGGAATCGATCGGCTATACCAAGGACCTGGACGCCTGGCTGGCCCGCTGCTGGCGGATGCTCAGGCCCGGCGGACGGCTGCTGATCCGCTCCCCGGGATCGCTGGATACGTGCCGCCGGGAGCAGGACTACCGCAATGTCACGGCGTTCTTCGAGAATTGGCGCTACAACTTCTTCGGCGCCAATCTCCTCGTCTTCAAGATGCGGCGACACGGCTTCGACCGGATCCGCTACCGGCAGCTCCCGTTCTGGGCCTGGGGCATGACGTGGAACTTCATCCAGCACCTGCTCTTGTGGAAATTCCGCCTGCGGATGCGGACGATGGTGGAGCTGGAGCGTATCATCTGGCGGACGTCGAAGGTGTTCGTGTTCGGCAACGCCTACAACATCGTCCTGGCAAGCAAGCCGGCGGCCGCCGCGCCGTCCGTGTCCATCGTCGAGACCGCGGAGGTGAGCCAGACCGCCGCGGGCTAGTGCGCGGGGGCTTCGGCCCGGTGCCTGCGGAGAAAGCGGAGAAAGTCGCGGCCCTCGGCCAGGCGGCGGCGCAGGAGGTCGCGATCGCGAAGCATGGCGGCGCCGAGCGAGATCATCTTCCGCGGGCGGAAGTAGAAGCGTCGGTACACCAGGTCCACCGACTGGAAAATCTCCGTCCGCGAGAGGTGCGGATAACCGATGGCACTCGTCTGCACCCCCGCCTCGTCCACGAGCGCCTCCGCCTCGATCCAGCCGTTGCGGTGCGCCTCGGCGTAGAGGGCGGTGCCCGGATACGGCGCGGCCAGCGAGACCTGGATGGTCGCAGGATCGATCTCGCAGGCGAAGCGAATGGTCTCCTGGATGGTCTCGCGCGTCTCCCCGGGCAGGCCGAGGACGAACGTGCCGTGGATGGCGATACCCAGGGCCTTGCAGTCGCGCGTGAAGCGCCGCGCCACGTCGAGGCGGACGCCCTTCTTGATGTTGTTCAGGATCTGCTGGTTGCCGGTTTCGTACCCGACGAGGAGGAGACGCAGGCCGTTGTCCTTGAGCACCTTCAGCGTCGCGTAGGGCACGTTGGCCTTGGCGTTCACCGACCAGGTGATCCCGAGCTTGCCCAGCTCGCGCGCGATCGCCTCCGCCCGCGGCAGGTCGTCCGTGAAGGTGTCGTCGTCGAAAAAGAACTCCTTCACCTGGGGGAAGAGCCGCTGGGCCAGCGCCATCTCCTCGGCCACGTGCCCCACGCTCCGGGTCCGGTAGCGCTGGCCGCCCACCGTCTGGGGCCACAGACAGAACGTGCACTTGGACCGGCAGCCGCGCCCCGTGTACAGCGAGACGTACGGATAGCGGAGATAGCCGATGGCGTAGTGCTCCACCGTCAGGTCTCGCTTGTAGATCGGCGTGACGAAGGGCAGGAGATCCATGTTTTCCAGAATCGGCCGCTCCGGAGTGTGCTCGACTCGCCCGTTGACCCGATGGGAGAGTCCGCTGACGTCCTCGAGGGACCGTCCCTGCGCCACTTCCTGGATGGTGAAGTCGAACTCGCTCCCCGCCACGAAGTCCAGGGCCGGGCTGGCGCGCAACGACGCCTCGCGCGCCACGGCCACTGCCGCGCCGACCATGCCGATGAGCAGGCGCGGGTTCTCGGCCTTGAGGGCTTCGGCGACCGCCACGTCTCCCGGGAACGACGGGGTGCTCGTGTGCAGCACGCAGAGGTCGTACTGTCGCGCGAAGGGCCGGACATCGTCCAGGGCCAACCCGTCGGGCGGCGCGTCGATCAGCCGGGAGCCTGGCACGAGCGCGGCGGGCTGGGCGAGCCAGGTCGGGTACCAGAAGGAGCGGATCTCTCGCTTGGCCTGGTAGCGGGAGCCGGCGCCACCGTCGAAGCCGTCCGGAGAGGGCGGGTGGAGGAAGAGCGTGCGGAGATAGTCGACGGTCATGTCCCCGTCACCTTAGCAAAAGCGGCGCGGCCTCACCACCCATTCCATCGCGCCGGACGCTTCTTCACGAACGCGTGACGGATGCCCGTGCTACCATTCTGCCGCTGTGGGTACGGCCGCTCCGCGAGTCCTCATCCTCTCGGCCAGCTACGGCTCCGGACACAATGCGGCGGCCCACGCTCTCGCCGCCGCCCTCCAGGCCCTCGGCGCCGAGACGCGCATCGTCGATCACTTCCGCGATCTCGTGCACCCCGCCTTCGATCGATTGAGCCGCCGGCTCTACGGCGCCATCCTGCGCCGGGCACCCGCGCTCTGGGGCTTTGGCTACTGGGTCGGTGACCGGCTCACCCCGTCCTCGGGGCTCGTCTTCGGCATGGGCTCGCTGGGAACGCCGCGGCTGCGGGCCCTCCTCGAGCGGGAGCGCCCCGATCTCGTGGTCTCCACGCACCCGACGCCCGCGGGCGCCTTGTCGGTCCTGCGCCGCCGCGGCGTCACGCGGCTTCCCCACGCCCTCGTGTACAGCGATTTTGCCGTCCACAGCCAGTGGATCCCCCCCCTGGTCGATCTCCACTGCGTGCCCGCGGAGAGCATCCGCGCCGACCTCATGGCTCGCGGCATCGCCGCCGATCGCGTGCTCGCCACCGGCCTGCCCGTGCGTGCCGAGTTCGACCAGCCCGTGGACCCCGGCTCCGCGCGCCGGGCCCTCGGTCTGGATCTCGAGCGCCCGATCGTCCTCGCCATGGCGGGCGCGTTCGGCTGGACGGGCGAGCTGCCCGCGGCGACGCGCGTGCTTCGTGACCTTCCGGTGCCGCTCCAGGCGGTGATCGTGGCCGGTCACGACGACGCGCTCCGAGCGCGGCTGCGGGAATCCGTCCGCGGTTCCGGTCGCCGCGTGCGCGTGCTCGGTTACACGGAAGAGATGCGCAAGCTCATGGCCGCCGCCGATCTCCTCGTCACCAAGGCGGGAGGCGTGTCCCTGGCCGAAGCCATTGCCTGCGATCTTCCCGTCGTCTGCTTCGGGTCTCTCCCGGGCCACGAGCGGCGCAACGAGCGCTTCATCGTCGCCGCCTCCGCCGCGCTCAGCGCCCGATCAGCCGAGGAGCTGGGCGTCGTGGTCACGCGGAGCTTGACCGAGCCGGGTCTTCTCGACGATCTCGCCAAGCGCATGCGGGAGATCCGGCGCCCCGGCGCCGCGCGCGCCGTGGCCGAGGCGTTGCTCGAGCGGCTGGCCGGCGCCCCCGCCGCTCGCTCGTGAGCCTCGGGGCATGACCGCGCTCATCCAGGTCTACCTGAGGGCGCTCGGCCTGGTGGGGCAGTCCGTGGCGATAGGTGGGGCGGTCCTCGGGCTCCTCGTGCTGCGACGCTGGCTCGTCCGCGAGCCCGACGTCGAGCGCGACATCCGACGTGCCCTCCGGCTCGTCGCCGCTGGCGCGGGGCTCGCGGCGGCCTGCCAGGTCTTCTCCTTTCTCGTGATCGTGGCCTCCACGGCCGGCCCCGAGGGCTGGCCGATCGGCCGGGCCCTCGAGACGCCCCTCTTCTTCGCCGCGCTGGCCCGCACGCTTCTCCTGGTCTGCGTGATCGCGCTCTGCGCCGTCGTGCGCAGGAGGCCGCGCTCGCTCGGTCCCTGGATCGCGCTGGTCGCGCTCACCGCGGCAGGGACGGTGAGCGCGGCGTGGATCAGCCATGCCGCCGGACGGCTCGCCCGTGGCCCACTCATCCTCACCCTCGATGCCGTCCATCAGCTTGCCGCGGGCCTGTGGGTGGGCGGTCTCGCCCATCTCCTCGTGCTCGCATGGGCTCGTGCCTCTCGACCCTGGCCAGCGGAAACGCTCCAGCGATTCTCGCGGCTGGCCCAGGGCGCGGTGGCGACGCTGGCCGCCGCGGCCATCGGGCTGTGGCTCCTGTACATCGGCGGACCCGGCGCCGCTCTCGGGACGGCGTATGGCGCCATGACCTTGACCAAGGGCGTGCTCTTTCTCGGTCTCCTCGGCCTAGGCGCGCTCAATTTCTTCGCCGTGCGTCGCCTTCGTCGCGACGCAGAGGTGCCGCCGCTCACTCTCCGCCGGCTCGTCGAGGTGGAGGTGGGCGGGGCGGTGACCGTGCTCTTCCTGGCGGCGGCGCTGGGCTCCACGCCTCCCGCCGTGGACCAGATCGCCGACCGCGCGACTCTCGCGGAGGTGGCGTTCCGCTTCACGCCGAGGTGGCCGACGCTCTCGACGCCGACCTTCACCGAGCTCGCCCAGGCATCGGACCTCACGAACAGAGAGGCGCCCCGCACCACCCAGGACAGCCTCTGGTCCGAGTACAACCACAACGTCTCCGGGCTCTTCGTGCTGGCCATGGGCCTCCTCGCCATGATGGAGCGCACGGGCCACGCGCCGTGGGCGCGCAACTGGCCGCTCCTCTTCGTGGGGCTGGGAGCCTTTCTCCTCTTTCGCAGCGATCCCGAGAGCTGGCCCTTGGGCCCGCAGGGCTTCTGGCAGAGCTTGTGGGATCCGGAGGTGCTGCAGCACCGCCTCCTCGGCTTGCTGCCCGCGATCTTCGGCGTCTTCGAGTGGCTCGTGCGCACGCGACGGCTGCGAGACGAGCGGCTTGCTCTCGTCTTTCCGTTCGTCTGCGCGGCGGCGGGAGCGCTGCTCCTAGCCCACGCCCATACGCTGCAGAACGCCAAGGAGGCCTACTTGATGGAGGTGACTCACCTGCCCCTGGCCGTGGTGGGCATCGTCGTCGGTTGGTCTCGATGGCTCGAGCTCAGGCTCCCGGGC
>Ga0137378_10005031_pt1 | contig 11423 bp, 10 predicted proteins | sample SagtaG_21_FD_104813 | JGI IMG/M metagenome (GOLD analysis project Ga0137378, IMG submission 104813) | Vadose zone soil microbial communities from Sagehorn Ranch, Mendocino, California, USA - Sage2_L_60_16 metaG | ecosystem: Environmental > Terrestrial > Soil > Vadose zone | place: USA... | reverse complement strand
GTGCAGGTGCGGTCCAGCTGCGCCAGGACCGTCTCGTAGGTGCTGTGGCTGCCGGTCAGCCGCGGCAGGTAGTCGTAGCAGAAGTCGTTCCCGGCCGTCGCAGCCTCGCCCCACCAGGCCTTCAGCAAGCTGACCAGGTACTCGCGGGTGTTCGCCCAGAATCCTCGCGGCACTGACTCGGCCTGCACATAGGCGTCGAGATCGGAATTGCCGTCCGCGAACGGCATGGGCAGGTAGCCGGGCAGCAGGTCAAACAGGGTGGGGATGTCAGTGGACCCCTGAATGGAGGCGTGGCCGCGCAGGGCCAGGATTCCGCCGCCGGGCCGGCCCATGTTGCCGAGCAGCGCCTGCAGGATCGCCGCGGTGCGGATGTACTGCACGCCGACGGTGTGCTGAGTCCAGCCGAGACTGTAGACGAACGCGGTCGTGCGGTCGCGGCCGGAGTTGCCGGTGACAAGCTCGCACACCTTGGCGAACAGGTCCTGGGGGACACCGCAGACCTGTTCGACCATCTCCGGGGTATAGCGGGCGAAGTGCCGCTTCAGCACCTGGAACACGCACCGCGGATGCTGCAGCGTGTCGTCGGTGTCCGGGCTGGAGTGGGCGGCGGCGCCGCCGGAGCCGTGTGCTTCGCCGCGTCCTGCCTGCCGCAGCTGCCGCCGGATGCGCCGCTGCGCGTCGGGATCCTGGTGCTCGCCGCTGGCGGGCTTTACTACTTCCTCCCCCTGGTAACGCCAGGTGTCGAAGTCGTAGTACCGGTGCTCGCGGTTCAGGCCGGAGAAGACGCCGTCGAGGTCCTCGGTGTCGGCGTAGTCCTCGGTCAGGATCGTGGCCGCGTTCGTGTAGGCCAGGACGTATTCCCTGAAGTACTTGCCGCTGCGGAGCACATAGTTGATCAGCCCGCCGACGAACGCGATGTCGGCGCCGGCCCGGATCGGCAGGTACAGGTCGCAGACGGCGCTCGTGCGGGTGAACCGCGGGTCAACATGGATCACCGTGGCGCCACGCGCCTTTGCCTCCATCACCCACTGGAAGGCGACCGGATGGCACTCGGCCATGTTCGAGCCCTCGATGAGGATGCAGTCCGAGTTGATCAGGTCACGGGGGAAGTTGGTGGCCCCGCCGCGCCCGAAGCTGGTCCCCAGACCGGGGACGGTGGCGGAGTGTCAAATACGGGCCTGATTCTCGATCTGGATCGCGCCGAGCGCCGTGAACAGCTTCTTGATCAGGTAGTTTTCCTCGTTGTCCAGGGTGGCCCCGCCCAGGCTGGCGATGCCGAGCGTCCGGCGGGTACGCGCCCCGTCCACCTCCCACTGCCAGCCAGCGCGCCGGGCCGAGATGACCCGGTCGGCGATCATGTCCATGGCCGTGCCGAGGTCCAGGTCCTCCCACTCGGTGCCGAACGGCCGCCGGTACCGCACCCGGTACTGGCGGGCGGCACCAGTCGTCAGCTGCAGGCTCGCCGAGCCCTTCGGGCAGAGCCGGCCACGGCTGACCGGCGAGTCCGGGTCACCCTCGATCTGCGTGACCTTGCCATCCTTGACATATACATCCTGGCCACAGCCAACCGCGCAGTACGGGCAGACCGACTTGACTACGTTGTCGGCATTGCGTACCCGGGACGCCAGCCGCTCGCTGCGCTTGCTCTTGACCGCCGCGCCCAAGCCGAGCCAGTCGCGCTCGGCCACCTGACGGTAGACCGGCCATGACGCAATCCACCTACGCGTGCCCATCGTGGCATCCCCAAGCAACGGGTCCTGCTGCGCCGACAGCCCTACCCCGCAGACGGCGAGGAACACTCAATCTGCACGGCGAGGATTCCGTCCAGGAAGGTGGGCACCAGGCTGCTAGCCAGCGGGGCGCGCACAGTGCGTACGCTATCGAAGGGATGCCGAGCGGGAGGTCGGGTCGTTGTCCGGGCGTACGGCGCGACGGCGGGTGCTGCGGATCACGCTGCCCGATGACGGCCGACCTGGTGACAGCGCCCCTCGCGGTGACGTGCTCGCGGCCGAGGAGCCTCTCGGCATCCGGGTCGGCGGCACCGCGCTGACGTTGACCATGCGCACCCCCGGCGACGACCTCGAACTCGCCGCCGGGTTCCTGGTGGGCGAAGCCGTGATCCGCGCACCGGCCGACATCGCCGAGATCAAGCTCTGCGACGGGACCGCCTGCGGCCACGGCGACCATGACGGGCTGGGCAACATCGCCGACGTGACCCTGGCGGCGGGCGTCATGGTCGCGTCGGGTGCCCGGCGCAACTTCCTGACTACGAGCGCGTGCGGCATCTGCGGGAAAACGAGCATCCAGGACATCTGCGTCCTGCCGCATGCGGCGCTGGCCGACGATCCGGCGCACTTCGCGCCGGCCATGCTGGCCGCGCTCCCGGGACGGCTGCGCGCCGCGCAGCGAGTGTTCACCCGCACCGGCGGCCTGCATGCCGCCGGGCTGTTCACCGCCGAGGGCGAGCTTATCGTCGTCCGCGAGGACGTAGGCAGGCACAACGCCGTGGACAAGGTAGTGGGCTGGGCGCTGCTGGACGGCCGATTGCCGCTGGCCGGCTGCGTCTTGCTGGTTAGCGGCCGGGCCTCGTTCGAGCTGGTCCAGAAGGCCGTGCTGGCCGGCATCCCGCTGCTCGCGGCCGTCTCCGCGGCATCCTCACTCGCCGTCGATCTGGCCGGGGAAGCGGGCCTCACCCTGGTCGGCTTCCTGCGCGGCCCATCGATGAACGTCTACACCGGAATGCACCGGCTATCGCCTTGACCGGGCCGGGCCTGAGCCCATGGTCGCCCGTCGCTGCCCGCGCTATGTGGCTGCCTGCCCCGGGGTGCAGCCGACAGCCGGTGCACTCCCATGACCGGCGCAGCCTGCGCGAGCAGCCGAAGCCGGCCCGCCGAGCGGCTCCAGCCGGCCTTCCGCCTGGCTACCCGGCGCCCTGCGGAGGTTGAGCCCCCCGGCCGCCGGGCTCCCGGTCAGCGGCGGCCGGCCACCCGGCCGCGAACTGCTGGAGCCTCGCGGCCGTCTCCGCCAGCGGCTGCCCGCGGCCGACCGCGATACCCAGGAAGTAGGCGGTCAGCGGCGCGGCCGGCCGGTCCACCTTGTGGGCCACGACCCTGGCCAGGTTAAGCACGGTCTTCTGGGTGGCATCCGCTGGGTCAAGGCCAAGCTCGGCGCATAGCGCATCAGTCCAGTCGTCCAGCGTGCTCATCGTCCTCCATTCGACGTGCGGGAGCCCTGCGGCTCACGCATGATCCTGCGATCATCAGCCAGCCGCCGGGTGATTCCCTCCCGGTCTAGCCACTCAAGCAGCGGAATCACGACCCGCCGCGTCGTCCGCAGCGCCTGCCTCGCCTCGGCCGCCGTGAACGGCTGCGGCAGGCGGGCCAGGATCCGCGCTGCCTGGCCTGCCGCGTCGGGCGCCAGGACCACGTTGCCGGGCAGGCGGCGAAGCAGGCCAGCGCGCTCCGCCGCCGCGGCTGCCCGTGCGTCGAGACCCAGATCGAGCAGCCGCCCAGCGTCAGGTGCGCTGAACGGCGCATCCGCCAGGCCGGTGAGCACCGTCTGGACCGCGTCAGCCACCCGGGCCGGCAGGCCCGGGTGGCTGACCTTGGCGGCATTGCCGCCGGGGGCCGCCTGCCGCGCAGCCGCAACGGAGCGGTCAGGCTTCGGCTGCTCACCTTCGCTGCCGCTGCTCAAGCGCAGGTATCCGCCGCTCGCGTCGATCAGCTCATCAGCGCTGCCGCTGGCGCGCCAGGCAGCGAGGGCCTCGACCAGACCGCGGTCGGACAGGCCCAATTCGGCTCGGGCCGCATCGACCGGAAGACCGGGAGCCAGCGGATCGCGCGCCGCGTGCGCGGCGACCGCCGAGGCCAGGAGCTGACGCAACCGCTGCCAGTGCACCGGGTCGGCCAGCCATTCCCCGCGGACCGGCGGCGGCAGGTCGCGCAGGCCCATGGCCGATGCCGTGCTGGCGCGCAGCAGCCGGTGCCGGCGCAGCAAGTCCGATGCCGCGGGTGGCTCTGGCCACGATGCCAGCTCTCGCGCCGCCGCGGCGGCGGCGCCGCTGCGCAGCGCAAGCCGCGGCGGCATGACGTCGAGCACTGTCGCGCCGAATATCGGCCGACCGCCAGCCTGGTCGGCGGGCGCGCCGGGATCGCGGAGCAGCACCCGGTCGCCGACGTGCAGCGGCAGCGGGTAGTCCAGGCTCAGCCTGGCGACCCGGCTACCCAGCATCCGTATCCGGGCCACGGTGCGTGCCGCGCCCATGTGCATCATGAGCCTGGGCGGCAGCCGCATGGTGCCAGGCGGCTGCTGGTTCCCCGACGGGTGCGGTGTCAGGCGGACGTCGATCACGCTGGCTACCGTCCAGCGGCCGGCCTGAATGAGCGCCATGCCGCGGCTCAGCTCCCGGGTGCTGACGCCCCTGAGGTTCAGCGCCACCCGGGCGACGCCGCTGACCTGAGCGGCCGGCGCCCCGAGTGACTGCAATCCCCGGATCCGCAGCATGCGCATGGAGGGAGTCAGCGCCAGCTCGTCCCCGGTGCGCACGGTTCCTGCCTGCAGGGTCCCGGTGACCACGGTCCCGCTGCCTTTGACGGCGAACACCCGGTCCAGCCACAGCCGGACACCGCAGTGCGGGTCAGGCTGAGGGAGGCGCGCCGCGAGCCTGCCGAGCGCGGCGACCAGATCGGGAAGTCCCTGGCCGGTGACCGCGCTGACCGCGATCGCTTCCATCCAGCCCGGGTCCGCCCGGGCATCGGGTGCGGCCTGGGCGCCCGCGCTGCCGGCCGAACCGCAGCCGCGGCCGAGACTGGTATCGGCGATCTTGATCGCGGCCTGCCGCAGCGCCGGCGCCGGATCGGCCAGATCGGCCCGCGAGACCACCAGAATCCCGTGACGGATACCGAGGGCGTCGATCGCCGCGAGATGGTCGGCAGACTGAGGCATCCAGCCCTCATCAGCGGCCACCACGAACATCACGGCAGGCGCCGGACCCGCGCCGGCCAGCATATTGGAAACGAACCGCTCGTGCCCGGGCACATCGACGAACGCGATCTCCGCGCCGGACGGCAGCGTCATCCACGCGAAGCCGAGGTCAATCGTCATGCCCCGGCGCCGCTCCGCTTCCCAGCGATCCGGCTCCATCCCGGTGAGCGCGCGCACCAGCATCGACTTCCCGTGATCCACATGACCGGCGGTCGCGAAGACGTGCACTGCTACTCCCGGGCCGGGCAGGATACGCCATCAGCGGACGCCGCGGCCGCGGGCGACCGGGCGCCGTCGCGAGCCGCGACGGCGAGCACGGCCGCGGCAAGCCGCTCGTCGTCGGCGGGCTCGACAGCACGCAGGTCAAGCAGCAGCCGGCCGCCCTCGATCCGGCCGACCACCGCCGGCCCGTCTCCGCGGCGCACCGCTGCACCTGACCGCAGCTCAGCTGCCAGTTGCTCGGGAAGGGACAGCGCGGCACTCGGCAGGGTCACGCCAGGGCCTCCGCCGCCCCCTACGGCAACGGCTGTCGGCACCGCCCGGCAGTCAACGCCCGCGCCGGCCAGCCGCTCAGCGTGTGCATCGGCACGCCGCCTGATCGACGACAGGGCAGCCGTCATTGCCTGCATGACCGGCGCAGCGGGGCCGGTGAGGGTTGCCTCAAGGGCGGCAAGGGTCAGCTTGTCCACCCGCAGCGCCCGGGCCAGCGGATGGCGCGCGAGGCGGCTGACCGTCTCCGGACGGCCGAGCACCAGGCCCGCCTGCGGTCCGCCGAGCAGCTTGTCACCGCTGGCTGTCACCAGTCCGGCGCCGGCCCGCAGCCAGGAGTCGGCGTCGGGCTCGCCGGGAAGGACCGGGTTCGGCCTGAGCAAGCCCGATCCAATATCGCCTACTACCAGTGCCCCAAGACTGGCGAGCTCTCTGACGCTGACCGACGCCGTGAAGCCCTCGATCAGGTAGTTGGATGGGTGCACCTTCAGGATGAATGCCGTGCCAGCGCAGATCGCCTGCCGGTAGTCATCCAGCGAGGTCCGGTTGGTGGTGCCCACCTCGCGGATCCTGGCGCCGGTGGATTGCAGCAGATCAGGAAGCCGGAAGCCGTCGCCAATCTCGATCAGCTCGCCGCGGCTGACGATGATCTCGCGCCCCGCGGCAAGCGCTGTGGCTGCCAGCGCCAGCGCGGCGGCGTTGTTGTTGACCACGTGCACGGCTCCGGCCGCGGGAACCGCCCGCGCGAGAGCGTCAAGCGCGCCAGCGCCGCGCCGGCCGCGCTTGCCCGATGCCAGATCGAACTCCACATCCGTGCAGCCCGCCGCTGCCCGCACTGCCTTCCGCGCGGCAGCCGACAGCGGCGCGCGGCCGAGGTTGGTGTGCACGAGAACGCCGGTCGCGTTGATCACCGGGGTCATGGTGGCGGCAGTCCGCGGCAGCAACGCTGCCGCGGTGTCGGCGACGCTCGCTGTGCTGATGGCGCCGGAGCGAGCCAGATCCTGGGCGCGCGAGACCGCCGCCTTGACCAGCGCACCGCCGAGCGACTCCCGTGCCGCGACGAGGCGAGGGTCCGCGAGCACGACGTCAGTTCTTGGCACATGACGGCGCGGGTCCACAATCGCGACCCTACGCCGCTGTGGCCGGCAGCCATGTCAAGGGCCGAGCCCGCGCGGAGGCCGGCGTGCGGAGGCGGACGGGAATCGAACCCGCCGACGACGCGACGCGCCGTCCACCGGTTTTGAAGACCGGGGGGGCCACCAGGCACCCGGACGCCTCCGGGGCCGACGTTACCCGCGTCCGGGCGGCGCCCGCCATCCGGGCCCGCGGCGCGCGCCCGGCCCTTACCCGCCCGAGCCGGCCCGCTGCCCGGCCCACCTTGTTGCGCCGGACACCGCACTACATGCGCCGGACACCGCACTACATTTGAGCGCGTGACCGATCCGGCTACCTTCCGACTCACCCAGTACGCGCGCGGCGGCGGCTGCGCCTGCAAGATCCCGCCGGGCGAGCTGGAGGAAACCATAGGCAGGCTCGTGCCCGATGGCCCGGGAACGGACCTGATGGTGGGGGTCGAGCATGGCGACGACGGCGCCGTGGTGCGGGTCAGCCCGGCTACGGCGGTAGTGGTGACTGCAGACTTCTTCACTCCCGTCGTGGACGACGCCTACACGTTCGGGCGGATCGCGGCTACCAACGCCCTGTCCGACATCTACGCGATGGGCGGCGAGCCGCTGGTCGCCTTGAACCTGCTCGGCTGGCCACGCGACAAGCTCCCGGCCGAGCTGGCGGCGGAAGTGCTGCGCGGCGGCCTGGACGTGGGACGCGCGGCGCACTGTCACGTAGCTGGCGGGCACAGCATCGACGATCCCGAGCCGAAGTACGGCATGGCGGTGACCGGCACCGCGGATCCGGCCGCGTTGCTGCGGATTGACGCCGGGCGGCCTGGCCTGCCGCTCAGCCTGACAAAGCCGATCGGCACCGGCGTGCTCAATGCCTGGCACAAGGCAACGGGCGAGATCAGCGCGGCAGCTATCGACGTGATGACCACGCTGAACGCTGACGCCAGCCGGCAGGCGCTTGCCGCCGGGATCGGGTGCGCGACCGACGTGACCGGATTCGGCCTGCTCGGCCATCTGTTCAAGCTTGCCAGGGCCAGCGGCGCCTCCGCGGTCGTCGACCGCGCTGCAGTGCCGCTCATCGAGGGCACGCGGGCAGCGGCACGTGCAGGGCATCTACCGGGCGGGAGCCGCCGGAACCTCGAATGGGTGCTCCCGCACACCGACGTGGGCGCGGTGGGCGAGGAAGACCTGCTCCTGCTCGCGGACGCGCAGACGTCTGGCGGGCTGCTCGTGGCCGGGGAGCTGCCGGGAGCGCCCGTGATCGGGGAGCTGGTCCCGCGCCGCGACAGCGTTCTCATCCTCCGGTGATCAGCCGTCCGGGCGGATGGCGTGCAGGGCGTGACCCGCTGACCCCGCCGGGTCGGCGCCGAGCGCCCGTACCACGCGGCGACACCCCGGTGATGCAGAGCTGGCGGGACGGCGGTCAGGCCGCCGCGGGGGTGTGGGTGTGGGTGTCCCAGTCGATGTGGTAGTCGTAGGTTTGCCTGAGTGCCTTGCTGTCGGCGGTCATCGTCAAGATCATCGGCAGCATGGCGTCGCGGAGCATCCTGGCGACGGGACCGGCTGCCTTGCTGTTGTTGATGCGGGCGGCCCATTTGATGATGCGCTCGACCCGGGGCCGGCGCGCCGCCTCGAACCGGGCGAACGCCGCCTGCGGGGTGGGCAGGTCGCGCAGGCTTTTGGCGAGCACGACGGCGTCCTCGATGGACAGCGATGCGCCCTGCCCGGAGCTGGGCGAGGGGGCGTGCGCGGCGTCCCCGATGACGATCATCCGCCCGCTGTGCCAGGCGCGCAGCGCGTCGATCCCGTTGGAGGCCAGGGTGAGGAATGCCCCGATGCCCTCGGCGCCGGCCGCGTGGGACTCGTATACGGTGGCCTCGATCCCGGCGTGCTGCAAGGCCATCGCGGTGGCCGGACCGGCGATACCGCCGCCGATGACCAGGGCGGTGCGGGTGCGGGTGCCGGTCGTGGCTGTTGCCTTTCGTCGATGCTGTCGATGTTGAAGGGCTCGCCGTGGAACTGGGCCCACAGCGGGCCCCAGCCGGTCTCGGGGTGGGTGATTTGCTCGATGAACCGCCCGGTGAAGGAGGACTCGGCGTCCAGTAGCGCGAGCCGGTAGTCCTCCTCCACCAGGAACAGCGGGTGCAGGCCCCCGGCCAGCGTGTTGTCGATCAGGTCGCGGATCTCGGCGCGCTGCTCGGCGAGCCTGTCAAGCCGGCGGCGCAGCAGCGTGAGAACATCGCCGGGCGGCAGCGCCGCGATCAGCGACAGCGCGGCCACGAAGTGCGGGTACTCGTGCTGCGGCCGCTCGACCAGCTCGCTCAGCCAGTCGTGGAACTCGTCCCGGCCGGCGTCGGTGAGCGCGTAAACGGTGCGTTCCGGGCGCTGGCCATCGCGGGTGGTTTCCTGCTTGGTGATGAACCCGGCCCGGTCCAGCTGCTGGACAACCATGTACAGCGAGCCGTGGTTGAACTTGATGCTGCGCGCGTCTCCGTGGTCGCGCAGCATGCGGCTGAGCTCGTACGGGTGCATCGGACGTTGCGTCAGATAGGACAGCACGGCCAGCGCCAGCAGGTTGCCGACCTTCCGCTTCTTCGCCATCTGCCCCTCCGTCTATACCTGATATAGTCACTATCAACTATCCATGATTAACTAGTCATTGTCAACTACTGTAGCGGCGCAAGCTGGCCTTGCGAGGCAAGATCGAGAGACGCCGTAATTGACACTGCGGCCAGGCGCGAAGTCGGTGGCGCCCGCCCCCTACGACCGGAGAGACTCCGGAACGTGCGGGTAGGAACGGCTCACGGTGCGTCCAGGAAGGGTGGGATCATCGTCATTAGCATGTCGGCGCGGCCGGTGACCCCGATGTGCGAGGTGCCCGGCAGGACGGCGAACTGGGTGGCGGGCATGGGCGCCAGGTCGCCCAGCACTCCTCCTCCGAGCAGCCGGAACATCGCCACCGCGTGCTCGGGTGTGACGATGTCGCTGTCGCCGATGATCAGCAGGATGGGGACGTCGATCGCGGAGATGGCCTGCGGGGTGATCTCGGGCAGTTCCATCGCCTGGACCTTGGCCAGCAGGGCGGGCCAGTTACCCGGGTTGGGGGCCAGCGCCCGGTATTCCTGTTCGAAGGGAATCTGCAGGTCGCGTCCGGGCGCATCTGCGGACTCCCCGGATTCTGGCCTGCTGAACATTTCAGGGTAGAGGCCGGTCTTGTCGTAGGTCACCGATGCGAGCACGGCCTTGCGGACCACGGCGGGGTGGTTGGTGATGATGTTCAGCGCGATGCCCGCGCCTAGGCTGTAGCCGCACAGGTCGGCCTGGCCGATGCCCAGATGCGCCAGCAGGGCAAGCGTGTCATCGGCCATCGCCTGGACCGACATGGGCCGGTCGATGTCGGCGGTCCGGCCATGGCCTTGCTGCTCCACGGTGATGACCTGACGGGTTCGTGCCAGCAGGTCCGGCAGCGGTCCGAACGAGGTTCCGGTCGCAGAGATCGCGCCGTGCAGGAGCACCACCGGGACTTTGGCGGGGTCTGATGAGCCACGGATCTCGTAGAACATCTTCAGGCCGTTGATGTCGGCGAACACGGCCTGCCCTCCTAACCGATCCCGGCCAGAACGTTGCTGACTCGGCCGAGGACGTCATCGACACTCGCGGTGACCATGGTGTGCATGGCCTCGTCGACGTCGAACGCGTAGGCGATCTTCGTGGTGTCGTCCGGCGCGGCAGTTAGCGTGATCGCGGTGACCGCATCGCCGGGAACGGTCATGGCCAGGCGGTCCGGCTCCGACACCTCGTCGTAGCGGCCGGTCAGCGCGATCTCCTCACCCTCGGCGGAGATGACGGTCGCCTGCCAGGATCCTCCGGTCCGCACGTCCAGCACCGCCGTGCCCGACTTTGCCGGGAGCCAGGCCTCGAAGTAGCCGGGCTGCGTGAGGACCTGCCAGACGCGCTCACGCGGGGCCTTCAAGGTACGGGTGACGATGAACTCGCTCATCGGAATCCTTCCTGCTATCGGCTTGGTAGGCGGTGGCCAAGATTAGGGATCGTTTCGACTGGCACGTGGACCGTATTTCGACCTGCGTGGATGCTCGTCATCACCGGCGGCCCGCCGGGTCGTTGGCGCACTGTCCGCTGGCACGTGTGTGGAGGCGCGGGCGACGCTGGCGGTGCCAAGGCCGAGGATGGCTTGGCGAGATCTGCAGGGACCCTGTGGCGAAGGAATGACCCACAGCCCCCTCCTCGGGAGCTTGCCAATCAGCCCGTCCAGGCTGAGGAAAGTCGAATCGACCACGCGACGCGTCACTGAGCTCCGCTCGGGCGGATGTTCTGATTGAGGTGGAACACGTTGTCCGGATCCCACTGGTCTTTGAGCGCGGTGAGGCGAGCGAGCTTGTGCGGCGGGTAGGCCCGCTGCACGCCGGCTTGCCCCTCGTCGGTCAGGACATTGACGTACGCCCCGCTGGCGAACGAATCGAGCGACGCGGCATAGCGCCGAGCGGCGGCCATCCGCGACTCGTCCTCGGCCGGGTCTGCCCACTTCGCCGCGGTGACGAACTCGAATAGCGTGCCGCGTTGACTGAACGCCGTATCGCCATCCGGCACCTCGGCAATCGCACCGCCGTAGGCCTGCAAGCTGGCGTTTGGCAGATGCTCGCCACGGCCATCACCTGTGCCGCGCAGAAGGTACGCCTCGATCGCCTCGTCCGGCATTGACTGCAGGTAGTGGCCCTTCCAGTAGCGGCGGAAGCGGTGGCCCATGAGGTTGTCGTCCATCCGCTGCAAGTCCACATAGGACAGTTCGTCGACGCGTTCGCCGAGGGGCTC
>Ga0137378_10005030_pt1 | contig 11423 bp, 7 predicted proteins | sample SagtaG_21_FD_104813 | JGI IMG/M metagenome (GOLD analysis project Ga0137378, IMG submission 104813) | Vadose zone soil microbial communities from Sagehorn Ranch, Mendocino, California, USA - Sage2_L_60_16 metaG | ecosystem: Environmental > Terrestrial > Soil > Vadose zone | place: USA... | reverse complement strand
GCGAAACAGCGTTTCGGTCATCTCCAATTCGGCGGCGTGATTGTCTCTGTCACGATAGTATCCCTGGAGCCACTCAAGGAAGTGCACGGCAGGTCTCTCTGTGATACGTTCCTTTACCAGGCGTTCGGCCACGGCATCCTGTCCATGCTGAATGAAGAGGTCAACAAGTCGATGAAGTGCATTATCGTCAACTTGTTGCGTTTCTCTGACGGCTTCGTCAACGCGTCCAAGCGTCAATAGCCGATCAACCAGTTCAGAGGTACGACCGGTCTCGCGGCAGATTTGCAGGTAGGTTGCATCGTCGAGGGTATCTTTCTCCAGGGCCAGCAAGAACCCGCCGTAGGCCTGGCGGCGGGAACCTGTGACTTTTTCATCTTCGTCAGTCAGTATATCGTGAATCCACACCGCGATAGTGGTTCGTTCCAGTGGCGTGGTGTATTTGACGAGCTGGTCCGATGCTTTGGCAGCGAAGTCAAGGCTGTTCTCCGCTTGCAGGTCGCGCTGGTAGATATCAAAAAGCACCTCGATGCTTTTTTCACGGGCTGTCCTATCAGCCTGTTCGTCCGCCAGGCAGTTGCCCAGGCTTACAATACACTCCCCAACAAGCTCGACCAGTCCTTCCTCTTCTGGATGGTAGCTCTCTTCTTCGTCATATTCGTCATAGTCGTCGTAACCGGCTTCATCATAGTAGATGTGGGATTGGTCGAAGATCTCTGTCACCATAGCTTCGTAGATGGTTACTGCTTCGAGATAGTCTCCTTGCTGTGCAAGTCTATCAGCCGTTTGTTTCACGGTAAGCAGTTCCTGGGTGATGCGCGGCGCATCGCGCCGAAAAGCCTCGGATACCTGGCGATGGTAGGCAGCGGGGTTGACGGAGAGAATCCTCTGCGCGGGACGTATGAGGTAGCCATCGGGATGGCGCACCCAGAATTGCCGCATGTGCCAGGGGAAGTCGGCGAGCGGGCGCGCAATATCTGCACGGGCGCTTTGAGCCTGTCGATACACGGCATCTACGTTATCGACGAGCAGGACGATCTCAACACCGCTGCCGCGCTGTCCCGGCGGGAGAAGACGAGGACGCTCAGACTCCCAGTAGGGTGACTTGTCTGTCGCCAGCTGGATCGAAGTCTCCCCGCGAGACAGTTCAACATATTCGTCTTCGTCGCGGGCTACGACACGAAAGCCCAGGACGTTTTCAAACCATTGTATGGATTGTTCGAAGTTGCTCACGCAAAGCTCAACCCAGCTTGTTTTATCCATGTTTCAGATGCCTTTCAATTTAATAAGATGCCAGAATACGGTCTGCCAGCAGACCCAGACAGCTGAGATTGGGGAAACCAGGTCCCTGGGCGAGACCTGCCAGCATTGGCAGATGTAGTTTGGGTATGAGACCCTCAAGGGAAAGGTCGTGAGCAATAGCGTGCTCGATAGCTCTCACATTAAAAGATTGTGTGACGTCGGCCATACGCGTGTGTATGTCCTCGTCGAGCAGGCTTCTAAACCAGAGAGCATCGAAGCCACGCGCTACGACAACGTAATCGTACTCATCGTGGTTCACCTTGCCATCGTATTCGTTATCGACCCGCACCTTTGTATCGTCCGCCTGAATATGCCGCACTGTGCCGATAACGGAGCGAACATTCTCGGCGTTGTTGATCTCTTGCATCGCCTGGTGTGAGAAGACCCCTCTATCGGTGCGTCTCAAAAATTCGCGCCGGTCTTGCTCGCTCAGTTGCAGCCAATTTGCCGCGTGCTGGTGATCACCGTACAGACTGGCAAGCTTACCATCGGGGTCGGAGAATAACCTGTTCTCCTGGAAACCCTCATCGCGTGTATACATTACCCCAGATGGACTGATGACTTCAATGAATGCCGAACTTCTCAGGGCATCCAGCAGGGCCACCACGATGGCGGCGGCAGTTTCACCCGTGCCGATCACGCCAATATTCAGCGGATTTTTGACTTGCCACCGGAGTTTCTCAAACTCCTCAACATGCCGCCAGAATGATGCGCCATCCATAACACGCGGATGCTCCCTGGGCTGACCCGGGATGGTGAGCGGCGTCCCAGGGCCTGTCATCACGAGACCCTCACCGGTCAGCGTATAGGGCGTGCCACCTGCTGAAGGTTGGCATGTCAACTGCCAGTGGTTCTGATCGGCGCTGGTGCCGATATGCGTTACCTCGGCTATGCACAGGTCAAGCTCTACTTGCTCGGCAACCCATTGGATATACTTTGACCACTCGGTATGCGTTGGGCGTGTACGCTGGCGATCAATCCAATCGGAATAACGCATCGTATCGATGAGATAGCTCTGCCAGGAGAGGAGTACCATCTTCTTCGCGACTGCTCTACTGAGCGCTTTGTCTCCCCAACAGGAGGAGAGGTAGGGAAAGCCAACATCCTTTTCCGGGCGTGTCCCCAGGAGTTGATTGCCGTCGGTGTATCCTGCCCGTCCAGACCAATGGGGAGCGACACCTTGCCGATCGATGATATGTAAGTTGGGGACGGGATAGCCTAACTTTGCGAGCATGTGTCTTTTCGCCGCGATTGCGGCCCCCTTTGGTCCAGCCCCCACCACCAACAAGGTAGGTGTAGATGAAGTTACAGACTTCATCGATGGCTCAGGATTGATAGATTGGTCTCCATACGCTTTCTGGGTCACAGAATCTCCTCTTTTTTGAATAAACTGGGATTGAACAGGCAAAGACAGCCTTTAAAGGTTTCGCTGAGTAAGTATACCTTTTTCTCTGATGAGTACAAATTAGAACCAAATATTTCAGGTATGGAAGCACATGCGATGAGCGGCACAGAAGGAAACTCAGGGTGCCTGCCATACACACACTATTTTATCATCGCCAGCGGATGCAATGCGAGTACCACTACAAACAATGCCTGAGCTTCCATTGATAGATTCATTCACAATCTAGCGCGCCAGCTCTTCCTTCAATGAAAGCGGGCTGCGATTCTGTTCACGCAATGCTCTGTCCTACATATGTCTGCTATATGACCTCTGTGTGTGGTTATCCTGACATTCAATTACCACTATGCTTGCAGTAAGTACTAAAAAGCCGTAACAAGAGTAAACATCAGAAAAGCACCACGAAACATCTTTGCTTACTTTAATGATCAGTGAAAGGAGTAGCAGATGTATGTCTTCAATATGCAAATCCAATGTGTCGATCATTTCATTGAGGTGCTCTCCGAAGAGCTGGGAACAGCAGAACTGGTAGTTGAACACCTGATTAGTCAGATACTCCTGGCGCTTTTTGATATAGTAATCGTGGAAGACGTAACTATTTTCCCTTCAGGCCAATCCAGTCATCAAGCCTCCTACTCGCTACAAATTTATGCGCAATGTGCCGATATATTCACACCATCCTTCGCTGTTCATTTAGATGCCCTGGAACTAACCCTCGAAGAGAAAATCTGTTGTGTATTAATAGAACTTTTTGGCACAGTACATTTAGAAAAAATCACGGTTAGTATGAAATAGCGGTATCATCATTTACTCTGTCATTTGCCTTTTGGTGAGGGAGAGAGTATTGTGAGCAGAGGATAAGAAGAAAGAGGAAATGCATGGAGAGGGATAGCGACCGCATAGGTCTGCTAGCTTTATGCAGATTAAAAAGGGGCAGGTGTTTTCTATGGCAACCAATCCCGTATCAGCAGAATCATCGTGGAATTGGCCAGGTAGAGGTGAAGCATTGTCAGAGGTAGCCTTTCACGAACTCGAACATCTCTCGCCTGACCGCAAATATGAATACCTCAATGGAATGGCATATCTCATGAGTGGGGGTGGCGTGGCGCATGACCGCATCAGGCGAAATGTTGGCTACGCCCTGGACAGCCAGCTTCGATCTGGACCCTGTAGAGCCTTTGGCGTGGATGTACAAGTGTTCCTGAGAACGAAAAAAGACAGCAAGAAGCAGTATGTCTATCCCGATGCGACTGTTTCCTGTGATGCCGCTGATCGGCGCCCAGAGAATACGCTGATTGAATCACCACGAGTTGTTATTGAAGTGCTGTCGCCCAGTACTGAGGCCCGTGATCGTGGCGTGAAGTTCAAAGCCTACCAGGGATGTCCAACCATGCAAGAAATAGTGCTGATGAGTCAATTTGCGCCATATGTAGAAATATGGCAACGTGACGATCAGGATATTACTGCCTGGCACTATCGTCATTATGGTCCTGGGGAAATTGTTGAGATCAACAGCATAGATGTGCAGATTGACATTGCAGATGTCTATCAAGAACTGGATTTCGAGGAAGCTGAGCCAGGGGAGGAATAGCGAGCAGGATATTATCGACAACTATATGTCCTACATCCCCACCCCCGGCCTATATTGAATCGCCTCCATAACACGATTCGCCATAATCATCTTACTCCCTGACAGATACGCAATGGTCCTTGCCAGCTTCAACACCCGGTGATACGCCCGCGCCGACAACTTCTCACCTGATGTGTTGGTCTGGCAGAAATCCCGCACTTTGTTTGGGCCCATCTCGGCATGCAGGTCAGTCTGGTTCTCTCGAAATGGTGCAATTGCCGCTCCCGGGCGGATTGTACTCTTTAGACCTATAGCTCCTCGGTCAAATCCATCGGCAATACCCCTGGAGGGCCCGATATAACTCTACTTATTTTACCATCCAACTTTTGAACAGACAGCCAATGTCCATGCCAACTTTGTTTAACGGTATCCAGATGGGTAATCATGATAATGTGGTCAAAAATTCCACGTTGTAGCACATCATCAAAGATACGTTTCACCGCCTCAGATCGCTCATCATCTAATGAAGAGAGTACTTCGTCCAGAACGAGAAATTTTACACGCCCTGTTTTAGTTATGGTTTGTGCTTGCTCAGCCAGTGCAATGCGCAGACACAAGCCAACTAATGCTTTTTCACCACCCGACAGACGGCTGACTGGACGTGGAAAATAACTGGCATCTAGATACTGAAATTCGTCTCTATCAAATTTGACACCTAGAATGGACTGATCAGTAATGGCATGCATGAGCAAATCGGTAGTACGCCTCATTACCTCTTCAGTATTGGCCTCGAAGAAGTGCTTTTTGAACTCCTCCAGATGCTCACGCAAACATTCCTCCCTATAGTATCCTTGAACATAAGTCCTAAAACGGCTGTGATATGATCGTGCATTCTCAACATACTTCTGAGCTAGTTGCGCGATTAACTGGGCATCTTTCAAAGTCAATTCAGCCTCTTGAAGCTGACTACGTATCTCGATGTCTTTCTCATGGGCCTTTATTAGTAAGTCTTTTGCCAATTGCAAACTTTCTGGGTTGTAATTGAGAGCTTTTTGTTGCTCCAGCAAATCTTGTCTCTCACTATTAAGTTCCTCTTGTGCCTGTTGTTTTTCGTCCAGGCTTCGCTTCAAGAAGGATAACTGCGCGTAGGTATCCGCTTGTGTCTTCAACATGCTTGCCTGTTCGTTCAAATCATTCAGCTTTTCTTGCAGAGAGACTTCTATCTGAGCATCTGTAATGTCTTCTCCCAAGGCTAGCCAAGCTTGCTGACTCGTGAGAAAATGGCCATGAATCTCTTTATGCTGTATGAGCAGCGTATCTCTAGTTGAGACTTTCTTTTCAATGTCAACAACGCTTTTTTGCAGGAGATCGTAGTCACTTCCCGCCTTACTCTTCTCCTGCTCCCATTGTTTCCTCCTTTCGTCAATACCTTGCTTTTGTTGTAGTAGTTCATCTTGTCTATGATGATGCGTTACATTCAACCAGGTACGCAAATGTTGAATACGGTGTTCTGGAGTATGCTCTACAAAACGCTGATTACATGTTGGGCAGCGAGCATCATTTGAACTGCTAGTAAGCAGATTTAAGGCCTCTGTATTTTGTTGGGTTTCATGGTCGAGCATGCTGCTTTGCTTATACCATTCTTCGTAGTCTGTTTGCGTTGGATCAATACTACCCAGCATCTCTCGGTACCGCTTTGCGTGTTCTGCATGCTCTTTAGCTTGACACAATTTTTCTTCAATATGAGTTAGTTCACCTAACTGGCCATCAAGGGTCCTGAGTTGCGACTGAGCCTGTACAAACGTACCATAGCAATTTTTAATAAAAGGGATACGCTCCAATCGTAATTCACAGTTTTTATACCTTCCTGCAACCGGAGGTATGTAGCTGAGATATCAGCATATTGCTCTGTTTGTTGTATAGCATTCTGATACTTTTCTATATCCTGCCTACTCTGTTCTATCCTTCCATCGATATTAGCAATTTTTTCTTGAAAAGCATTTTGCTTATTTTGGCATTCCTCCAGTTTCTCATAATCACTGCTTACCTGTTCAATTATCTTCTGATGTCCTTGCCATTGCTCTTTTAGAGTAGATATTTGTGCCAACGCCTTAGAAACTTCTTCTTCGGTTTCCTGATACCCCTGCTGTCGTTCAGTGATCGCTTTTTCTATGATGCTCAATAACTGCTGTGTATATTGTAATTTTGTGTGGATCACTCGTGCAGCCTGAAAGCTCCGTACAAGTCCTCGAGCCGTGGGATCCAAAGTTAAGTCATCGCAAATGAGATTGCCAAGAGAAATGATGCCACCTTTGGCACTCTCGCAACTATTAGCCTGTAACTCTACCGCCCTGGTAAGAACTTCCAATTGTAAAATTTTCTCAATGATTTGACGACGTTCATTAGCTTTCTCTGTTACCAGTCCGGCTGTATCTCCCTGCAATGCAACATAGGTACGCTCGAACTGATCACGAGTAAGACCCCCTAACAGAGCAATAATGCGCGCTGTAACAGATTTTCCGCTACCTGCCCCACTTAGCACCTGGATGGCATTGTTGATACGCAGTTCAGCCGTATTGCCAAAACGAATGATATGTACTTCCTGGTCATCAATAAATAGCCTGCATTCCACACGTACTGGTTCATTAAGAGAATCAGTACGGATGTCAATAATACCCTGTCCACGTTTGGAACCCGGCCCAAATAAAGCATAAATGAAAGCCTCGATCAAAGTGCTTTTGTCAGCTCCATTTAGTCCGCTAATAATAGTAAGTCCCGGTTCAAAAGCAATCACACCTGTTGCCACAAATCGCCGATAATTCTTTAATTGCAATGTTAACGCTTGCTGAGCCATCGCCTATTCACCTTCCTGGGCATATGTAACCTGTAAAATACGACGTGCCTCTTCAATGCGCTTCATGCCCTCATCTTTATACCAGGTCCGCTCAGTAGTATTTTTCTCTCTTTGTTCCAGAAAATGCTCCCATTGTCGATCTAATGCTGCTCCAGACATAGCTTCACTGCTCCGCGAAGGAGTAGTACGCTGGAAATTCCAACGAATCTCACAACGGCGCACCAATTTGCGTAGTTTTGCTATAGTAGCATGATCAAGCTGCCCCCATACTTGAGGAAGGATATTATTTACCTCTAACAAAACAATGGCATGCGCTGGAAGTCCATTCTGGAGTCGTACATGCAAAATATCCATGAGAGTCTTAGCATTTTCATGTATCGCATCAATAGGTTCCAAGCGCAGGACTGGACGTGCATCTCTGTTCGCCAAGCTGCGTACATCCGCTGGCTCACCTACGTGCAAGCGGACATCCAATGCTCCATGTACAGCATAAGTATCATTGGGGCGTAGAGGATACGCCACGGCCTCACCGAAATTGAGGGCTTCCAGACTTCCTGCATAGAATGCCGATACATTCTTCAGCGGCTGGTAACGGTGGATATGCCAATCTCCCATCGCTACGTAATCCCAACCACGGAGCAGAATATCCGAGGGAATGGTATAAGCTGTATGGTGCAGAGAATTCAATTCGTTCATCCCGGAAACACGACCATGAGTAAGCAATACATTGATGTAACCAGAAATGGGATGCAGGCCGCTAAAATCTGGGTTACCACGCAGCGCGCGGTATGGGAGAGCGTGAACGGCTAGTTTAGAAATTCGTGCTTGTCTCTCAGATGATCTACAACTCCAACAATCGTGCAAAACCTCATAGCTACTTCCATTAATAACATGCGCATTTAATTCTCTGAGAAATGTTGTGGGACTTCCCATGAGCAGTATACTCGCCGTCTCATGGTTCCCATCGATAATGACAACAGGAATGTCATGGTTCATCAATAACCGAATCATCTTAGCAGCAAAACTAATAGCACGCGGATAGGGAACTGATTTGTGAAAGAGATCTCCTGCGATGACCACCATATCGACAGCCGGTTGTGCATGGATTACATCTTCCATCATCCTCTTTACGGTTTCTTCTATATCAACTTCTCGCATATAGCGGCCTGCCGCTCCTGCGTTTTCAGCGTTACCAAGGACTAGATTGGTGGGTCCTGTAAACCCTAAATGGATGTCTGCAAAGTGAATTAAACGTATGTCACCTTTCCCATCTCCAGGTTCTCTCTTTTGCCCGATCGTTACCGGGACTTGCTCAAGCGCTTTATTGGCACGTTCATGCCACTCATAAAATATCTGTTTATGGGGATAGCTTTCAATCCCCCGCTGAGCGAAGTCCATGCACTCGTCATAGCGTTTTAGCTCAAATAAGGACTCTATGACCTTAGAGAGCCATGCTTGATAGCTTATTATCCGTCGCTGTCCATCCATCTGGCTCGGTTCACTTAGCAATCGCTCAAGATCGAGTTGCATAGCGAAGTCATACATCACCTGCCAACTCTCTTGCCGTTTCGCCTCATTACAAATAGCAAAAATTGTTCTTGTACGCAGAAGATCCTCTTCCGCAGGAGCTTTTCTCAGGATGTAGTGAGCAACCTCTTGCATCTTTTGAAAATCCAGGCTACCATTTGTGACACTCTGTCTTTCCTGCTTTACCGCATCAAACTCATCATCTCTTCTACTTCCCGCTTGCTTGAGATAGGCATCATACATAGTCCATAATAATTCTTTATGTACATAAGGGTCATCTTGAAGCTGTGCGGAAAGCTGACGCCCAAATTCAATGGCTTCCATGGGCTTCCCTTGTCTGCGCAAACATTTGATATAATGGCTTGTCACAAAACTCCCCGGATATGAGTTATATACCTGCTTATACAGCGCAGCAGCCTCAGCAAATTGACCAGCGTTTTCAAGCCGCTTTGCCTCATCACTTAATTTTCGATTGTAGGATTGAGCTGAATCAGCCATTACAATAAATCCCCCTCTTTTGGGGTGCAACATTGGACTGGAGAAGCTATTCAAACGATCTTATTAAAGAAGGCAAATTCCAGCCGGAAACAAACTTCACCCAAAAACTGCCTACAGCATTAAAATACGAGTTAAATACTATGGCTACGCCCCCACCCTCGGCCTATACTGAATCGCCTCGGCAATGTGATTCGCCATAATCATCTCATTGCTTGCCAGATCGGCAATTGTTCTCGCTAGTTTCAACACACGATGATAGGCCCGCGCCGACAAATGCAACTGCTGGGTGGCGGCCTTCAACAACTTCTCGCCTGATGTGTCGGTCTGGCAGAAATCGCGCACTTCGTTTGGACCCATCTCGGCATTGCAGGTGAGCCTGGTGCCCTCGAAACGGTGCAACTGGCGCTCCCGGGCGGCTTGTACTCGTTTGCGGATGGTCTCCGAGTTCTCGACCTGGCGCTTATCGGCCAGTTTCTCGTAATCTACCCTGGGGACTTCTACGTGGATATCGATGCGGTCCAGCAAGGGGCCGCTGATCCTTTTCTGGTAGCGGGCAATGGCCATGGCGGAACAGGTGCATTCTTTGATGGGGTCGTTGTAGAAGCCGCAGGGGCAGGGGTTCATGGCGGCGACCAGCATGAAATTCGCGGGGTAGGTGATCGTTCCCTGGGCACGGGAGATGGTGACGACCTTGTCCTCTAGTGGTTGACGCAGGACTTCCAGCACATTCTGTCCAAATTCTGGGAGTTCGTCGAGGAAGAGGACGCCGCGATGCGCGAGGCTGATCTCGCCTGGGCGGGGTACGCGGCCACCACCGACCAGCCCGGCGTGGCTAACGGTATGGTGGGGTGAGCGGAATGGACGCTGCAGCACCAGGGGTATATCTGAGGGAAGCATGCCGCTCACGCTGTATATCTTGGTGACCTCGAGCGATTCATCGATGATCATACGGGGAAGGATCGAGGGGGTAGAACGCGCCAGCAAGGTTTTGCCTGATCCGGGAGGGCCGCTCATGAGTATGTTGTGACCGCCGCTGGCCGCCACCTCCAGGGCGCGCTTGACGTGTTCCTGCCCGCGTACCGCCGCCATATTTTGCCCGTACACGGCGGGTTCAATGACATCAAGAATTCTTGGGTCGGGGATGTACGGCTCGATCGGGCGCTCGCCGTTGAGGTGGTTCACAAGTTGGCCCAGTGTCTCTACTGCATAGATGTCTACCTCGCGAATGAGGGCCGCTTCCATCGCGTCGGCCGCAGGCACAAAGACGGTTTTGACATGCTTATCGCTTGCCAGCGCCACCATCGGTAGTATCCCGTTTGTATGACGCACCGTTCCATCGAGAGACAACTCACCTAGAAATAGACACTGTTCGATCTTCTCATCCTGGTTGATTTGACCGGAGGCGATCAATATGCCAATGGCTATAGGAAGGTCATAGGCCGGGCCTTCTTTACGCAAATCGGCGGGAGCGAGGTTTACCGTAATACGTTTGTAGGGGAAAAGACAGCCGCTGTTCTTGATGGCTGCTCGAACCCGTTCCCTGGACTCGTTCACGGCGGCATCGGGGAGTCCGACGATAGTGAACGCTTGAAGACCATTGGAGAGATCAATTTCAACTTCGACGAGTGCGCCTTCCAAGCCGATTACTGCGCAGCTCTGCACTTTTGCTAGCATCGATGACGTACCTCCACACGTATTTCGATGCATTATGCATGAGCCTGGGAGAAAATGCAAGGTATTCAATCTTTTAGGTCAGGGATGTTGCAGGGTTCTTTTTCCCCACCCGCCCACCCAAAAAGAGCATCTCTGGAAAATGATAGAATAAAGTAGAAGCTCATGTTATGAGCAGGGAACATGGAAGGAATACATCATTGACCATAAGTTTAGAGGACTTTGCACAGGAAGATTTCTGCTATCTGACCACGACTGGCCGCGTCACCGGTCGCTCACATACGGTAGAAATCTGGTTCGCCATTCAGGGGCAGACGCTGTACATACTCTCTGGCGGTAGAGATCGCTCGGATTGGGTAAAAAATGCGATGCGACAGCCACATGTGACTTTCAAGATACGGGATACGCTCTTTTCCGGGCAAGCTCGGCTGATTGAAAATGCTGAAGAAGATGCGTTAGCGCGCCGGCTGCTGCTTGAGAAATACGCTGATAGTGAAGATGATCTTGAGGATTGGGGGCGTACTTCGCTGCCTGTGGCGTTTGATCTTGTCTTGCAATGAGGATGGATGCAATCTTTTAAGGCAAGGATTACGGGTACGCCT
>Ga0137378_10005028_pt1 | contig 11426 bp, 10 predicted proteins | sample SagtaG_21_FD_104813 | JGI IMG/M metagenome (GOLD analysis project Ga0137378, IMG submission 104813) | Vadose zone soil microbial communities from Sagehorn Ranch, Mendocino, California, USA - Sage2_L_60_16 metaG | ecosystem: Environmental > Terrestrial > Soil > Vadose zone | place: USA... | reverse complement strand
GTGAAACGTTTCACAAATCCGTTGAGCGGTAACTCGAAGTGGACCGACTGGAAAGGCACAGGCGAGGTCGCGCCGGTGTGGAACGGCCGCGGAAGCGTTGCTGAGTTCGAGCTCGACGGTCCCACTGGTCATCTCCAAGGCGTCGGACTGCGTCTTTACAATTCGGAAGCGAAGCAATGGACGATCAGTTGGGCGAACAGTCGCGACGGCGCGATCGGCGCGCCGATCGTGGGCGAGTTCAAGGACGGTCGCGGCGATTTCATTGACGTGGAGGAATTCAATGGCCGGCAGATTTTCGTGCGCAACGACTTCTCGAAGATCACGCCGGACTCCTGCTACTTCGAGCAGGCGTTCTCAGGCGATAACGGCCGGACGTGGGAACCGAACTGGTTGATGACGTTCAAGCGACGCAGATGATCCGTGGATTTTTGGGTTTGTTGCTGATCGTGAGCGCAGTCGCCGCGCTCGCGCAGGAAAACTCGACGCGCGACGGGCAGCATGATTTCGATTGGGAATTTGGAAACTGGCACACACACCTGTGGAAACTGAAGCAGCCGTTGAGCGGGTCTAACGAATGGGTGGAGTACGACGGCACGACGGTCGTGCGAAAAATCTGGGACGGACGCGGTAATTTGGTGGAACTGGAGGTCGATGGACCGACTCACATCGAGGCACTAAATCTGCGCCTGTATAATCCGGACACGCACAAGTGGAGTTTGAATTTCGCGAGCAGCAAAGCGGGCACGCTCGGCACGCCGACCGTTGGCGAATTCAAGAATGGACGCGGCGAGTTTTTCGATCAGGAGAATTTCAACGGACGACCTGTCCTGGTGCGCTTCATCATCTCGGACATCAAAACAGAATCCTGCAAGTTCGAGCAGTCGTTCTCAACAGACAGCGGCAAGACCTGGGAAGTAAATTGGATCGCGATCGACACGCGTGTGAAGCATTGACGCTTCAACGAGGCACGTGGCGATAGCCTGATCATTCGCCGATGAGGGTTCTTCGGTTACAAAAAACGCTAAAGCCACGCGATCGATCGAATGAAAATGACAAGTCGACTGGCGGCGGCGGCGTAGAGGACCAGCGTCGAGTAAAGAACGGCGAAACCGAGCGTCGAGAAGATCTGAATGAAGAACAGCTCGGCCGTTCCCTCCGGAGCCGCGGAGAAAAGGCGTTTCAGAGATTTCACCGGGCGCTCATTTCGGCTGCAACCCAGGGCGATGTCAAGCCCGCCCATGATGCGATTCTATTGAAATGATGAGCCCGTTTCGAGCACCATCTTCGCGACGAGCGGGAACACGCACCAAGCTGATTTCTTACTTCATCCTTCTTTAATTCTTAATTTTTCTCGCACCGGACAATGCGCCTCCGTCTCCGCCGAAAAAAGATTGATCACAGTCGTGAAGGTCGCCCGAGCGGTGCGGTAGTTTTCTTCTGTCTTGCGCGATCGTCAGAAGAACCATCGACGTGCTTCAAGTAAGCTGTGATGTAAATTCCCGCTTTGCACTGTGATGTCCGAAACAGATTTCCCAAAGCCGCCCGAGCTTGCGAAAAAGTTCGCTACTGAGCTTTCAGACGCAGAAGCGCGCGCAAGGGCTGCAATAACTGGTGTCGACGCCCGAGTTGTTTTCGCCAGCTACGTATTGTATCGGCTGTCGACAGGTAACAGCCTGGCTCACGAGCATAGCCGGCCTATGCCAGCTGCCGCTGAGCATGCAGCGTGGATGCTCTATCCGGAGTTTGGCAAGAGTACGGTTCGCGACGGAGCGCGCATCCAAGCGGCGATCGATGCAATCGAGGCGCATGCGCTGGCTCTTAATTACAGCGAAATGTTTCCTCAAGTCGAGGAACACGAGGCAAAGGACCAACTTGCTGTGCACTTACGTCTGCACGCCGGCATTGTGCGTGGTTCTGCTTATCTGCAGCAGTTGGCCCGGCGAATCGAGATGCTGCTTGTACCCTTTGAAGCTGAGCTTGCGGCGCGGGTCGGAATTGGACCTGGCCGCGCGTTGAATATTTTGAAAGCGCTCGGCACTGCGATTGAACGACGAATTAATAAGGACCGCGAACAGTTTGCTGCGGCCGCAGCGAAACGGATAGCGCTGTTGAAGAAGAGAAAGCCAACGGCAGACGATGCGCTTGAGATGCGACGGCTCACGGACCAACTCTCAGGCATCATCGATGCAATGGGAGGCGATTGGGTTCCACCGAGGGGTGAGCTTCACGAGTACGTCGGTGAGATCACAACGGACGAATGGAGTTCATTACGAGGCATGATTGGTCTCACGTCTGAGAGCCGGTTAAAGCTTTCTTCGATCATCGAGGTGCAGGATCGGCCGCTGTTTTTCATAGACGAGGAGCGCGCGTTCTATGTGCACGGTGGCCAGACATTCGATGCACTCTTCAATTTTTTTGACGAGGTCGCACGAGGCGACGCCCAGTTGCGGGACAAGTATGGCTTGCACGTGGCGAATTGGATGGAAAAACAAATTGCGACACACTTTGCGCGCCTTTTTCCAGCAGAAAGCATATTTCGCAGCGCATGCTTCGCAGATCCTGACAACCCTGGTGGCGAGACTGAAGCCGATAGCGTGATCATTTGGGGCCCATTCTTGCTGATTGCCGAAGCAAAGGGCAAAAAGATCCACCGTGAAGCATTGCGGGGCGGGTTTTCGAAGTTGAAACAGGCATTAGCCAACAACGTGCAAGATGCGTTTTATCAAGCCCGTCGTGTTCTCCGTGTGCTGGAACGCGACGGTAAAATCCTATTCAAGGAACGCGCGTCTGGTCGCACGATAGAAGTGACTCGGGAGCAGCTGCGACGGGTCATGCCGATTTCCGTGACATTGCAGCACCTGTCGAACCTAACGACTCAACTCGCCATCACGCAGCGGCTCGGGTTGTTCAAGGGCAATGCATATCCGTGGTCAGTCTCTATCGATGACCTCGACGTAATCACTCGGTTTGCGGGGTCACCCGACGTTTTCCTTCATTACATCGAGCGCCGCACAGCGCATCAGCACATAGATATTACTCTGATGGGGGATGAGTTGGACATATTCGGCCAGTACCTCGATAACCGACTGCACCCTAGCGTCTATGAACAAAACCCTGAGATCGCCGAGCACGATGGGCCGCGAATGATCGGTTTCGATGGCGGAGAAGAGCGATTCGAAGCCGTTTACACTGCTGAATGGTACGGCAGAGCGCCGGACGGTGAACCGATCGCACTGCAAATTCCCTCGCAGATTCAGGAGGTCCTGACGGAATTGCGCCAGCGCGACGATTACGGTGCTCGCTGGATCGCGTTTGCATTGCTTGGTCTGAGTTCGCCAGCGCTGGGCAAACTAAACGCCGCTATCAGAGATCTTCGAAAAACGCGGACTGAAGGCCGCAGCATGCCTCGATTTACCACAGTCGAAGGCGACGTGGTCATCACGGTGATCGCGCACGCAGGACTTGATGAAGAAATGTTTCGGAAAAACGCGATCGTCCGTACAGAGCTCGAAAGGTACGCAACCCGGGCGAGCGCAGCCGTTACTATTGGCATCAACCAATGTGATACGACAAAACCTTTCGACTTTGCTCTTTGGTCGGAAGGGACGTGGGAGTTTGATAAAGGCATTGAGGAACTGCTCACGCAGGACCGGAAGAGGGAGAGAAGGATGCTGCTCTTGAAAGAGGGCAAGAAGATCGGTCGCAATGACCCGTGTCCGTGTGGCAGCGGCGAAAAATTCAAGCATTGCTGTATCGGCCGCATACATTTCGAGCGTCAGCCGTTGCGTCCGTAAGCTGCACTGGTTGATCCGAAGAGCTACGCAATCTGAGGAACACCGATATCGGTGAAATATTCAAAAACTGAATCGTAAAACGCCGGCGCTCGTGTTGGATCCGCGCTGTCCCCAGGCGGAACAAAAACTACCATGCCTTGACGTGCGCGCGTCAGCAGAACGCGATAGGCGTTGCGGAGATAAACACGATTATCAGAATTCGAAATGTTGCACCAGCGATTGCCGCGGAAATCGTGGTAATTCCATCCTGATCCGTTGAATCGAAAGTCGGCGTCCCAATTGACGCATACCCAGTCGAGTTCCAGCCCTTGTACCTGAAATTCTGTCGCCGCGTCTTCGAGATAATAGCTCGATCGTGTGTCATCTCTGTCGTTCAGAAAATAATGGACCGGATCAACGGATACTCGGATATCGATCGCGTGTGGTTTCAAGCGCATCGCTTTTGATGATGCCACTAGTCCGTAGCGCTCGGTTCCACGCGCCCGATCACGAATCCATTTCTTCGCCGCACCCAAGTCTCGTGTGATTACGATTGGATAGCGTGTAGCTAGGTCTGCGAACGCCTTCTTTGCTGTGGCTTTGTCGCAGTCGAGTAGAGCTTTCACAAATGCCGAAACATTCTCTGCACGAAACGATCGCATCGACACCGCGAGATGTAGCGAGTCATCGAAGCGCGTTCGTGGGCGCTCACGCACTAGTTCCAATACCTGGCCAGCAACGTACTCGCTGTCCGTCAATCGCGATGAAATAAACATTTCCCATTCCGGGAAACGTCGATTCACCGCATCGAGCCAAGCGTCGATACCAGCTTCCCCAGTATTGATTTCCTGACCGCCGCCGATAAGACAGACGATGACTGCCCAATCTTTGTGTCTGTCCATGTACGAAATCAGGAACTCGGGTTCGGAATCGGCAAAGCCGGGCAGGCGTTTTTTGCGTAACATAAAACTGGCGGTCTGCTTCAGATTCCATGCGCGCTGCGCCTCATCGAAGATGACGACGTGCTCAATAGGCGGGCCGACGTCAATCAGTGCGTCATCGCGAAAGTGGTGAACGTTTTGAATGAACGCCTTGACGCTCTCTCCAACTTTTCCCTTGCGCACTCTCTCGCCTTGTTTCTTTCGACGTGCGACCTCGTCGCGCGTTAAAGCTTCGCGGAGGACTGCAACGAGTGGCCCGTTCCCGGACAGAAAGACAGCATGTGTTGGTTCATCTTCTTCCCGTCGCGTCGCCAAGTTTAAACCGACCAAAGTTTTTCCCGCGCCGGGCACGCCAGTAACGAAACAAATTCGCTTGCGCAGTTTCGCTTGAGCTTCGTCCACGAGTTCCTCGATCCGTCGCGAAGTGATATGTAGATTCTGCGCGCCAGCGTCGAAACGCGCGATCGCTTCTACCGAGTGTTGAGCGTAGAGCGCACGCGCAGCCTCGATGATCGTTGGCGTTGGATGATATGAGGCATGCGACCACCTGTCGGCATCCACGGTTGTGTCGGTCACTGTTGCGAGCGCAATGTTTAGAGCACTCCGAAAACTTAAAGGATCGACCACGATCGGTCGGTAAAGCTTGTCAGGATCAGCGACCATCTCGATTGGCGGACACTCCACCGCTTCCGTCGCGATCAGAATGGGCACGATCGAAGCGTCATGACTCGCTTCGTGAAAATTTTTTAGATCGAGTCCGTAATCCCACACCTGATCAATTGCCGAACGATCGAATGTCTTCTCGCCGACTTTGAACTCGATAGCGAAGATCAACGGGCCGATCACGAGAACGACGTCAATGCGCCGTCCCATTCGCGGAATGTTGAACTCAAAAAAAATCGATCCGGCTAAGCCTTGCAGTTGCGTGCGCAGAAATTCGATCTGTATCAGCCACGCATCCCGCTGCGTAGGCATGATCGCGAAACCAGAGTTGGATACGAGGTGACCGGCGATGCTTTCAGCAGATGCTTCGACAAACTCCGCAATGGAAGCGCCGTACCAGAACCGCAGTGATGCAGCTTTTGAGCTGATTGGCGCCGGTGCGAGCTCCATCACGCGCTCTACTGCAAAAAGACGTTCTGATTGTGCCAGGCGAGCAGGTCGGAAGTAGGTCGTTTCGTTTTCCAACAGCGGCACAGAGATTCGACTGCCGCGAAGCGGATAATAGCTTCGACCATTCTGGTAGTCGTGTCGCAGGCGATCGCTGACCTTCCAGCGTGTAGTCTGGTGTAACGGTGACGTATCCCTTGCTCGAACAAACGGTGGATGTCTGCTCGCAATAGCAAGCCGTTACGCACTTCATGCGGGCCTTCCTTCGCAAACGGGCGAATATGCGCCGCTTCTAGCGCAGGTAGCGAATGTTCCTCTGTCACCGCGCAAGCCCGATTGTACGCTTCAGTTACCGAAACGCGGAAGGCGCCTTGTCCGAGGCGCGGGTGAATTAGCACTGGAGAACCGTAACGCGCAGAAGGATCAGCAGCTTCAAGTTCCTCCACTCGCACTTCGCGAGATTGCACTCGCGCAAGGCACTCTTCCCAAACTCGCGCGCCTTCGCCAACATCCAAATCGTAAACTTCGTGTCGAAGATTAGATTCGGCCCAATCTCGCGGCTGTGGAACCCATTCCTCGCGCGAGAAGAACGTCGCGTTCACCACCACAATGCAGCCGATCTGCAGGATTCCCGGCTGAGGAGCGGCCTTGATTTTGGTTCTGATTTTTTCCAATCGCGCATGCATCTCCTCGAATGAGGCTGAACCATTCGCCGGACCAAAGCAGTCCCACGCCAGCCACTCTGGCAGTTCAGAGTATCTCGCGAAATATCCGAAGCCGGCGATCGCGCGATAGGGAGCTTTGAGTTTAAAAAAGAATGGTGAGAATTCAGGTGCTCGAAAGCGCTGCGTTGTTGTGGGCTTCCAAAAGTTAACCTCATCCCATGAGCGACGCTGGCTTAGGAAAGTGTACCAATCGAAATCAGTTATCGCGATTGTTCCGGGACGTGCCACGACCGCGAGTCTAGAGACACGAACAAAGATCGGCAATCACCTAAGATCGAACCCGATCGAACATCACGGAATAACTCTGCGATCGCAGGAGGCTCCAAAACGGTCAGCGGACGCCGCCGCTTTCGCGCTAATTGTCCGATCCGGCAATTCCACCGTGCAAGTATGGCGAGCGAACGGTCGAAAGTGGAGTCGCACGCGTTGCCTCGATTCCCGATCTCGGTGCCCGGCCTCCCTCCCAGGCGTGTCCCGTCCAGCCGTAAAGTTCGCCCTAACGAACGCAACCTGCGCATTTGACGATCTTAGCCAGTCGCGATACGACAAGCTATGGCGCATAAGTGTAATTCGCCCGGTTGTGAGTTTTCTCTTCCGGACAGCTATCCTCTGCCTAAATGTCCATGGCATATGGTGCCTGGTCGCGGGCCGGCAAAAATTGCGGCGGCACTGGCAGTTGCCGCGGCTGGTTTGGGCGGTGGTCTTGCCTATAAAAAGTTCAAGGCGTATTTGCACAAGAAGCAGCTGCGTAAGGAACGCAAGGAACGTCGCCAGCGCGCTGCCTCCGCTTCCGAACAGGAGCCGAAAGTCCCTGCTGTTCGTAAGGGAGCTGTTTCAAAGTCTCGGAAACGGCCAGGCAAACGAAAGAGCGCCGCGACGAAATCGAAGCCAGCAGCGCAGGATCAGTGATTCGCTTTAATTGGCGCGCCGTTGCTCGTGACGCGCGATTTGCAGACGTACTCCAACGGAATAGACAAGATAGTAGCCTATTAGCCCGGCAGCCACCGCCAGAGAAAGCTCTGTTCCGGAGGCGGTCATTAGCCAATGTTGATTGCCGGGAGCGCTGCTGGCGGAGTGCGTGGCGTGCCACCAGCCATAGACAAAACGTGCCGCGATTGCCAGCGTGACGAGAATCGCGAGCCAGCGGTTCGGAGTGTAGAAGAGTCCTTCCGGTTGGCTTTCCCAACGGGTCAGCGTCAAACCGAGCAAGCCAAGAATGGCTCCAAAACACATACCAATCAGAGCAAATCGAAAGGCTGTCCCGAGCCAGAAGGAGATCAGGAAAGTAAAGGAGAGAAAGAAAACGGCCGAGAGGCTGGTCATCCAGACATTTAGGCTGGCAACCCACTGTCGGCCTTGCCGTCGAGCAGTGCCGGCGCGGTAGCGCAAAGTAAGGGAAAGCAAAACAACACCGGCCACGGCGAGGAGAACAAAAAACAGCAGTGCAAAAAGAATGATCGGCACAGCTGATGGTAGCACGAAGAGCGCGGGAGGCTTCGGCACGTCCGACTCGCGGTTCTTAATTGACGTCAGCACCCGACAAGCGATGCGCTTGCCATTATATTGTGATTTTCCGCTGAGGACAGCGCACGCTACAGTAGAGATTTTTGGAAAGGGATGGCGACTAAGACTGACAACGCCACGGGCGCGACGCATACTACTTGGAAATGCTTGATCCTTCTGCTGACGAAATACGCGAGTGGGGCAATTCCGTCATTCAGCTCATCACCGATTATCTCGGCGATCTCCGGGATCGCAGGGTGTATCGTCAAACGTCTTCGCGCGAGATTCACGACCGGCTCGACGCCACGCTTCCAACCAAAGGAATCGATTTCGACGGTCTGCTGAAGGTTTTTTGCGAGACGATCATTCCGTTTAGCCGGCAGAACGCGCATCCGCGCATGTTTGGCTACGTGCAATCGCCTGGCACTCCCATCGGGGCGTTCGCCGACCTGCTAGCCTCGACCTTAAACGCGAATCTCACGGTCTGGCGGTCCGCTCCTGCGCCGGTGGAACTCGAACGCCTTACGATTGATTGGATCCGGCAGATTCTTGGATTCAATGCTGAAGCCGGCGGACTCTTTGTCAGCGGTGGATCGATGGCCAATCTCGCCGCGATCGTCGCGGCGCGGCAGGCGAAAGATTATTCGTCAGGCCGCTTGCGCATCTATACGTCGAGCGAAACCCATTTTTCTGTCGCCAAGGCAGCGGCTCTTTTGGGAATCGGGCAGGAGAATGTATGCCACGTCGGCATCGATGAGCGCTTCAGAATTCGGGTGGACGATCTCGTTGCGAAAATCACTGCTGACCTGGAGGCGAGCTACGTTCCGTTCTGTGTCGTTGCAAATGCCGGGACCGTCAACACCGGCGCGGTCGATCCGTTAATGGCGATTCGAGAGGTTGCGGACCGCTTCCAACTTTGGATGCACGTGGATGGAAGTTACGGCGCCTTAGCCATTATGGCGAAGTCCGCGCGTGGATTGTTCGCAGGGATTGAGGGGGCGGATTCGGTCGCGCTCGATCCGCATAAATGGTTTTATCTCCCGGTGGATGTTGGCTGCGTGATTTACCGCGCGCCGGAAATCGCGCGTGCCACTTTTGCGCACGAGGCCGAATATACTCGGATTATTGGCGAGGAGGCAGACGAAGCGTTCGCATTTTGGGACTATGGGCCGGAACTGTCGCGGCGTTTCCGGGCTCTTAAAGTATGGATGTTGTTAAAAGGAGTCGGTCTGGATTCGTTGGGCGAGGCGATTGAAAGCAATCTTGCCTGTGCGCGCTACTTCGAGTCGATGGTGCAAGCCAGCGATGACTTCGAGATGGCCGCGCCGGTCGAGCTGTCCATTTTCTGCTTTCGTCATGTGCCGGGGCAACTCAGAAATGAATCGCCGGAGGCAATCGATGCCTTTAATGAACGGCTGCTGATCGCCCTGCAACGAGATGGCAGTTCGTATCTGTCCAATGCCACGCTCGGCGGTCGCTTTGCTCTGCGCGGTTGCGTGCTGAACTATCGGACTACACTGCGCGATATGGAGATCCTGCTCGACGATCTGCGACGCGTAGCAAGATCGTTACCGACTTCTGCGTAGGCGCAGATCAGTTTAGATTTGGCGTCCACGTTCCCGACAAGTATGGACTCGCTACCGCCTCCCGTTGCCCGGCGCGTGCGCTCCCCAGTTCTCTGCCGCCACCACGATCCATTCGACCCATTCGGCTGGGCTCAGGGCAGGACATTCGCTCAGGGGCAAGACTTTCCACGATATCGATCTTAGTAGGCTGGTAGAATTTTCCGTATTTTTCCTCCCCGCCTTCGACGGCCCGCTGCGGCGGGTGAACTGCGCTTAACGAATTATTTGTACGAGTCGTTGAACTGCTCGAAGAACTCTTCGTACTTCTGTTGGCCGTGCTCAGCAGAGAACCGTAACGGATAGACTTTTTTGACCCGCCTTCGCCTGGCTTCGGCGTGGCGAGCGCAGATTTGTATGTCGGCAGCGCCCGCTGCGCTCCACCGCGCTACCTCGCGGCTGTACCGGTTATGTCGCTCATCCCTTTCGCTCCATTCTTTGATGTCGGGTTAACTGTGCATGGTGTCATTGAATTGCGTGAAGAAGTTTTCGTACTTTTCTTGGCCCTGTTCCGCTGCGAAGCGCAGGGGGTAGACCCGTTTCACGCAGATTTCCTTGGCGTCAGGCTGAGTTTTCAAGATCGACATTGCTTCGTCGATGAATTCGTCCAGCGCCATTGCCCTGGGATCGTTCGCTTGCTGATCGCCCGTCAGCGTGGTCTGAACATAGGGCGGGATCAGCTCGATCACTTCCACCTTTGTCTCCTTGAGCTGGTAACGCAGTGATTGCGTGTAGGAATGGATGGCGGCTTTCGTCGCGCAATAAGTGGGTGTCGGCGCAAACGGGACAAAGGCCAGACCGGAAGAAACAGTCATGATCGTGGCGCGCGGTTGTTTCCGGAGTGACGGCAACAACGCCGCTGTCAATCGGATCGGGCCGAGCAGATTGGTCGTGATAGTGCTTTCCGCCGTGGACAGATCGTCCGGTTTCTCGAGCAAATCTTCGGGCCGCATGATGCCGGCCATGTTGATGAGCACGTTGAGCGACGGGTAATCCTTCGTTACCTGAGCGGCGAACGACTGGATGCTTTTCGGATCTGACACGTCGAGCGTGACCGATTTCATCCCGGGATTGGCCGCAATCGTTTCGTCGAGCGACTTCTGTCCGCGTGCGGCGATGATGACTTGATTGCCCAGGCGATGAAAAGCTTCCGCCAGGCCGCGTCCGATGCCCGAGCCGCCGCCGGTGATTAAAATGGTGTTGTCCGTGATTTTCATGTGGCCTTAAACATAAGAAAATTTAATCAGGAAACCAGGAAGGCAGGAAAATACTCAAACGGACAAAACGAACCTCTGTCTGCGAAATCCGCGTTATCAGCGGGGGGTCTGTTTCCTGAGTTCCTGCTTTCCTACTTAGGTTCGGTATTTCTGGATCAGTCGATTAGATTGAAAAGCAAATGAGTATGGAAACGAACGGGGTACCCAAGCTAGACGAGCTCATCTTTGGCGAAATCCAAGTGCTTCTCGCTGAGAAACGAACTGCCCTGGCTGCCCTGCGCACCGGTATCGCCGTCTTCGCGTTGCCTCTGTCCGTCCTCAGCGCGCTCATCGCGACGTCGCGCTATTACAGCATGGAGAAGGTGATGCCCTTGCTGCTGCCGCTGCTGCTCCTGAACCTTGGTCTGGTCGTGCTTGGCACATGGCTGGTCTACCGTTCGATCCACCGCATTCACCACTACGAGCACCGCATCCGAGAGCTCAGCGAGAAATATCGGTCAATCGCGCAGTTTATAGAGTAGCGCCAACGAACCTG
>Ga0137378_10005026_pt1 | contig 11429 bp, 5 predicted proteins | sample SagtaG_21_FD_104813 | JGI IMG/M metagenome (GOLD analysis project Ga0137378, IMG submission 104813) | Vadose zone soil microbial communities from Sagehorn Ranch, Mendocino, California, USA - Sage2_L_60_16 metaG | ecosystem: Environmental > Terrestrial > Soil > Vadose zone | place: USA... | reverse complement strand
ACCCTTTCCGCTGGCTGGAAAAATTTGAAGGGTCTGGCTTGGTCTCCGAAGGGCGATGAAATCTGGTTTTCCGCGGATCGCATAGCCCGATCGCAACTCGTCTACGCGGGAACGCTCTCGGGCAAGGTGCGTCTCGTCCTTCAGGCGCCCGGTTGGATGCGCCTGCAAGAGATCTCGCGAGACGGTCGTGTCTTGCTGCTCCAGGCCAATCCCCGCAGCCGCATCATGTTCCAGTCGCCGAGCGCGTCCACGGAAAGGGATCTCTCATGGTTCGACTGGTCGACTGTCGCCGACCTCTCACGGAATGGCAAAAAACTTCTCTTCTACGAGTGGGGAGAAGGAGTGGCGGGCAACCCCACTGTGTACCTGCGCGATACCAGCGGCGGCGATGCGATTCGTCTCGGGGAGGGCCGCGCATTGGCGTTGTCGCCGGACGGCAAGTTCGCCCTCGCGCTTCGAGCTGGGCCGCCGCCCACACTTGTTCTCTTACCGACAGGCGCCGGCGGGGAGAAGACCTTGCCGACATCCGGTCTCAAGGAGTTCTACTCCGCAACCTGGTTCGCCAGCGGGAAACGTATCCTCTTTGTCGCTGCGGGTTCCGACGCTAAGCCGCATTCGTTCGTTCAGGACATCGATGGCGGCACAGCCCGCCCGATCAGTGACGACACCATGCAAGACGTTCTGGTTTCGCCGGATGAAAAACTGCTTGCCGGCATCGATTCCGCGGATGGCTGTGTGTTGCATGTGCTCGATGGCGGCAAGACGCTGCCGATTCGTGGCACCTTGCCCGGCGATGATCTCATTCAATGGAGCAGTGACGGCCGATTCCTCTACGTGCGTGCGCCGGGAGACTCCTCGCTGGATTTCTTTCGAGTGAATCTGGCGACGGGCGCACGGGAAGCGTGGAAAAGGATTGAGCCGGCGGACAAAGTCGGGCTCATTGGCATTCAGTCCGCAGCCGTCCACATGACCCCGGATGGGAAATCAGTTGCGTACTCGTACTGGAAAACACTCACGGAGTTGTTTGTGGTCGACAACCTGAAGTAACGAATGCAACTGATTCAAACGCGGTATCCTTAAACACCAGAACTGGGGGCATATGTCGAGATTGGCTACATTACTCGTTGTGATGGCGGCTTTGAGCGGAACCGCCGCTTTGGGCTGCGGCGACAAGCTTCTTGCTGTCGGCCGAGGCCTGCGCTTTCAGCGTGCCTATGCGGCACATCAAGCCAATCTAGTGATCTACTCTGCTGGAGCGCAGGGTGGCGCGGCTCTTACCAATGCCAAACTGCAGGCCACGCTAAGACGGGTCGTCCACAACGTGCAAGTCGCTCGAGACGGCGCGCAACTCGATGCAGCATTGAAGTCGGGACAAGTGGACGTGGTGCTTATTGACTCTGCAGATCTAGCCGGCGTCACGCGCCAGTTGCAGTCGGCGACCTCGAAGCCGGTCATCCTGCCGATCTTCGCGAAACCTTCGAAAGCCGAATTCGCCGCCGCACAGAAGGAGTACAAGTTCGCGCTGAAAGCCAGCGCCGATGATTTCGAATATGTCGCGGCAATCGACGAAGCCATGAAGTTACAGCTGAAAACCAGGACCAAGTCTTAATCCACGAGGCCGCTCATGCGACGACCTGGTTTTTCATACGTTGTAGCTGCGGCGTTATGTCTTACAGCCGCGAATGACGCTAAAGGCCAGGCGTGGGTGCTGCCTCGCAGGGAAGGTTCGATCAGCTTCACCTATCAGCGAATCGACAACACGGGCCATCGCCGCACCAACGGTTTTCTCGTGCCGCGCGGGCGCAGCCTCGACATGTCGCTCTACCTGGAAGCCGAATACGCCTTCACCAACCGTTTTTCGGTGACCGCCGCCGTGCCATACGTTTTCGCGAAGTACACCGATCGGAACCCGCCGCCGCCGCCCATTCCGTTCCTTCCTGAAGATGCGTGTCGCTGCTGGCAATCGGGCTGGCAAGACTTCGGCATTACCGCTCGCTATAACCTCATTGGCGGCGCATCTGGTGGTTTTGCGGTGACGCCATCGGTGTCGCTCGGAGCGCCCACTCACGATTACAACTTCCGTGGCGAGGCCGCGCTGGGCCGCAAGCTGGGAGAAGAGCGCATTGGAATTGACGTGGGGCGGCGACTGGCTGTCTTTTCGCGAAGCCTCTCGGTCCAGGGCGGCTATTCTTACGCGTTGGTCGAAAAGGTGTCGGACATCTCCACGAACCGCAGCAATGCCCATTTAGAAGCGGACTATCTTGTAAAGCCAAAGCTGCAGGTGCTCGCCCAGGTGTTCTGGCAGCGCACGCATGGTGGACTGAGGTTTGGATCTCCAACGCCTCCCGGACCGATATTCCCAGGCGAGGTCAATACACTGGAACTGTTATATCAGCACGACCGTCTCCTGCGGGACAACTACTGGCATGCTGGCGGCGGGCTCGCGTACTCGTTTCCTCAATTCGACGTAGTCGGTACGTACATTGCATTTGTTGGTGGTACCGATACGCACGCCGGCTCCGCGCTCACGATCACTATCGTGGTGCCGTTCCGATTGGGCGGACCTCGCCACTGAAATGCAGGTAGTGGATATCAAACACATCTCCGCCGCTCCAACCGGGCGAGAGGGACGGACGATTCTTTTGAAATCCTGCTTGGTTAGAAATCTCGGCCACAACACTACCGTTAAGGCCGTCGATTGTAAGGCGTTTAGTTCAGTTCGTGATTGACCGAAGAGTCGTAGTGGGAATGTCTTTGATCGTCTTGACCGTGCTCGCAACCAAGCGTAAGCTCGGCTGAATTGTTCGCCGCGGAGCAGCAGTCGGCACGAGCCCGTCCACTTCGCCCACTCGATCCGGTAGCTCAAAGCACTTCTCTTCTGTGGGTGAAAACCATGACACATTCACAGTCGTGCAGGAGGTACAGTCTGCTCGTGCTGCTCGCGATCGCGTTTGCGCCTGTTGCAACTTCGGCGCAGGTGTGGTGGTCACAGTGGGCGCTTAATCCACAACACACTGGCCAGGTCTCAGTCGCCGGCCAGCCGATGAACAGCATTCAGGCCAGCATCGTCTATGACCCTCTCGTTACCGACGAGATGTCCGCGAACTCCGGTGAACTCCTGGCCCATTACCAAGTTCCGCTGATCGACAGCAGCAACGTTTACATGGAGTTCAAAAGCGGGACGTACAACAAGAACCGCTATGCGAACGAGATTTGGGGCGAAAGCGCGTTTCAGTGGCAGAATGGCCAGCTTAGGAAGGTTTGGAGCTTCACCAGCGACTGGACGGCACCCGGATCGCAAGCAGACTTCTGGGAACCGGTATTCCACGGCGTACTTGCCAACGGGTTCATCTACGTTCCGGGCTCCGGCGGTACTCTGTTCAAGCTGAACACGCAAACGGGTGCCGTTGTGAGCCGAGTCAATCCATTCGGATCGCTAGATCGACCAGCTATGACCTTGGCCCCAGGGACGAACTCATCGATAAGGCGCGTGCTGCCGCAATGCGCACGCTGGAACTCGACTCGCATTTGGCCGAAGCCTACACATCACTAGCTCTGATCTCGGAAAAATACGACTACGGCCGCGTCTCCCCAGCGGACGACACTCCCCGGGGGCTCCCCGGCGGTGGCCTGTCCTAGAGGTAGTCGTGACACCCTTTATTCTTTCTCAGCACTGACAGTTCAGCGGACATCGGGTTAGCGTTTATGAAGTAAACAAACCTCCGCCCGCTCGAACCGCAGACTGTACCGATCCGATCCTCAAGAACTCCCTTTCTGGCCCCTTTTCCCCGGGATACGAGGTTGGCATCGGGCGGTTACTCCCGTTTAGTCAATGAGTTAGATAACGTACAAAACTGCACCAAATAAATGATTTAGCATTAGGCGCATGGTTTGACCTGACCAAGCGGACTTGGCAATACGAAACCCAGGGGGCTCCTAGGATGTGCCCATGTTCTTGTTGGCCGCAGTCCACCGCAGCAACCGATCGGTGGCCCGACCCTTTCGACTGAGGCAGGACTCAACCAGACGCGCGTCCGTCCGCGCGCCTCGTTCTCAAGCTCGTGTACTTGACATACTTGTCAAGGATTCGACGATTCGTTTCATTCCAACACCTATATCGCGTTATATGTATCTGTGTAGATGCTAGGATTCCCGGTCACGAATCTCCGTGCCGCGCCCAAAGCGACGTTCGTCGGTCGGACGGGTCGAGGCCGACTTCGAGGAAGTTAACCGATTTCATAGCTCGAAACAGCGTCGTTCTCCCCGGAGGCCGTTCTCCGGGATGGTCGGCATCGAATCGCTCCAAGATGGAACGAACTGTCACTCGCTCTCCAACCGGGAACCGATGGGTAAGCCAGACCATAAGACGCTCCTTCGGAGTCGGCGGTGGTGCCTTGATGACAAGGTTCCCGGTCGGCTTGCCCAAGAGATTCTTATTGACGATTCGGTCAAACGTCATTGCAGACACTCGCGTTGCGATTGAGCGGAGCTTCGCGTCCTGCTGTCGCGCGTATTCCTCACCGTCTGCGCAGTATCGATGAGCGATGTCTTTTAACGCAGCGTACAACGTCTCCTCGCTCAACCCGAGATAATGGAGATGACCGGCTTCTCGATAGAGAAAATCATTGCGTCGATTCCATGGGATGACGTTCGCACTCTGCGCTTCCTTCATTCGCTCGAGTTGTCGGTGGAACGTCTCGCGTCTTGCCTTTACCGACTCCTCTTCCCAATCTCGAAGCCAATCAGGAAGCGGTGCGACCGGAAGACCGTTGCCGCGATATGTTGCACCAGTTTTGTGGAGTCCGCCCTCGGCAACGACGTGTCCGTGGCACTTGATATCGCCGTGTGCACCGTCTAACTCGAATCCAAGACGGTTTGCCTGAGGATTCTTGCAGACGTCCTTTCGTTCGGGCGGTCGCGTTCCGGAGAAGTAAAAGTGATACCCGCCACCAGTTCGTCCGGTTGTTACGACATACGTCTCTGGGATGCCGTTCGCCTTAGCCCATGCTATGACGTTGTCGTAATCGCCGACTCCTCCGTCGATATCGAGGACAGTGAGGTTCGAATAGTCGAGCCGAATACAGGGATTCGCAGGAACTCCAGCGTCCCATTTCGCCAGTGCTTGCGCGTCATTACGCGCATCCTTCGAGCCGCGGGTTCCTTTGAAGGTTTTCTTTGTCAGGTATGGAGCCGGAAAGATATGCCAGCCCTTGTTAAGAGCTGTTCTAGCCGCGTCCTTCAACTGCTTGAGAATGGCTTGCTGTTGTTCCAGATTAAGACGCTTGAAGCTCTTCGGGAGAGCGAGTTCCGCCATCAGTTCATTTCCTTACTTGTTACGCCAGAGGCCTGTCGCGCTGCGAGATCTTGCTGTTTGGACTGACACATGGATGCGCCGGCTCACGGGAACCACGCTAGTCCTGCGGCTCCGAACGTGCAACGTGACAGAAGTAATTTCGATTTGGAGAGGCGGGTCCGATGCCTGCGCGCGTAGTCCCGACGCGCGTCAGTTACCAAGTACACGACTACCGACGCAGAAGAATTTAGGTTGTACACAACACGAGCTGATTTCTGTCATCACGTCCGCATAGTGCGGCATTTCGAGTCTTGGGGCGTGGCCGTGCCTGCTTGCGGCTATCAACCCCCCGGGACTCCCCGGCCCCGGCCATATTTTATAAGTACTGACCCCCTGTCCTGGGGCCCCGTGTGCGCGCACTCCTTTCTGATCAGGAATGACAGGAACACCACCAATTATGATGTGGAAGTGAAGAAAGGGAGTGAGGTTGGCTTGTTCCAAGTCACTTTCGCGACTGGCGAGTATATTTGGTAAACGAATGACGAGTTACAACATAAACAGAATTCCGCTCACCGAACCGCTGTCGCCTCCAACCAGGGCCCTCAACTCCCCGACCCGACTGTACCTGTAAGATCCCTTTCCGGTCCCTCTCTGATTCCTTCTTCCCAGGAAATGAGTCTCACATGAGGCGGGTACTATATTTGAATCAATGAGTTACGCATGGACGGTATTGCACCAAACGAACCGATTCGGCATCAGCGAACGGTTGACCTGGCCAAGCGGCAATGCCAAGACGAGACCTAGGGGACTCCCGGGGCGTGCCCCTGTCCTTGCTCAGTGACCCCCTATCCCATTGCAAATATGTGACTTACAGTAGAGTGATCAGAGGCTGACATGGACTCAAGGATCCGCCCGTCGCGTTACAATGTACACGATTCGCAACTTTCGCTTCTCTTTCCAGGCGAACGTATGACGAAGACACCTCGACTCGATTCAAAGCACTGATAACAGGATAGATAAAGCAGAGGTTGTCATTTCCTTATTTTGACAACCAGCTGGCGGCCAACAGAATGGTCACTAGCGGCGCATTTCAGTGGGGCAATCGCTTCGCCGGCTCGAGGGGCTTCAGGCGTGGCCAAACGTCATTTCAGGCAGACTACCCAGGTGGGTGTCCCGCCCTACGGCTCGAACAGACGGTCTTTAAGACCCCCCTTTTGGGGTACGCTTTTAGTTTCCAGTGCTCCCCTAGAAACCGCAAAGTACCAATTTGCTGCCGAGTTCAAGGGGAAAACCGTGCTTGGCCGTACGCAAGGCGGGTGGTCGCGCTACATTGGAGAAGGGAGCGTTTGTTTACCAGTCGACATCGTTACCAGCAAACTGCGGCGGCAACTTCTTTGGCATGGTGCGCCTAGGTTGCATGCAAATCTTGCTGAGGCATTTATGAGCATCTATTCGCAGCGCAGCGCTACCATTGGATCGACTTTGGCGGCACGACGTGCAGGGATGTAGCAGGCCAGCAGTGCCACGGCAGCCAGGATCGCGGAAACGCCGACGAACGTCACCGGATCAGTGGGACGGACCTCAAACAGCAGGCTGGACAAAAAGCGCGTGACGGCTAGCCCGCCGGCACAACCCACTGCCACCCCCAACGCCGCCAGCATCAAACCGTGCCGGATCACCAGAGCCGTCACATTTCGACCGTTCGCGCCCAAGGCCATCCGAATCCCGATCTCCTGCGTCCTCTGCGTCACCGCATAGGAGATGACGCTGTAGATTCCTACCGAGGCGAGCACGAGGGCCAGAGCGGCAAACGTTCCCAGCAACAACATGACGGTCTGCCCCTGAAGAATTGGCCCTGCGACAATCTCCTTCATCGTGCTGATGTCGGCCAGAGGTAGATCCTTGTCCAGGGCGGTAACTTCACGGCGCACGGCATCGAAGACCGCGGTGGGGTCCGAGTTGGTTCGGATCATAATGTTGCGGGGATCGAGCTGCCACGGATACTGCGTGTAGGGAACGTAGAGCTCTGGCTTGGCGCCTTCATATTGACCTCTGCTCATTACGTTTCCCGCGACTCCGACCACGGAAAGCCATTGAGCCTTTGGATTTTCAGTATCTGTTTTCAGGCGCTTCCCGAGGGGATCTTTTCCCGGCCAGTACTCGCGTGCCAGTTCCTCGCTGACGATGACAACCGGCTGCGAGCTGGTCGTATCGGCATCCGTAAAGACTCGTCCCTCGCGCAACGGAATGCCCATAGTTCGAAAGTAGTGAGGGGCGACTACCACGTAGTTCGCGTCAGGTATTTCGCCAGCCGGCGGATTGGGCTGATCAGCAGTTACGAAACCCATGCCAGCCCAGTCATTCATAGACACGCCACGGGAGACGCTCGCAGCCTCCACTCCCGGGAGCGACTCGATCCTAGCCAACAGCTGCTGAAAGAACTCCGCCTGCCGGCTCTGGTCTTTATATCGGGGATCTTCCAGCGGCACTCTCAGGGTCAGGAGGTTATCCGCATTAAATCCAACGTCGACACGGCGAAGATTCACCAGCGTCTTAATCATCAGACCAGCTCCCACCAGTAGCGCCAGTGCGAATGCAAATTCGGAAACCACAAGCACATCGCGCAGCCGTCGGCTTCGAGTGCTTCTGGTGGGCCCTCTGCCGGCCTCCTTCAGCGCATCGTTAGCGTTGGGCTTTGAGGCGCTCAACGCCGGGACCAAGCCGAACCCAATGCCAGTTCCCAGCGCGACGAGAAAACAAAAGAACAGCACTACGCCGTTGATTCCGCCGCCCTCAATGTTTGGCGTTCCCGGCGGAGACACTTTCATCAATATCTCCGAGCCCCAGTAAGCGAGTGGGAGGCCCACCCCCGCGCCCAGAAGCGAAAGTAGCGTGCTCTCGACGAGGAGCTGCCGCGCAATCCCGAGACGAGTTGCACCGAGCGCACTGCGAACGGCAATTTCTCTTTGACGGCCAGTCGCTCGCACCAGTTGCAGATTGGCCACGTTGGCGCACGCGATCAACAACACGAGGGCCACGGCGCCAAACAGAACCAATAGGGCCGGCCGCGCGTACTCCACCACCTGATCGTGCAAACCGACCACTGCTACTCCCCAACCTTTGGACTCGGGGAATTGCTGCTCGATGCTCTTGGCGATCGTATCCATTTCCGCCTGTGCCTGGGCCAGCGTTACTCCGGGTTTAAGCCGAGCCACGACATGATACGCATGACGAGTGCGTTCCGCTGGCTGAAGATCCAATCCTGACGCCCATACCCGGACGTTCGTCGTGTACGGCGCGGCGTAATCGTCAGAGAAACTTGCCGGCATGATGCCGACGACTGTGTAGCTCTCTCCGTTCAGCGAAATCTGTTTTCCCACCAGAGCGGGATCGCCTCCGTAGTGTTGCTGCCAAAGTCCGTAACTCAAGACAGCTACCGGAGAGCTCCCCGGCTTGTCTTCCTGGGGCAAGAAAACGCGCCCTCGCAGCGGCTGTACACCGAGTACTGAGAACAAACTGCTGGTGACTCGCTGAGCGGGAATCTCCTGCGGTGTTCCGCTTCCAGCTAGGCTGAAGGAGATGGCGTCGAATGCTGCCAGATCACTGAACACATGGTTCTGCTGGCGCCAGTCGAGATAGTTGGCCACGGAGACTATGTTCTCGAACCAGCCGCGGTGCGGATTCTGCTCCCACACCATCACCAGGCGGTTCGCCTCCTTATAGGGAAGCGGTTTCAAGAGGACGGCGTCGATCGCGCTGAAGACAGTTGTGTTGGCTCCAATGCCCAACGCCAGGGTAACCACGGCGACGGCGGTGAAGCCAAGGTTCTTGCGCAGTTGTCTTCGTGCGTAGCAAACGTCTTGGAGGAGTCCGGTCATCTCAGTTTCGCTCCCTTACTCATACCGCAGAGCCACCATGGGATCCACCTTTGCTGCGCAGCGCGCAGGGATGTAAGTCGCCAACAGTCCTACGAGGAAAAGTAGCAACACCACGCCGACGAAAGTGACAGGGTCATTGGAGCGAATCTGGTAGAGCCAGCTCGCTACAAGTCGGGTCAATATATAAGCCAGCGCGAATCCGGAAACCGTGCCCGCCAAGATCAGCGCCAGAGATTGTTTCAAGACGAGCTTGAGCACTTCACTCTGGTCGGCCCCGATTGCCATTCGTATGCCAATCTCATGCGTGCGGCCTGCCACGGAATAGGAGATCACGCTGTAAATCCCGATTCCCGCAAGTGCCAGGGCTAAACCCGCAAATAGCCCGAGCAGAACGGTGCGGAAGCGAGGCTGGGAGATGGAGTCCGAAACGACTTGTTCCATGGTGCGGACATTGGACACGGGCAGATCAGGATCAGCGTCGAGAATAGCACCGCGCGCGGCATTAGCAAGCGGTGTGGGGTCGGAAGGCGAGCGCAAAGCCAGCGCAAGCGCCTGCCGGAAGGGAGCCTGCGAATAAGGAATGTAGACTTCTTCCCGCACCTCGGCATCCACGCCGAATTCCTTGGTGTCTCCCACCACGCCGACGATCCGGCCGGAGAAACCGTTCCATCCGAGAGTGGCGCGTCTTCCAGTAGGGTCCTCGTGTAGCAACCTTCGCGCTAGGGCCTCATTGACAAGAAGAACATTAGGAGATGCGCTGCTGTCCTGCGATGTGATGAGGCGGCCTCGTTCGAGTGGAATGCCCATCGTCTTGAAGTATTGGGGAGTGACCGCGCGAACCTCGGTGCTAGTAGAGTGCTCCGCCACCTTGAGCTCTTCGCCCTCGATTTCGATTGCAGAGTTGAAGTTACGTCCTGCAAGCGGGAGCAAGGTGGTGGCAGCCGCAGACTTCACGCCGGGAAGCACGTCGAGCCGATCGATGATCTGCTGGATTGTGACTTTCCGCTGCTCGTCCTGGCGATATTTGCTCTCAGGAAGAGAAAGCTCCATGGTCAGGACATGGTCGGGGTTGAAGCCCAACGAAGTGTTCTCAAGCCGTAAGAAGCTTCGGATCATGAGACCAGCACCCGCCAGCAGCACAACAGACAAGGCAACTTCCGAAACGACCAACAGCCCTCGAAGACGGCTGTGTCCAAGTCCTTCTGCCGAACCACGGCTGCCTTCTTTCAAGGATTCAGTCAAATCGGTCCTTGATGTCTGGAGCGCGGGTGCGAGACCAAAGATTACCGCCGTGACGAACGCAACCAGAGTGGTGAAACCTAGAACCCAGCCGTCGATCCTAACGTACTCAACTCGAGGGAAGTTTTCTGGAACAACTACTCTGAGTACCTTGAGACCCCAGCCTGCTAGGAGGACTCCGAGCGCTCCACCGCTAATCCCTAACAGCAGGCTCTCCACAATCAGTTGGCGGATTACACGAAGGCGGCTCGCTCCAAGCGCTGTGCGCACGGCGATCTCTTTCTTCCGTTGGGCCGCACGAGCCAACAAAAGATTAGCGACGTTGGCACAACCAATGAGCAGCACGAATGCCACGGCCCCAAGCAAGACCAACAGGACAGGCTCGAGCCCGCTCGCAATTTGCGTACTCAACGGAACCAGCAGTACCTCTGATCCGATAAATTCATTGGGATACTGCTTCACCAAGCGTTGCTCAATGGTGTCCATCTCCGACGTGGCCTGCTGGATCGTCACATCCTGCTTCAAGCGCGCAATGACGGATAGATAATGGTCCGAGCGCGCAGCCCACGTTTCAGGGTCCAGCGCCAGGGGGACCCAAAGCCGGGCAGGCGGTGAGGTGTAAATCTTCTGCACGGTCCCGGTGTCTCCCGGAAAGACGAAGCCCGGAGGCATCACTCCGATCACAGTACAGGCTCTTCCATTCACGGTTATGGACTGGCCCAAGATTTGTGGCCTTCCGCCAAACCGTTCTTGCCAGAGTGCGTAGCTCAAGATTACAACCCGGTCGTGTCCAGGCTGTTCTTCCTCGGTCGCAAAGGTCCGGCCCAGGAGTGGGGCTGTGCCAAGTAGAGGGAATAGGTCTGCGGTAACTGCCGACCCTGCGACTCGCTCGGGCCTCTGGTCACCACTGAGGTTGCATTGGCCGCCGCCATACACAGCCATTTGTGAAAACACATTATTCTGCGAGCGCCAGTCGAGGTAATTCGCAGCAGCAGGAGCGTTCTGGTCATAGCCCTTTT
>Ga0137378_10005024_pt1 | contig 11432 bp, 8 predicted proteins | sample SagtaG_21_FD_104813 | JGI IMG/M metagenome (GOLD analysis project Ga0137378, IMG submission 104813) | Vadose zone soil microbial communities from Sagehorn Ranch, Mendocino, California, USA - Sage2_L_60_16 metaG | ecosystem: Environmental > Terrestrial > Soil > Vadose zone | place: USA... | reverse complement strand
GTCCGCCGGCGGGCGCCGGCCGAGGGCGATGTCGACCATGGTGCCGACGATGAAGCGCACCATGTGATGCAGAAATCGATCGGCCTCGACCGTGAACGCCATCCCGACTCCGTCCGCTCGCGGCGCCCATTGCGCAAGCGCCACGCGGCATCGGTAGTGGGTAATGTTCGCACCGGCCGCGGCCAGGCCGCGAAAGCTGTGCTCTCCAACAAGTGCCGCCGCGACACTCTCCAAGGCGCCGACGTCGAGCGCTTGACCCCCTCCCAGCGCCCATTCATAGGGCCGGCGGAACGGCGATGCCGCGGCTTCGTCGGTACCGATCAGGTACCGGTAGCGCCGCCCCGTCGCGTTGCGGCGAGCGTCAAACCCCGGCTTCATCAGATGCACCTGCTGCGCCCAGATCTCGCGCGGCAGCAGCGCATTCATAGCGCGGCGAAGCTCTGCGGGCTGCCACCGGTCGCTACCCTGAAAACTGACACCCTGGCCGAGTGCGTGGACGCCGGTATCGGTGCGACCGGCGCCGGTCGCTGCGGTCTTACGACCCATCAACCGCTCGAGCACGGCTTCAAACTCGGCCTGCACCGTGCGATCTGCCGGCTGTCGCTGCCACCCTGCGAAGCCACCCCCGTCGTACTGGATCACCGCTAGAAAGGGGCGGCTTGGCACGCGGGGAAAGATGCAACTCGTTGTCACTATTTGACAAGGGTGATAGCCTTAATCCTCTATGGACTCCCCGTTGCGGCATGCGTTGACCGCGCTCGCCAACCACCAATCACTCTCCGAAGAGCAGACCGCGGAGGTGTTCGGCGTGGTGATGAGCGGCGAAGCGACACCCGCACAGATCGGCGGGCTGCTGCTGGGGCTCCGCGCTAAAGGCGAGACCGCGGACGAGCTCGCCGGGGCGACGCGGGCGCTACGCAACGCGATGGTCCGCGTGAATGCCGCCCATGAACATCTCGTGGATACCTGCGGCACCGGCGGCGGCAGTGTCTCGACGTTCAACATCTCGACGGTGGCTGCATTCGTGGCCAGCGGGGCCGGCGCGGTTGTCCCTAAGCACGGCAATCGCTCCTACACATCGCGGTGCGGCTCGGCCGATGTGCTCGAGGCACTCGGCATTCGCATCGTGCTGGATGCGGCGAGCGCGAGTCGCGTGTTGAGCGAAGCGCGCGTGGTTTTCTTGTTCGCGCCGAGTTTTCATCCGGCGATGAAACACGTCGGGCCTGTCCGCCGTGAGCTCGGCACCCCCACGCTGATGAATCTGGTCGGTCCCCTGGCGAATCCCGCGAGCGTCAAGCGGCAGGTGATCGGGGTCGCCGAGCCAGAGCGGGCGCCCATCGTCGCGGAGGCACTGGTTCGTCTGGGCGCCGAGCATGCGCTGGTTGTGCACGGCCGGGTCGGTATGGACGAGATCTCACCGCAGGGCGTGACGGATGTCTGGGAAGTGAAAGATGGTGCCGTACGCACGTGGGAGATCGATCCCGAGCGTTTCCGGCTCGGAATCAAGGACGTGTCGCACTTGCAGGGCGGGGAACCCGCGGCAAATGCCGAGCGGGTCGAACGGATTCTCGGAAATGGTGGGTCGGGTGGTGAGTCCCCGCCCGATCATGCGGGACTCTCGGCGGTGCTCCTCAACGCTGGGGCCGCGATATACGTGGCGGGCATTGCCGCGTCGCTGGCCGAAGGGATCGGGCGCGCGCGCGAAGTCGTCGCGTCGGGCGCCGCGCGTGCGGCCCTCGACCGGCTGCGCAAGGCGGCCGCTAGTATTTCCTGATGACGCCGACGACGACTCCCTGCACGATGACGTCACGCTCGTTGAGGCGGAGCGGCTGCAGGTTCTCGTTGGCTGGCTGCAACCTGATCCACCCGCCGGGTTCGCGGTAGAAGCGCTTGACCGTGGCGCCCTCTCCATGGACCAGCGCGATCACCGTTTGGCCGGGGTCCGCCTGATTCCGCTCCTGGACTACGACGTAATCGCCGTCCTTGATGTGCTCGTCGATCATCGAGTCGCCGCGAACCTTCAGGACGTAGCTGCGTCCGCGCCGCGGCAGCAGCTCGGCTGGTACGGCGAGTGTTTCGTCGCCGGTCACAGCCTCGATCGGGGCTCCCGCCGCGACCAGTCCCAGCAGCGGCAGCTCCGTCGCGCCGGTCTGGCCCTTGGGCGGAACGATCTCGATCGCCCGGCTCTCGTTGTGCGTTCGCCGGATGTATCCTTTGCGCTCGAGGTTGGTGAGGTGTTCGTGGACGGTGGCCAGCGATTGGAACCCAAACTGTCGGGCGATCTCCTCGAAGCTCGGAGCGTACCCCTTTTCTCCGATGTGTTTCGAGATGTAATCGAGGATCTCGCGCTGGCGCCGCGTGACCGGCATACTGGCTCCCGAAGATTTACCGAACCATAATCTACCCGAATAACGACCGAACGCAAGGATGCCAAATAACCCGCGCGCTGCCTCGCTCGATGCTATCCTCGCCGTAACTCGGGCCCGCGTCGCCGCCCTTAAAACGCGGGCCGCCGAGCTGGAGCGCGGGGCCTCGACGGGTGCGGCACCGCGCCCATTTCCAACACCAGGAGCGAGCGTCGGTGTGATCGCCGAAGTGAAACGCCGCTCCCCGTCGCGGGGCGCGATTCGAGAGGATCTCGACCCGGTCGTTCACGCCGCCGCGTACGAACGCGGCGGCGCCGTCGCGGTATCGGTGCTGACGGACGAAGCGCACTTTGGAGGATCAATTGAGGACCTCAGGCGTGTCGCAGCCAGCATCACGGTCCCGGTGCTCCGGAAGGACTTCGTGATCGATGAACTTCAGATTTCGGAGGCCCGGGCCGCTGGAGCGAGCGCGGTGCTGCTCATTGCTCGTGTCCTGACGCCCGCACAACTCGACGGGCTCGCCCGTGCGGTACGGCGTCGGGGGATGACGCCGCTGATCGAAGTCCATGCGCTTCGGGAGCTCGACGCCGCGCTCGCCGCCGGCCCCGGCGTCGTCGGTGTGAACGCGCGCGATCTCGACACCTTCGTCGTCGATCTGCGCGCAGCGGAGGAGACCGTGCGGCGGATACCGCCGGAGGTGACCGTCGTGGCAGAGAGCGGTATCGAGACGCACGAGGATGTCGAGCGGCTTGCAAGGGCGGGAGCGGATTTCGTCCTGGTCGGGACGAGCGTGGCGCGGCAAACGGACCCCGAGAAGGCGGTAAGAGCTTTGGTGGGAGTCAAACGACAACGTCGATGACCGCAATCGAAACAGGTCGCTTCGGTCCGTACGGGGGCCGCTATGTCCCCGAGACGCTGATGCACGCGCTCGAAGAGCTGGCCAGCGTCTACGACGCGGCTCGCAACGATCCGCGATTTTGGGCCGAGCTCGAGCAGCTCCTCAAGAACTACGTCGGTCGGCCGACCCCGATCACAACGGTTCCGCGCCTTTCCGCGCAGGTAGGCGCCCAAGTCCTGCTGAAACGAGAGGACTTGAACCATACCGGCGCCCACAAGATCAACAACACGCTCGGACAGGTGCTCCTGGCCCAGCGGATGAACAAACGGCGCATCATCGCGGAAACCGGTGCCGGCCAGCACGGCGTCGCGACGGCGACGGTGTGCGCGCGTTTCGGCCTCGAGTGCGTCGTCTACATGGGCGAAGCAGACATGCGACGGCAGCGGCTCAACGTCTACCGCATGGAGTTGATGGGCGCGACGGTGGTGCCGGTTACGTCGGGGACTCGCACGCTGAAGGACGCGACGAACGAAGCATTACGCGATTGGGTCACGAACGTGACGACCACGCATTACATCATCGGCTCCGTGGTGGGACCCGATCCCTTCCCGCGTCTGGTCCGCGACTTCCAGTCTGTGATCGGGCGGGAGGCACGTGCCCAGATGCTGGAGCAGGTCGGTCGGCTGCCCAGGGTGGTGGTCGCATGCGTGGGCGGTGGGTCGAACGCGATGGGCATCTTTACGGCGTTTCTGGACGACAACGCGGTGAAGCTCGTCGGCGTCGAAGCCGCGGGTGAAGGGATGAAGACGCAGCGGCACGCGGCGACCCTGGGCGCCGGTCGTCCGGGCGTCTTTCACGGGAGCCTGAGCTACCTGCTGCAGGACGCCGACGGACAAGTCCAGCCTGCGCACAGCGTCTCGGCGGGGCTCGATTACCCGGGCGTGGGCCCGGAGCATGCTTACCTGAAAGACACGGGTCGCGTATTGTATGACGCCGTTACGGACCGGGAGGCCTTGGACGCCTTCGCCGCCCTCTCGCGCTTAGAAGGCATCCTCCCGGCGCTCGAGAGCGCCCACGCGATCGCCTGGGTCATGCGGGCGAAGCGAGCCTCCGACGAACTCATCCTGATCAACCTGAGCGGCCGCGGCGACAAGGACGTCGCCATGGTCGCCGAGCTTACGGGAGCAACGCCCTGACGAATCCCGCGTCGCAAATCCCCGAGCTGGCGCTCCCGCCGTCACAGGTCGAGGAGCTCATGCAGGTCATCAGCAAGGGGATGCGGGCGACGCAGTTGTATCTGCCGAACAACCCCGTCTACCAGCGCGCCGTCGACAACATCCGCAGCGCGTTCCGTCAGATCTGGCAGGCGACGGACGACCTGATTTTCGACATCGGCGAAACGGACATGCGCTGGGAGGATCACCCGATCTACAGCCAGGAGCAGCGCAACGAGAGCATTGCCTGGACGCTGTACAAGGACGGCGTCCGCTCGCTCACGTTCAAGCCGGGCGTGGAAGACGACGAGATCGTGCGCTTCCTGTCGGTGCTGCAGCAAGCGAAGAACTTGCAGGCGGACGCGCCCGATGACCTGCTGACGTTGCTCTGGGCTCAAGACTTCCAGTTCGTCACCTACACATTCCGCGAGCTCGCGAGCGAGAACGCCGTGCCGATCGAGCGCACGGAGAAAGGCGCGCCCACGATCGGCGGCGGGGGGACTCCGGGCGGGGACGGCGGGTCAGCGGATGCGGCGACCGTGCGCCGGCAGGTCGAAGAGGAGGCGCCCCCCAAGCGCGAAGGACTGGTGTCGATCGATGACTTTGACACGACCCTCTATTTCCTCGACGACAAAGAAATCGAGTATCTCCACAAGGAAGTCGAGCGCGAATACGCGCAGGACCTGCGCGGCAACGTGCTCGCGATGCTGTTCGACTTGCTGGAGCTGCAGACCTACGGCACGGTCCGCGCCGAGCTGCTGTCCATCCTCGAGAACTTCATTCCCTATCTGCTGGGCGCCGGCGATTTCCGCTCTGTCGCCTTCATCTTGCGCGAGTGCAAAGTCATCCTGCAGCGAGCCCGCGAGCTGATTCCGGAACATCGGCAAATCCTGGAAGCGCTTCCCGCGCGGCTGTCCCAGCCGGACGCGCTGTCGCAGCTGCTGCAATCGCTGGACGAAGCGGCGAGTCACCCGACCGAAGCGGAGCTGAGTGATCTGTTCGGCGAGCTGCGCGCGGAAGCGCTCGGGACGTTGATGGGATGGCTGCCGAAGCTCACCAACGAGCGGGTGCGCAGTCTGGTGCAGGGCTCTGCCGAGCGGCTGGCCCAGACCCATGCGGCAGAAGTCCTCAAGGCGCTCGCGAGCGCGGATCCGATCGTGCAGCTGGAGATGGTGCGTGTCGCCGGCCGGCTCAAGCTCCCGGGGGCCCCGGACGGCATGGGCCCGCTGCTCGAACGGGGCGAGCGCGAGCTGAAGCTCGCAGTCGTCGAGGCGCTCACGACGATCGGCAGCCCCAGCGCCACGCGTCTCCTGGAGAAGGCGATCGACGACCAGGAGCGTGATGTGCGCATCAGCGCGGCCAAGTTCATGGGCCAGCGCGGCCACCGGAATGCCTTTCCGCGCATCGAGGCCGCGGTGACGGGCAACAAGCTCAAGGGCGCCGATCTGACCGAGAAGATGGCGTTTTTCGAGGCGTACGGCGCATTGGGCGGCGCGGCCTGTATCCCGACGCTCGAAAAGCTGCTCGTCGCCAAAGGCGGCCTGCTCGCGCGCAAGGAGGATCCGGAAACGCGGGCCTGTGCCGCGATGGCCCTCGGCAAGATTCGCTTGCCGGCGGCGCGCGAGATCCTGCAGAAAGTGAGCCAGGATAAGGAGCCGCTCGTTCGCAATGCGGTGAGCCGCGCGCTGCGCGACGTGGGAGGAGGCGCATCATGACGGCGCCGGCGGGGGCGGGGGGCGCGGGGGGCGCGGGGAGCGCGGGGGGGGCGAAGCGGCCGTCAATCATGGAGACCGTCCAAACCACGGACGGTTTCCTCCGCCATGCCGGCCGAGACTTCCTTGTCGTGCTGTATACGGCGTTCCGCTCCCTGAAGCTCTATCCGATCGAGAACGCGCAGGTCCAAAAGGCGCTGGACGATCTGGCCGCGACCACCAAACAGCTGCTCGATGTCGAGCGCGAGCTGGAGGTCCGGATACAGGGCGAGTTCATCTTCGTGAACTCGACCCGGCTGCGCCTCGATCTCGATAACTACGCCTCCTTTTCACATATCCTCGGTGTCCTCCAGCAATGCGGCATCGGCGCCGTGCGAGTCGACGAGGGCGTCGACCGCAAACAGCTGCAGGTCTTCGTCTCCCTGCTGCTCGCCTACGCCGCGAAGGAAGCAAACCCCAACAAGCTGTTCGAGCTGTCCCAGAAACTGACCGACGGCGGCGTCTCGCACATCAGCGTCGAGCCGCCGCTCGAAGCCGAAGAAGACGTCGAGGAGGAAGAACGGCAGAAGGAAGCGGCGAAGCGCACCTACGCGCGCTCCGTGGCGGTGACCAAAGAGGTCATCAACAGCATTCGCATGGGGCGCACCGCCAACGTGAAGAAAGTGAAGCGCGCGGTGCAGGCCATCGTCGACCAGGTGCTCAACAACGAGTCATCGTTGGTCGGCTTGACCACCTTGCGCGACTACGACGAGTACACGTTCACCCATTCCGTGAACGTCTGCATCTTTTCGGTGGCGCTGGGGCGCAAGCTCGGGCTCACGAAGCTGCAGCTGTACGATCTGGGCATAGCGGCCCTGTTCCACGATGTCGGCAAGTCCCGCGTGCCATTGGAGGTCCTGAATAAGGAAGGGGGCCTGACTGAAGAAGAGTGGCGGATCATGCAGGCCCACCCCTGGCTGGGCGTGCTGACGCTGTTCGGGCTCCGCGGGTACGGCGAGATTCCCTACCGCGGCATGGTCGTGGCGTACGAGCACCACATGAAGATCGACCTCACCGGCTATCCAAAATCGATCCGCGGACGACTGCTCTCGATCTACTCCAAGGTCATCGCGGTGGCCGACGGGTTCGATGCGGCGACAAGCCGCCGCGTGTATCAGACCGTGCCGATTCAGCCAGATCAGGTGCTCAAGGAGATGTGGGAGAACCCGCGGCGTGGATATGATCCGGTCGTGGTGAAGGCGTTTATCAACCTGATCGGGATCTATCCCGTGGGCACCTGCGTCATTCTCGATACCTACGAAGTGGCGCTGGTGCACAACGCGAACCCCGATGTCGCGCACGTCCATCGGCCGGTGGTGCGCCTGGTGACCACGCCCGACGGCGCGCTCCTCACGCCGGGCACGATCGTCGATCTTTCGCAGAAGGACGCGAACGGCAGCTATCCGCGCACCATCGTCAAGGTCACCGACCCTGTCAAATACGGGATCAACGTCAGCGACTACTTTGTCTGAGACGGCCTCCTCCATCGAGGCACGGTGGCGGGCGCTCGGCACGTCGCGCGCGCTGATTCCCTACCTGACCGCCGGCTTTCCCGATTTCCCCCGCTCGCTCGAGGCAATCCGGCGCGTCGCTCGAGCGGGGGCGGATTTCATCGAGGTGGGCGTGCCCTTCTCGGATCCGCTTGCGGACGGGCCGACGATTCAACGGACGACACAGGCGGCCCTGGAGCAGGGGATGACAGTGCCGCGCGTGCTGGAGCTGATCCGCAACGCGGACGTCTCTATCCCCATCATCATCATGACGTACCTGAATCCCGTGCTCTCCTTCGGGATGCAGCGATTCGCCGCGGAGGCGCGGGAGGCGGGCGCGGCGGGCGTGTTGCTCACTGATCTCCCCGCGGGCGCCGATCCGGCGGTGGAACAGACGGTTCGCGACAACGCACTCGCGCTCATTCGTCTCGTGGCTCCGACGACCGATGACGCGCGACTCAAGCACGCCCTCACCGACGCTACCGGCTTCGTGTATTTGATCTCGCGGCTCGGGGTCACGGGCGCGCGCGACACGGTGCCGGCCGACCTGGACGCGCAGGTTCGCCGCATTCGCGACACCACGCGACTGCCCGTGGCTGTCGGATTCGGGATCAGCACACCCGCGCAAGCGGCTGCGGCCGCGCGCGCTGCGGACGGCGTCGTGGTGGGCAGCGCATTGCTGGACGCACTGGCGAAGGACGGGATCGGAAGCATGGAGCGCCTGGCGCGCGACCTGGCCGCCGCGGTGCACGGATGAAGATCGCCCGTTTCGTCGTTCTCTACAGCCAGGCGCTGGCATGGGTCGGCACCACGCTGCTCATCGCCGTACTCGGCGCAGACCATCGCTGGCTCGCTCAAATCCCGGAGATCGTCGTGTTGTTCGGCGCGACGGTGGCGCTGCGCGGCCTGGCCGTCCCGCTCAGCAAGTACTCCTATCTCACGCAGACTGCACTGGTCGGACTGGCCGGCAGTCTCCTCGTCGGCGTGCCCGCGACCGCGCTGGCGATTGCCGGCGCGACGCTCGTCACCGATTCGGCGTGGCAACGCAAGCCGCTGCGCGTCTCGTGGATCAATCTGGGCCGGGAGGTCATCACGCTCGTCGCGGCCTACGGCGTGTACGCGGCGTCGCTGCACTGGCTCGACATGCCCAACGGCGCGCCGGTCCTCAACATCGAGCTCCTGCCCGCGCTCGCCGGCTACGCGCTCGCGTACTTCGTGTTCGGCCGCGTGCTCTTCTACTTCAGTCTCATCATCCGCGCGAAGCTCGAGCCGGCGGAGCGGCTGATGATCGTGCGCTACGAGGTGATCGCCTACGCGGCAACGCTGCTCGCCGTGACGATCTTCGTCGGCGCCGTGGTCGCGTGGTCGCTCGGCGCCTGGCTCCTCGTGGGGCTCGTGCTGACATTCCTCGGCCTCTTGCTCAAGCAGATGATCGAAGAAGCGATCTCCGCCGAAGAGCTGAACAAGATTCACGCGATGGAAGCGGTGATTACCGCCAACATCAGTCTCGCGGACTCGTTCGAGCGGATCGAACGCCTGGCGAACCGGCTGGTGGACTGGGGCGACTTCCGCATCTACCGGCTCCATGACGGCGTGATGTCGCTCGTGCATCGGTCGGACCGCGGCCGGGAAACACGCGGTGAGCCGTCGCAGGATACCGTCGCCTTGCGGCAGGCCGTGGCGGCCAGTGGCGAGACGGTCGTGATCGATGACGTCACCAAAGACAAGCGGGTCGCCGACGCGCCACTCGAGGTCCAGAGTCTGGTGATCGTCCCGCTGAAATTCGGGGATCACGTGATCGGCACGCTGGAGCTCGAGCATCACAAGAAGCATTGCTATCGCCGTCAGGACATCCTGACGATCACCACCTTCGCCAGCCAGCTCGCGACGGCGGTCCATATCACCGACCTGCGCCGTCCCCTCGTGGAAACGGTGGATCGCATGACCCGCCAGCTGGCGACCATCGCGCAGACCGCGGAAGCGCTGAAGGGCATGGCTTCCGCCGTGGCGCAATCGACCGGCGTCATTCGCGAGGGCGTGCGCCGCGAAGAGGGCGAGGTGTCGGGCGGCCTGGAAGCAACGGAAAGCCTGTCGCAGGTATCCCGCCGCGTGTCCGATGACGGAGCCGGCGCGGCGCGCGCGTCGACCGCGGCGAGCGACGTCGCCAGCCGCAACCGCACGCAGATTCGTGAGGCGATCCAACGTCTCGTCGCGCTCAAGGCATTCGTCGGCGAAAGCTCGAGCAAGGTCCAACAGCTTGGACAGATGAGCCGGCGCATCACGGGCTTCATTGCGTCGATCCGCGAGCTCGCCGACATGACGAACCTCTTGTCGCTGAACGCCGCGATCGAGGCGGCGCGGGCCGGCAAACACGGCAAGGGCTTCGCCGTCGTCGCCGACGAGGTGCGGCGGCTGGCGGAGCAGAGCGCCACCGCAGCAGCCGAGGCCGGCGACCTGGTGCAGGACATCCACACGCAAGTCGGCGAGGTCGTCGAGCAGATGCGCCGCGGCCAGGTGAACGTCGGTGACGTGGAGGAGCTGTCGGCCGCGGCGCTCGAGGCGCTTGACGCGATCGTCGCGGCGACGGCGGAAGCGACCGCGCACGCCGGCCGCATCACCGCCGCGGCCGGCGAGCAGAATCAGGCGTTCGCGCGCCTGCGCGAGCGGATCAACGCCGTCGCCAGCATCGCGGGGGAGAACCGCCTTCAGGCCGATGACGTCGCCACGCGCGCGGTGCAAGCCGCCGAAGGCCTGACCGATCTCGAGCGCGCCACGCGCGACCTCGAGCAGGTGGCGACCATGCTGCGCGACCTGACGCGCGGGTTCGCCAACGTCAACTGAGCGGGCCTTCGTAGCCCTCGGCTCGAATATCGGTGACCGTGCCGCACATCTCGCGTACGCGCGGTCACGCCTCGCCACCCTGCCCGGCACAAAACTCGTGGCCGCATCACCGGTCGAAGAGACGGCACCCTTGGGACCGGTTGCGCAGCCGCCATTTTTGAACCAAATGGTTCTGCTCGAAACGACGCTGGACCCGGCAGCGCTGTTGGGGCATTGCCGGGCGATCGAAGCCGAGCGGGGAAGAGAGCGCCGGGAGCGCTGGGGACCGCGGACGCTGGACCTCGACATCGTGCGGTATGGCACCAAGACTGTACGGAGTCCGGAGCTGACGATTCCACATCCGGAGCTGCCCAACCGCGATTTCTGGCAGCGCGAAATCGCCGCGCTGGAAAGGGAACATGGCTAGCATCACGACGCGCGCGTTGCTCGAGATGAAAGAAAAGGGCGAGCGCATCGTCGCGCTGACCTGTTACGACGCGCTGTTCGCGCGCCTGCTCGACGCGTGCGCGATCGACATCCTGCTCGTAGGCGATTCGCTCAACCAGGTGCTGGCCGGCGCCCCCTCCACCCTATCGGCGACGCTCGACCAGATGATCTATCACACGACGATGGTACGGCGCGGCACCGAGCGCGCCATGGTCGTCTGCGACATGCCGTTCCTCAGCTATCAGGTGTCGCCGGAAGACGCGCTCCGCAATTGCGGCCGGGCCATGAAGGAAACAGGCTGTCACGCCGTGAAGATCGAAGGCGGGCAGCCGATGGCCACCACGGTCCGCCGGCTCGTCGACATCGGCATTCCCGTCATGGGCCACATCGGGCTCACGCCACAGTCGGTGCACGCGCTCGGGGGATATCGCGTGCAGGGCCGCGACGATGCCGCCGCCGGCCGGCTGCAGGCCGACGCCACGGCCCTCCAGGACGCCGGCGCCTTC
>Ga0137378_10005023_pt1 | contig 11433 bp, 5 predicted proteins | sample SagtaG_21_FD_104813 | JGI IMG/M metagenome (GOLD analysis project Ga0137378, IMG submission 104813) | Vadose zone soil microbial communities from Sagehorn Ranch, Mendocino, California, USA - Sage2_L_60_16 metaG | ecosystem: Environmental > Terrestrial > Soil > Vadose zone | place: USA... | reverse complement strand
GCGGCGTAGCTGCGGAGGAAGGCGTTGGTGAGATCGGCATTCGCGGCCGCGACGCTCACCCCCGGCTTCCGCTGCACCAGCATAGACGCCCACATCCAATGGTACGTCGTCCACCACGTGTCCCGCGGCGGTCGGTGGGCGCTTGCGTGGCTCGTGATGGGGATGAACGCCACCGGTCGTTGCACCGGCCACAAGCCGACGAATCCCTCGGGCGCGACGCCGATGATCGTGTAGACCATGGGGCCGATCTGGAGCGTCGACCCGAGCACCTCCCGGCGACCGCCGTAGCGAGTTTGCCAGAATGCGTACGCCAACACCGCGACCGCCGTCCCAGTGGGAGGACTGTCCTCGGCCGCCGTGAAGTAGCGGCCCACCGCCGGCGGGGCGTCGAAGAATCGGAAGAAGCTCGCGCTGACGATTCCGACGCGCATTTCACGCGCCTCGGCGCCGGCCCCGACGGCGAGGTCCTCTTCAGTAAACGCGGCAGTACGCGAGAAAGACGTCGTCCAGTTGCTCAGATCCACGTAGCGCGCGTACTGAATGCCACTCGACGTGCCCTCCTTGCCGCCGTACATCGTCGCGAAATACACGCGGTGCGTAGCGCTTGGATCGTGCAGCAGGGGCGGAGGTCGAAACAGCATCCGGTCGACCACCGAGAACATCGCGACGTTCGCCCCAATGCCGAGCCCGAGCGTCAGCACGACGCCGAGCGTGAAGCCGGGGCTCTGCGCGAGCGTGCGCAGCGCGTAGCGGAGGTCTTGGAGCAGGGTGTCAATCATTTCACCACCCAACCATCCCGCAGCTGCACGATGCGATTCCCACATGCTGCATTCGTCTCCGAATGCGTCACCTGCACGATTGTGGTCCCGCCGCGGTTCAGCTCCGTGAACAGCTCCATGATCTCCTTGCCCTGGCTCGAGTGGAGATTCCCAGTCGGCTCGTCCGCCAGGATCAAGGACGGCTTGTGAATGAGCGCCCGCGCCACCGCCACCAGTTGCTGCTGGCCGCCCGAGAGCTGCCGCGGGTAGAGATCCTTCTTCGCGACGATCCCGAAGCGGTCGAGCGTATCGGCGACCAGGCTTTCCCGCTCCGATTTCTTGATGTTGCGGTACGACAGGGGGATGTCGAGGTTCTCGGCGACGGTGAGGTCGTCGAGCAGGTGGTACTGCTGAAACACGAAGCCGATGTGCTGCTTGTTGAGCGCGATGCGCTGCTTCGGCCTCAGCGCGTGCACGGCGTGGTCGAGAAAGCGATATTCACCGGTCCAGTCGCCGTCGAGCATGCCGAGCACCGCGAGCAGCGTGGACTTCCCCGCCCCGGACGGGCCCATAATCGAGACGAACTCGCCCGCAGCGATTTCCAGGGAGATCTGCCGCAGGATGAAGAGGCGGCCGTTGCCCTGGGAGACGGACTTGTCGAGGTTGCGCAGCTGGATCATGAGGACCTCAACACCCGCGTCACTCCTCCCGCATCACTAGGCTTGGGTGCACCGAGCCAGCGCGTAGTGCCGGCACAAGAGAGGCGAGAGACGCGAACGCAAGAACGCCCACCGCTACGACACCGTACACTCGCCAATCGCTCGAGGTGGGACCGAACAGGACGGCCTGCATCGATCGTGAGACTAAGCCCGCGGCGATTCCTCCTATCACGATTCCAGCCGCACCCAGCAGAATCGCATCGTTGAAAATCAAGCGGCGGAGCGAGCCCGGGGATGCTCCCAACGCCAGCCGAATCCCGAATTCGCGGCGCCGTGTCAGGACTTCGTGCATGCACATCGCATAGAGCGCCACGAGCGTGAGCGCTAGGGCGGCCCCGGCAAATACGGCACACAAAATCATAGGGAACCGGCGACTGAATACCGCCCTCGACTCGCTCAGCTGTCGATCGAGCGTGGTCACCGCGTACACCGGGACTCCAGCGTCCAAGCGCTTCACAATCGCGCGCACCTGGCTCGCAGCGGACGCGACTCCCATGTCTGTCTGCAGCACCAGGGTCATGCGGTTCTCCGCCGTCTGAAGATGGGACAGGTAGATCACGGGGGGAGAATCCGCATCGAGCGCAGCGACCTGGACGTCGCCGACCACGCCGACCACTTGCCACTCGGTCTGACCCGTTGCGGCCAGCCGCAACCTCCGACCCACCGTCGCGCCGTCGCTACTGAGCAATCTCGCGAAGCTTGCGCTGACGACCGCAACGGGCGGCGCATCACTACGGTCGCGCGCTTCGAATGTGCGCCCCGCGACGACAGCGATGCCCATAGTCGCGAAGTACTCGCCGCCCACGATCCGGAGGGCGGCCCGGGGCTGGACGGAGCGCGGGATGGGACGATCTAACGGCTCGAAGGTCGTGATCCCGCTGCCGCCGCCCGGCACCTCATTGATCAGCCCGGCGTGGCGGACACCCGGCAGCGCCGCGCAACGAGACACCAGTGCCTCGTAGAACTGACGCTGCGCGACCGCAGCCTCGTACCGGGGTCCCGAGAGTGGGGCGCGGGCCATCACCAGCCCCGCTGGGTCCCTGAATCCCACGTCGCGATGCACCAGGTTGCTCAAGCTCATGGCGAGCAGGCCCGATGAAACGAGAAGCACGACCGTGAGGGCCACCTGGGCGGCGACCAAGCCGCGGCGGAGGCGTCGATCAGCGCGCGCGAGTGTCGTCCGAGCATCGCCCACGCGGCCCCACACCTTCGTGATGAGCAGCGCTGGCCCCACGCCGAATCCAACCGCCAGCAGCGTCGCCAGGCCCACAATGACTCCGATCACTCTGCCATCGAGCCCGGCATTCGTCAGGTACGGCATGTTGATTCTGACGCCGTCCGGAATCGCCGCTAGTAGACTCCGAGTCATGACCTGACCGACAGCCGTGGCCAGCGCAGCGCCGACGACGCTGGGTACGAGGCTTTCAACGAGGAGTTGACGCAGGACACGCCCGCGCGAGGCGCCCAAGGCGGATCGCATCGCCAGCTCCGGCGCGCGCTCGACGTAGCGAGTCAACATGAGGAGCGCGATATTGGCACCCATGGTCACGAGCAGGAGGGCCACGGCGACGAGCAGGCTCGCGAGAATCGGCTTCATGTTGCCGAGGAGCGCGTCGCGAATCGGCAGGGTGACGACGGTGCGGCCGGCGAGCGCATCGGGGTGGTCGCTTACCAGCGCAGCGGTCACGGCAGCGAGCTGCGCTCGGGCACTGGCTAGTGGCACATGATCCTGGAGCCGGCCCACAACGTAAATGGAGCGATTAAACCGGCTCGCGCGCCGTTGCTCGTCTGCGATGAGGGGCACGAACACGTCCGCATTCTGGAGCAGCGCGAAGTGAAACGCCGGCGGCAGCACCCCCACGATTGTATAGGGCGTACCGTTGACCACGATGGTTTGGTCGAGCGCGCTCCCGCCGGCCACGGAGCGGGCAAAGCGATCGGTCACAATGGCGACTCCGGCTCCGGTCGTCGCATCCTCGCCGCGCAGGAAATCGCGACCGGCCGGTATCCGGACTCCAAGGAGCCGGAAGAAGCCGGCGGTCACTTGTGCGCCGCGCAGCATGCGCGCCTCGTCGCCCACTCCGACGATGAAGTTGCTGGGGTCGTAGCCCTCGAAGTCGGCGAAGCTGTGGGCACGCGCACGCCAGTCGAGGAGCGTGGGATACGAGGTGGCACTCCGCTCTGCGGTGCCGGCGCGCACCTCCCAGAGATGTACGAGGCGTTCGGGCTCCGCGTAGGGCAGCGGCTCAACCAGCGCGGCATCGGACGCCCTGACGATCGCCGCGGCCGCGCCCAAGCCGAGGCCGAGCGTCAAGACGATCGCCGTCGCGAGCGCCGGCCGCTTCGTGAGCGTGCGGAGCGCGTAGCGGAGGTCATTCATATCGCAGCGCCACCATGGGATCGACCCGCGTCGCGCGCCGGGCCGGGATGTAGCTCGCCAGCGCCGCGACGAGCATCAGTAGCGCGGTCGCGCCGAAAATGCTCGCCACATCCGTCGGCGCGACCCCATAGACGAGATGACTCATGACCCCGGCCGCCGCGATCGCGAACATAAGGCCGACGACTGAGCCGGCGATCGCCATCGACGTTCCCTGCCACACCACGAGTCGCGTGACGTCGCGACGCGTCGCGCCGAGGGCGACGCGGATCCCGAATTCGCGCAGACGTTGCGTGACTCCGTACGTCACGACCCCGTAGATCCCCACCGCCGCCAAGAGCAGCGCGAGGCCGCTGAAGCCCACCATCAGCAGCGTCGTCAAGCGCAGCTGCGCCTGCGAACGATCGACGATCTCGGTAAGCGTACGTACATCGTAGACGCTTTGCTCCGCGTCGACAGAACGAATCGCCTTGATCACCGAAACGATCAGCGGTCCCGACTCGGTCTCGCTTCGCACCGCCAGCACCATGCGATCCTGCGTCCACTGTCGATAGCTCCAATAGACCTGTAGACCTGAGCCCCAATAGACGTGCGTCAACGGATCGACCGTCCGCACATGCGCGACGACACCAATGACATTGACCCATCTGCCACCCCGCCACGCTGGTGCGCGGAAGCGCTTGCCGACTGCCGTCTCGCCCGGCCAGATCATTCGGGCCACTCGCTCATCGACGACCGCAACCTCGGGGGCGTTCGTGTCGTCGTGCTCGGTAAACCCGCGGCCGGTGACGAGCCTGATCCCGAGCGTCGCGAAGTACCCTGGGGTCACCGTTCGCGTGTCGACGTTGGTCAGCTCGTCGGTCGTCCCTGTCGCGTTGTCGAAGTGCACAGGATTGGTCTGCCCGCCGACGAGCGGAATCCTGTTCACCAGGCTGGCGTTTGCAACGCCGGGTACGGCCCGGACGGCCTCGACCAACCGCGCGTAATAGTCAGCGACCTTCTGGTCCGAGGGGTGCCTGCTCCGCGATACTTCGAACGACAACGTGGCGACGCGCTCGGATCTGAAGCCGAGATCCATCCGTGTGAGATTGATCGCGCTTTGAAGCAGCAGGGTGGCGCCGACGAGCAATGGAAGCGCGAACGCGATCTGCGCGGCCACACTGACTCTCCGTGCCGCAGAGCGCGTGCGCCCGGATGTCGACGACCGTCCTCCCTCTTTCGTGATGGTCGTGAAGTCTGACCCCCACGCCTGGACCGCCGGCGCAATACTCGCCGCACAGCCGGCGAGGGCGAGTAAGGTGAGCGAGAACGCGACGACCGGTGCACTGAGTGCAATGCTCTCGACACGCGGCAATCCCGCGGGCGCGGCGGCAACGAGCACACGGACAGCCCACTCGGCGGCGACGACGCCAAGCGCTCCGCCCAACAACAGCACCGGCGTCGCTTCGGCGATCGCCTGCGTAATGAGGCGCTTACGTGACGCACCGAGCGCGAGCCGGACCCCGAACTCGCCGCTCCGAGCGGCTGCACGCGCCCCAAACAGGCTCGACAGATTCACACACGCGATGAGCAGGAGGAACAAGACCGCTCCTAGCAGGAGGGTCAGCGTGGGGCGCACGTCGCGCACCGCGTCGTCCAGCATCGAGTCCACCGTCATGCCCGCATTGCCGCGATATGTACTCGCCAACCGCTTCGCCAGCGCCGCCGCCTCTCGGCGCGCCTGCTGCAGCGTCGCACCTGGAGCGAGACGCGCCACGACGCGATAGTTTTCCGTCACCTGGCGCGTGAGCTCGCCGGGTTCCAGAACGAGCGGCACCCACGCCTGGTGGGCGCCGGACGGGTACTGAAAGTCGGGCGGCATGATACCGACGATCGTGTACAGCGATCCGTTGAGGCGAATCCGTCGGCCGACGACAGCGCGGTCGGCGCCGAACCGGCCACGCCACAACGCATCGCCCAACAGCACGATCCGCTCGCGCCCCGGCTGATCCTCGTCCTGCGCGAACGTCCGGCCCAGTGCCGCGGCCACGCCGAGCACCGAGAACAGGTTGGGTGAGACGCTTGCGGCCTGGAGTCGTTGGGGCTCGCCGTCGCCAACGAGATTGAGGTTTACGTCCTCGAACAGAGCGACATCCTCGAAGACGCCGCGGAGTTGACGCAACTCGAGGGCGTCGGCGGCGGCGGGGTAGTTACGGGCGAGATTCCTCTGCAACCAGATGCTGACAAGCCGCTCCGGCTCGCGAAAGGGAAGCGGCCGAAGCATGACGCCGTAGACGACGCTGAAGATCGCGGTCGCGGTGCCGATCCCGAGCGCGAGGGTGAGGACGGCGACGAGCGTGAAGCCCGGGCTCTTGGCGAGCATGCGCAGCGCGTAGCGGAGGTCTTGGAACATAGGGGCTCGGGGCTAGGGGCTCGTCTAGGCGTTCGGGGCTCGGGATTGGGGGCTCGGGCGGTGCTGGGCCTGGGCCGCTTCGCGAGCCGGGATCATCCCGCGCACCCCCGAGTCCCTAGCCCCGAGTCCCGAGCCCCTATTCATATCTCAGCGCCACCAGCGGATCGACACGCGTCGCGCGGCGCGCAGGGAGCCAGCAAGCCAGCACGGCGACGATCGTCAGCAGCACGCCGACGCCGGTGAAGGTCGCGGGGTCCGCTCCGCTGACTTCGAACAGGAGCGTGCTGAGGAACCTTGTCAGCCAGAGCGCGCCCACCAGTCCAACGCCAACACCTGTCGCGGTGAGGACTAGTCCCCGTCCCACCACCATGCGAAGGATGTCAGCATGCTGTGCGCCGAGCGTCAGGCGGATGCCGATCTCGTGCGTGCGCTGCGTCGCTACGTACGCCATCACGCCGTAGAGCCCCGCTGCTGCGAGCCCCAGCGCTACCGCGGCGAACGTTCCGAGCAGCAGGAGGTTGAACTGTCGCGGCGCGAGCGAGCTGTCGAGCAGCTCGTCCATGGTTTGGATGTTCGCAACCGGGAGAATCGGATCCAGGGCCCGCACCACGTCACGCAGTGCGGCGATGTATCCCCGGGGGTCCCCTTCGGTTCGCAGCACCACCCGCATGGGGTTCCACACACTGCCTTCGTACGGCAGGTACACAACGGGCCCGGCGGCGGCGTCCAGCCCGAAATACCGCACGTCACCGACGACGCCGACCACAGTGAACGCACGGCCGACGGGCTTGCGCTGAGTGGCGGAGAACGCCCGGAACTGGCGGCCGATGGGGTCCTCGCCGGGCCAGAAGCGCCGCGCCATTTCGTCGCTGATCACCACGCCGCGTCCGTCTTCTCTAGCATCCTCCTCTCGAAGGTCACGTCCCCGTAGCTGCGGGATACCCATCGCCCTGAAGTACCCGGGAGAGACGCGCCGCCACTCCGCCGACGGCTGTTCCGGTCCGGGGGCGCGACCCTCGATGTAGACGTCCATAGCTGTTCCGCCGCGATCCAATGGAACGCCGCTCGCAAGGCCCGCCGCCCTGACGCCGGGGAGGGCGCGCAGACGCTGCGTCAGCTCCTGGTGGAACGCTACGTAGGCCTGGGTGGATGAATACCGAGGTCCCGGGAGGCTGATGCTGGCGGTCAGCAGGTTTCGCGTCTCGAATCCAGGCTGCACCTGTAGCACCTGCCAGAAGCTTCGGAGCAGGAGTCCCGCCCCGACGAGCAACACGAGCGACAGCGCGACTTCAGCGATCACCAGGCTGCTGCGCAAGCTGTTCCGCGTCCATCCCGTCGTGCCGCGCCCACCCTCCTTGAGCGTCTCGGTCAAATCTCCGCGCGATGACCGCACGGCCGGCGTCAAGCCGAACAGCAGGCCGGTCAGCAGGGAAACGCCGAGCGTGAAGAGCAGTACCGCCGAGTCGAGCGACACGGTGTCGAGCCGGGGAAGGTCCCCGGGGTTGATGCTCCGCACCGCATCCAGCCCCAAGACCACCACCAGGAGACCGAGCGCGCCACCCAACAACGCGACCAGCATGGCCTCGGTAAGCAACTGTCGCATGATGCGCGACCGTGCCGCTCCGATAGCCGTGCGGATGGCCAACTCGCCATGGCGAGCCGCGGCCCGTGCAAGCATCAAGTTGGCCACGTTGGCGCAGGCGATCAGCAGCACGAACGCCACTGCGCCCTGCAGGATCCCGAGCGCCCGCCGCGTCTCTTCCGGGATAAGCCAGTCGTAGAACGTGCGGGAGACCACGGTCCAACCGTTGTTCGTACCGGGGTAGGTCTCCTCGAGACGCTTCGCAATCCTCTCGAGATCGGTTTGCGCTTGGGCCAAGGTCACGCCCGGCTTCAGCCTGCCGATCACTGTGAGCCGATGGTCGCCGCGAGGCTGATTGCGATCGAGGACCAGGGGGACGAACACGTGCGTTTTGCCCCAGGTCAGGTCGGTTGGCATTACGCCGACCACGGTGTAGCTCTGCTCGTCGAGCGAAATGGTCGAGCCGATGATGTCCGGCCGGGACCCGAAGCGCCGCTGCCACAGGCCTCGGCTCACTAAAGCGACCCGTCCACCGCCGCCCGGGGAGCCTTCCTCAGGCAACATGTCGCGGCCCAAGAGGGGCCTGATGCCCAATGTCGCGAAGAAGTTGGGCGACACGGCGAGACCGGAGATCCGCTCTGGCGCATCGCCTTCCGTCAGCGCCACGGGGAACCCCATGGTGGCAGCCAGCCGGTCGAAGCTGCAGTTCTGTTCGCGATAGTCCAGGAAATTTGGCTGCGACATCGAGAAGAACGCCCAGTTGCGAGACGGGCTGCTCTCCCAGACGCGTACCAGCCGGCTCGGATCCTGGAACGGCAGCGGTCGCAGCATGACGCCATTGACCAGACTGAAGATGGTAGTGTTCACCCCGATGCCGAGCGCGAGCGTGAGCACGGCAACGAGGGTGAAACCGGGGCTTTTCCGCAGGGTGCGGATGGCGTAGCGGAGGTCCTGGAGGAGAGTCTCCATCATTCGTGCCTCAGCGCCACCACCGGGTCCACCAAAGCCGCCCGGCGCGCAGGCACGTAGCTCGCTGCGAGCGCGACCCCAAACAGCAGGGCGGTCATCACCACGAATGCCACCGGATCGGTCGGGCTGACCTCGTAGAGGAGCGTCCGGAGGTAGCGCGTGAGCGCGAGGGCGCTGACGATACCCAGGGCGATGCCCGCCAACGCGAGGAGCGCGCCCTGACGCACCACCATCCGAACCACGGCCTTGGGGCTCGCTCCCAACGCGATACGCAGGCCGAGCTCCGAAGTGCGCTGGCTGACCGCGTAGGAGAGAATGCCGTAGATCCCGATCACTCCCAGGCAAAGGGCGGTCCCCGCCGCCACGAGGACCAGCAGCATCGTGAGGCGGGTCCGCGCCACCGAGCCGGCGACCAGCTCGCCCAGAGTACCGACCTGCGTGATCGCCAACTTCGGATCCACTTCGTGGATCAGCCGCCGGATTGTGGAGACGATCGCCGCGGTCGGAAGTTGCGTCCGCACCACGTAGACCTCATCGTCGGGGATGTAGTCGTGCACGACGCCGGTGATCGTATCGGCCTTGGGCGGGTAGAGGTTCGGGAAGTAGAGCACTTTCGACGGCCCATCCCGGATGGTCTCGCTCGGCACGTCGCCGGCCACCCCGACAACGGTGTAATCGGGATCCCTCGACGGGCGAGCCCAGCGCACGCGCCGCCCGATCGGGTCTTGATCACCGAACAGTGCGCGGGCGAGCGAGGCGCTCAAGATCACGCCGTGGCCCACCCGCCCTGTGTCTTCCCACCGAAACGTGCGTCCGCGGACCAGCGGGATCGCCATGGCCTGGAAGTACCCGGGCGTGGCGAAGCTGAAGAGAGCATAGGGCCAAACGTCGGCAGACACTCCCCCGCGGTCCGCTGCCGCGATCCGGGACTTGTAGAATGAGGGCACGGGCGTCAACGGAAAGCCCGCTATGTTGCCAGCTTCAACCCCATCAACGCCCGGCAGAGCGCGCACCCGGCCGAGCACCTCGGCATGGATGCGGGCCACCTCGTGGTAGTAGTTCCGTCCCGCGCCAGCGTTGGGCGTGACGGGCAAGCGGAAGATCACGGCGCCTTCGGGGTCGAAGCCCAACTTGACCTGCTTGAGCCGCCAGAAGCTCTGGGCCATCAGTGCGGAGCCGATGAGGAGGGTCAGAGCCAAGGCTACCTGCGCCCCGACGAGGACGCGCCGTCCGATCTGCTCCCGGCGTCCCGGCGTCATGCGGCTCAGCCCGCCGCTGAGAGTCCCGGCAAGGTCCGCCCGCCGGGCACTGGCGAGCGCCACCGCGCCGAGCAGCCCGCCGCTCAGCGTCGCCAAGCCGAGCGTGAGTGCTACGACGGCTCCGTCCACGCCCACTTCCCGGAGGCGCGGGATTTCGTTCGGCGCAAAGCCGAACCGCAGGTCGATCGCGACGGCGGCGAGCGCGAACCCGAGCGCGCCTGCGAGCGCGGCGAGACACACGCTTTCGCTCAGGAACCGCCGCGCGAGGTGCCCATCGCTCGCGCCGAGCGCCCGAGCCACCGCCACCTCCCGCCGCATCCGCTCGGCGCGTACTAGCGTGAGGTTCACCGCGTTCGCGCACGTGATGAGCAATAGAAAGGATGCGGCGCCCAGCAGCAGCAGGAGCGCCACCCGCACGTCGCCGACGACCGCGTCCTTCAAGGGCACCACCACAGCGCGCAGGCCCATCTCGTCCAGGAGTGACCGGGTCACGTCCGGGAAGGCATCCGGCATGGTCCCGACCAACCGCTGGAGATCCCGCTCGGCGTCCGCACGGGAGACCCCGGGTTTGAGGCGTGCGATGCTGCCGTAGGCGAGCCCACTCAGCGAGGCCCGCGACGCGACCGTTGTCGGCCAGCCCCACGCCATCCACACTTGCGTTTCGGCGTGGGGGAAGTGGAAGCCGGGCTCCGCGACGCCAACCACACGCAACCGTAGGCGGTCGATCTCGATCGTCCGACCGATCAGGCTGGGATCGGCCCCGTAACGCCGCAACCAGAGGTCGTGGCTCACGAGCACTCCACGCACCACGCCGGCCACATTGCCTGCAGGCGGCTCGTAGTCCGCCGGGTCGATAAGGCGGCCCGCGGACGTCGCTGTACGCAGCACGGAAAAGACACCGGGGGTCACCAGCGCGGTCTGCACGCGCTCCGGGTCGCCAAGATCGCTCAAGGTGCGGACGTGCTCTACGTACACACCGATCTCTTCAAACACGCGGTTATGCGCGCGGTAGTAGTCCGCCGCTCCCGGCGAGATCCCGTTCATCGGCAGGTCGATCCGGGACGCAGCGTGACGGATCACCACCAGGCGGTCCGCCTCGCGATACGGGAGCGGCCTGATCAAGATCCCGTTCACGAGAGCGAAGACGGCGGCGCTGGCCCCGATGCCCAAGGCGAGCGTAAGTGCAACCGGCACCGAGAAACCGGGCTGGCGGATCAGGCGACGCAGCGCGTGGCGCGCGAATCCCGAATCCCTATTCATGCCGCAACACCACCATCGGATCGAGCGTCGCCGCTCGGCGCGCGGGGAGATAACTCGCAACCAGCGAGACGAGCGCGAGCAGGGCCACGACGCCCACGAACGTCGGGGGATCGCTCG